>Ga0265342_10001596_pt1 | contig 20932 bp, 20 predicted proteins | sample 4CB327metaG_FD_203125 | JGI IMG/M metagenome (GOLD analysis project Ga0265342, IMG submission 203125) | Rhizosphere microbial communities from Carex aquatilis grown in University of Washington, Seatle, WA, United States - 4-CB3-27 metaG | ecosystem: Host-associated > Plants > Roots >... | reverse complement strand
CTTCAAACGCAGCTATTTGAGCAAAGTGATTTTTTCTCACTGCGGGTTGACTTGACGCCGATCACAGCAGTGGTCCAGAATCAAGCCTGATTGAAGGTCCAAAGAGAAGAGGGCTTCAACTTCGCGACGCTGGGGGTATGTTTGATCCCTACGAACACCACGGGGGGAAAAGATGGCCATTTTTTCGAAGAAGAACAACGCGAGGCGGTCAGACGAACAGGCCAAGGTGATCCTCGATGCCTCGCTAGAGGGAAAAACAGCGGGGAATGCAGTGGAAAGTTCGCCGGTCGAGGATTCGGCAGCTGTCTCGGCAACAACGCAGGAGCCGACGACCCATGAGCCGACAGCGGAAGTGACCACGGCCAGCCCCGACTCCAGTTCCGCAGGAGTCGGCGAACCGGCTGCAGCCAAGGGAACGACTGCGACCAGCACCCCCGCCGAGCATGAAGAGGTCGAGCCCGAATCCCTCGACACGCCGGCGGTTGCCCCGATCGAACATCGATTCGGCATTGATGATGCGATTCAGCTGATGCGTTCGCTGCCAACAGATCCGAATTCGGCCTTGGTCGTGCGGGTAGTACGGGTCACGCTTGGGGCGGTGAACGTCAGCGTCGAGGAGATTGTGGCGGATGCGACTCGCAAGGAGGCGCGCATCAAGGAGAGCATCGCGGCGCTCGAGGGGCGAATCGTCGAGCTGGAGGGACAGCTCGGAGCCTTGCGCCGCGAGATCGCCGCGCATCAGGCCGATCTCAAGGAGACCAGCAACGTGCGGGAGCGCCTGCACCTGGCCGACCAGTATCCAGCACCCAAGCCTCCCCCGACCCCCATGGCGGCTACGCTGGCGCGCCTCACCCCGTCCAAGCCGTTTTCGAGCCAGTGACGCGGTTCTAGCTTGCGCTGCCCGCCGCCCCCCGACGATAGCCGGGAACCATTTCCGTCCAATGGCGTCTAGTTGCCTGTGCGTACGGCCTTGCTCTTCGCGATTCTGGCCGCCGCTTGCGGCCCTGCAGGGCCAGCGGCGCTCGACACGGGAGCGACGCCCAAGTCTCTGGGCCCTGAGCTAGATCTGGCGGTGCGCACCCATATAGCCTCACCTTGAAGAACCCAGGCCAGCAACAAGTCGAAGCGGTGATGCGATTGCCGATTCCCCCAGGTGCTGCGATCACGCGGGCGGCACTTTGGAATGGGCACAAGCCGGCGGAGGGTGTCTTCGCGGGGCGCCAGCGCACCGGTGGGGCGAGCGTAGCCCAGCTTTGCTGGGCGGAGCGAGGGGGGACCGGGGGACTGCGAGCGAGAGCGAGCCAGTCCCCCGTAAAATAGTCCATCTAGACCTGCGCGTTTAGGTAGGCCAAGATGTGCGGGTGACCAAGGACGAAGCCCTCAAGATTCTTGAAGATGCGGAAGTGGTCCCGTGCGTCTCGGCAGGGATCGCGGACGCCAAGGAAGTGCTCGAGGCCTGCCTGGCGGCGGACATCCCAGCCGTTCTCGATCGCCAAGATTCATGCGGCAGCCACGGTGGGTCGTGCGCGGCGCGTATCGACCTGTGCGTACGGCCAGACGATCTACCCAAGGTCATGGCCATGATGCATGCGCGCTGGCAGAACCTCCTCGACCAGGAAGGCACCCTGCCCGACCGGGACGACGCTTGTGGTGAAAGCGACGATCCACCTTGCCCTGCGTGTGGCGTCGCCGCGCCCCTGGTGGAGGGCGCCTGCAAGGAGTGCGGCCTGCAGCTTGAATAGGTTCTTCCACCACGTCGATGGACAGGGCGTACAATGGGCGCCACATGCCCACCGATGACTTGGCGCCAGGAATGCTCTTGGCCGCACCCAGCTTGCGTGATCCCAACTTCATGCATAGCGTGGTCTTGCTTGGGCGCTCGGGCGACGACGGTGCACTGGGCTGGGTCGTGAACGGCCGCGAGCTGATGTCGGTTCGCGAGCTGCTGACCTCGTCCGAATTGATTCCGCCAGGAACAGAGATCCCCGACTCGCCGGCTTTTGCCTCCGCGGTGCGCCTGGGCGGGCCGGTGGCCCCTGCTGCGGGCTGGCTCGTCTATCGCCGCCAGCCAGAACCTTTGCCCGGTGAAATCACCGTGGGCGCCGATATCGGCGTCACCGGCGAGATGGCCGCCTTCAGCGCGCTCATGGAGGGTAAGGGCCCGACCGACTTTCGCATGCTGCTTGGCTGTGCCGGCTGGGCGCCAGGCCAACTGGAGGCCGAAATCAGCGCGGGTTCATGGCTGCCTGCGCCTGTCGAGGCCGTGCTGGTAATGGATTCGCAGGCGGCCTTTGTATGGGACGAGGCCTACCACCTGACGGTGGGCACCGAGCCAGCCGCGTTTTCGCGCCATCGAGGCAAGGCGTAGACCCTGGTTTCAACCCGCCTTATTTCACAGCGACACGCCCCATGCCGCCACAGGCAATGCATCGCACTGGCCGGCCGCTCGGAGTGTTTTCGTCGATGATCCACAGCCTGCCCGAACCCGCGCACGCGAAGCAGCGCAGTCGAAACAGTGGCTGTGGCGTGGGCTCCTGGTCATCGTCGCTACCTGGCTCGGGGTCTGACTGTCCGCCATCATCATCAGACTCCGTCTCTCGGGCGTGTAGAAGTGCTCGCATAAGAGTCTTCTCGGCCACAGCCCTGCCCAAGTTGCTTCGCAAGGCGCGTCGGAATCCACGACGCAAGTTGTGTCGGCAGTTGCTTCTCGCAAAACCCGTCCAGGAAGCCAAGCTCGAGGGCTCCGTCGGGGCATCTGACAGTGCTGCGTTGTATCGGCGCCGGCTGGTTCATGCTACATTTTTCCCTGGGCGTTTCAGTCCCTTCGGTCAAGGCACATGGCAGAGCGTGTAATCGGGATCGACTTAGGAACCACCAACTCCTGCGTAGCCGTGCTCGAGGGCGCGACCCCATCGGTTATCGCCAACCGTGGCGGCTACAAGACCACCCCCTCGGTGGTGGCCATGTCCGAAAGCGGCAAGCGCTTGGTTGGCCACATTGCCAAGCGCCAGGCGGTGACCAACGCCGAGAACACCGCGTCGTCAGTGAAGCGGCTCATCGGGCGGCCATGGACCTCTCCCGCCGTGCAGGCAGTGAAGGCAGCAGTACCCTATCCACTCATCGAGGGACCCCACGGGGACGTGCGCATCCGCTTGCGCGACCAGGTCTTTTCGGTGCCCGAAATCTCGGCCTATGTGCTGCAAGAAATGCGCGCCATTGCCGAGGAGTACCTCGGTCAAACGCTGTCCAAGGCCGTGGTCACGGTGCCGGCCTATTTCAACGACGGCCAACGCCAGGCCACCAAGGACGCAGGGCGCATCGCTGGCCTCGACGTCATCCGTATCATCAACGAGCCCACCGCGGCCGCGCTGGCCTACGGGTTTGGCAAGAAGGTCGACGGCAAAGTCGTGGTTTTCGATCTGGGCGGCGGCACCTTCGACGTGTCGATCCTCGACATCACCAACGGTGTGTTCGAGGTCGTGGCCACTGCGGGCGATACCTTCCTGGGTGGCGAAGACTACGACAAGCGCTTGGTCGACTGGCTCGTTCAGGGCTTCGCCAAGGAGCACAAGGTCGACCTGCGCAGCGACACCATGGCGCTTCAGCGCCTAAAGGACGCGGCCGAGAAGGCCAAGTGTGACCTCTCGGCGGTGCGCGAAACCGAGATTAACCTGCCCTTCATCATTTCCACCGGCCGCAACCAGGCGTTCCACCTGCACCGGGTGGTGACGCGCAGCAAGCTCGAAGAGCTGACCCTGGATCTCACGGAACGCACCATCCAGATCTGCCGGCTGACCATGGAAGACGCGGGCATTCAGCCCGAGGATCTGACCGAGGTCGTCCTGGTCGGTGGCATGACCCGCATGTGCAAGGTACAGGAGCTCGTCGGCGAATTCTTCGGCCGCGAGCCGTGCAAAGGCGTGCATCCCGACGAGGTGGTGGCCATGGGCGCTTCCATTCAAGGAGCAGCCCTGGTCGACGCCGCTGCGGCGCCCGACATGCTTCTTCTCGACGTTACCCCGCACTCGCTCGGCATCATGGTGGCGGGAGGCCACTTCCATCGTCTCATCGACCGCAACACCACGGTGCCTACGGCCAAGAGCCACATCTTCACCACGGTCCGCGACGACCAGACCTCGGTCAAGATCGTCGTGTTCCAGGGCGAATCGGACCGTGCCGAGGAGAACGAGTTGCTCGGCGAGTTCGTGCTATCCGGTCTGCGCAAGGCAACCAAGGGCGAGGTCGAGGTCGAGGTCACCTTCGAGATCTCCGCGGACGGCATCGTCAGCGTGTCGGCACAGGACATGGAAACCGGCGCCGAGCAATCCATCACGGTCACTGCGACCAGCAGCCTGACCGAAAGCGAAATCGCGCGCATGGCGACCGAGAATCAGGACCACATGGTGGCTGCGCGCGCCGAAGAGGAAGTCGAAAAAGAGCGCCAGCGCATCGAGAAACTCGTCGATGAAGCTGAGACGCTTCTGCCCAAGGTCGAGGAAATCCTGGCCGGAACCCCCTTTGGCGAGGACAGCCTGGACAACGTGCGCTTGATTCTCGACGATGCGCGCATGGCAGTCGAACGCCGGGATGCTGGCGGCCTGGAGCAGGTGGCCGAGCCACTCCTGCGCACACTCAACATGTTCCGGGGCGTGGTCGACAGCGGACGCCTGCGCTCGAGCTAGCTTGTCGAGGTCGATGTGCCGAAAGACGTAGCGCTGGAGATCCGACAGCTCGTCCAGCGTGGTTTCGATCACCATGAGCACGAACGAATCCACGACGCCCTGTCGGATTGGGAGACGGCCATGCGCCTCGACGCACGCAACGTGCAGGTCAAGCGTCTGGTCGAGTTCGGGCGCCAGCGGGTGACCGAGCTCGAGGCTGGCGAGCACACTTCGCCGTCACGGCGTGACACCGTCGAATCACCCATCCCTCAGTTCCTGGCGGCCCTGACCGAGCGCAGGTCGGACAAGGTCGCCATCCCCACGGGTCCCTTGCAAGATGGGCCGACGGCCAAAGCGATGATCGACGACCGCGAGACACCAGAGAACGACTGGAGCCTCCTCGGCGATCCGAAAGCGCCGCCGCCCAAAAGCAACAACCCCGACCTTCCCCCCAAAAGCAGGCCGGATTCAGACACTCTCGAGGATCTGCCGGTTGACGCCGCAGATGTCCGTGCCAGCGCAAACGAGCTCCTGGGGGAGTGTCGGGCTGCTCTCAATGACAACCGTGCCGGGCCCGCCTCCCTGGCCGCCGAGTTGGCCCTGCAGCTTGCCGAACGCGCACCGCCGCCGGGCGTAGACGACCTCATTGCCCCGTCCATGGCTCTGTTCGAGCGCGCTTTTCGTGCCTTCATGGGCAATCCGCACGCCTGTCCTATCCGAGCCATTGCCACCGAAACCATCTCCGACCATGGCCTTGACCAGCGCGCAGCCTTTCTCATGTCGCGCATGGACGGCATGACCAGCATGGCCGACCTGATTGATAGCTCCGGAATGGCGCGCTTCGATGCCGTACGCCTCATGGCATCCCTGCGCCGGGCCAAAGCCATAGATGTCTTGCCGCCCCTGCCCTAGGAAAACCGCTCCAGGCTCGGCCTCGCCGTCCGACCTCTGGGTCCTCTTTTCCGCTCTCTGTGACCTCTCCTTGTGGTAAGTCGTCGGCCATGAAGATCGTACTCGCGTACTCCGGGGGACTTGATACTTCCGTCATCGTCGGCTGGCTGCGGGAGAAATACCAGGCCGAGGTCATCGCCTTCTGCTCCGACGTAGGGCAACAAGAGGACTTGGAAGCGGCCCGCAAGAAGGCCCTGCGCTGCGGTGCCATCGCGTGCCACGTGTACGATCAGCGTGACGAGTTCGTGCGCGACTTCGTGTATCCGGCGGTGCGCGCGGCGGCCATCTACCAGGGCGAGTACTACCTCGGCACCTCACTGGCCCGGCCGTGCATCGTGCGCGGCATGATGGAGGTCGCAGCCAAGGAAAATACCAACGTCATCTGCCATGGCTCGACCGGCAAGGGCAACGATCAGGTGCGCTTCGAGCTCGGAGCCTACTGGTTCAATCCCCAGGTGAAGATCATCGCGCCGTGGCGCGAGTGGGACTTCAAGTCGCGCTCCGAGCTTATTGCCTTCGCGCAGTCGCACAACATCCCCGTCGAGGCCTCGACTGCCAAGCCGTACTCCATCGACCGCAACCTGCTGCACACCAGCTACGAGGGCGGCATCCTGGAGGATCCCGACAAAGAGCCACCGGCCGAGATATTCCAGCGCACCACGGATCCGCGCAAGGCGCCCGACCAGCCCCGCGACGTGGCCATCAGTTTCGAAAAGGGCACCCCGGTTGCAGTTGACGGCAAGGCCATGGGTCCGGCCGAGCTGCTCACCGAGCTGAACAAAATCGCGGGCGAGCACGGCGTGGGCCGCGCCGATGTGGTCGAGGATCGCTTCGTAGGCATGAAGAGCCGCGGTGTGTACGAGACGCCTGGAGGCACGCTGCTCTACAAGGCCCACCGTGGCGTCGCCTCGCTGACCATGGATCGCGAGTCCATGCGGCTGCGCGACACCCTGGCTGTCGAATACTCGACCCTGGTCTACCGCGGTTTCTGGTTCTCGCCCGAGCGCGAGGCCCTGCAGAAGCTCGTCGACACCATCAACGAACCGGTCACCGGCACCGCGCGCCTGCGCCTTTTCAAGGGGAGCCTCACCCTCATCGGCCGCAGCGCCCCCAAGTCGCTCTACCGCGCTGACATCGTCACCTTCGAGGACGACGGTGGCGCCTACGACCAACGCGACGCTGGTGGCTTCATTCGCCTAAACGCGCTTCGCCTGCGCACGACCGCCAGCATCCGCGCCAAATAGTCGAAAAGGGCGTCATCTACGGAAGCTTCGACAAAGCATCCTGGTATTTTGTAGGCAACCCGCGACCCGACTGTGCCGATAGACATGCATGCCATGGCTATACGAACTTGTGATTGCAGGAAGTTTGGCGGATGATGCTCGCGTCGTTACGAGCAGCACGAGTAGTTCCATGCATGCTGATTCTTGGTTCCGCCGACTCTGGACTCGCCTAAAAGCCGGGGTCATCCGGGATGTCCCGGCCAGCCTCGAAGAATGCGAGGCCTGCCGAGAGGTGAATTGCACGCAAGAGCGCTGGCTCACGTGCGCCAGGCGACTTGCAGCCGAGGCCGAACGGGAAGGCAGCGCGAACGATGCCATGCCCTCCGTCACCGGACGCACAGATGAGATGCCCGGCATCTTCGCAACGAACGATCCACGGGACCAGCCGACCGAGAACGAAACGGCCGAGAGCAGCGATCAGCACAAGGCCATCTCTTCGTCTGGCGACTAGTATCTCGTCGTGCGCTGTCATTGCCTCTTGCGTGTTTCCGACATCGTGATTCTGAGCACCGCTGTCTTCACTGCGTGGCCTGCCGAGGCAGGCGACGCCGCACCCTATCCTTGGCTGTCCGCGCCCGCTGCGGACACCATCGAAGGGCGCATTGACGTGCCCAAGGGATTCGGGCGAAAGCCAGTACCGCCCGGAAGCTTCGCTGCCTGGTTGCGCGGGCTCCCGGTCAAGCCCGGCCGTCCGCCCGTGCATCTTTTCAACGGTAGCTTGAAATCGAATCAGGAAGCCCACCACGTAGTGCTGGAGGTAGACGTGGGCAAGCGCGATCGCCAGCAGTGCGCCGATGCGGTCATGCGCCTGCGCGCCGAATACCTGCACCAAGCCGGCAAAGAAGGCGAGATCTGCTTTCGCTTCACCGACGGCACAGCCGCGCACTGGGCAGAGTGGAAGCAAGGCATGCGGCCCCACATTTCCGGGCGCAAGACCGAGTGGCAGAAGTCGGCGGGCGACGACTCGAGCTATGGTTCGTTCCGCCGCTATCTCGATGTTGTGTTCAGCTATGCGGGAACCTTTTCCCTCGCACGCGAGCTCGAAGCCGTGGTGAATGCCAGTCGCATCGAGGCTGGCGACGTGTTCATCGAAGGCGGTTTCCCTGGGCATGCCGTGATCGTGGTCGATGTGGCGGAAAACGCTCAAGGACAGCGCGCGGTGCTCTTGGCCCAAAGCTATATGCCGGCGCAGGACATCCATGTTCTGCGTAACCCGAAATCGCCCGATAATCTCTGGTACGTCATCCGCGGCGACGGGCCGCTGGTCACGCCACAATGGGATTTTCCAGCGGGCTCGCTTCGCCGTTTCAGCGCGGTCGCTTGTCCGAAAGCACACTGATGGGCGCGCGGCAGGGCGGGCCGAAGAGCTCGGGCCGGTACTCGAAGTGCATGGTGTCGTAGTGGTACCAGCGGCCGCCCCAGATGAAACCTTCTGCCTCGAAGGCGTCCACGATGGCCTGGGGAAAGCGGTTATGCCAGCGCAGGGGCTTGGTCTTCTGCCAGCGCCAGTAGTCGGATTCGGATTTGTCGAGGTCGATGGCGATGCCGAAGGCGTGGGCACTGGTGCGCTCGGTGCCCGCGATCTTGCGCGCAGCGAAGCCCCCCGATAACCGGCGCAAGAAGCGTTCGAGCCCAGGGTCGGCCTTCCGCGCCAGGGTCAGATGGTCCGCCACGCGAGCGAGGGCTGGTGCGATCTTCTTATGCACACGGACGGGCATGCCCAGGAAGCGAATGCGCACTTGCTCTGCCGCCACTTTTCCCGGACCGCCATACGTCGCGGTGAACAGCGCCTCGACACGCACGCGGCCCGGATCCTCGTTCTCGGTTTGAACGGCGCGAATGGGTCCCGGTCGGTACGGAATCAGGAAGACGTCCTTGAGGTCTGGAGCATTTAGTCGCTGCTCGAAATCCTTCACCTTGCCATCGTCGAAAGGCAGGCGCCTCCCGTCGGGCAACACCGCCACCCAGACGCCGCCTTGCAACATCGGCCTGACGTTGTAGTGGCGGGCGAGGCAGGTCAGTGGCTCGGGCGCGGAAGAGGTGGAAGATGTGGATGCAGGTTCCCCCCGTTCGGCGGCGACGCTGGCGTTGGCCCCCGGCATCAGCACGAGCACAAGAACAGCCAGCGTGGACATCAAGCCTGCTTTGCCCGTGCAGCCAAGATGCGCTCCTTGTCCCGCGCCGGCAGGTGCTTGCAGGCCTCCCGCACCGTCAGGCCCGATGCACGTGCGGCTCTGGGCAGAAGCCAGGTTACCACCCGCTGGGGTGTCTTCTTGGCGGTGTCGCGCAAGACCCAACCGATGGCTTTGCGAATGAAGAACTCCTTTTCCTCCAGCATGCCATCCGCGTAGCGACAGAAGCGATCGAAGTCGCCGGCTCCTCGGCGTAGGGGCAAGAGCAAGGCCAGGAGCGCGGAGCGGCGCAGCCAGAAGTCGTCGTCCTTGGCCCAGCGATCGAGAACCGTGGCGAGTTTCTTCGGAAAGCGTTCGACCAGATCTCCGGCCACCGAGGCCGCCAGGTTGTCGACCAGAGCCCAACCGCGTGCCTCGCGTAACAGATCCTCGACGAGCTTGATGTCTTCCGGCCGCAAGTGGGCTTTGAAAAGCTCCAGCACCTCCACCGCGGCTGCTCGCCGTTCGTGAATCGGACTCTTCCACAGCTCGCGTGCCAGCCCAATCGCGCTATCGCGATCGAAGCCCGGCTGCGCGCGCAGAAATGCCACCACCACCTTGCGCATGGCCGGAACGGTGACACCCAAGTGCTCGAGGTCGCTCTTGAGATAGCGTTTCTCCTGAACAGCGCGTGCGGCAGTGCCCAGGGCACGCAATTCAGCTTCGAGTTGGCCTGCCAGGTGCCTCACGGTTTGCCTCCGAGGGTGGCTCGATGACGCTCAGAATGTGCGCCAGCTGGGTGCGCGTGGCCTCGATCCCGCCGCCGTTGTCGAGCACGTGGTCGGCGACGCGGATCTTGTCAGCCAAAGGCCGCTGGGCGCGAACACGCGCCAAGGCGATTTCGCGCGAGCAAGCGTCGCGCGCCATCACCCTTTCGACCTGCGCCTCTTCGCCGAGCGAAACCACCACCAATCCGCCGAGCTGCTTGTAGTACTCGGTTTCCACCAGCAAGGCGGCCTCGAGAAAAGCCAGGCGATGCCCGGCAGCCTCCAGGGCCGCAGCTTGCAAGCTCACTTGCTCGCGGATGCGCGGGTGGGTGATGGCCTGCAGGCGAGCCTGGCTGCCCGGATCCGAGAACACGATGCCGCCCAGCCTCTTGCGATCGATACGACCGTCCGCGGTCATCACCTCGGGCCACGCCGCCGCGATCTCGTCATGCGCCGGCCATCCCGGCTCGACCACCTGGTGCGCGATGACGTCGGCGTCGATGACCGGAACACCGCGTTCCCGCAGCATTTGCGCAACCGTGGACTTCCCCGAGCCAATGCCGCCCGTGAGGCCGACAAGTTTGATCATGACGGCAGCAGTCTACCGGGATCCGCGCGGACCGTGCACCTCAATCCCGCGACGATCGCAGGAGGTCCTGCCAGGGCAGGTGAATTTGCCGCACATGCCGTGTACCATGATCTCCCAGAACCGATCGAAAACCGCCTCGACCCAAGGAGCCCATCGATGCGATTCGCAAGAACGAAATGGGGAATGTCGATCGCCGCCACCTTAAGCATGACGTGCATTGGCTGCGGCAGGTCGCGGACCGGGCTTGGCAGCACGACCAATTCTGGCGGCACGCCCGCGAGCTCGAGCGCCGACGGGGGCTGGTCGTCTGGCACGGGTGGCGTCAGCTCGGACGGCTCGCCTGCGCTCCCGGGCACGGGCGGGAACACCGTGGGCACGAGCATGGGCCAAGGGGGACAGAACGGGATGGGCGGCGTGACGAGTGCCGGCGGCTTCGTCGGCTCTGGCGGCACGATGGTCAGCGGTGGCGCAACGGGAACAGGAGGTTGGACCGGCGGCACCACCGTGTTTGCATCGGACGGCGGGCCGGGCACGGGCGGTCTCGGCGGAGGTCTCTTCGGGACCGGCGGCGCCGCGACGGGCGGCTCCACGTCGCCCCAGACCGGCGTCGTGACCGTGGACTGCAGCGCCGCCATGCCGAGCGGGGGCACGAGGCACTCGGAGAACAACAGTCAAGGCGCCACGGGCGACCTCACATGGTCGTTCTGGGAGAACGGAACCGGGGCGAGCATGACTTCCTTTCCCACGGCCGCGTTCAGTGCGTCCTGGGGACCCAATTCGGGAGACATGTTGGCCCGGCTTGGCCTCGCTTGGGCTGACAGCGGGAAGACCTACCAATACGGAACCATCACAGCGCAGTTTGCCGAGGCCAAGTCAGGGAGCGCGGGAGCTTACTCGTACATAGGCGTCTATGGGCGGACCATCAATCCATGCGTCGAGTTCTACATTGTGGATGACTCGTACGACGCCATGCCAATCAAGCCATTCGTCAGCTCCACTATCGGTAGCGCCAAGATTGACGGAGAGACTTATACCTTCTGGTCGGGCGCCACGACGGGCACCGATAGCTCCGATTGCCGCGCGTCTGGCTGGCATCAGCTCAGCAGCGTGCGGCAGACGGCTCGAACCTGTGGACAGATATCGGTGACTGAGCACTTCAACGCGTGGAAGACCGCGGGCAGGGCGTTGGGGAGCTTGGTGGAGCTCGAGGTCATCGTGGAAACAGGCGGTGGCACGGGGAGCATCGACTTTCCCGTGGCCAACGTCATGACCCAGTGAGGAGATACGGCGTTCCGCTGGCCGCTTTCGACAGGCCCCGGGTCACCACCGAAAGCAGCGAGTCTTCCTCCAGGCGCATCACCGTGGCGGCATCGTACGGAATCACCCGGCGGCGCCGAGGCGCCGTGCGATACTACGCCCATGTCGCGGAACGCCGAAGGGGCGCCTCCGGCGCGCCCGAGACGGGACGTCGAGCTCGGGATCTTCCTTGTTGGGCTCGTATGCCTGATGGTGGAGGTCCTGCACACGCGTATGCTGGCCTTCTTTCTCGGCAGCATCTCGAACTTCCTCGCCATCCCGGTGGCGCTCTTCGGGCTGGCGACGGGCTCGCTGCTCGTGCACCGCGAGCGAAAAGGGGACGCGCGCCGCCTGATCGCGCTCCTGCAGGCGCTCGTGCTGCCGGTTCTCGCCACCGCGTTCGTGGGCTTCTTCGCCATTGCGAACGCATTCTTCCCGGTCATCCACGTCTCGCTCGAGAACCCGTACGGGGACGTGCCGCGCATGCTGGCCTACTCGGGCATCTTCCTGCCGTCGTACGCGATCTTCGGTGCGCTCCTGGCCCTGTACTTCGACGAGGGCGCGCAGAACATCGGGCGGCTGTACTTCTTCGACCTCGCGGGTGCGGCGTCCGGCTGCCTCCTCGCGCCCCTCGTGCTGACCTGGGCGGGGCTGCCGCCGGCCATCATGACGGTGCTCCTCGGCGCGCTCGCGCTCCTCGCCGCTACGCCGCCGCTATGGAAACCCTGGGAGGGTTCCAGCTCCGCCGGGCCAAGCCCGGCTTCGCCATCGCGATTCGCCCGCAGGCGCCTCGTGGTGGGCGCCGGCGTGGCGGGGACCTGCGTGGTCGCGTTCCTGGCGTTTCGCGGGAGCGTGTTCAAGGAGCACCCGGATGTCGTGCGCCTCTCGCGCTATGTGCTGCCCGGATACGCCCCCAAGGACCTGAAGGAGGTGCGCGTGCGGTGGAACGACCTGGCGCGCACGAGCCTCGTGCGGGCCGACACGGGCGGGGGAGCGTGGGGCATCGCTCAGGACGACGGGCTCAGCAACGCGAAGGCGGGCGAAGAGGCATGGGGCATCGTGCAGGACGACGGGCTCAGCAACGTGAAGGTCGCGCGATGGGATCCGGCGGCGAAGCCAGCGGACCTTCTGCCTTACAGCCTGCACCACACACTGCCGTTCCTCATGGGACACGAGCCGAAGCGCATTCTCGTGCTCTTCGCGGGCGTGGGGCGCGACATGGTCGAGCTCGACTGTATGGCAGAGGGCAGGGCGGACATCACGGGCGTGGAGCTGAACCCTGCCGTGGTCGACCTCTACCGGGATCCGCTGCTCGTGGGCATGAACCTGCGCGCCTTCCACGCGCGGCCCAACATGCACCTCGTGGTGCGCGAGGGGCGCGACTTCCTCAACAACGACCGCGGGCGCTACGACCTCCTGTTCGTTTCCACGAACGGCTCCATCAACGCCGGGCGCACCGGCCACACGCGGAAATACCTCGACACCTACGAGGCCATGGCGTCGTACCTCGACCACCTGGCCGCGGGCCCGGGCTCGATGATGGTGTTCGTGAACCAGCCCGTGATCCACAAGGCCGAGAGCCTGCGGCTGCTCTTCGCCGAGCGTGGCCTCGGCGACTTCGGGAAGGCGGTCTTCGCGTTCGGCGCCCCGAACACCCGGGGGCAAGACAGCATGGTCGTCAAGCCGGGCGGGCTCACGTCGGACGAGATCGCGGCCATCGACCGGAAGGTGGCGTCGTGGCCGTACGCGCGGCAGGTGCTCTACTCGCCCTCGGGCGCGGGCCTGCCGAGCTTCGTGAACGCCGTCCTGGGGCGTACGCGCGGGCCGCTCGTTACCGACGATCGTCCGTTCGTGCGTGAGGTGAGCTGGCGCGACTTCGAGCTTCTGCCCGCGAAGGCGCGCTTTGGTGACCAGCTCTACGCCTCGAGCTGGATCAAGATCTTCACCCTCCTGCTCTTCGGCGCGGTCTCGATCGCGGTCATGGCCGTCATTGGCCTGGGCTTGGGCCAGCGGCGCGGCCGCGAGCGGCGCGTGCCTTGGCCGTGGGTGCTGTACTTCTTCGTGGCCGGCGTGTCGTACATGTGCGTGGAGATCGGCCTCATGGCCAAGACCGAGCTGTTCCTCGGCAGCCCGCTCTACGCCGTGGCCGTGATCCTGGCGCTGTTCCTGGCGGGAAGCGGCCTCGGCGCGTACCTGCAGGACCGCCTGCGCGTGTTCCGCGGCCCGGCGACGCTCGTGCTGCCGGCCGTGGCCGCCATCGGGTGGGGCGTCCTCGCCACGCACCTGTGCAACGCGCACCTGCTCTCGTTGCCCTTGCCGCTTAAGATCGTCTGCGCGGGGCTGAGCGTGGTGCCCGCCGGGACGTTCCTCGGGATGTTCTACCCTTTTGGCGTGGAGCGCGTGGTGGAGGCCGGGTGCCGCGCAGCTGTGCCCGCCACCTACGCCATGGCCACGCTGTCGTCGGTGTGGGGCTCGTCGTGGGCCATGACCGCCATCACCAACCTGGGCTTCTCGGCCGTGATCCTGATGGGCGCCGCGGGCTACGCCATGACCGGGGCGCTGGTCCTCGTCGCGCGCCGCCTCCACCCGTAGGGCGGTCTGTTCGCATCAACATGCGGCCGAAGTGCTGTCCGGTCGCCTCAGTTCCACGATGTGGCGACGCGGGACCGAGGATGCCGTGGTATCGGACGAGATGGCCGCGAGGGCGGGGAATCAGCGGAATGCGCTTCGCAATCAGCGCGTGCGGCGTGAACACGATATGCGCGGTTCCATCTCGCCAGGCTTGCTTGAAGGGGCTCCCCATCACGTTCCGTGAAGCCCGAGCTGACCCATGAGCCAATTCGAAATCGCCATGCGCGCTTCGGTTCGGCGCACGAGCAGCACGAAGTGCCCGCCGTCGAAGCCAGCGTAGCTGGCGTGCGTGCGCGCGGCAAAGGCGCGGGCGGCTGCAACCGAGGCCATGGGGTCGTCCGAGCCATGCACCACCAGGGTTGGCAATCCGCCGCTTCCACCCGACGCTGGCGCCCCCGAAATCAGGATGAGCCCGGCCAGGGACGACGCGAGCTTCGGCGCCAGCGCGCTGGCACCCATGGCGCCGTTGGAAAGGCCCGCCAGGAACACACGCCGAATGCCTCGCGCGTGCAGGTAGTCGAGGGTCGCACGCAGGGTTAGCTCGCCGGCCTCGCCACGCCAGTTCCCGGAGAAGTCCGTGGCAGGACACACGGTGACGGCGCCCACGGCGCGCGCGGCGCTGGCCACCAGCCAACACTCCAGCGTGTAGCTGCCGGCGTAGCCGTGCAGGAAGATCACACCGGTCTTGGCCGGCGCAGCTGGGCCGTCCTGCGCACGCGGCTCGATGACAAGGGTGTCGAATGCTCCCGGGGTTTGCCGCCCGAGGAGCGTGTCGAACACCGGCGACGGCGTGAAGGCATCGTCCCTCCGCATGGCCACGTAGGCCTCGTGCATGGCCGGCAGCAGGTGCTGCTGCTCATCGGGCGGAAGCCGCCAGTGCATGGCCAACACGCGTGCGCCGGCCAAAGCCACGTCCTGCTCATCGACCACCCTACCAATCCAGCGCGACGATGTACCTTGCGGCAGGCTTACCAGGCGAATCATCCCGTCCCCCGCCCCGACCACGCGCACGAGCAGGAGAACGGCCAGCAGCACGAAAGCCACGGCCCCTAGCCCTCGGCGCACAGGACGTTCTCGCATGGACAATGCCAAGGCCGCCACGGCCAAGGTTCCAAGCCCGAACCATCCCGAAGGCGACCACGGCGCCTGCACCCCCAGCAGCCCGACCAGCGCAATCAAGCCGAGCAGGATGAACGCCAACCTCCGCACCAGGCTGCGCATGCGGATCGCCCGTCAAGGCTGGGTAGGGAACGTCATCATCGGCACACAGGCAGTCTGGCTGATGGTCGAGTCGCAGTTTGCCATGGCCTTGGTGCACGCTTGGGCCTGGGCCACCGTGGCCGGGCAAGTGGCTGGGACCAGCGCCGCCTCGGCCAGACACTCGGCCTGGTTGGCGGGGCCTGTGATCGAGAGAGACATGTCCCCACTGCTGCCACAGTCGATGGTCTTGCCGTAGCCCCCGTAGAGCGTCGCGATGGCAAAGCCCGAAAGGACGACAACAAGCAGCGTACATCTCTTCATGGCATGGATCATGGAGCCTCCGACGAGGCCTCACCATACGCCCGATCCACCTGCAAGGCCAAATGCACGGAGCCTGCGGCCCAGTCGAAACCCGGTGCCACCGCTCCGTGCTGCGGGCGTTGCCCTCGGAGCGCGGTGCGCGCGTCGAGGGGGCCGCGCAGGTGGGGTGAAGTCCGCGAATTCACTTCGCGGACGATCTTCATGGGTTCCGCGTGGGACGATATTCTCTTCGCCAGCTCACCCATGCTAGGCAACGAGCAAGAAGTCCGAAATCCGAAGGACGATGGAGGCATCAACGGCGTCTTGCGTGAGCCCGCTCGCCTTGACGTAGGGGTTCACTTGCGTTCGGCCCGCGAGCCTACACTTCGCTGGCCCCGGGACCTGATGCAGAGTCTACCCAGCAATGGAATCCTCCAGCGGAGGTTAGCATCCAAAACCCGTGCAAGGCTGGGTAAGTTCCGTGTGCGTCATGGCTCTTGCAGGCGGAGCTGGAATCGTGGGCATCAGCTGCGGAAGACCCCTTGGCGCTTCGCAGGGGGATTCCGGCAGGACAGAGGAAGTTCCGGTTTCGACCGGCGGCGTGACCGGCACGAGCGGCGGCAGTCCGGTTGCCTCTGGCGGCGCGGCAACCGGCGGATCTCAATCAATCGGTGACGGTGACGGTGGTGCTGTCGCGCTTGGAGGTAGTCCGGAAGCCGGAGAGACGGAACTTCCCTGTCACATGCCGGGCACTGGTGGCAGCAGCGGCACCATGGCTGTGGCCCTCAGCGCGACCTATGACGGCCAGGTCCGTGCCACCTGGGAAAACCAGACCGGCCAGAGCCTCTTTCTTGCGGGGTGTGGCACCGTGCAGTTGTGGCGGTGCAAAGGGACCAGTTGGAACGAGCAGAACGCCTACACGATATGCAACTCGGTCGCAGTTGAGGTGGCGGCTGGGGCGACCTATTCCGAGACCGACAGCCTCCCGACAACACAAGGCGGTTGGTACTTTGTTAGCGGGTCGTACGGCCTAGGCTGCACGCCTGGGAGTGGTTTGTATACCGCCGGCTGTGCGACCTTCCAAACGGTCAACAGCAACGTTTTCGTGGTGCCTATGGCCGGTGGCAGCGATTCGGGCACGGCCGACGCGGCCGAGAGTGGTGGATCTAGTATGGACAACACCGACGGCGGTGGAAGTGCATAGCCCAATCGAAGGGGGTAGTTCCGGTTCGCTTGTAGCGCTCGTCGGCTTGCGATCATTACTGGCCGGACGGTTTTCTTGGAGGTTCGACCCTTTCCTGAGGATCCTTGATGACTTTGTTTTCGAGGAGGTGATTGTAGTCCTCGGGCACGCCCGGCCTACTGTCGACGATCTTCGCCAGTTCGGGTGCGCCGGGCACGGCCTTGCGATAGGTGTCGTAGGCTGAGTGCAACCTTGTCAAGTCCTTGGACATTACAACAGCGACGTCTTCAGAAGACCCATCCAGGTCGTCTGTGTCGAGAGCATGCTTCCAGGCCAGCACGGCGGCCCCATTCCGGAGTTTGATGGTCTGCCTGCGTGGCTTCATGACGGCCGCCTCCCCCAGTCCTCGCCAAGCCAGAGCTCGGTGGCGGTCCAAAGCGGCTTCTCACCGCTGTCCCGTAGCTTGAGCTCCGACCGATACCAGTCGCGCACCTTGAGAACTTTCCTCTCGATTGCCTCACGGTCCGTTCCGCCAGCTGCTACCGAGACAAGTCCCTCCTTGGCCGGGTCGACGATGGCGGCCTCGAAGTCGAGGATGTCCACGCCGAGTCCCTGCGTGTGGAGGTAGACGGAGCATCTCTTGCCGCGCCCGCCGCAGGAGTGCCTCGGCCCGCTTCCAGCTCTCGGGTAAGAGCTGCACGGCCCCGGCGAAGCGCGCGACCAGAGTTCCCGCTTTTTGGAGCCGGTGAACGATGCGTGAATCAGCTGTGGCTCTCTGAAACCAAGGCCATCATGCGCGGATTCTGCGACGTGTTCCCTGACTGCAGGCTGTGGAACGGCGCCGGACTACAATGGATGCTGGCCGGTACCCGCGATGCGCATGGCCCCGTGCCCGAAGAGCAGTTCAGCGCACAGTGGCGCGATTCCGTCGTCGCTCCCAAGCTGGCCTCGCTGGGCTTTGAGGGGCCGGAATCGCTCGGCACCACGTTCCTCGCAGACTCCGTGACGCTCGGTGAGTGGACTCGGGGCGCCCCTCCGACTGCCGGGATCCCATCTGGCGAGGGCTGTGCAGACGGCACGGGCGCCGCCGCACGCTTCTGGTCCCCCACTGGCTCGGCAAGCCGTGAACACGAGTCGGCGTGACGGAACCCGATTCCCGATTCCACTGCTCAGTCACCACACGAGATGGCAACGTTCCAACCGCGAGAGTTTCCAGATCAAAGGACATGTCCCATGAAGCTCGAGACATCTATGGCTACGATGATCGTATTCGGGATGATATCGACGGGATGCTCCTCTGGAGACCCGCGTACGCCCGGCGGTGGCGCTGGCGGCAAGACGTCCTCCAGTAGTCCCTCCTCCAGTGGCGGTAGTGGCGCGGAGGCTACGGGGGGCAGCGCGAGTGGCGGAGGGAGCGCAGGAACGGGAGGCGCTTTAGGGGGCACCATCACCGCGACCAGCTCTGGCGGCAAGGCCGGCGCAGGTGGTGCGATGGGCGGAGGCTCAGGTACGGGTGGTATCACGGCCAGGGGCGGCTCGACAGGCGGCACCGCAGGCGGCTCGACGGGCGGCGCAACGGGTAGCTCGAAAGGTGGCACCAATGGCAGCTCGACGGGCGGCTCGACGGCCGCAAGCTCGGCGATGGGCGGAAGCGACGGGGGTACTACGTCCAGCTCTGACCTGTCGACCGGCCCGTGCGACATCTACGCGGATGCCAAGTTGCCGTGTGTCGCAGCCTACAGCATGGTTCGGGCTCTCTCCAAATCCTACAAAGGCCCCTTGTTCCAGGTCAGGGCAGGGAGCTCGAGCACCAACAACACGATGTCGGGCGGTACGACCAAGGACATCATGCCGGGGGCGGATGGCTTTGTTGACAGCTCGAGTGTGGACGCTGCCTGCGGCAGCGGCTATTGCACGGTCTCGGTCCTCTACGACCACTCAGGAAACGGCAACGACATCAAGCGGGCCCCCAAGGGCAGCACCGCTGGCGGCGCGACGGGAGGTGAGGATGACTACGAGTCGATTGCGACCAAGGGCCAAGTGACGGCCGGCGGGCACAAGGTCTATTCGCTCTACATGAACGCGCATGACGGGTATCGGGTGCAAACCGGCGTCAAGGGCAAGAACATGCCAACCGGTTCCCAACCTCAGGGCATTTATGAGCTTGCGGATGGCACGTACAACCCGGCCACGGAATGGCACTTTATGGATACCTTGTCTTTCGGCGTCACCTACTGGGGCAAAGGCAACGGTGCAGGCCCGTGGTTCGGGGCCGACTTCGAGAACGGTGTTTGGGAGGGCGGCACGAAGAAGGGCGACCCCGGATGGGGCCAATTGAATGATGACCATCCGGCGAACACGAAGAATCCGTCGCTCAAGGTACTCTTCGCCATTGGCTTCCTCAGGGTCAAGTCGGACGAGTACGCCATCAGGTCCGCCGACTTGTCGACGGCCTCCGATCTTACTACCGCCTATTTGGGCGGCCCGCCCGCCACAGTCGACCATAGGGGAGGGATCGTGCTGGGTGTCGGCGGCGACAACAGCAATACTTCGTTTGGGACCTTCTATGAAGGGGCCATTGTCGCGGGCTACCCGACCAACGACGTCGACCTCGCGATCATGAAGAACGTCAAGGCGGTGGGTTACTCGAAGTAGTGCATGTCCTGAGGGGTGCTGGATATAGGGGCGAGTTTGCCCGCAGATAAGATTCACCGCCTTCCCGTAAACCTCGACGGCAGCTAACACCGTCTGCAATGAGAGCCTCCGCGCACTTCAAGACCAGCTAACAAAAGAGGACATCAAGGCCACCCGTTAGCCACGAACGTGCATCACTTCAGGGTGCTGCCAAGACGAATTCTGTTGTTGTCACCCACTGCTCTGCTCGGGTGTGGTCGCTCTTCGCTCCTGGTCAAAGATTCGAAGTCCAACCAAGGCTTCTCTGGTCTGCGTCAGCGGCACGGGGGCGATGACGTCTGGGCCGCGGGGGCTTGCGGAGTCATCCTGCATCCCTATTGTCGTCACGGTACAGAACGTCTTTCTCGTTGACCCGGCGACCCCGCCGCCGCCGGAACATGTCATTCGTGTGTCTGAGCAGAGCCTCCCGCGCGGTAGCACCCCCAGTCACGGAGTACTGCCACGCCTGGAGCCGTGACCAATCCGGGGAGGCATCTTGGGGAGAGATTAGAACTGCGCGATGAACTGCCAGGCCAGCGGTGGAATGAAGGCCTTCAGGCCATCATCCCCGGTATTGCTCCCGTCATCCACGACCGACGGTGTGTGTGGGCCGTCGAACGTGCACATTTTGACAGGATAACCCGCCTTGCACCCTTCGAAGTCGTAGCAGACATACTTCTTGCTGCCGACTGTTGTCGTTGGGATGGTCGCGGGAATCGTGCACCCATTGTCCTGGGCGTGGGTAATCGCGCACCATTTCCCGCCCGTCTTGCTCGCATCTGAGCTGATGTAAGGACAAGTCCCATCGCTCATGCCGACCGTGCCCATATACGCGATGGGCGCCGCATTGGAATCCTTCGGCTCACCGGGAAGGTTGTAGTTGGCCGCCGCCATGGCAACCACCGCGCGTAGCTTCGTCTGACGCGTGATCGACAGGGCATAGGTCATCATCGCTCCGAAGCTGAAGCCCGTGGAAAAGACCCGGCTGTCGTCGATGCACAGGTTCGTGTCGACGAGGGCGAGAATGTCGTCGAAGAGGACACTGTCTCGCGTGAAATCCCATGGCGTGTTGCCGCTCCCTGCGGGCGCTACGAAGATGGCGGGAGCCTTCGCCGCGGTGGCTTCGCGGTGCAGCCCGTAATAGGCATAGTTGGTTGCGTCGAAGTTGGGACCATCATTGGCGGGATGTAGTCCGGTCGCATTGCCGGTGTCCGAACCGTACGCCTGGTACCAGGAAAAGATCAGGCGATACGGGTGCGTCGGATCGAAATCCGCCGGAATGTCGAT
>Ga0265342_10001595_pt1 | contig 20942 bp, 14 predicted proteins | sample 4CB327metaG_FD_203125 | JGI IMG/M metagenome (GOLD analysis project Ga0265342, IMG submission 203125) | Rhizosphere microbial communities from Carex aquatilis grown in University of Washington, Seatle, WA, United States - 4-CB3-27 metaG | ecosystem: Host-associated > Plants > Roots >... | reverse complement strand
ACGGCTCCAAACAGGCGGGTGATGAACTCCTGGAAGCGCTCCTCGGTAGCTACCGATTTTCTTGCCATGCCCACAGCTTCGGGCATCCTGATGGGCGGTCAACTTTTACAACACAGTAGTACTAGCCGCCGGCCAGCGCCAACTTCAACTTGGAACCAAGGTCCTCCACTTGCTTCTGCTGTGTGGGAAAGACCTCGCTCATGGGCAGGCAGGTTCCCTCCGCGCCGTTGGCGGTGGCTACCGTGTCGGTAGGGGAGCAGCGCTGCGCATCGGTCTCGAGCGTCACTCTTCCGCGCCCGTTCTCGTTCAGGAGCGAAATCCTATAACGCAAGAACACATCCGTGTAGTACCTGCGAGTGGGCCCATTGTTGATTTGGTTCGTTGCCCTGAATCGATAGCCGGTATCGAACCACCGGGTCGTGACAGTTCCTTGGGCAGGGTCCACCGCGACCTCCTTGAAGCCGTTGGCCGCGAGGGTCTGAACCACCACATCCACGGCGTTTCTGGGCTGTTCGAGGGTGAAGGTGTAGGGCGTGGGCGAGTGTGCGCAAGCAAGGCCCAAGAGGGCTGCTGCGATGGCGATGGGATAGATGCGTTTCATGTTGGTCTCCTTGTTTTTCAATGTTTGAGTTGGGTGACGAGATAATGGGGCGAATGCGACACGTTCATGCTTGCGCCCCGGCGGCTTGAACGCTTAGTACCGGGTGCGGGACCTCGGCTGGCCGTTTCGCCAGCAGCAGGAACATCACCGGAATGAGGAACAGGGAAAGGAAGGTGGAGGAGGTCAGGCCGCCGACGACCGCTAGAGCCAATGGGCGATTGGACGCGGTACTTGCCTCCAGACCAAGCGCGGTCGGGAAGAGTCCAATCACGGTGGCCAAGCTGGTCATGGCGATGGGAATGAAGCGAGTGCGAGCCGCGGCGATCACTGCCTCAAACTTGTCCACGCCTTCGCTCAGTCGTCGATTGGCGTCGTCGACGAGCAGAATTCCGTTGGACACTGCGATACCAATGACCATCAAAATCCCCATGAGCGCGGTGACCGAGAATCCTTGTCCCCCGATCAGCAGGGCAAGCACGATGCCAAGCAACGACACCGGAATCGTAAACAGCATGACGAACGGCAATCGCAATGACTTGAACTGCGACGCCATGATCATGAATACGACCATGACGGCGAGGCCCAGGGCCAGGCCGAGACCAGAGAACGTTGTTCGCATCAACTCCACTTGCCCCACGAATCGAAGGTCGAGGTCGCGTGTTCGTGGATCCGAGGCCAGCTTTTGCTCCAGCTCGCGTGCCGCACTCCCAATGTCCCGCCTCTCGGTTTGCATGAGGACGTGTGCCACGCGCTGGAGCCGGTTGCGCTCGATGGCGATAGGCCCGAGTGCGCGTCGAATTTTGCTATACGCACCCAGCGTAACCGCGTTGCCGGTATCTCCGATGCGCACGGGGATGCTGGCCAGCGCCTCTGGATCGTTCACCACTCGGCCGTCAAGATAGGTGACGACGTAGTAGGACTGCCCGTTGCTCCCGTCGATCCAAACGCTGGGGGTGTTGATGTTGCCAAGGGTTGCTTCCAGGGTGGATTGGGCAGCGGCGCGGGAGGAAACGTGGACCATGCCGGCCTTGGTCCGGTCGGTATCAACGCGAATCTCGGGATAGTTCACTTGCAACGATGGATAGAGGTCGCGAATTCCGGGAACCGTCGCAGCCACCGCGGCCACGGCCTTGGACTGGTCTTCCAAGACCTGTAGGTTGTCGCCGGAGATCTCAACCACGAGCGGCGCCAAGTAGCCGTTGGAGAAGACGCTGGCCACGAGACCGCCCGGCCATTGCAGGAATTCGACGCCGGGGAAATGGCGATTCAAGATTTCGCGCATCTTATCGGCTATTTCGCGCTGGCTGGCCTTGCGGTTCTCCGGCTCGGCCAGGGCCACGCGAATGAAGCCCATGTGGGGACCGGCGTTGGGGCTGTTCATCGCGCTTCGCGCATTTTGCGGCGAGCCCACGTTGGTCAAGACCAGCTCCACGTCCTCCTTGGGCAGCTCGCTGGCCAGCACCTTGCCCATGTCGTTGACCTTCTGGGCAGCGTCTGTAAGAGACGTGCCCGGGGCCAGCCGCACGTAGATTCTTTCCATGGATTCGTCGATCTCTGGGAAGAAGGTGCTTGGCAATTTTGTGGCCATCCACACACTTGCCAGTACCAGCACGGCCGCCGCTGTCACCACGGTGCCGCGGAAAGGAAGAACCCGGCGCAGGGTGCTTGCGTAGCCTTCGGCCACGCGGTCGATGAAGCTGGCAACCGCCTTTCGTAACCTGCCTGGTTCTTCGTGTGTCAGAAAATATCTGCACGCCAGCGGGGTGACACACATGCTGACGAAGTACGAGGCAATCATGCTGACCGCGACCGTGATGGCCAGCGGAACAAAGAGTTTCTTGGCGAGTCCCGCGAGCAGGACGACAGGCAAGAGCACCGCCATGGTCGTAAGCGTGGACGCGAGCACAGGCAGGGCCACCGCGTTTGCCCCGTCGAGTGCCGCTTGGTACGGCGACAATCCCTGTCGCTGGTGCCGGTGGATCGATTCCAGCACCACCACGGCGTCGTCGACCAAGCGGCCCATGGCCAAGGTCAACCCGCCGAGCGTGAAAGCATTGAGCGTGTGTCCGCCCGCATACAGAACGATGAGCGTGACCGCGAACGAAAGCGGAATGGCTACCGACACGATGACGGTCCCGCGGAGGCTTTGAAGAAAGAGTAGTATGACCAGCGCAATAAGGACGAGCGCCTGCACGACCTCCTTCTTCAAGCCGTCGTAGGTGGCGCGAACGAACGTAGACTGATCGAAGATGGGCTTCACTTCCACACCGGCAGGCAAATCCTTCAAGGCACGAACCACCTTTTTGACGGCATCGACGATTTCCAGCGTGTTGCCGCCAGGGATGCGTAACACATTGAGGTACACGGCGTCGTTTCCATTCACGGCCACGGCTTGCGTTTCAGGCGATCCGCCGTCTTCGATACGAGCCACGTCGCGAATGAGCACCGGCTTGCCTCCTCGGAGCTTCACCATGGCGTCGCCGATATCGCTGACCTGCTGGGCCACAGCGTTGGTATACACATTGGCGTCGAAGGTGGCGGCGATCAGCTCGCCGGAGGGAAGCAAGGCATTGGACTGCGCCACTGCCGCTGCCACATCGGTCGAGGTCAGGCCCCGCGCCTGCGCTCGGTTGGGATCTACAATCACGTTGATCTGGCGCTGCCTGCCGCCGTTGATGGCCGCACTGGCCACGCCCGAGATGCCCTCCAGAATCGGCTCGATGGAATTCAAGGCATAGTCATACAGTTGCGGCCCGGTCAGCCCGCCGCCCGACACCGCGACCTGAATAACCGGTGCGTTCGATGGGTCGTACTGCAGGACGAAGGGCGGCAGTACACCCAGCGATTTGGGTACCGCCGACATGGCGAAGGCGACTTGCTGTTGCACGAGTGTTTGTGCCGAATTCAAGTCAGTTCCCCATTTGAGCCAGACGAAGACGACGCTGAGGTTGTTGCGCGAATTGCTTTCCACGTGGTCAACACCCGGAGTGGCACTGACGTACTTCTCGATACGCCAGGTGATGGTCTTCTCTACGTCCTTCGGCCCAAGTCCCGGCGCCAAGGTGCCCACCACCAGCACTGGCGGCGTGAGCTCGGGGAACGTATCAACGCTCATGCGTGGGGTAACGACCAGGGCGAATACCACCAGTCCAACGCAGATCATCAGGATTGCGATGGGGTTGCGCAGGGCCAGACTTGTCACTTGTCACCTTTCGCCAGGCCCACCAAGCGGTCGACACTCACCTGGACGCTCTCGCCTTCCTTCAGCAGCGTTCGGCCTTCCGTGATGACCAACGCCTTGGCCGGCAGCGACGTGTCCACGAACAACCTGCCCGCCTTTTCCCCAAGCACGTCCACCACGACCCTCCTGGCCTTTCCGTCGTCTGCCAGGAAGAGCGTGGCTTTGCCGCCCTTGACGGCGGCGGCCGCGAGCGGGATCTCCATAGCCGGCAAGGGCGCCCCCGAGGCCACCGCGAGCTCCGCGGTGGTTCCCACAGGTAGCGTCCGACTGGGGTCTGGAAGGTCGATCTCGAAGTGTACGGTCCGCGTCGACGGGTCGGCGGCGGGGGAGCGGCGGGCGATGGCTCCAACCACATGGCGCCCGATCGAGAGCGCCAGGACGTCCACCTTGACGCCGGGTTTGACCACATCGAAGTCTTCCTCGGGAACGTCCGTCTCCACGCGCACAGTGCTGCGATCGATCACCATGGCGATGGATTCGCCCGGATGCACGTAGGCCCCGGGATCCATGGTCCGATCGGAAACCTCGCCATCGAAAGGCGAGCGCAACACGCAGTCGCTGACCTCCAAAGTGGCGCGTTCCAGTCGAGCCTTGGTGGACATCAGCTCTGCCTCTTTGCTGGCACTATCGGCCTGCTTGCGTTCGATCTCATTGGCCGAGGCGAATCCCCCGGTTTGTAGCTCGGTGATGCGTGCGGCCTCGTGGGCCAAGGCCACCTGCTGGGTCTGGAGGGCTCTCGCCTGCATCGAAATGCCTTGGCTGGCCGCCGAGGCATTTCGGCAATCGAGCGTTCCGATGACCTGTCCGCGCTTGACGTGGTCACCCGGGCGCACCAGCACCGTGCCGACGTAGGCTGAGATGAGCTGGGGGCCGATCTTCGCTTCGACCCACGGCTTCAAGGTGCCGACGTAGTGGCGCGTGGAATTGTAGTGCGTAGCTCGCGTCTCGACGGCAGTGACGCCCACCGGAAGGGAGGCCAGCGCAACCTTGTTCACGTGCGAGCTGGCGCGGGCCACCATGAGAAATCCAAGAAGCAGCACGGCGACGACCCCAATGGCGATGAAGACGGGGATCCGTCGTTGGCGTCGTCGCTCGGGTGTGGCAGGGATGGCCTGCGCGGTCTGGCTTGGTGGAGATGACATCACGATTCCTCTGCAAGCAGCTTCCCGAGCACCGCGCGCGCACGAGAAAGTTCGAACTGTCCGCCGGCGAGCTGAATCTCGGCGTCGGTACGCAAATACTCCGCGTCTGCAAGCTCCAGGGCCGTTCCGAGGCCCGCTTTGAAACGCGCCTCGGCCTGGGCATAGTTCGCAACCGCAGCCTCCACCGAGCGCGCAAGGCTCGCCAGGGAGGCCTTCGCCACTTCCGCCGCGACGTAGGCCCGCTGAATCTCCGAAACCTCTTGCTGCACGACTGCTTCAAGGTCGCTTTGCAGGGTGCGCTCGCGCGCCGACGAAGCCCGCTGGCGAGCGTTGACGATGCCGTCGAAAAGCGGCCAGCGCAGGATGAGGCCGACATCCCAGTTGGGAACGTCAGGCAACCACCCGCCATAGTTCGCGCCAACGCCCGAGCTTGGTGCAGCCCCACCCGCCCGGCCCGAAAAGGTTCCAGTCACCAGGATGTCGGGCCGCATCTCCGCACCGATCGCGCGCGTGGTGGCTTGTTGGGTCGCAAGCCTTGCACGGGCCTCTTGCAGCACGGGATCGCGGGCAGCCGCGTCAGCCATGGCTTGATTGAGTGCCGGCATGGCCGGGACGGGGGACAAAGCGTCAGCCGCGTCGAGCATGCGATCGGTGACGCCCACGGCGGCCGCCAGGACCACCTGCGCGCTGGCAACCCCGCCCTCGGCACGCATGCGATTGACCTCGAAGCGAGCCAGATCTGCTTCCGCGCGCGTGCGCTCAATCGGCGCAAACAAGCCGGTTCGCACGCCGGCCTCGGCCATGTCCCGGTGAACCTTGGTGCGTTCGTACCCGTCCTTTGCCGCTCGGAGCACGGCCTTGGCGCCTTGCACGGCAAAATAGGATTCCTTCACGATGAGGGCGATGGCCAGCCGCTCGGCCTCAGCGCGACGGCGTTCAGTAACCACGGCGGCATCGGCGGCAGCGCTTTGCGCGCCAATGCGCCCGAAGTCGAACAGCTCCTGCCCGATGGAAATGGCCGCCAAGGTCGAGGGCGATGGCCCCCAGGTCCCGCTGTCGACGGTTCGGGTTGCTCCGATGCGTGGCAGCGCCATATCCTGGGTGGCGATGTAGGATGCCGTCGTGTTGTTCGCCGTCCCCTCCACGAGCTCGGCCACAGCCGACGAGCGTGGAAGCCAGGCTGCCCTCGGTACCTCGGCGTCTGCTTGGGCAACCTTCACCCGATCGAGTGCGGCCTTCAGCGACGGCTGATGCGCTTGGGCATAGGCGACCGCATCTTCTAGACTGATAGCTCGCGCAGGCCCGAACTGCCAGGTCAGCGGCCTGGGCGCGGCCTCATCAGTCTCGGCGGCAACCACCGATGCTTGCCCAAGAAGACCTGCCAGCGACAATGCAGCGCCGATGAGGTTGCGCTTCGTCCAGGGGAAACTCCTCCGGACGGATGGCGAGATCGTTCGCGTTGGACGCACAGCCAATCCCTAAGCACCCGCCGTACCAACCGCCGACGCTGGAATTCCGTGGCATTTTGGCGGACGGAGCGTGATGGGATCGGGAGGAATTCCAGCGGTATCAGGAAGAATTCCCGATCTGGGCTGGTGCGGGAGGGCGAGGCCTCCTAATCTACCGGGCGTGTCCCGGCGCACGTCTTGCTTCACCTCAAGTCAGAGCCATGTCTATTGCGTCGCAACAACTGCTGCTTCCCTCCGAGGAATCCGCCCATGCCTGATCGCAAGCCGCGCGTGCTCGTCGTCGACGACAATCTCGAAATGGCGCGAACCCTAGCCGAGAGCCTATGCGACCGCGACTATGCAGCCGTGGCCCTTGGCTCGGGCCCCGCAGCAGCTGACTACCTCAGGGCCGAGAAGGTCGATGCGCTGGTTACCGATCTGCGCATGCCATCTGTGGACGGGCTTGACCTGCTCGCCCTGTCACGCAGCCTGGCCCCCGAGCGTCCTGTGCTTATCATGACCGCCTTCAGTGCCGTGGACACCGCGGTCGAATCCATTCGGCAAGGCGCCTACCACTACCTGACCAAACCCTTCAAAGCCGAGGAGCTCGTGCTCTTTCTTCGCCGCGCTCTCGAGGAATCGCAGATTCGCCGCGAGGCCGCCGCGCTCAAACGAACCCTGCGTGAACGCTTCGCGATGGAGCGCATCCTTGGTGGTAGTGCTGCCATGAGGCACGTGCGCGAGATCGTCGCCAGGGTGGCTTCGGTGCCGGTGCCTGTCCTGATCCTAGGCGAGACGGGGACCGGCAAGAGCTTGGTCGCGCAGGCCATCCATGCCGAGAGCCAGCGGGCGAGCCACCCCCTGGTGATCGTCAACTGCGCCGCTCTGCCAGAGGCTTTGCTGGAAAGCGAGTTGTTTGGTTACGTCAAAGGTGCCTTCACGGGTGCCGCAACGGATCGGCCTGGTCTCTTTCGCGAGGCCGATAGTGGCACCTTGTTTCTCGACGAGATTGGTGAGATGGCGCCCGGCCTGCAAGCCAAGCTTCTGCACGTGATCGAGCATGGGACGATACGCCCCGTAGGCTCGACCAAGGAAAAGGAGATCGACGTCCGCATCATTGCCGCCACCCATCGGAACTTGCACGAGGCTACGAAAGACGGAAGCTTCCGCTCGGATCTGCTCTACAGACTCGACGTGCTTTCCATCAGCATGCCGTCGCTGCGCGAGCGCAGGGAGGATCTTGCGGAGCTGATTGCGCACTTCTTCAAGCAGTCCCGCGAGAAGTATGCGAATGCCCTACCTGAGAAACTGTCTCGCGAGGCTCTCGATTGCTTGCTGACCTACGCTTGGCCGGGAAATGTGCGAGAGCTCGCGCATGTCCTAGAGAAGGTCGTACTTCTTGGCCACTCCAACGTAGTGTCCCTGGAAGACTTGCCCGACAACGTGAGGCACCCGGATCGGCCGGCCGCGTTCGAGTTTCAAGGCGACATCATGCCGATCCGGGAGCTCCAGCGTCGCTACGCCGCCTGGGCGCTGACCCAGCTTGGGGGGCACAAGGGCAAAGCCGCCGAGAAGCTAGGCATCGACGCCAAGACCTTGTGGAAGTGGCTAAGCGACAGCGGGGCCGACTAGGAGCGTGGAGCGGCTTCCCCCAGCACGGACGTTAGTGCGACGCGAGGAAGTGGATCGGCTCGAAGTTGACCTTGCCTCCTTCGATGTCAACCGCACCTGCTGCTTCCAGCGCTAGCTCGTGATGACAGTCGAGTGCGCCCGACTGCTCGAAGTCGAGCGAAACCATCTTGACCTCACCGGGCTGAAGCGAGATTGCCTCGGATTCACGTGGCTGCATGACCATGCGTTCTCCGCCCACGGTCTCGGACAAGCGAACATGCTTCGGTGAAAGTACTGCGATGTGGTTGGACTCGTTCTTGACCTGCAAGCGCAAATCCAGCTTGAGGTGGTCATCGTCGACAGTGGTCGGAAACTGCTCCGCGCTTCGGTTGACAAAGCAGCGCTCTCCGGCAATGGCGATCTCGACGCCCTCCTTGGATAGGGAAGGCCCGGAGCTCGTGTAGGGCGCAACGTACCCGCAAGAAGCTGTACCAATCACCACGGCGGAAAGAAACACGGAATTCTGAAATCCTTTCATGAGGCGCCTCCTTGCGTGAAGCGCAGCAAGTTTCATGCCGATCGCGGAGCAGTCGTGCTCGCGCAGGTTCACGGTCAACAAGGCCGCAAAGGCGGGAATTTTTCCCTGATGCTCGGGAAAATGTCCCTTGGTTCGTGGGCCCGCTACGGTACCCCTTTGCACCTTCGATCCACCTCATCTACCCGTGCCCTAAATCACGGTGACGACTGCCGTGTCGAGCCAGCGTTGGACGATTTCTGCTCAGGCACCAATGCACCCTTGCATCCAGGCGGCCTAACCGCACCGCGATGAGAGTTCAATCACATAGGCTTCTCGCCGTTTCGAGTACTATAGGCTCGCCATGGCAAACAGGGTTCTATCGGTCTCAGGGCGTTGGTCTCCGGTATTTGGATCTGGTCCGGCGACCCATTGGTTCTTCGGCGTGACGCTGTCGATTTTCGTCCTTGTTGGCGGGTGCAGTAAATCGGGATTGAAATTCGCGTCGGCCACGGGCGGCTCAGGAGGAAATAGCCTTGGGCAAGGAAGTGGCGGTACCAGCAGTGGGGCACCTGGTAGTGGCGGACTGAGCGGGAGCGGCGGACTGACCACCCAAGGCGGTCAGGATGGAGCCGCAGGTGCGAGCGGCGGCGGGGTGGTTGGCTCTGGAGGAAGGGCTGGCGCTGGGGGCGGGGGTGGCACGCAGGTCGGAGACGCACCAGCAGACCAGCGCGCTGACGGACCGGTTTTTCCGGACGGAGCGCCGCCTACTCATGACGGCCCCGCCGACGTGAGTCTTCCAGGGGACGGTCAGCCCGAGGTTCCATCGGCCGATGCGGTCCCGGATCAGAAAGCGCAACAAGGAGTTTTCGCAGCAACGGGCAGCATGACCGTGGCGAGGGATGCCCACACCTCGACCCTGTTGCCGAGCGGGAAGGTGCTCATCGTCGGCGGCGAGAATGCCACTGGGCATATACCCGCGCTCGCGAGCGCGGAGTCGTACGATCCAGCGGCTGGGACCTTCGCCGCTACTGGCAGCATGTCGGCGGCAAGGGTGGGTCACACGGCGACGTTGTTGATCAGCGGGAAGGTGCTCATCGCCGGGGGAAGCGATGGCAACGGTGTTCTCGCGAGCGCGGAGTTGTACGATCCGGCGGCTGGAACATTCGCAGCCACGGGCAGCATGACCGTGGCAAGGTGTATTCACACGGCGACGTCGTTGGGCAGCGGGAAGGTGCTCATCGCTGGCGGAAGCGACAACAACGGAGGGGTTCTCGCGAGCGCGGAGCTGTACGATCCAGCGGCCGGGACTTTCACGGCCATTGGCAACATGACCACGGTGAGGAATGGTCACACGTCGACGTTGCTCGGCAGCGGGAAGGTGCTCATTGCCAGCGGATTCGATAGCAGCGGAGGGTTTCTCGCGAGCGCGGAGGTGTACGATCCGGCGGCCGGGACATTCGCCGCCACGGGCAGCATGTCGGGGGCAAGGGTGGGGCACACGGGGACGTTGCTGGTCGACGGAAAGGTGCTCGCAGCCGGCGGAAGCGACAGTAGCGGAAAAGTCTACGCGAGCGCGGAGCTGTACGATCCAGCAACCGGGAAGTTTACGGCCACAGGCAGCATGACCACGGCAAGGGATGCTCACACGGCGACGTTGCTCGGCAGCGGGAAGGTACTCATCGCCGGTGGAGGCGGCGACACGGCAGTTGCGAGCGCTGAGCTGTACGACCCGGCGGCCGGGACATTCACGGCCACGGGCAGCATGACCTGGGCAAGGGAGGGTCACTCCGCCATTTTGCTGCCGAGCGGGATGGCGTTCATGGTCGGCGGATGGAATGGCCACGCGACTCTCGCGAGCGCGGAGCTATACCAATAGCTCAACGGCGAGAAGGTGGTGCCCGGTTGTATTTCATGCGAGCCCTCTCTGGCACAACGTGTCCAAGGTCTCAACCAACCTGCCGTGACGCCCGATGCGACAGGCAGTGCGCGACGGATCCAAGGTGCTGAGCAAGCGAATCCGTAACGTTTCATGCACCGATGATCGTGCATCCCGCTACATTGTTCGCGTTTCTTGGGATTCCTTGGGAGGCGCATTCGAAGATCGTTTGCACCGCCTTCATCTTTCGTATGTTCTGCCCACACTCAGGAGGCAAACGTATGATCCGCAGATTGACCATCCTCGCGCTGTTGGGCCTGCCCGCGATAGTTCCTGCGCAGGCAATGGGCATGGCTAGTGCCGAGCTCTATGGCACACAGGCTTACACCTATGGCCGCTTCGAGGCACGCATACAACATGCGCCCGGTGACGGCGTTGTCAGCTCGTTCTTCCTGTGGAAGGAGGGCTCCGAGGTTTCCGGGGCGTATTGGAATGAGATCGACTTCGAGAAGGTCGGAGCCAACTGCAGCATGCAAACCAACGCCCGCTACGGCACGACCGTGACGAACCACGAGGAGAAGAATCCCATGCCGGGCAATCCCTGCGCTGAGTATCACGATTATCGAATCGAGTGGACGCCAACCTACATCGCGTGGTCCGTCGACGGCGGCGAATTCCGTCGAGACACAGGCGATACGGCGACTGCCTTCAGCCAGAACGCATCGGCCGGCATGACGATGCATTTCAACCTATGGCCTGGAAACTCCAGCTTCGGGGGAAACATCGACAACACGACCCTGCCGGTACACGAGTATATCAGTTGGGTGCAGTACTCCTCGTATGACAACGGGAATTTCCAAGTGCAGTGGCGCGAGGAGTTCCAGGATTCCACGATTCCAACGGGCTGGGCAGTCGGGAATTGGGCCTCGGCCTACAATCTCTCGACCCACGATCCGCAGAACGTGAGCTTCGTCGACGGTATCGCCGTGTTGTCCCTGACCGGCGACAATGCGACAGGTGCCCCGGGAACGCCACCCGCCGACGACGGCACAACCGGGACATCGAACCATGGTGATGCCGGAGGAAATGCTCCAAGCTCGACGGGAGGCTCCTCGGGCACTCGCGGTGGTAGCTCCGGTGGCTGCGCCATGATGTCCTTTTCGAAAAAGGACTGCCCAGGACTCGTTTGCATTCTGACGGTGGCGGCCTGTCTGCTCGTCCTTGACCGTACGAGATGGCGCCAGTTTCTGACAACCTCGAGGCGGCGCTCTTCTTGAGCTCGGCCCCTCGTTTGGATCCGGACCCACAACACGAAAGACGTGCCGTCTTGCGCACATCAACTTTTCAGGTCGCAGCCCTCATCGTTCCAATTGCGTTGATCGCGTGCTCAGGTTCGCCGTCGCCCAACGCCGGCGAGGGGGCCATGGGTGGCAACCTGGGCGGGCAGAGCGGCAGCTTGGCGTACGGGTACGATGCAGGTGGCCTCGGCGGATGGGTCGCGGCGGGGATCGACGGCGGGGCTTGGGCACCGTCCACCGGTTGCGTCGCTCGGGCCTCGGCCCTGGTTGCCGCGATGACGCCGGCCCAGCGCTACGGCCAAATGACCACCGTCGACAGCAGCGGTCTCACGGTGAACGAAGCCACCACGCAGCTCCTCGGCTCGGTGTTCAGCGGTGGCAATTCGGATCCCCCGTCGAGCAACAAGATCGAAGACTGGACGCACTTGGTTTCGTCGTACCTGAACATCACAAGTGGCTACGATCCCCACACTGGGCTGCTTTACGGCACCGACGCCATCCACGGGAACAACAACGTGCAAGACGCGGTGATTTTCCCCCATCACATAGGGCTCGGGGCTTCGAGGAATGCTGCCTTGGTGGAACAAGTCGGACGCATCACCGCTCTCGAGATGCTGGGCGTGGGCATCAACTGGGCCTTCGCGCCAACCGTAGCAGCGGCACGCGACATCCGCTGGGGACGCACCTATGAATCCTTCGGCGAGAGCCCCGACCTCGCCGGCGAGCTCGGGGCGGCCGAGGTCCGTGGCCTGCAAAACGGCAAGTTGGGTAACTCGCAGAGCGTGCTGGCCGGCGCCAAGCACTACGCTGGCGACGGCGACACCGATGGTGGCAAGAATGCCGGCAACGTGACCTCGCTCGACGAGGAGGGCCTCCGTGAGATTGCCATCCAGCCCTACTTGCCGTCCATCGCGGCGGGCGTGGGCTCGATCATGATCAGCTACAGCAGCTACCAGGGGACCAAGATGACGGCTTCGAAGGAGTGGCTCACCGACGTGCTCAAGGGTGAGCTCGGCTTCCAGGGGTTCCTGGTTTCCGACTGGGATGCCGTCAGCCAACTGCCTGGAAGTTGGAACGAGCAAGTGAAGACGGCTATCAATGCCGGGCTCGACATGGTGATGCTGTCTCATACCAAGGGCGTGCACACCGCCGCGGATTTGGCGAATGCCTTGTCCTCATTGGTCGCCTCCGGTGACATTCCCGAGGGCCGGATCGACGACGCCGTTCGCCGCATCTTGACCATCAAGTGCGAAATGGGATTGCTCGACGGCGACACCACGCTAGATGCCAGCCTGACCGCAGCCATCGGGTCGTCCGAGCACCGGGCGGTGGCGAGGGATGCGGTTCGCCAGTCGCTGGTGCTGCTCAAGAACGACGGCACCTTGCCCTTGCCCAAGACCCTCTCGCGTATCCACGTCACCGGCGGCGCTGCCGATTCTCTGGCCAAGCAGTGTGGCGGCTGGACTATCGGATGGCAGGGACTGGGTACGGACGGAGCGGCGACCGCCACCACGACAGGCATGACGGTCTTGGCTGCGGTCAAGAGCCTGTTTGCCGGCAGTAGTACCACCGTGACGACGTCTGCGGACGGCAGCGGCGCCGCGGGCGCGGACCGCGCTATCGTCGTGGTCGGAGAAGCGCCCTATGCCGAGGGGCAGGGCGACAACGCTAATCCCACCCTGTCGAGCACGGACTTCGCGACCATCGCCAAAGTGAAAGCAGCCAATGTCCCGTTCGTGGTGGTGCAGTTCTCGGGCCGGCCGCTCATCCTTACCGACGGCAGTGGCAATTCGGCGCTCGATCAGTCGAACGCCTTCGTCGCGGCCTGGCTGCCGGGTAGCGAGGGCGAGGGCATCACCGACGTGCTCTTCGGCGACTTTCGCCCGACCGGCCAGCTCACCCTCACCTGGCCAGCCAGTGTCTCGCAGATCCCCATTCACGACGGCGACGGACAGACGCCGCTGTTTCCCCTCGGCTTCGGGCTCGTCTATCCGTAGTCTGAAGCCAGGCAGGACGTGACCCCATGCCGCCCGGCAACTCGTCGGCGAGCCTCATGCGGCCTCGCAGGAGTTATAGTTCATGCGGGGAAACGCAATCGGTAGTGACAACGACGTTACGGGAGAATCAGAATGACCGGACGCCATAGGGGAGTCAACCCGTTCGGTGCTCTAGAGGTAGGCGGACGATTCAACGACGTTAAAGGAACGCAAGCCATGAAGCAGTCACTCCTCGCCCTTGCCACGCTCCTGGTCACCCTTGCTGCGGCAGGGTGTGGATACAGCACGAAACCCTCGGGCGCGGGCGGGCCTGGTTCAGGCGGGCGCTCGGGGAATGGCGGTGCGCCTGGCATTGGCGGGCCCACCGGAAGCGGCGGCGTGGTGGGAAGCGATGGCAGCGTGGGGAACACCGGTGGGAGCACGGCAAACGGCGGTGCGGTCGACACCGGTGGTGCTTCTGGAACCGGTGGAACCTCGGCCTCGAAGTGTCCGGTGGGTTGGAACTTGGCATGGAGCGATGAATTCGATGGCCCAGCCGGGACGGCCGCGAATGGAAACAACTGGGTTTACGAAACGGGCAACAACAGCGGCTGGGGCAACAATGAGCTCGAATACTACCAGGCCGGCAACGCAAACGGCGCGCTCGACGGGAACGGCAACTTCGTGATCACGTCCAAGCAGGAGACCGTAGGCGGGTTCAACTACACCTCGGCGCGACTCAAGACCAAGGGTAAATTCGACTGGACCTACGGCCATTTCGAGGCGCGCATCAAGATCCCCTACGGGCAAGGCATGTGGCCGGCGTTCTGGATGATGGGTAGCAAGGGCGGTGGCTGGCCCGCGTGCGGCGAGATCGACATCATGGAAAGCCTGGGGAGGGAGCCCAACATCGTTCACGGCACGATGCACGGGCCAGGCTATTCAGGCGCCCAGGGTCCAACCGCGAGCTTCACCGTGTCCGGCCCGGCCAACCTGGCCGACGACTTTCACGTGTTCGCGGTCGAGTGGGAAACCAATGTGATCCGCTGGTACTTCGATGGTCAGCTGTACTCGACCAAGACCCCCGCGGACATTGGGGCCGACAACACCTGGGTGTTCGATCATCCATTCTACTTCTTGATCAACAACGCCGTGGGCGGTGGCTGGCCAGGCAACCCCGACGCCACCACGGCGTTCCCACAAGAGATGACCATCGACTACGTTCGCGTCTGTCAACGCTGAGCGCACAGCTGGCTAAGCCGCCCCGTGGGTATCGTCACGGGCTTGCAATCGGCTGCGGTGCTCGTCCGGCTAGGCGCTGGGTTTCGCTGTAGCTGACGGCGGACGCCGCGCCCACGTCGGGGATTTCGACGGCGGCAAACGAAACGGCAGGCAGTGTAAATGTTGTTGCGGCGGGTGCGCTCGCCAAACCATCGATTTGGAACGTGAGAGTCGCCGAGGTCTGATTCCAGTTTACGACGACCAGCTGCGTGGCATCGTCCGCCTGGTTGCGACTGGCGTAGACCCGGACGCTGTCTGGCGTCGACGTCACGGAGAGCAGCGCTGGTCCAAAGTGGTTGGCGTAAAGATCCAAGGCCCAGTACGATGGCCGAGGCGTCATGCCCGATGAGGGAAAAAGACCCAACGTCCACCCTTCACGGGTACTCCAATAGAGCATCGTCCAAAGCCCGTTCTGGAGTCCCATGCCGAACGTGTCGGCAGCCCACAGACCAGCCGGCACAGTCCCGGGCGACGCCGGCATCGTGCTCTTCGCCGGATCACCATCCCAGGTGATGTTCGCCTCGGTGATAGCGAGCGGCTTATCGCCGACACCCGCCTGCTGCATGATTGAGCGCAGATGTGCAATCGTGTCGTTCAGGTTCGTCGCATCTGCAGCGGCTGCCGCCACAGTCGTCTTCGTCGGGTCAATGGGATAGCGGTGTACGGTGACGATGTCGATGCTCGATCCGCACGTCTGAAGAATGGTCGTCAGCCAATCGTTTGCGCCGGACTGATATTTCCAGGAGAGCTCGGGACCCAAGATTTTGATGGTCGGGTCCACGGCCTTCATCGCGGCAGCGTATGCCGAGAGCGACGTGCAGAAGGCGTTAGCCGTGTAGCCAGCGATGCCTATTGTCGAGCCCGTCGCATCCGGATAAAGGTCCGGCTCGTTGCCGATGGAAAAGTATTTGATTCCGTATTTTGCCGTCACGTTGACGTACGTCACCATGGCTGCGGCATTTTCGGTTGTTGGGGCCGTGCCCTTGCTGTCGGCAGCGAGCAACGGAACTTGCAGAATCGGCTCGGCGCCGATCGCGCGCGAGTAGGCAACGGCCTTGTCCATTTGCGCGGTGTCGAAGGTGTCTGGCGTATTGGCGTCATTGTTGTAGCCGCCAATGCGGATGACCATCGGCTTGAGTGCAGCGACCTGTGTTTCCGTACCGGCGATCAGATTTCCCCACGTGGGCGACCACTGCCAATAACTGACTCCAATGCCTGCAGTTGCGCGCGGTGTACGGGAAGCGGCAGCCGCCGAGATCTCGACCATCCCCGAGATCGGCGGCGACAGATTAGTCAGCAGGTCGGGCGAGCTTGCGTCGTCGACTGCGGCGTCCGGGCGAGTCACTGGCGACGACGCGCAGCCCAAGGCCGCAAGAATGGAGAGGAAGCCAGCAAGGCGGGAACTTGGAGACGTGGGGAAATGCGTGAAGGCCACGATGTGCGGGCAAAGAATTGGCTCAAAAGCGTTGGCGCGCGTCATGGATTGAACGATCCGAGCTCCCATGAGTTCTCCGTTAGGTGCTGCTCTCGAGCGGCAAGCGGCCGGCAGAGCGGCGCCGGCCGCAAGTCCTTTCACCGCGCAGAGCGAGCACGGCTGCCGCGTACGCCAGAAGCAGGACGCAGCCACGAAGCGACGAGGAACAGCACCACGAGGGCTGGCCCGAATGGGCTTGGCGCGGGGGCGGTGCTGCAACTGCACCCGCCTTGTGAGGTGGTCGTGCCTGCGGAGCCTCCAGTGGCGGCGCCACTTGTCGCGGTCGCGCCGCCGGTTTCCGTTACGCCGCCCGATCCCATCGATCCGCCGACAGCGGTCGTCCCCCCCGCGGCGCTTGTCCCGCCGGAGCTGGGGCTTCCGCCGGAGCTGGTTGCTCCGCCGGAAGCCGTCGTGCCGCCGGCGCTGGATTTGCCGCCCGAGCCGGCCGCGCCGCCGGTGCTGGATTTGCCGCCTGAGCCGGCCGCGCCGCCGGTGTTCGTGCTTCCGCCTGCTCCGATCATGCCGCCGGTGCTGTGGCCCCCCGTGGATAGGGCGCCACCCGAGCCCGCGCTGCTGGCACCGTCGGTGCCGCCGGTGCCGCCGGTGCCGCCCGAGCCGCCGCCGGTGGACGTGGTGCCGCCCGTGCCCGAGCTTCCGCCCGCCCCGCTGGTCCCGCCGGCACTGGGGTCGGCGGGTGGTGTACCCGGGCTACCTGTCGCATTGTCTGCCGTCAGCGACAGCACGGCGATGCCACCTACGAAGCCGACGTTTTGCGTGTTGTGCGTCGAAAGGTTGAAGGCCGAGGCCCAATTGCCGACCGCCCAGCCGGAGGGAATGTCCGACGACTGGAAGTCCTCGTGCCACTGCACGGTGAAGTTGCCATTGTCGTAGGACGAGTATTCCACCCAGCTTATGTACTGGTGCACGGGTAAGGTGGTGTTGTTGATGTTGCCTCCGAAGGTGGAGTTGCCGGGCCAGATGTTGAAGTGGAAGGTCATGCCGGCCGACGCATTCTGGGCGTAGGCGGTTGCGTCTGCGCCGGTATCCCGGCGAATCTCCTTGCCGTCGACGACCCAGGCAATGTAGGTGGGGGTCCATTCGAATCGGTAGTCGTGGTATGACGCGCAAATGTTGGTCAGGGAAGGTGTCTGCTGGTGGTAGGCCTTCGGGTTCCCGTAGATGTTATTGGTCTGCATGTGGCAGTCGGCGGCGATCTTTTCGTAGTCCAGCTCGTTCCAATACGCGTTGGCCGCGTCGGATCCTTCCTTCCAAAGGAAGAACGCGCTGACCACACCGTCGCCTGGGGCAAATTGGATGCGTGCATCGAAGCGGCCGTAGGTATAAGCCTTTGTCCCGTACAGCTCCGCGCTGGCCATGCCCATGGCCGAGGCAGGAACGAGGACGGTCGCAACAACAAGCGCGAGCAGCGCCGATCTTGAATGCATGCGCAAACGATGAACGCTTGCGCCGGGATTTCCTAGAGGGCGACGGGAGGAATCCCAAGAAATGCGAAGATCGCTGCTAAACTCTGCCGCGTCTTGCTTCCAAGCTGGCTCGAATGGAGCTCATGGTGTCGTGGTTCAGCGGATAGCGCCTCAGGGCGAGGGCCGCGAGCAGCGAGGCCGCAGCCGGCCCGACCGCGAACAGGATGCGCAGCTCCGTGATGGTTGTCGTGTCCTGCCATGCTCTGCGAGGATCGAAGCCGGTCAGCTCGACGAGCGGGCCGGTGGCAAGCATCGTGAGAGTGGTACCGAGCTTCAGCACGTAGGAAAGGGTCGAGGCAAAGGCGCCTTCGCGGCGGGTCCCGCCGTCCAGCTCGTCGAAATCGACGACATCGGCCAGCATCGAGGGCAGCAACACCCAAAAGAAGCCTGACGCAACGATGCCGAAGAGGCCGTGACAAACCACGGAGAGAATGGGCGCCGCCGGTGTGTAGAGCACAAAGCTCGCGGCCAGGGTGACGCTCCCGCCGTACAGTGCGCCCTGAAGGGCCCGGCGTTTTCCCACCTTGGCGGCGAGCCACGCCGCGCCGGGGATGGAAGCGGCACCCAGGATGCTGTAGGCGGTGCCCGCGAGGCCGCCGTAAAAGGCGGCGAGGCCGGGGTGACCGGCCAGGACGTGGTAGTAGAGGACGTACCAGGCGAATGCGCCGACCATCGAGGTCGGTACCGCGAAGAGGACGAGCGTCAGCAAGAGGATGCGAAACGGTGGGCAGCGAAATGTCTGTCGCGTGGTGGCCCAGAACCCGACGCGCTCCTGCGCGCGGGCCAGCGGGTAGTAACGCTCGGGCACGAAAAGGACGTTGCCCATCCCGGCGAGGATCATGACGGTGCCAGCGAGGGCGCCGGCCCACATGGCGCCACGGGCGAGGTTGGGCGCACCATCGGCGTCCGCGAACCAGGGGCGGGCAGCGAACCACCAGGCCCAGGCGTTCGCCACCCCGGCCAGCGTCTGCACGATGCCCCGCCAAGACATGACGGCCGTGCGCTCGTCGGTGTCGGCGGTCAGCTCGGCACCCAAGCTCTGGTACGGCATGTTGTAGCAGCTCAAAATGGGCGCGTAGGCGCACGCCGTGAGCAAGACGAACCAGAAGAGGGTCGACGTGCTCCAGGTGTGCGAGGCGGCGAAGAGGCAAGGCAGCGCCGTGCCCGCAAGGAGCGAGCCGACGAGGATGTACGGTCGTCGCCGCCCCCACCGAGTCCGCGTATTGTCCGAGCGCCAGCCGAAGTACGAATCGCTGAGCCCGTCGGTGAGTCGCGCCGCCGCTTGTGCGATACCGAGCAGCGACGGCGATAGCTGCAGGAAGCCCACGAACACTGGCTGCATCAGCCCGAAGTACAGCCACTGGCCGAAAATGTCGATCGTGCCGCCGAATGCGTAGGCGGCCTTGGCCAGCGGACGAATCCCGGGCCGGGTCAAGGATCGTATGCCTGTTGCATTTGCTCCCGTAGCCCCGCCTGGAAAAAGCGCCGCGGGGAGCAGCCCAGCTCGGCCCGGAAGATGCGATGGCACTGCGAATAGGAACCGAACCCCGATGACTTGGCGGCCGCCCCGAGGGTCATGCCGCCACCGTCCATGAGACCGATCAAGCGCAGCAGGCGCAAGCGTGTGCGGTAACTGGCGAAGGTCATGCCGACGTCCCGGTGAAAGTAACGGCTAATCTCGGAATTCGCGGTGCGCAGCCTGTCCGACAGCGAGCGCAGGTCGAGGTGGGGTGTTTGGCTGACGGCGGACAGCGCCCGTCGCGTGAGCACGTGCGTGGCGGCCGCCGGATGGTCGTCGCCGCGCCTGCCCAGCCAATGCGCGTGCTCCCACAACTCCGCGCACGCCTGGTCGACCCCGTCGCAATCCACGATGTCCGAGGCGCGATTGACCAGCGTCTGGAAGTCGTCGGACCCGAGGCGAAGGTGCAGCGGAGGCAGGACCTCGTCTGCCGCGGTCCGCAGGATGTCCGAGGAGAGTCTCGGGTCCATGCCGATGGCAAAGAGGTACAGGTCCGGCGAGGCATCGAGCAGCACGTGGTCCTGGCCAGGCGGGAAACCGAGCAGATCACCCTGCGAAACCCTGACGACGCTCTCGCCGATGCCAAAGATCGCATGTCCGGACGCGATGAGGTTCAGCTCGGGCTCGATGTGGAAGTGACGCGGACGCCGCCCCCAGTTGACCGGCGAGTACTTCCAGACGAAGGCACGCGACTTCCCCCGCGCGGGAAGGAAGCCCTGGAGGATAACTCGTCGGGCGGCAACCATGTCTCGTCCTCCCTGAGTGTACAACATGAGGTCAGTCCGCGCGTGCTTTTGGCAGGTTGCGCAGAATCGGTGCGCTTACGCTGACACAAAACACCCCTGATCCGCCGCAAGGTGACGTAGTCTCGCGTACAACCTCAGCGTCGATCGAGCGATGGGGAAATGACGCCGGCCGGAGGCCGTTTTCGATGACCTATTGGATTTTGATCGCATGCACGGCGAGTCTCGAGCTCTACGTCTTGCGACGCTTGCGCTTTGATTGGCTCATCGTGGTCATGGTATTGGCGGGCACACTCGTCAACGTGGACTACTTGTCCTACACCTCGATCTTCGAGCGTAGTTACGACGGGCCGTCGCACGTCTTCTACATCGATACCATCGCCGAGCACCTGAGGTTACCGCCCGTCAGCGTCCTGTGTACCGCTTGCGGACATCCCCCCCTCTACTATGCGCTCGCGGCGCTGTGGTCCAAGGTCGTGCTTGCGGGCGGCTGGATCCCGCGTGACCTGGGGCTTCAGTGGCTATCGTTGCTGCTGTTCTTTGGCTTCGTCGTCTTTTCCCTGTTGATCCTTCGCAGCACCATCGAGCGACCGGCGACCATGCGGCTGGCGGTGGCATTGGTCGTGTTCTGGCCGTCGAGCATCCTCAATTCGGTGCGGGTTCACAACGACGCGCTCGCCTCGACCCTGATGGTCGCCTCGATGTACTTCATCGCGCAATGGGATCGGTGG
>Ga0265342_10001594_pt1 | contig 20943 bp, 18 predicted proteins | sample 4CB327metaG_FD_203125 | JGI IMG/M metagenome (GOLD analysis project Ga0265342, IMG submission 203125) | Rhizosphere microbial communities from Carex aquatilis grown in University of Washington, Seatle, WA, United States - 4-CB3-27 metaG | ecosystem: Host-associated > Plants > Roots >... | reverse complement strand
GCTGGCGTCGTTATCCTGAACGCGCGCGAAAAACACGAGCTGCATGCCTTTCCTGTCGCTGCCGTAAGCTTTCTCGAGCCCGTATTCGCCGTTCTCCTTTATCACTAGCTTGTATTCGCCCTTGACCAGAGCCCTGATATTCTCGGGGGTGAACACCCTAGCGAAGCCGGCTTTTTCTTCCACCAGCCTGCCCGCGTAGATGCCTATCGGCTTTTTAGGGTCGAGGCTGAGCCCCATCAGTTTGTTGAGGTTCTCGACCCTGTCCTTCTTTAATTCTATCATCTCGCGGGGCGTTATCTTTTTGAGGTTGAAAGCTTTATTGAAAAGCTTCCGGTAAGCGTCGATCAGCGTCGACATCGCCATCTTTATGTTTTCGCCGTTGGCGTTCCCCTGGAGTATGATGTTAGGGTCCAGAACGCCGACGATCTTGCGGTGGTTGTTGCTTACGCTCCCGGCCCACATGGCGGCGCGCAGTAGGCCGCTCGCGTAATCCGCGTCGTTGATCTTGTAGAAAGCCGAGTGGTATCTCTGGGGTATGCCGATGAAATCCAGGTATTCCTTCTCTTTCGCCGACATCTGGCGGTTCCTGATGGTGTGGGTCTTGCTCCAGGGCCACATGCCGAACAGCGGCGAATCCTGGTTACTGCGCTCGGCCATCACCATTGAGGGAATGCCGCAGGATTGAGAGTCCTGGCAGTATACCATCGCGGGTTTGAAGGCCTTGCCCTGCTGCGCGTATTCGAGCTTGCGTTTCTTTTCGAGTATCTCGAGCGCTTTCTTGGAAGCTCTCCCGATAAAACCTACTGATTCGTACCACGAGGCGGGGTTGCCTCTTGACCTGTAATTATAGAGCATGCTGTTGAAAGGGAACGGGAACGCGAAATATACGTTATCGGCGCTTTTGGGAGACATCCCCTCTTTGACAAGAGCGTTGATGAAGACCTGCTTGAACTCCGAGACATTGTAGTTCCCCGTCTCGTTGGACAGCCGGTAGGCCTCCTTGCTGAGGGACGCTATCTTTTCGTAGTTGGGTATCCAGCGTTCGCCGGACTGTTTCACGTATTCGTGCGTTGTCAGGAACTTCCAGTCTTCTTTCGAGAAGTCTTCCTCCGGGCTGGAAACGAAGTTGCGCTTTTCCTTGAGCAGATAGACCATCTGCCCGTCCCGAAGCCTCACCGCCCTTATCAGGTCAACTTCAACGTCGAAATATTTGGGGGTTTTCACGCTCTCCCGGCCTTCGCGCGGAACCCGAATGGTGAAGGTCTCGACCAGCTGCTGGTCTTTAACGTACTTGTCCCAGTCGATCTCCACGAGGTTGCCTTTGCGGTCAAGGCTCAGCTCGTACATCGGCTCGATGGAAGCGGTGCCGAAATCGCCGCTCTTTATCCACTTAGAAAGAAGTTTGGTCACGGCGTTCGAGAGCACCTGCAGAACGTAACCCAGGCCTCCGCCCAGGTGCGTTACTTCCGGAGAAACGACGTAAAGATAGCTGCCTTTGAGCTCTGGAAGATTTCTCTCTTCGTAGTTTTCCGGCACGTTAGTTTCCGCCAGGGCGTTGATCGCCATGTACATTGTCTCTATGAGGCCCAGCGAATCTATTTCCTTCCTGAGAGCGGCCTGTCTCAGGGATATGTCCTCCCTGAGGTCGGATATTATGTTTTCATCGGATTCTTTCTCCACCTGGGCCAGGAGCATCTCAATTTCTTTTTCCTTGATCATTCTCCTGGCGTCAAATACCTTTATCTCCTGGGTGAGTATGTCGTTAAGCAGGCTTTCATCCCGCTCGCTCAGGGTAGTCGCGGCGCCCAGTGGAGGGTACTGCGCCTCGGGAGTAAATTTCCAGAACTCGCGCTTCCTGTCGTCGATTATGTTCCGGGTGGTCCTCAGGAAATCTATCAGGCGTTCCCTGGAGTCCCTGGCTTTGTCTAAATTGTATTTGCCGCCCGCGGTGTCGGAATACGTGCGTATTTCGTTGAGGTAACCTTCCAGGGTTTCCTTGAAAGCCTTCCAATCCATCTGGTCGATAGCTATGGCTATGGAAGCTTCGCGTATCCTGGGGTCTGAAGCCTTGAGAGAGAGCGTCGCCTTGCCCGTCAAGACGGCGTAGATGTTCCATTTACGGTGAGCTTCGATGAGGACAACCTCCAGCGCCTTCAGCGTCAAAGAGGCCGCGGGCACGATCCTGAGAGCCTCGCCGGTTATGTAATCCATCCCCCTTTCGCGTTCGAGGCGGCGGCGTTCCAGTTCACCTTTATATTTCTGTCTTATTTCCTGTTCCGAGGAAGTATTCTCCAATGCCATCAGGAGCCGGACATCCTCGTTTTCATGTTTGAGGATAAACGCCAACCTCGCGCTCAAATCCGCCACTGCCGCGCAAACCTCGGAGAGTTCGGCTACGGGAGCGATATCAATGGCGTAGAGTTCATCCGCGGACAAAACCGTTAAAGTTTCCCTCTTGCCCGAATTCACCGCGTCTGCCGGGACGGCCTGCGCCGCCTGGGTAAGCGGCGCGTTGCTTTGTACGGAGGCTTGCTCCGCGGCGGGCTCACCGGCTTTGACGGAATCAGCCGGCTTGACGTGCGTAATGGAATTATCGTCTATTTTCAGTTCGTGCGTATTGCCGTTAACCGTAAGGATGTAGTTTCCCGGCCCCGCGGCTTTAAAACCGGTTTTCTGTCCCGTGCCTTTTTCCCACTCCTGGGTGAACTGCCCGACTTCCTTGATTATCTGTTTCTGATCCGCTTCCTGCCCCAGCAACTCCTGTATCTGGCCTTCTACTGCGCCTACGAGTATGTTTTCCAGCCTCTGGGCGGGCGGAGCGGCAGAGTAAAGGTCCGAAAATACCGGGGCCGGAGGTATGCTCTGCGTGAGAATTTTGGCGTGTTCCCTGGCGAGTTCATCGTAGACGGAATCCGAATATTTCGTGTCCCTGGTAACGTTAGGCGTGATCACTATATAGGAGATCCCCTTGTCGCTGAGAAGCTTGGTAAAGCCGGGCGTGTGGAAACCTCCGGTTATGACTATGGAAATGTCTCCCGAGGTGTTCAATTTCGCGAGCATCGTTTCGGCGCTGTCCGGAAGGGCGGCTCCGGAAGATACGGGCGCCGCCGACGCCTTGCCGAAAATATTTTCTACGAAGCACCTGTTCCTCAAAAGGTTCGCCGCGTAGAAACTATCAAAAAGCGTGCTGTATTCATTGACCGGCGCGAGCTTTTGCGGATCTGCGTATTTGTTCCAGAGGAGGGTGAACTTCGGAAGATTTTGCTTGAAATAGCTGAGGTCCTGCGAAGATATCTTGTTGTTTAAATAATCGTCCAGTACCCCGATAAAATTCGCTATGAATACTATCTCCCGCTCGCTCCTGCTTTGCGCGCACCGGTTGAGCAGTTCGGCGATGAGCGCCTTCTCTTCCGCAACGAGCAGCATCGGGTTAATTTTCTGGTTGGCGTCTACGAATTCCAGGAATTCCTTTAACTCACCGAAACCGGGCTCGTTCTTGAAATCCAGCTCTTTGGTGATCTTGGAAAGAGCTATATAGAGCTCGTCGAGCCTGGAGATGTCTTTGGTTTTATCCTGCAGCTGCACGTATTCCCTGTAAGAAAGTTTATCTTTAAGGGTGTTCAGATAGGAGTTGAGTTCGGCCGTAATTTTGGGGTAGTTCAGCTGCTGCTGCAGCTTAAGTATGGCCAGGAACTTGTATATATTTTCGTAAGCCTCCATGTCTATCCCGGCTTCCGATGTCAGCTTCTGGAGCAGCTTGTAGTATTTTTTTGCCGCTATCCCGCCGGACCTGTACTGGCCGGTTATCTTTTCTATCCTCTTGTTCTTCTGGCTGAAATATACTTCTTTGATCCTCTCAACCTCCGCCTTCAGGGCCGGGAGAAGAGCCTTGTCGATGCCAGCCTTGCCGTTGATTATCTTGTTGAGCCGGACAATATTTTCGTCGTAAACTTTTTTGTCTTCCATGCCCTGCAGGAGTTTGGGCTTATTGGCTACTATAGAGTAATGCTCCGCCCCGTTCAACCGGCCGCTCTCGAGTAGGTAATTCAAGGCGTCGGCCCTTAATTTCTCGTTCGGTATATCGTTTATCCAGGAGGTGTCGAGCGCGCCCGAGGAGCCTTCGATATAAACCTTTTTGAGGCCATATTTTTTGTCAAGCAGCGAGAGTATCTTTGAAATATTCTTCTGCACTTCCCCGTGACAGTGCAGATCCTGTATGTTTATGACCGTCTTGGTGCCGCCGTAACACTTGGAACCGGTTATCCTGGCGACAGAGTAGGGTATCTCGAATCCGCCGAGTATGTCGGATATGACCTTAGCGCTCTGCTCGCGTTTAGAGAAAGCGTAAGCGCCCTGAGAAAACACGGACGTGATCAAAAAACAGGCGAGCGTAACGAGCGAGCATAACCTAGTAAAATTGAACCAGCCCGGCAGGCAAGCCGCCTTTCCGGTCCAGCCCTTCAACAAGGCCGCCAGCACCCGCAAGCGCTCAAATTGTGCTTTTATTTTCATCTAGACCTTCTCAAATAAAAAACCCGATCCATTTTGAAGCCTGAGGACCGGGTTATATAGCGCGTCAATGACCTTGAATTCGGCGCGGGCAGACTACTCCTGCGCAACGTTATAAGGAACGTAAGTATGAACATAAAAGTAGCGCAGAATTTGAAACCGGTTATTAGAAATTTGAGGTAATAATCCAGGGGCATGCCGTCAACCCAGCCGTCGAAAGACCCGGCCTGCAGGGAATTGCCCGCCTGAAATCTTACCGGGTTTGCCGCGTTCCGCGGCGGCACGAATGAGACGTCCGAAGCGCGCTGCGCCCCGCGGCTTTCCTTTTTCGCGGGCGCGGCCGGTCTTTTCGAAAGGTCTTTAGAGGAAAATTTTTCTCCGAACAGCCTGCTTACCACGTTTACGGGTATGACCGCCATTCGCGAGTAAACCTGGAAAATGTTCTGCGTCTCCATTATCGTTCCCAGGGGCACCTGTGAAAAGCAATTAGAGACGAGCGCGGGGTTTGCCGCGTTAACCGTCACGGACATCGCCGCGAACACACAGATGAAGGCCATGATAAATCTTCTTGCCTGTTTCATTATTTTACCGTGTTAGCAATGACAAGTTGCATTGATTACCGTACTATTGTATATATAAAATAGCACATAGAGCTATATTTTTCAATAGTTTTTATTAAATTTGTTCGCTCATTAATATACATCTTAATTCTATTTTGATAATTGGGAATATTTGGGATATCGCCGTGAAATTTTTGTGAAATCGCAGCGGGGCATTGCCGGGGTGCTTATTTGATCGCGCACTCGCCGCAGAACTTGAGGACTTCCACTTTGATGAGCTTGTTTTCCTGCTTGAGACGGCGGAGGTGTTCCGATGAGCCTGAGGAGATATGAAAACAGCATTTAAGGCAGATCACGCCCCTTATGGCGCACTTCAATATCTTGTCGGTTTCCTTGCGGCAGAATGAGCATTGCATAGGCTGGTGTGTGAATGAACTACCCGGGCCCGGAGGTTCATTGAGTTTCGGCGGCTTTCTTCTCCGGCAGCAGGATCCCGGCTCCGACCACCGCGTAGCCTCCGAGTATAAGGAACGGGGAAAGCTTCGAGGCCCAGTTTTGCCCGGCGGGATCGGTTTTAGTGAGAATAAAAAAACCGAGAGCCGCCAACGCGGCTCCGGCAAGGATGACCCTGATGCCGCGCCTGGAAATCCCCTTCAATTTTTGCGGTTCGCTCGCGGCGTTTATTTTATCTTTTTTATTCTTCATGAAAAAACACTTCTTCCAGAAAAAGCCCTTTAGGCGGCGCCGTCGGCCCCGCCATTTTTCTGTTCCCGCTCGCGAGTATGTCCCGCAAGCTTTCAGGCGTTATTTTCCCGCGCCCGGCTTCGACGAGCGTGCCTACTATGTTCCTTACCATCTTGTAGAGGAACCTGTCGCCGGTAAAACAGATGCTTATGATGCCGTTCCTGCGTTTAATATCGATGGATTCCAGGTTCGCGACCTTGTCGGTTTGAGTGGAACCCGACGCTTCAAAGGCCCTGAAATCATGCCTGCCCAGAAGGTACCCGGACGCCTTCTTCATTGAAGCGGTATCCAGGCGGCCGGCGATATGCCAGGCATTCCCTCCGCGCCAGACGGAACGCCACGGCCTGTTCCAGATCAAGTAGCGGTATTTCTTTTTTTCCGCTTCGAATCTCGGGTTAAAAGAGCTGGTTTTTTTCTCAACCGATATGACGGAAATGTCTTTAGGAAGAACGGAATTAAGCGAGAATCTCAGGTCCTTGTCTTTCAGGGAGCCCTTATCGAAAGAAACGCAAACGGCCTGGGCGTTGGCGTGAACGCCTTTATCGGTCCGCCCCGCCGCCGTCGCCTTTGCGCCGGCCGAGCCGAGCTTTAGCAGGGCTTTTTCTATCTCTTCCTGCACCGTCCGTGCCGCCGGCTGTTTCTGCCACCCGGAAAAATCCGTGCCGTCGTACTCTATGAGCAGAAGATAATTGCAGTTATGAGCTGAACGCATCAGAAAATCTTATGAGCTCTATTTTCTGGTTGATAAAATATTGTTTCAGCTGGGGCTGGCAGCAGTGCGCGAGTTCCGCTTCCCGCCAGATCTCGCCGTAACCGGGGTGGGTCATCAGCTCCGCTACTTCGTACGGCTCGTCTACATTCCCCCAGTACCAACCCTCTATAAAATGATCCACGGATTTCAGGCCGTTCTCTGAAAGCAGTTTTTTTGAATTATCAAAGCCCTGCCCTTCCGGAAAGAACTTCATGAAAGTCCGCACGAAAGGGATGTTGAATTCCCTGGCGAGCTGGCATATAACGGGAAAAACCTGTGCGGTAAGGTGGGCGTGGTGGTGGCTGTCGAGGTGGTCCGCGGAAAAACCGAAAGACTTGTAGAGGTCAAGCTGCCTGCGCGCTTCGGCCTTGATGGATTCCAGAGAAGCCGCCGGCTCCGCCATACCTACGACCACGCCGAGGTGATGGTCCACCTCGAAGAACTTATCCAGGTCCAGGTGAATGCCCAGGCCCAGGGACGGATTGCTCTTCGCGAGATCGATCGCTTCCTGGGTGCCTTCCTTTTCGACGAACAGCGAGGCGCTGGTAACAAGCCCGTTCTGGTGGGCGTAAATCACGCCCCTGTTTATTTCTTTCCTGTAGCCGAAATCATCTGCGTTGATGATAAGCTTTTTCATAGCTTAAGTCCCCGGTCGAAGCCTATATTATCTTTCTGGATATCAGCGTTTCCGCTATCTCTACCGCGTTGAGAGCGGCGCCCTTGAGAAGGTTATCCGAAACAACCCAAAAAGTAAGGCCGTTAGGAGTAGAGAAGTCCTGCCTGATCCTTCCCACGTAGGTCATCTGCCTGTTCTCGGCGTATAACGGCATCGGATACTTGTTTTTGCCGGGTTCGTCGACCACTTCGACGCCTGGCGCCTTGAGCAGGAGGTCTCTAGCCTCCGCAGGAGTTATATGTTTTTCGGTTTCGATCCAGACGGCTTCCGAGTGGGACCTGAACACGGGGACCCTGACGCAGGTCGCCGATAAACGTATGGAATCGTCACCCAAGATCTTCCTGGTCTCATTGACCATTTTAATTTCTTCCTTAGTATAGCCGTTTTCTTGAAAAATATCAATCTGCGGTATCAAATTAAATGCTATGGGGTACTGGAACTTGGCGGGCGGCGCGTTCTTCTCGCCTCTCGCCCAGGCCATTGACTGGTTCTTGAGCTCATCTATGCCCTTCTGTCCCGCTCCCGAGACCGATTGGTAGGTCGCGACTATCACGCGGGTGACCTTTGCCGCGTCGTGGAGGGGCTTCAGGGCGACGACCATCTGTATGGTCGAGCAGTTGGGGTTGGCTATTATCTTTTTATCCCTGCCGAGGTCCTGGGGGTTGACCTCAGGAACCACGAGAGGTATATCCTTTTCCATCCGCCAGGCACTCGAATTATCTATGACAAAGCAGCCTTCCCGGGCGAAATGCGGCGCGAACTCTTTCGAGACGCCCGCCCCGGCGCTGAAAAGCGCGATGTCGAGCCCTTTGCCGGAGTCGGCCTTGAGCTGTTCCACCACGACTTCCTTCCCCAGGAAAGAAAGCTTCTTGCCGGCCGACTTTTCAGAGGCGAGATACCTGACCTGCTCGACGGGAAAATTCCTGCTCTCGAGCATCTTTATCATCTCGCGCCCGACCGCGCCGGTCGCTCCCACCACGCCCACCCTGTATTTCTTCATTCTTAAACCTCAAATATATTGTATTACGGCTTAAGTTCGCCTTGCCTGGCGCTGTTTATACGTTCTCGGCCACGAAATCACCCATCTCGGTCGTCGTCAGACCCATCTTGCCGGCGGCGAGGCTTTTAATCTTGCCGCTCTCGAGGCATTTTATTACGGCCCGCTCCACGGCGGCTCCCGCCTCTTTTTCACCTATCGTTTCCAGAAGCATTCCTCCGGCGCAGATCGCGGCGAGAGGGTTGATCACGTTCTTGCCCGTATATTTCGGGGCTGAACCGCCGATGGGCTCGAACATCGAAACACCCTGCGGGTTGATGTTGCCGCCCGCGGCTATTCCCATGCCGCCCTGTATCATCGCTCCGAGGTCCGTTATGATGTCGCCGAACAGGTTATCTGTGACTATCACGTCGAACCATTCCGGGTTCTTTACCATCCACATGCAGGTCGCGTCGACGTGAGCGTAGTCGGGCTTGATCTCAGGGAATTCCTTGGCGACTTCATAGAACGCCCTCTCCCAGAGGTCGAAAGCGTACGTGAGCACGTTGGTCTTCCCGCAGAGCGTAAGCTTGTTGCCTTTTTTTCTGTTCTTGGTCAGCTCGAACGCGTAACGGATGCACCTCTCCGCGCCGAACCTGGTGTTGATGGATTCCTGGACCGCTACTTCCTGGGGAGTGCCTTTTCTTAAAAAACCGCCCGCTCCGCAGTACATTCCTTCGGTATTTTCCCTCACGACCACGAAATCTATATCCTGGGGTTTTTTGTCTTTCAGGGGCGATTCGACGTTAGGAAAGAGCTTGACCGGGCGCAGATTGATGTACTGGTCGAGTTCGAAACGAAGCCTGAGCAAAAGCCCTTTTTCAAGGATGCCGGGTTTTACGTCGGGGTGGCCGATGGCTCCGAGGTATATCGCGTCAACCTTGCGCAGCTCGACGAGCACGCTGTCGGGCAGTATCTCGCCGGTTTTCTTGAAGCGTTCCCCGCCCAGGTCGTAGTTTATCCATTCAAGTTTGAATTTGAATTTTTTAGAAACGGCTTCGAGGACCTTTATCCCCTCTCTTATTACTTCCGGGCCCGTGCCGTCTCCGCCCAGCACAGCGATGCGGTAACTTTTCCTGTCCATTTTGCTCTCCTTATAGCTCGAACGTCAGCTCTTATTTTTTATTTACTCTTAATATATTCCAGCAGTCCGCCCTTGCGGATTATATCCTGCATGAATTCCGGGAACGCCTGGGCCTTATAAACTTCCGAACGGGTAACGTTCTTTATCTCGCCCCTGGCGAGGTTCACTTCCAGCACGTCGCCGCTCCTGATCTTGTCCACGGCCTCTTCGCTTTCCAGTATCGGAAGTCCTATATTAATAGCGTTGCGAAAAAAGATCCTCGCGTAGGACTTGGCTATCACGCCCGAAAGCCCTGCGGCTTTTATGGCTATCGGAGCGTGCTCCCTGGAAGAACCGCAACCGAAATTATTTTCCGCGACGATGAAATCGCCGGGAGAGACTTTTTTCACGAAGCCTTCATCGATGTCTTCCATGCAGTGCCCGGCCAGTTCGTCCGAATCCGACGTGTTCAAGTACCGCGCCGGGATTATCTCGTCGGTATTTACGTTGGAACCGTACTTGTGCGCCTTGCCTTTCAGTATTATTTCGCTCATATATTTCCTCTCTTTGCGTTCGTGCCGGCCGCGGGTTTAAAGCTGGTCCGGGTCGGTGATCTTTCCCTTTATGGCCGACGCCGCGGCGACAGCCGGGCCCGCCAGGTAGACTTCCGATTTAGGGTGGCCCATCCGTCCCACGAAGTTGCGGTTCGTCGTGGCCACGCAGCGCTCGCCCGAGGCCAGTATGCCCATGTGCCCGCCGAGACAGGGCCCGCAGGTCGGAGCCGAGATGAGCGCTCCCGCCTTCAGGAAAACCTCGAAGAGCCCTTCCTTGAGCGCGTCCGCGTATATTTTAGGAGTGGCCGGTATTATCAGCGTCCTTACGTTAGGGTTCACTCTCTGCCCCTTGAGTATCTTTGCCGCGATCCTCAGGTCCTCGATCCTGCCGTTGGTGCAGGAACCGATGACAACCTGGTCTATCGCGATCTTACAGAGTTCCGCCGCGGGCTTGGCGTTGGACGGGAGAAAAGGCGCCGCCACCTGGGGGGCTATCTTGGAACAATCGATCTCGATGACGTCGGAGTATTCGGCGTCCGGGTCGCTTGCGTAGAACTTGAACTTTCTCTGGGCGCGGTTCTCGACGTAGGCGAGCGTTATCCTGTCGGCAGCTATTATGCCGTTCTTCCCGCCCGCTTCAATGGCCATGTTCGCCATCGCGAACCTGTCCGACATAGGCAGGCTCTCGATAACCGGGCCCGTGAATTCCATCGCCTTGTAGAGAGCTCCGTCCACGCCTATCTTTCCTATGGTATAGAGTATCAGGTCCTTGCCGCCGACCCACTTGCGCAGCTTGCCCTTGTAGACGAATTTTATCGACGCGGGCACCTTCAGCCAGACCTTGCCGGTTATCATCGCCGCGGCCAGGTCGGTCGAGCCCACTCCGGTAGAGAACGCGCCCATCGCGCCGTACGTGCAGGTGTGGGAGTCGGCTCCTATCACGAGGTCGCCGGGTACGACTATGCCCTGCTCGGGCAGGAGAGCGTGCTCCACGCCGCAGTTGCCGCCTTCGAAGTAATTCACTATACGCTGTTCCCTCGCGAATTCCCTGACAAACTTGACCTGCTCGGCGCTGTTGATATCCTTGTTCGGCGTGAAATGGTCCATCACGAGCACGACCTTGTTCTTGTCGAAAACTTTTTTCTCGCCCGTCTTTGTGAATTCTTTGATCGCTATAGGCGCGGTTACGTCGTTGCCCAGGGCTATGTCGACCTTGGGCTCGATGAACTCGCCAGCCTTAACGGATTTTTTGCCGCAGTGCGCGGCCAGTATCTTTTCGGTTATTGTATTTCCCATTTTAACTCCTATAATTCATTTCAAACCGCAAATTTCGAATCTCAAAAAGTAATTTTAATTTTGAACCGCTGTTATTTCTTCGCTTCTATCTTGTTCAGCGCCTGCAGGTAGGCCTTGGCGCTCGCTTCGATGATGTCCGTCGAAGTGCCCCTGCCCGAAAAAGCCGCGCCCTTGTATTCCACCTTTACGTTCACTTCTCCCTGCGCGTCCTTGCCGCTCGATATCGCCCTCAGGGCGTAATCGGCCAGGCGGACGTTGAGCCCGGTTATCTTGTCTATCGCCTTGTAAGCGGCATCCACGGGGCCGTCGCCGCAGGCGGCTTCCTGCACTATATTTTTTACCGGCTTCTTCCCGGCGGAAGGCTTTTCCGTCCTGGAAAGCCGTATCGTCGCGGTCGGGATAACGCCGGTCCCCGACGAAGTGTTGAGGTAGTCGAGGGCGTAGGTCTCGGACTGATGGTTTTTCAGGTCCTCTTCCACGAGCGCCGCTATATCGTCGTCGAACACGACTTTTTTCTTGTCGGTCAATATCTTGAACTTCTCGTAAACCTTCTCGAGTTCCGCGGGCCCAACGGCGTAGCCCAGCTCCTTGAGCCTCTTGGAAAGCGCGTGGCGCCCTGAATGCTTGCCGAGCACCAGCTTGCTTGAAGGCACTCCCACGTCCTGCGGCCGCATTATCTCGTAAGTCAGGCGCTCTTTGATCACGCCGTCCTGGTGGATGCCGGACTCGTGCGCGAAGGCGTTCGAGCCCACGACCGATTTGTTCGGCTGCACGGCTATTCCCGTCATCGCGGATACCAGCCTGCTTGATTTATATAACTCTTTCGTGTTTATCCCGTAATCCAGGCCGAAGTGACTGCTCCTGGTCTTGAGCGCCATAACGATCTCTTCGAGCGCGGCGTTGCCGGCCCTTTCGCCGATGCCGTTGACGGTGCACTCTACCTGCCTGGCGCCGTTCTGGATGGCCGCCAGCGAGTTGGCGACCGCGAGGCCCAGGTCGTTATGGCAGTGCACGCTCATCACGGCTTTATCAATGTTGCTGACCCGGGAACGCAGTTCGGCGATCATTTTACCGAACTCCTCCGGCATAGCGTAGCCGACCGTATCCGGTATGTTGACCGTGGTGGCGCCGGCTTCGATCACTGCTTTGACCACGCTGCCCAGGTAATCGAAATCCGAGCGGGAAGCGTCTTCCGCCGAGAATTCCACGTCGTCGCAGAACTTCTTGGCGAATTTGACTGAATTAACGGCCATATCGAATACTTCTTCGCGCGTCTTCTGCAGCTTGCGCTGGATGTGCAGGTCGGAAGTGGCGATGACAATGTGTATCCTCGGCTTCTTTGAGTATTTAACCGCGTTCCAGCAGGCGGTGATGTCCTTAAAGTTCGCCCGGCAAAGGCCAGCGATGGAGGGGCCCTTGATCTCTTTTGCCACGAGCTTTACGGACTCGAAATCACCCGGGCTCGAGATCGGGAAACCGGCCTCAATGACGTCCACTCCCAGCCGCTGGAGCTGGCGGGCGACTTCCATTTTCTCCTTGATGTTCATGCTCGCGCCGGGCGATTGCTCGCCGTCGCGCAGGGTCGTATCAAAAAAAATAATTCTATCGTTCTTCATTTAAGTACCCTCTAATTCAAAGTTTTTTTTATTTTATTTGCGGTCTTCGGGGCCGGCGGTATCGCCGGTGTTCTTTTTCAGGCGCGCGGCCAGGCTTAGAGATTGTCTAAGTCGAATATACCGCCAGAGATATCCCGTGATACCCGAAAGGAGGTACAGAAGGAAAATTATGAAGATGGTGTTTTGAGGATATGATATTACCAGCATGATTCCTATTACGACCAGCGTGAACAGCTGGAAGGATTTCGGCCTGTTCCATTTAAAGTTCTTCATAGCGGCGTAGGGCACAGAAGATATCATCAGTATCGATATCACGACCATCAGGATCGGGATGCTCTTGAAGATGAACGGCATTTTTTCCATCACTATCGGGATCGTCTTTACCGTTATCTCGCTGCCGTTCTCGAACAGCTCGTAGCTCAGCGCGAAAGAAGCCAGTATCCCGGCCGCCGCCGGTATGGGCAGACCCATGTAGTTGCTCGAGGACACTCCCTCGTGCGCCTTGATGTTGAAGCGCGCCAGGCGCAGCGCGCCCGCGACCACGTAAAAAACGGCTATCGTGATGCCGGGTTTAGCCATCGTCTGGAGGACCATCTGGTACATCAGGATCGAAGGCGCGACGCCGAACGAAACGAGGTCTGCGAGCGAGTCGAACTCGATGCCGAAACTGCTCGTAGTCTTTGTCCACCGCGCTACCCTGCCGTCGAGAACGTCCATTATGATGGAGCCCATAATGCACCACGAGGCCGTCGTGAACTCCCCGTGTATCGAACACAATACCGAGATAAGCCCCAGGATGAGGTTTGCCGCCGTAAACAGGCTGGGCAGTATATAAAGACCGTGCAGTGTCATTATTCGAATTCTCCTATAACGGTTTCTCCGGCCGTGACCCTGTCTCCCGGCTTTACAGTGATCCTGGCCGAGAGCGGCAGGTGTATGTCCACCTGCGAGCCGAATTTGATCAGGCCAATCTTATCCCCGCTTTTCAAGACGTCCCCGGCCCTGGACCAGGCCACTACCCTGCGGGCGAGGATGCCGGCTATCTGTTTGACTATGACGACGCCTTTTGCCGTCTCGATGGTGAAAATGTTCTGCTCGTTGACTATGTGCGCCTGCGCGTCGTTCGCCTTCAGGAATTTTCCGCGCCGGTATTCGACGCTTTTCACCGTGCCCGCCACCGGCGAGCGCTGGATGTGGACATTGAACACCGAAAGGAAGACCCTTATAACTTTTTCGCCCTTAACTTCCCCCGCCTCCATCACCGTCCCGTCGCCGGGCGAGAGCACGAGGTTCTCGCCCAGGGGGATCTTCCTGGACGGGTCGCGGAAAAAGAAAGCGCAAAAAGCGCCGATCAGTAAAAAAAGCGTTCCGCAGGGGACCGAAAAAATGTTCCCGGTAAAGAATAAAAATATGACCCCTATCGCGACCGGGACCACAACGAAAACGTAACCTTCTTTTGGTATCATAATTTGTCAGAATATTTTAATAAAAAAACAGCGGTTTGTCAAAAATAAATGCTCCCGGCCCGCGCTTTACCGGTTCCCCAATCCCTTGAAAAGCCTTTTCAAGAAGCCAGGCAGGCCGAAAGCCTCGAGCTTAGCCCTTATCCTGGGCACGACAAGCTCCGCGGCCTTTGCGCCTTCCTTGATGATGAGATCCATCTTTTCGAAATCATACCAGTGCAGGTACTTGACGTCCGCGTTAATAAGCACGTCCGCGTCCCGCAGGCTGAGGTTATTGAGCATCACTCCCGTGATATAGTTGCTCCTCGAAATTATTTCCACGGCTTTTTCTGGTTTTTCCCACCGGACTATCTTGCTTTTTACGTCGCAGGCGACTATAAGCCCCGCGCCCCTGTTCCTCGCCGTCGAGACGGGGGTGACGTTTACCGAGCCCCCGTCGCAGTAAAACGTGCTGTCTATCTCTATCGGAGGGAATATCCCGGGAATGGAGGATGAGGCCAGCACGCATTTTCTCAGCGAGCCGCGGTTGAAAACTTTTTCGTCTCCGTTCGTGAGGTCGGTCGCCACGCAGGAGAACGGGATCTTTGTCTCTCTTATGTCTATGTCCGGGACGACGCTGAATATCATTTCCTCGAGTTTTTCGAGCTCGAGGATCGCGTATTTGGTGTGCTCGGCTATCTGGATGTAGCCGTACTTGATAAAATCCTGCGCCTTGTCGAAAAAATTCTTTTTATCCTCGGGCTTTTCCTGGAATATGTTCAGCCTCATGTTCGCGAAGGCCGAGCCCTCGAGCGCCTTGCGGATGCATTTTTCCACTTCTTTCGCGTTCGGGTTGACCGCGTAGCAGGCCCCTATGATCGCGCCCATGGACGTGCCGACGATCATATCTATGGGGATATTTTCCTTCTCAAGTACGTTGAGCACACCGATGTGGGACAGGCCCCTCGCTCCCCCGCCGCCCAACACTAACGCGACTTTTTTCATTATTTACTCCTTTACCTTAAGTCATTTCAAATTTCAAATTTCAATGCTGTATGATTTCAAATTTAAAATTAAATATTTGAAATTTTAAATGCCGTAACTAAACTCCCAGTTGCCCGCAGGCAGCCGTTATGTCCGCGCCCTTCGGCTGGCGGACCATCGCGAGGATCTTATTTTCCACGAGATAGTTCCTGAACCTGTTTATGTCTTCCTCTTTCGGGGTTTTCCATTTCGAGCGCTCGGTGCTGTTGAACGGTATGAGGTTTACCTGGAACTCGTCGGGGCCGTGCAGAGACTTCTGTAGGATCCTGGCCAGTTTCTGAGCCGCCTGCGGGGTATCGTTCACCCCGGCCGCGAGCAGGTATTCGATCGTGAGCCTGGAGTTGTTCTTCCTGGAATAATAGAGCCCCGCTTCGAGTATCTCTTTTACGGAATAGCGAATGGCCTCGCCGATAAGCCTGGCCCTGGTCGCGTCGTCCGGGGCGTGGAGCGACAGCGCCAGCCTTACCCCCGTCATTTCGTCGGCGAACTTCCTTATCTCGGGCACGAGCCCTACTGTGGATATCGTCACGTGCTTCCTGCCTAGCCCGAGCTCCTTAAAACCGGTTATCGAGCGGACGGCGCCCAGCACGTTATCGTAGTTGAGGAACGGCTCGCCCATCCCCATAAAGAGCACTCCCGTGATCCTGTTGCCGGAAAGCGCCTCGGCCGTGATTATCTGTTCGAGTATCTCTCCCCTGGTGAGGTTCCTCTTGAAACCGGCCTTTCCGGAAGCGCAGAACGTGCAGCCGATGGGGCAGCCCGCCTGGGAGGAGACACAGACCGAGTTCCTGTCGTTCGACGGCAGGAACACGCAGGGCACGACGTAGCCGTCCGCCGTCTCGAAGTCGTACCTGACCGTGCCGTCGATCTTCGATTCCCTGCGGCCTTTAAGTTTCAGGACTCGAGGGGTATATTTTTCGTCCAGCTCTTTTCGAAAGGCCTCCGGGAGGTTGCTAAATTCCGAGATCTTATCCGACTTTTTTTTATAGACCCACTGAGCTATCTGCGCGGCGCGGTAAGGGCTCTGGCCTAGCCCGGCGACTTCTTCTTTTATCTGGTCGGTCGTGAGGTCAAGCAGGTGTTTCTTTTTCATTTCATCCTTTTCATTTTCGCGCCGAAAAAGCTGTCGGTGCCCTGCCTGTGCGTGAACGTCTCGAAAAAGCGCCCGTCCGAAGACAGCAGCTGCTCCGTTAATAAAGGGAGCCCGGGTTTTTCGAGGGCAAACCCTGCGTTGGCGCCCAGGAATGCCTCGACAACCCCCGCGTTCTCTTCCGGCTCGGTCGTACAGGTGCTGTAAACGAGCGTCCCGCCCGGCTCGACGTACCCCGCGGCAGCAGAGAGCAGTTCCTTCTGCAACTTAGGGTAACGCTCCGTGATGTCGTTTTCCGTCCTGTTCCACTTGATGTCCGGCTTGCGGCTCACCGAGCCGAGGCCCGAACACGGAGCGTCGAGGAGCACGTATTTTGCCCGGATATTTTTAAGTTTCAGCACGTCCGCTTTAATGAGCGTTATATTCTTCAGGCCGTAAGCTTTTATGTTCTCGCCCGCTTTTTGAAGCTGGGGCGCCGAGCTGTCTACCGCCGTGATCCGCGCCCTGTTTTGCGCCAGCAGACCAATACCGCAGAATTTGATCCCGGCTCCGCAGCACAGATCCAAAACAGCCGCCTCCGGTTCCGATCCGAGCAGGTACGGTATCAGCTGGGAGGCCTCATCCTGAACGAAAAACAGGCCTTTCTTGTAACTCTTGAGCGCTTCGAGCCTTGGGTTCGACTTGAACCTTAAGCCCGCGGGAGAATACTTGCAGTCCTCGGTTACAGCGCCTTCTTCGCCGAGCGTATTCTTCAGATCGTCCCTCGAGATCTTCGCGGTGTTCGCCCTTATGGTTAAATTCCCGGGCCTGTCCCCCCACGCGCATAGATCCGCCGTCTCTTTTTCCCCGAACCTCGCGAACCACCTCTTGACCATCCAGGTCGGGTACGAGAACTTCAGGGCCATCTCTTCGACGGTAGCAACCTTTCCTTCGGCGGGGAGAATACCCGCCTGAGCCTTCTGCGCCTTCCGCAGGACGGCGTTAACGAAGCCCGCCGCCTGCGGCCTGCCGATCTTCCTGGCGAGCTCGACGCTTTCGTTTAGCGCGGCGTATTCGGGCACTATATTTTTAAGGTATACCAGCTGGAACAGCCCGAGCCGCAGGATGTTCCTTATCTCCGGGTCCAGTGTTTTTTTGGTCGCGCAATCGCTTATGAGTCCGTCGATCGGCTTGAGGTAGCGGACGGTTCCCCAAACGAGTTCGCGCACGAAGCCCGGGTCGTCCACCGAAGGAGTTTTTTTCAGGGCCAGGCCGAGGAGTTCCGACAGGTTGGTATTCTTGGGTTTATACCCGTTGAGGATGTCTAGGGCGATAAGACGTGCGCTGGTAACCGTCATCTATTAAGAGATCAGGTTCGGCACCTTGTAGGCGCTGCCCTTCATATCTTCCGCCATCTGCTGGAGCCGTTTGACCCTCTGCTCCATTGGAGGGTGGGTCGAAAAAAGCGTGAAAAGCGATTTGCCAGAAAAGGGGCTCATAATGAACATATGGGCGGTCGTCGGGTTTACCTGCACCGGGTTGCGCTTGATGCCCGCGGAGAGTTTCTCCAGCGCGCTCGCGAGAGCGAGGGGCTTCTTGCAAAGCTCGGCCCCCGATTTGTCCGCCTGGAACTCGCGCGACCTCGATATCGCCATCTGTATCAGCATCGCGGCTATGGGAGCGACGATAGCCACTACCAGGAGCCCGATCCCGTTGTTATTGTTATTATTACCATCCCTGCTGCCCCCGCCGAATATGGCCGAGAACTGCGCCATCCGCGCGATCATAAAGATCGCTCCGGCGAGAGTCGCCGCTACGCTTCCTATGAGTATGTCGCGGTTGTGGACGTGCGAGAGCTCGTGGGCGATGACTCCCGTGAGCTCGTCTTTATTAAGCAGTTCCATTATGCCAGCCGTGACCGCGACCGCCGCGTGCTGGGGATTGCGGCCCGTGGCGAAAGCGTTAGGCATCGGGGAATTGATGAAATACAGCCTCGGCATAGGCAGGTTTGCCAGGTGCGTGAGGTTCCTCACTATCATATAAAGTTCCGGGTTTTCCGTTTCTTTGATCTCTTTGGCGCGGTACATAAAAAGCACTATCTTATCCGAGAACCAGTAGGAAACGAAATTCATTACGCCGGCGAAGATAAGCGCCATCATCATACCGTTCCGTCCCCCCGCCAGTTGTCCGACAAGCACGAGCAGCAGGGTCATCACGAGCATCAATAAGAAACTTTTAAAAGTATTCATTTTATAAAAACCTCCTGAATTCAACTATGGGTATATTATAACATATTTTTCAGCCGTTGTTTTATGAACACACCCCCTACCTTCATAAAAGCGGGTAGGATTAAGTGTGTGGAGCTGGGGCGATTGGAAGCAGTTTTCAAAAAGACGCGGCGTCCCACATATCCGCCGCTCCGCACGGACGCTCTTGAATGCAAAGTCGCGTCCATGAGGCATTTTTGAAAACTACTTCCAACCGCTCGCTATATTTGGGGGTGGAGGGTGTGCACTGCGAGCTCGTTCATCACTCGCTTAAACAAAAACCGCCGCAACCCAAACGGCTGCCACGGTTTTTGTTTATTGTCATTCGCTCCGCTCATTCCACTCGCAGTGCGAAATTCAATAAGTTCTTTAGGCCAAACTACGAAATTATTTACTTTCCTTTTTTGCTTTTTTCATAAGCCTTTTCTCTTTCAACGTTTTTTCCGCTGTCTTTTTTACATCTCTTCTTGCCTTTTGCTCGTGACTCATGGTCTTCTCCCTTTGCTGTATTTTGCAGCTAACGCTAAACATTATTTTTGATCTTAAGCTACTTTATTTTGTCCTGGAGCAATTCTTCAATTTTATCAAGGAGGTCACTATTGTCGAAGGGTTTTGATATAGAGCAGTCAGCCTTCGCGTCTAAAGCTTCTTGCATCTCATCGCCTGTGTGCTTGGCTGTCAAGATGATAACCGGTATACTGCCCGTGCTGTTGCCAGCCTTCAATGTGCGGCATACGTCGTAGCCATTCATAAGAGGCATCATTACATCCAGGATTATCAGATCGGGCTTGTTTTCAAACACTTTATGTATAGCCAGGTCTCCGTCACGCACAGCAACGACCTGGTAACCCTTGTATTCCAAAAGGCTGGCGACGCTGGATATAACATCAGCGTCGTCGTCAACTATAAGTATCTTTTTCCCGGGCATATATTCTCCGTTCATTAAGTTGAGACTATTTATAGGTTTTGGACTGCCCCCTTGAAACTGGACACTGAAATAGTATAATTGTAGACAAGAGACCTTAAAAGGAGGCTCTTGTATGGGAGCATATAGGAAATTAAGCAAAGAACAGAAAATCAGTATAGTAGAAGAAGCGCTAAACGGCAAAGCGAGTAAATCAGCGGTAGCGCGAAAGCATCAAATAGCGCATGGTCTTTTGTACCACTGGATAGAAGCATACGAACAAGGAGGTTTTGAAAATAAACCTACTTACGAAGCTGGCTATCTTTTAAAGATCGAGAAACTCGAGCAAATGGTTGGCCGACAAGCCATGGAGATCGAGTTTTTAAAAAAAGCGATAAAATTCACCCGGTTGAAAGCTCAGAAAAAAGAGCGTTTATCAAAGAACACGGGGTCCTTACCAATAGTACGCGAAGGGGGTGCGAACTTATGAATATAGCACCCAGCACGTACTACTACAAATCGAAACGATCACCTGAACAGAAAGCGAATGAATCAAAGATCAAGGTGCGCATAGAAGAACTTGTCAAAGAATTTCCTGGTTACGGATACCGGCGTATAACAAAACAGCTAAAACGCGATGGGTGCCAAGTTAACCACAAGAAAATTGAGCGGTTAATGCAGGAAATGCAGCTTCAGTGCATACAGCCCAAAGCGTATACGGTAACAACGAATTCAAAACATCAGTTCCCAAGATATCCGAACCTGATTAAAGGTATAGTTCCTACAGCTTTGAACCAGATATGGGTTTCAGATATTACTTACATTCACATTGCCCATGGTTCTGTGTATCTGGCAGCTATTCTTGACTTATTTTCCCGCAAAGTTATAGGATATGCCCTGTCATTAACACTTGAAGCTACTGTTGCTATAGAAGCGCTGAAAATGGCAATAGGAAACCGGCATCCGGTACAGGGATGTATTCACCATTCGGATCAGGGCGTCCAGTATGCTTGTGTCGAATACATTGATATTCTCAAAGAACATGGCATTGTGAGCAGTATGTCTTCTAAAGGAAACCCATACCACAATGCTAACGCTGAAAGCTTCTTTAAAACGTTTAAATACGAAGAATTATACCTTAATGAGTATGAGACAGTAGATGACGTTGCCAAGCGAGTACCGTATTTCCTGGAACAAGTCTACAACGCCAAACGCCTTCATTCTTCGCTCGGTTACATTACACCAAACGAATTTGAGGCTCAGTTTAACAAAAAGAACGGCAACAACCACGGCTCTTTAAAAGATTTTTCTAAAGACATTGACGGCAAAGTCAACAGCAACTCATTGTCTGCTATGTACTAATTCTACTGTCCAGCCGTATGGGGGCACTCCAAATTGTCGCAAAAGGGATA
>Ga0265342_10001593_pt1 | contig 20945 bp, 22 predicted proteins | sample 4CB327metaG_FD_203125 | JGI IMG/M metagenome (GOLD analysis project Ga0265342, IMG submission 203125) | Rhizosphere microbial communities from Carex aquatilis grown in University of Washington, Seatle, WA, United States - 4-CB3-27 metaG | ecosystem: Host-associated > Plants > Roots >... | reverse complement strand
GCTTATCGACCCGGAAGACTTTAGTTTACGGATATTCCTGGATGCGGTTATAATGACCTTGGCGTGGGAAACGCCGTCAAAGGCAAAATCGCAGTTCTGGCACAAAACATTAAAATTATATGAAGGTGTGAATAACTTCAGTCTCAATCCGCGATTACAACTTGAAGCATTAATGAAATGACCATTTTCGAACAAATAGTAAAAGATCTTGATGTCGCGCTCGTCACCGTAACGGCGAAGCTTAAACAGGACTTCGGTCAGATCCGGGGCAATCGGCCGTCGCCGGATATGATCCAGGACATCCGGCTGAGTCTCTATGACCAGCAGCTCAGCATCCGTGAACTCGGCTCCTTGAGCGTGCTTCCGCCGCGTACCATTCAGATTACGGTCTGGGATCCTGGCGCAATCAGCGCGGTTATGAAGGCAATCGATGACGCGCACCTCGGGCTTTCCACTAACAACGACGGAAATACCATTCGCGCCACGCTTTCGCCGCTCGGCGACGAGCGCCGCGACGAAATGTCCAAGCTTGTAAAAAAGATATCCGAGGCAACGCGCATCCAGATCCGTGCGCGTCGCGAGGACGCGGTCAAGCGATTGAAGGATTCCGAAGGCAGAAAAGAAATCACGGAGGACGACGCTTTTAAAGGGAAGGAGAAGGTTCAAAAAGCCGTTGACAGGGCCAACGCCGAAGTGGAAGCGATGGTGAATTCAAAGCTTGCGGAGTTAGGAGAATAAAAAAACCACCTCAAGAGGATTCCTCCTGGGGTGATGTATCGTTTTTTCTCTTGGAAAGTTCCAGGGCAGCGATGAGCGAGCCGCAGTATAACGGGAGAAAAGCAATGGCGATCCAAAGCCATTGCATAAATGTTATTCCCCAAAGGGATGATTGCAGATCATCGGTTATCTTGCCAACGATGATGCATGCTATCATTGCGGCAAAGAATAGCACGGTCAGTATTTGGAACGTTCGGATCCAAAACAATCTTCTTAGCACAGAAACCTCCGGAATATGGCAGTTGCAGACATCATTAAAGCATTTCGCATAGATATCCGTCAAGTATTTTTAAAGCAGGTTATCTGGTATATTTAATAGGATTTCATAGTTGCTTATGTTCACCACTATTCTCATCATCGTTCTTGTTGTCATCGGACTTTCCGTCCTTATTCTCGGCCACGAGGCAGGACATTTTTTTGCGGCCAAATTATTTGGCTTAAAAGTTGACGAGTTCGGCATCGGTTTCCCGCCGCGCATGGTTGCGAAGAAGTTCGGCGAGACGGAATATAGCATCAACTGGCTGCCGTTCGGAGGATTTGTGCGCATTTCCGGGGAACGGGGAGAATTCGAGGGCATCAGTCCGGAGGAAGGCGCCGGGGGTAAAAACGATGCTCAAGTACCGATGATCGAGGCGGAAAAAGCCCGATTGTTCTATAACCAACCGGCGTGGAAAAAAAGCGTGATAGTGCTCGCCGGGGTATTCATGAACTTCATTCTCGGTTGGCTGCTCATTGCCGTGGTGTTTATGGTCGGCGTTCCGCAAACACTCGTGATATCGGCAACGCAGGCAGGTTCGCCTGCGGCTGCGGTGGGAATCCAGTCGGGCGATGTGGTGAAGGGTTATACCGACTCGCAAAGTTTCATCAATTATATCAACGCCAATAAAGGACAGCAGATCCCCGTCACGATCATCCGGAATGACAAAGATATCACGTATACGGTCACCCCGCGCGTGAACGCGCCAGCGGATCAGGGCGCGCTTGGCGTCGCGTTGGAAGAAGGCGGCGCGGCGCGGGAAAATTTCTTTAAAGCGTTGTGGGACGGTCTCCAGGATGCCGCGATCATTTCGTGGCTTACGCTTCAGGCATTCTATGAGTTGATCAAGCAGATATTTGTTCACGCGTCTATTCCTGCCGATGTCGTCGGCCCCGTGGGTATTTTCGGCATTGCGGAAGAGACGGGTAGGATTGGACTCGCATATCTTTTGCAGTTCCTCGGGATCATCTCCATCAATCTGATGATCGTTAATTGCATCCCGTTCCCGGCGCTCGACGGCGGCCGGTTCCTTGTGGTGCTCGTAGAAAAAATAAAAGGTTCGGCCATGCCATACAAAGTGGAGGCGTGGATCAATGGCATCGGCTTTGCGTTACTTCTTACGCTGATGGTAGTGCTGACGGTGCGGGACATAAGCGGGTTGCTCTAAGCCTCCCTTAAAGCAGTATAATAGAGGCATGATCCAGCGTGGCATAGCCTCTTTCGGGCTTGATTACGGCAAATGTCCGCCGTGGCTTTTTGAGCGCATGGTGAAGCTCGGCCGGGAGATGATGTATGTGCTTGTGGCCGAATATGGCCCGGATGAGTTCATCAAGCGCATTGCCGACCCGGCGTGGTTTCAGTCGCTTGGCACGGTGTTGGCGTTCGACTGGAATGCATCCGGTCTCACGACCATTTTAACGGCAGCCCTCAAGGAAGCGATCCGTGGGCACGAGGCGGACTTTGGCATCGTGATCGCCGGCGGAAAGGGGAAGACATCCCGTAAGACGCCGGATGAAATCCAGGCGTGGGGTGAGCGCTTGGCGATGCCCGTCGCGCAGACGAACAAACTTGTCTACAACTCCAAGATGAGCGCAAAAGTGGACTCCGCGCTTGTGCAGGACGGATTTCAGCTCTATCATCACGCGTTCTTTTTCTCTCGTGGCGGGGCGTGGGCGGTCGTACAGCAGGGGATGAATGCGGAGAAACAGTCGGCGCGGCGCTATCACTGGTATTCAGAGAATGTGAACGATCTCGTGTCGGACCCGCATTCCGGCATCTCGTCGCCGGTTACATTGAAGACCGTGCTTGATCTGAGTGCCGCAAAAAGCGACAAGACCCGCGAGATTTCCACCGAGCTTACGCACGCAGGCTATGCGACGCTCATGAAAGACATCACGCTCTTGCGAAAATATTCATCCAAGCTTTCGCAGATGGCAAAAATCCAGATCGGCGGCGACGGCCGTGCGAGCCAGCAACTCACCCTGCTCAATCTCGAGACGGTGGAGTTTACCACCCACCCCGTCGTGTTTGAGGATTTTTCAAAGAGCAAATATTTGGAGAAAGTTTTGGCAAAGGTGACGGATGAAAAGCCGGAGAACTACGAAAAGCTGCTCGCCACGCAAGGGGTGGGAGCAAAGACCGTCCGCGCGCTCGCGCTTGTGGGAGAGATCATCTATGGCGCTGCGCCGTCGTACGAAGATCCCGCTCGCTACAGCTTCGCCCATGGCGGCAAGGATGCAACGCCGTATCCCGTGGACCGCAAGACGTATGACGAGACAATTATGATGCTCGGCCGTGCGGTGCGGAAGACGCGCCTCCCGCTCGCGGACAAACAGAAAGCGTTGAACCGGCTTAACGGCGCACAAGCCGAGACACCTATGTTATAATTCAACATATGACCACATTGATTCACGCGGACATATTTTTCTTTGTGACGACGATCGTCGTGGTCATCGTTGGGATTGCGCTCACCATCGCTCTTATCTATCTTGCAAAGGTGTTGAGCGATGTCAAAGAAATTACCAGGCAGGTAAAGGAGGAAACGATCTTGTTTCGCGAGGATATTGGCGGTCTGCGGAATGATATCAAGAAGGAAGGATTCCGCCTCGAGCGTTTTTTGATGTTCGCGAAGAATCTTTTCAAAAAGACGAAGACAAGGTCGAAGAAATTATAAATGTAATAAAAACATCCGATATTATGGCAAAAAAAAAGAAGTCGAATAATGCGAAAGCGTGGGAAATCGGCGGTGCGGTGACCGCGGCCGCGATCGCGGCTGCAGCCGGAGCCTATTTACTTTCCGATAAGAAAACAAAAGCCAAGGCAAAAAAATGGGTCGTTGCTGCGCGAAAGGAAGTGGCAAAGAACGCCAAGGTTGCAAAGAAGCTTGGCGCGAAAGAATATGCAAAGATGGTCGACCAGGCGGTCAAGCGTTACGGCTCGATGGAAAAGATGACCGCTGCCGATATGATTGCTGCCGCCAAGGATTTGAAGGCGGAGTGGACGAAGATCAATGCCGAAGCCAAAAAGATGGTCAAGACATATGTTCCAAAAAAGGTAGCGGCAAAGAAGAAGCCTGCAAAAAGAGCAAAATCAGCAAAGAAAGCCAGAGCATAATTAGATCATCTACGATCAATAAAAGTCCCGGAACAAGCCGGGATTTTTATTCTTCTACTATCAAGCTGAATTACGAATAGCATCATAAAAAAACCATTAATCCGCTGGTTTTCAAAAGCACGTCCTACTCGTAGCGAAGCGCCTCGATCGGGCTCTTTCTTGCCGCTTGTTGCGCCGGATAGATGCCAAAAGCAATGCCGGTGACGCTGGAGACGGCAACGGCGAGCAGAATGGCCGATAATGGGAATTCGAACGTCCACGCGATAGCGAATCCTTTTGTGATGACGAGCCATGCCAGGCCTACCACCAGTCCGCCGATTGCGATGCCGATCACGCCACCAATGAAGGTGAGCATCACAGATTCCACGAGGAACTGTTGAAGGATGTCGTTGTTTGTGGCACCGACGGATTTACGGAGGCCGATTTCTTTCGTGCGCTCAATGACGGACACGAGCATGATGTTCATGATGCCGATGCCGCCCACGACGAGCGAGATGGAAGCAATTGCGGCAAGAAAGAGCGTCAGAATATTGGTAATGTTTCCGAGCAACGAGAGTACGTCCTGCTGGGTCTCGATCGTAAAGTCATCCTTCGCCGGGTCGGTGATGTTATGATCTTGTTCCAAAATTGTTTGCACGCGCTGTTTTGCGAAATCAATATTATACGAAGCGTTTGCCTGCACCATGACGTCGGTAAAGTAATCCGTGCCGAGCATCTGTTTTTGCCCGACCGTGATCGGCACGAGGACGAGGTTGTCCTGGTCGATGCCGAACGCGCCGGTGCCTTTCGGGACAAGCACGCCGATGACGCGGAACTGGATGTTCTTGACCTGGATGTATTGTCCGACCGGATCCGACCCGGCGCCGAAGAGCGTGTCGGCAAGCGACGAGCCGATGACCGCCACGTGGTTATACGACTGCACGTCGGCATCGGTGAACGCATAGCCGTTCTGCACCTCAAAATTTCGCACGGTAAAGAAGTTGGCCGGTACGCCGTCGAATGTGACGACCTCGCTATTGTCGCCGAACGCCGCAGTGCCTTGTCCGCGCGATTCTTCCGTCACCGCCGCGACGGATGGATCGCGGCTGAGTGCGTCAACGTCGGTCTGTTTCAGGGTGGTAATGATGATTCCTTGTGCCGAGGCAGGGGATGAGAGCTTTCCATTATTCGTGCCGCCCGGGATGACGATGATCAGGTTCGAGCCGAGCCCTTGCACTTGGCCAAGAATATAGTCCTGCGCCGAGGCGCCGATGGACATCAAAATGATCACGGACGAAATGCCGATCACGATGCCGAGCATGGTCAGAAGCGACCGCATTTTGCCGTGTTTGAGGGTGGCCCGCGATGATTTAATGAGGTCGCTTACGCGCATTGGTGTATATTATTTGAAAAATTCGCTCTTTGAATGACGAGGATTTTTGACGGGCGTATCGCTTTCGATCGAGCCGTCGCGCAGGCGGATGATCCGATCGGCGAATTCGGCGGTGTTCGTCTCGTGGGTTACGAGGATCACGGTGCGCCCGGCATGGTTCAATCCGTCGAGGATGCTCATCACCTGTGCGCCGGATACCGAATCCAGGTTTCCCGTCGGTTCGTCGGCGAAGATGATGTCCGGGTCGTTCACCAGCGCGCGGGCGATCGCGATGCGCTGTTTTTGTCCGCCGGAAAGTTTTGCCGTCTCCACGTATAGTTTTTCTTCCAGGCCGACGCTACGCACCGCATCTTCGATCATCTTTTTTCGTTCAACGACCGGCACATCGGAATAGATGAGCGGGATCTCAACGTTCTCGTACACGGAGAGCCGCGTGAGAAGGTTGAACGACTGGAAGACAAAGCCGATGCTCTTGTTGCGGATGTGCGCAAGCTCGACGTCCGACAGATCGTCGATCTTTTTGCCGAGGAACGTGTAACTGCCGCCCGTTGAGCGGTCAAGGAAGCTCAATATCTGCACGAGGGTGGATTTTCCGGAACCCGACGGCCCCATGATGGAGACAAAGTCGCCTTTGTTGATCGTAAACGAGACGCCGCGCAATGCGGACGTGATCTCGCCTTCGTCGATATAATCCTTTTTAAGATTCTGGACTTCGATCATTCATTCAGATGCTATGGTGTTTTTAGCCCGACGTTGATGACCTGTTCACCTTCGGTCACGCCGGAAGCGACCTCCACGTTGCCGTTCTGATCATGGATACCGAGCGTCACCGGCACCTGTGTCTCGGACCCGTTCTGCAGGATATCCACATAGGTACCGCTCACATTCTGTACGACCGCGAATTGGGGAAGAATGAGCGCATTCTCGTCTGTCTGCGTTTTGATGTCGAGGTTGGCGGTCAGCCCGCTCTTGATGCGTTGATCGGGTTTTACGAATGATATCTTTACAAGATAATCCACGACACCACTCTGGATCGTTTCCGCGGGATCGATATAGAACACTTTGCCGGCGAACGTCTCTCCGGAAAACGCGTCGAATGTCATATCGACCGGATTTCCGATCGCGATCTTGCCTATGTCGGTTTCCGGCACGTAGGTGTCAACTTCGAAATTGTTCGCCGAGATGATCGATGTGACGGTCTGACCGGCCACCGCGATCTGTCCAACCTTCGCGTTTTGCACGGTGACGACCCCGCTGATGGGGGAGGAGAGGGTTGCGTTCGCGATGCTCACGTTGATATTTTGCACATTCGCCTGTGCCTGTTCCACCTGCGCCTGCTGAGCGGCGATCGCCTGCGGGGTCGAACCGGCCATGGTCTGATTCAATTGCGCCTGCGCCTGCGCGATTGCCGCCTGTTCGGAAGCGAGGTTCTGCTGGATCGTGTTCACGCCGGTCGCGGCGGAGCTGACCTCGGTCAGCGCGCTCGCCACGTCATTCTTATAGGTGGCCGTCACGCTTGCCGAGAGCCCCGTCTCGTCCACCACGGCGTTCGCATCGGTATTGAGCATGGTGGTGACGGTGGCAAGATAATTGGTCGCATTCTGCAATGCCTGCGCGAGGGTAGATGCCGATGCGGTGGAAGAAAGCGCATTGATATCGGCTTGCCATTGGCTCAGTGATTGCCCTACCTTCGTTCGTTGGAAGTTCGCGTTGCTCATGACCTGCGGATCGTTGACGGAAAACGAAAGCTGCGGATTGCTCGAATCCGGATTGCTGTAGAACGTTCCCACTTGGTTTCGGACCGCGTCATTCGCTTTTGCGTACGCATCGGTGACTGCATTGGGGACGCTTGTATACGTGTTCGCGAGCGACTGTTGTGCTGTTGCCACGGCGGCCTGTGCCACTTGGACCGCCTGCGGTGTCGGTCCTGCCTGGAGCCCCTGAAGCGTCGCTTGCGCGGCGTCCACCGCCGCCTGCGCCTGGGCGAGTTGGGCGTGAAGGCCGCTCGTATCAAGGCGTACCAGTACATCACCTGCGTTCACGGAATCGCCCGCGTTCTTATAGACTGCCGCGATGGTTCCTCCGGCCGGGAAGGAAAGATCGAGGCTTTGGATGGGCGTCGTATTGCCGGTCACGCTTACCACCTCGGTGAGCGTTCCGCGCGTGACGGAAACAAACTGGTATTTACTGCCACCTTGTCCCGCAACAAAAAAATAGACGATCGCTCCGAGCGCCACAAGAACGATTACGGCGATGATGACCTTCTTTTTGCCAAATCCAAACCTTGTTAATAATGTCTTCATATAATTGTATTATACCACAGAAGCCGTGAATGTTCATCATTCATTACTTATCCACAGGGTAGTTAAGTAAATTAACAATTATGGTTTATAATTAAATCTCCACCTATGGAAAACATCATCAGCGTAAAGAATCTTGTGAAGAAATTCGGCGATTTTACCGCCGTCGATGACATCTCGTTCGACGTCAAAAAGGGCGAGATTTTCGCGTTTCTCGGGCCGAACGGAGCGGGGAAGTCCACGACCATCAAAATGCTGACCACCATCCTGAACCCCACGAGCGGGAACATCAAATTGAACGGCCACGATACCGCGGACGACGCCGACGCCGTTCGGCATTCATTTGGCATCGTGTTTCAAGACCCGAGCCTGGACGACGATCTTACCGCGCTCGAAAATATGAACCTCCATGGCGTACTCTACGGCGTACCGGGCAAGGTTCGCAAAGAGCGGATCGAGCAGTTGCTCAACTTTGTGGAATTGTGGGATCGGCGCAACAGTCTGGTGAAGGAATTCTCCGGTGGTATGAAACGGCGCCTTGAGATCGCGCGTGGATTGTTGCATCATCCGACGGTGTTGTTCTTGGACGAGCCGACGCTCGGCCTCGATCCGCAGACGCGCAATCACATGTGGAGCTATCTCCAAAATCTCAACAAAGAAGAGGGGATCACGGTGTTCTTCACCACGCATTATATGGAGGAGGCGGAGCGCATCGCCCAGCGTATCGCGATCATCGATCACGGAAAGATCATTGCCTCCGGCACTGCAGCGGAATTGAATGCAAAGACCGGAAAGAGCTCGCTTGAGGACACCTTCTTGGATTTGACCGGCAAGGTTATCCGCGATGAGGATGCAAATGCGACCGATCGCATGCGAAATCGCTCGCGAATGTGGGGCGGAAGACGCTAGGCACAAACTACCATATCAAGCATTAAAATCCCATGAAAACTATTTACATCTTATGGCTTCGCGAGATCAAGCGCTATTTGCGCTCGCGCTCGCGCATTATCGGCTCACTCGGCCAGCCGCTCCTCTTTTTGCTCGCACTCGGTTACGGCTTGGGATCGGTGTTCGCAAAAGCGGGGGAGGGGAACTATTTCCAGTTCCTCGCGCCGGGCATCATCGGCATGAGCATCATCTTCACCGCGATCTTCTCCGGCATCCAGATGATCTATGATCGTCAGTTCGGTTTCCTTAAAGAGACGCTTGTCGCACCGGTAAATCGCCTGAACATCATGATCGGCCGCACGCTCGGCGGAGCGACCGTTGCCACCATGCAGGGCGTGCTCGTGCTCATCCTCGTGACGATCTTCGGTTTTCGCCCATACAGCTGGGCGCTCGTGCCGGTGGCGATCCTCTTTATGCTTCTCGTCGCGCTCCTTTTTGCCGCACTCGGCGCCACGATCGCGTCGCTTTTGGACGATATGCAGGGATTCCAACTCATCATGAACTTCCTCGTGATGCCACTCTTTTTCCTTTCAGGTGCGCTTTTTCCGTTGGACGGCTTGCCGGCGGTGCTTGGCGCGATCGTAAAATTCGATCCGCTATCATATGGCATCGACTCGTTCAGGATATTGCTGGTGAACAACGGGAGCTTCGGCTTGGGATTGGACTTCGTGGTGCTTGCTGTCTGTACCGCGGCCTTTCTTGGCCTTGGTAGTTACTTCTTCTCAAAGATACAGATATAGCGGCGATTGCGGTATAAAGGGAGTATACTAAGAGCATGAAGATACAATGGAATAACGTAACGTGGTATTCAAAGTTTATTGCGTTGGTGCTTTTTGTGGCATTGCCATTCATCGGTTTTTATTATGGGATGCGATATGGAAAGATAGTGGCGGTGCTTGATCAAGTTCCGGCGGTCATTGCCACCGGTACCGCAACCGGTGGGAATTTGGTTCTGGGGTATTATGCAAATTCCGCCGAGTGGCAGACCGATGCGAACAATATCGCAGGAGGCTTCAGCATCGCATATCCGCTCGACTTTGATACGCAGGATAATAATTCTGCCGCGCCGTCCACCGATTGGCGCCTGGATGCGAACGGCGTTTCGGGGATAAAATATTTCACACTGACCGTGCCGCGCGCGTTCGAGCCGCAAACCAATTTTGTCGACGCGACGCTCACCGTCGGGGCGAGCGGAAGTAGCGCCGCCGCCGCGCAATGCCTCGCGCCGGACCAGGGCGGAGGACCAGCCATGGCGACATCCAGCGTGACGATCAACGGTATCGTGTTCACGCTTTTCAATTCGTCCGGCGCCGGAGCCGGGAATTATTACGAAACAACAAGCTATCGCACGCTTCACGCAGGCAAGTGTTATGCCGTTGAATACACGATCCATTCCGGCCAGATCGCGAATTATCCGGCGTCATACGATCTTCGGCCATTCGACAAACAGCAGATAGATTCGGTGATGAAAAATATTGTCGACACATTCACCTTTATGTAAAAAATTTTATAATGAACAAAACAAATAAAGTTATCGTTGTTGTGGTGTTGGTGTTGGTGGTCCTGTTCGGTGTCGGGCAGTTTTTTGCCGGTCCGACCACGATAAATCCAAGCGCGGGAAATCAAACCACATCCACTTCCTCGACGAGCAATCCCGTGACGCCTGCCACCCAGGTCGTCGCGTATGTTCCCGCGCAGCCGACCACTTCTACGCCGGTGGAAAGCGGATCTTGCTGGACGAATTCCATCGCTGCGCCATTTCGCACTGACGCCTGGCGTTGTACGGTTGGGAATAGCATCAGCGATCCATGTTTTCAGATCCCGAACAGCACGAGCAGCTTATTGTGTAATGTGAATCCCACCATAGCGAATTCAACCTCCACATTCGTTCTCAAACTTACCAAGTCACTTCCTGCTTCCGAAGTCCCACCGGGTGTCCCTCCGTCCAATTGGGCGTGGCTGGTAAAGCTTCAGGATGGCACGCTTTGCACGCCATTTACCGGCACATTGCCCATCACTGCCACCGGCGATGCGGCAAACTATGGCTGTGCACCGGGACCGTTGGGAAATGGCATTCTGATCTTTGGCGGTTTGAACTCCTCCAGTAGCGCATGGACCGCGGAGGTTGGAACCATTCTAGAAACGACCTCGAGCTTGCCAGTCATTGCCAGTTCTTCCACTGTTCCGGTTGCGGAGGTATGGCAGTAAAAGAAACAAAAAAATTATAGGCCGAAACCCTTTCGGGGTGGATGGGGAAGTCTTGATGCGGGAGAAGTAGAAGACGTGGAAGAAGTCGTGCTTGCTGCCGCGGGGGTCGGTGGTGACCATGTCGCCAATGCTTTGATAATCGTTTGCGCGTCCGTACGTGCGGCCACAAAGTCCTGCTGTGCGGCCACGATCTTTGCCCGTGCATCTTTCAGCGCTGCGGTATTGGATGCCGCAATCGCAGCATCGCCGTCGTCCGGCACGAGCGGGACGACGTCAGAAATGGCAGCAGTTGTCTGGGTATTCGCATCGGAAACTTTATTATTGAAATCGGTGAGCGTCGCCGTCGCCGCGGTCACGTTGTTTCCCGCCGATTGTGCCGTCTGGATCCGCGCCGAGAACTTTGTACCGAGGTCGTTCATGATCCCGACGATGCTGAGTGCCCGGTCGGCAGCAGCAGCCATTGTTCCTTGGGAAAGGATCAATGCGAAGTCATGATGCCAAGCGGTAATCGAATCCACATCATCTTTAAGTTCGCTAGGACTTGAACTCATCGCCTCGCTATCAATCTCTTGTTTGCGTGCGCTTAGTATGTGAATTTGATTTTGAATCGAAGATAAAAGATTGGTTTTATCCGTAACGGAGAGATTGATGACCGCGTTCACGCGCGCGCTCAACGCATTGAGTGCGGTGAGGCGGCGAATACTTTCCTGGTCTGCCAGTTTCATGATGGTGGTGCGCCGTGCGGACGATAACGTAGTGGTCTGCGCGAAGACCGGCGGTGCGATGCTCGCGATGATCGCCGCTGTCGCGATCCATAGAATCGTTTTTTCTCTATTTGGCATAAGAATAGTATAAGATTATTATACCGTATTTGCCTATTTGGGGCTGGGTATCAAAAAGACCCCTGGAAATTCAAGGGTCTTTTTTGATAAGAGACCGAGATCGTGCAGACTTCTATTGTCCGCTTGTTGATGCGGTCGTGGTGACGGTAACGCTTGCCGAGGTCTTGAATGTCGCCAATGCTTTGATAATCGTTTGCGCGTCCGTACGTGCGGCCACAAAGTCCTGCTGTGCGGCCACGATCTTTGCCCGTGCATCTTTCAGCGCTGCGGTATTGGATGCCATGACGGTGGCGTTTCCGTTATCCGGCGTAAGCGATGCAACTTCGGAGGCTGCCGCAGTCGCTTTGACGTTCGCGTCGGAAACCTTTGCGTTAAAATCCGAAAGCGCCGTGGCCGCCGCGGTCACATTGTTTCCCGCTGATTGCGCCGTTTGGATCCGCACCGAGAGTTTCGTACCGAGGTCGTTCATGATCCCGACGATGCTGAGTGCCCGGTCGGCGGCGGCCTCGATTGTCCCCTGCGGGAGAACGAGCATAAATATCCGATAAGATGAGGTGATCGACTGGACGTCGGCCTTGAGGCTGCTTGTGCTATTGGCTGCTGCATCGGCTGCGATCTGTGTTTGCAGCGTATTCATGGCTGTGATCTGGCTCTGAATTGATGACGAAAGGTCGCTTTTTTCCGTAGAGGAAAGACGGACCATCGCGTTTACCCGCGCATTCAATGCGTTGAGCGAATCAATGCGGCGGGCGATCTCCTGGTCTGCTTTGCTCGTGATAAGTGTGATGCGCGTGCCGAGGGTTGTGCTTGCATTTGCCTTCACTCCTGCCCGAATGCCGCCTGCCGATACGGACGCCGATGCGCTAACGCCGGCACCAACGTTAAGGGCGAGAGCGGGGAGTGCTGCGCCGGCAATGATCGCAATTGCCGCGCCAGCCGAAGCGATCATCGCGAGATAATTTTTATTCATGATTTTTAATGATTAGGTTCCTATGCTTTCTCTGCCTACTCCGCTTGCTGCACCGGTTGGTCGTTCATGCTCTGGGTCACGCTCGCGTTATCCGAACTCAGTCCATTCATCTGCGCGTTAAGGCTTGTCATATCCTGGTTGATGGACTGATCCGAATTGCCTTGCGGATAGGAGGTTGAAGAAGCGGTTGAGGTACCGGTCGTTGAACTTGTGTTCGTTGTTGGTGCATTCGTATAGCTGTTCGAAGTCGATGGAGTGCCATTCTGACTTGCAATCAACCACCAGATTCCGCCGATCACTATCAACGCCACCACGATCCACAAAATTATTTTTCCTGTTTTTGACATTGTCGAGGTATATTATTTTTTATTTTTGGTTTCATCAGGGAGGCATCATGTTTCATATGATTTCGACCTTTCTGATGTGCCGCACCCCTAGAGAACAATTATACCGTATACCACGGAATGATACGCAACAGCCCTCCCGAACGTTTCCGCTATAAATATGCAGCTTTCTTCAACCAATCCTCATTTTCCCATTCCCATAGCCGTTTTGCCCCTAAAAACGCGGTAAAATCATCCTGCCAATAAGGAAACTCCTTCAGTTCGATGTCTCCGTAAAGCTCGCCCCATTCGTGCAGGCAACCGCGCATGGTGGGGTTACGCCAATCAGTCTTGATCTTTTCCCGGCCGCCTTTCACCCGGCGGATCGCGCCACATCGCAGGCATTTTTGTATCTGGTCGATTTTCAATATCCAGCGCGTGGAAAGGTCTTCAAATTCGTTCTTCAGGGCATCCATATACGCGGATGTTTGCAGATTATAGTCGCGATAGATTGCCTGCGAGGTTTTGATGTCGAGCACACCGAGCTTTCCGTCGATACGCGCGATCGCGTCCACCGTGCCGGCGTAGCGATGGTCGCGGTTCACGATGCGGCGCTCCACGAGCTCGGGTGTCACATGAATGTGGTTCTTCCCAAAGAATTCCTGGAACGCGCGCACGGCGGGCGCCACCGCATTTGGGATCTCATCCGTCTTACCGAGGAGCAATCCTTCCACCGCTTCGTGCAGCATTGTGCCTTCTTCTGCCGAGCGCTCTGTCGCTTCCTTCGCTGCGCGATAGCTCTTTGCCTCGCCGTAATAATAATAGAGCGCTGGCTTGGCTTTGATCGTCACGATCTTCGTGACGCGCGGATACCAATCGCCGTCGATCGTGTAGCCGCATTGTTCCTTGAAGTCGTTGATATCTTTAAATTCGTCGAAAAGTGACATAAATGGTGCAATAAATTATTTCAACAGCTTTCCGGTAAGCTCGGAAATATCGCCGGCACCCATCATGACAACAACGGGGGGGCGGGTGAGCCAGTTTTTCGGGGGCGTGTCATGAATGATCGCCTCGATCGCGCCGCGGATTTTTGCGGGGCGAAGAAGATAGTGTATCGGTTTCTCAGGTGAACGCTTCATGAGAGCTTTCACGAGCGCCTCGGAATCATGCGGATATTTCTCGTCCCGCCCGAGCACTTTGTACAGCGGGAGAATGAAAACGATATCCGCCATATCGAACGCTTCGGTAAAATCTTTAAAAAGCAGTTCGAGACGCTTTGCCTGGTGCGGTTGAAAAACGCATATGAGCGGTGAGTGCGGGAATTTTTCTTTGAACGCCGCCAGCGTCGCGCGGATCTCCGTTGGGTGATGGGCATAATCATCATAAACAGGAATGCTTGTGCCCTTTAGCTTTCCTTTGAGTTCCATCCGGCGCCATGCACCTTTATACGACGCGATTGCCGCCAGTATTTTCTTTTCAGAAATTTTTAATGTTGCGCCGAGCTTCAAAACCGCTAGCGCGTTTGAGATATTATGAACGCCCGCGATCGGGATGATCTTGCGTATCTTGCGCGCCTCCATCACGTTGTCGGACAGGGAAAACCAAATCACCTTCAGGCCGCGTTTTTTTGCCAATTGCATGATCTTGGGTTTTAAGGAATGGAGCGGTGCATCATCGCGGTTCAGGATCAGCGTGCCGCCCTGCCTCGTCCGGGATAAAAACTTTAAGAATGCACGTTTGGCGTTCGCAAATGTCTTATAAAAATCCATATGCTCTCGGTCGATGTTCGTGACAATCGCGATGGCAGGGGAGTAGTCCAAGAACGCGGCATGAAAGTCGTCCGCTTCCAATACTAAGTATGGCCCGTGACCGATTCGTATATTTTTCCCATGCAAGTCCACTAATTTTGTGCCCACCAAAATAGTTGGGTCTAAACCCGCGCACATAAGTGCGAGTCCCGCCAACGCCGTGGTTGTACTTTTGCCGTGGGAGCCGGTGATGGCAATCGTCTGATACTCCTCGGTGATCCGTCCCAGTGCCTGGGAATAGGGTATGGTGACCATGGCCTTACTGGCCAGCGCTTTCACAAGTTCCGGATTTGTGACCAGAATCGCTCTATTATAGATAACAAGCTCGGTACCGACCGGTATATTGGCCTTTTTATGCCCAATTTTGAGCCTTACACCGTCTTTTATGAGTTCTTGCGTCATTATGCCCCTCTGGGCATCAGAGCCGGAGACGCGCCATCCATGGGCAAGGAAATATCGTGCCAAACCGCTCATTCCGATGCCTCCAATGCCGATGAAGTGGACGGCCGGAGTGGATGATTTTTTTTTGGAGGAGATGCTCATGTTGATGGATACTATTATAACCCTAAAAACTTATTGATACATCGTTCCCAAATAATTGAGCGGATCGACGTCGCGGCCTTGCGGATATGGACCGCAGCCATGCGCGGGCGCCATGCTAAAACCCGCCGCTTCAAAGATGGAAAAGTGAAGGTGTGTGCCGGTCTCGTCGCCGCTCACGCCGACCGTGCCGATGAGTTGTCCTTTTTTAATAGTTTCGTTTGGCGCCACCGGGATGTTGGCCAGGTGTGCGAACATCAAGACGAGATGATTCACGTTATCTTCCACGACGACATAGCGGCCGAACGCGCGACGCGGACAGAAATTATCCTGGTCGCCGGTTGCGATGACGGTGCCATCGGTGGGCGAGTAGATGGATGCGCCGTAGTCCGCGGCGATGTCAATGCCGTTGTGCCAACCGTCGATATATATGTATGAGAACGACGTGTGGCCATATCCTTGGGTGATATACCGATATCCGACGCCGCCTTTGTCAAAAACGTTAAAGTTAATGGAGGTGAGGCCGCCCATAGTACCGCCAGGGCCGACGGCGGTGGGAAGGGCCGGAAGGAGCGAAGAAAACGATCCCGAGCTAAAAGCGTTTGCGGCGGTAGCGACAAGATCAAAACCAATTGCGATGACAAAGATCACAAGAAGGACAAGTAAGACATTTTTCATAGTATAGAATCATTGTGCCTGAACTGCGGGCATTAGGAAAGATGTAGGGAATAGAGGTCTTTTCGGTACTTCATCTGTCGCCCAATATACCTTTTGCGTCGGATATATAGCGTTAACCAGCTCCCGCATACTTAATTTGTTTTTAACGGAATAATCCCAATAGCCAATTCACCACCTGCTGTGCAAGTCCAAGCGTCCATGCTATCGCGTTAAGGAGCACATAAAAGATTCCGGACAATCGCACTCCGCTCACTCCATAGAACCAATTATCGAATTCACCGAGCCATTGGCTCAGGATGTTTTGAGCATCATTTGTGACGGTCGGCGTCAGATCGGTGACCGGCGCCGTCTGCGCCTGGTTACTGGGAGCAATCGTCGTATTGCTGTTGAACTTAAGGTTGTTAAAGAAGCCCGTAAATGGCGAAATGAGGTTTTGGAGCGAGCCGCCGATATCATAACTGCCGCTCGGGGTTCCGGTATCGGTCGCGACGGATCCCACGGCATATGCGTGCGCCTGTGCTGCGGTAAGAAAACCCAATGAGACAAAAACCACGACCATAGTGGAGATCGTTTTGGCGGTGGGTTTCATTAATTTTATTATAGCACTTTATGCCGTCGCTTTTTCGATCGCTTCGTCGATACGCCGCAATGATTCTTCGCGGCCAAGCACGGACATGATCTCGATCGGATCGGGCGAGTTGGCCTGGCCGGAAAGTGCAACGCGCAATGGCCAAAGGACGATTCCCCTGCTCTTATCCCCCACTATTAAGGGCAAACAAGCAGTGAGCGTTTCCCGGGTAAAATCTTCCGCAGCGATACCCGCGATCACTGTGCGTGCGCCGGAAAGCACCTCTGCGACTTCTTTGAGCGTGGAAGAATCTTTCCAGATCAAAAGTTTGGATTCGTAATCCGGGACGGCGAAGAAAAATGCACTCGCTTGCGCAAGGTCTTCGAGCGTCTTCGCACGCGCGATCTGCACGGCGATGACGCGCTTCAAAAGCTCTTCATCTTTGACCACGATGTTGTTCTTGGCGAGGAACGGCGCAGCAAGTGCGGCGACTTCGGCGACCGGCATCGCTTTCATATGCTCACGATTCAGCCAATCCAGTTTTTCCTCGTTGAAGATTGCACCGGACTGCTGTACGCGGTCGATGTCGAATTCGGCGATCAGTTCTTCGCGCGAAAGCACTTCTTTGTCGCCCTTCGGATGCCAGCCGAGCAACGCCAAAAAATTGATCATCGCCTCCGGCACGTATCCACGATCGCGATAATTCATGAGCGCCACATCGGCGAAGCGCTTGGACATCTTACTCCGGTCGGCGTTGAGGATCAGCGGAATGTGCGCGTAGATCGGTTCGTTGAATCCGAGCGCGCGCTGCATCAGTATCTGTTTTGGCGTATTGGAAAGATGATCCTCGGCGCGGATCACGTGCGAGATCTGCATCAGCTCGTCGTCCACCACGACGGCGAAGTTATAGAGCGGCGTGTCCAGATCTTTTGCGATGATCATATCGCCGAAAAGCGCGGCGTCGAAGACAACCTTGCCGCGCACGAGATCCTTAAATTCAACTTTTATTTCCGGCACTTTGAAGCGGATCACCTCCGGGCTTTTGCCTTCCGGCGGTGTTGCGGTCCGGCAGTGACCGCTGTACTTCGGCGGAAGTCCCTGCGAGAGCATCATCTGGCGTTGTGCTTCAATATCTTCCTTTGAACAATAACAATAGTACGCATCGCCGCTCGCGATCAACTGTTGCAGATATTTTTTATAGATCTCGGTGCGCTCACTCTGACGATACGGGCCAAACTCGCCTTTTTCGCCGCCGAGTTCCAATTGACTCGCGTCGCCGACCGACTGCGGACCTTCGTCCCAGTTCAAGCCCAGCCACGAAAGGCCCTGGAGTAATTCGTCGTCATAGCGTTTTTCCGAACGCTCCTTGTCCGTATCCTCGATGCGCAAAACGAACGTGCCGCCGTACTTGCGCGCAAACAGCCAGCTAAAGAGTGCCGTGCGTACGCTACCGACGTGGATCGGGCCTGTTGGGCTCGGCGCAAATCGGACGCGGATAGATTTTGGAGCGGATGCTTCCATATTCCCCTATTTTAGCACGAAAACGAGAGAAAGGCTAGGGGCAAATTCGGTTAATATTTCCTCCCCTACACTGTGCTTATCTCTATCAGTCCTTCCGCGATTTTCGCCGCGGCGTCGGGGATGAAGAACGCGCCCGAGGCCACGCTCATTTTTGCGCGCAGGTCGTTGTCGGTGAGGATGTTTTTAAGCTGAGCGAAGAAGATGCCTGGCATGAGGTTTGCCTCCTCGACAACGACCGCCGCGCCGTCCTTGGCAAATTCGTATGCGTCGACGCGCTGGTGATCGTTTGCGGAATCCGACAACGGGATGAGGATCGCCGGGAGGCTGAATGACGCAAATTCACAGACTGAGCTTCCGGAGCGCGCAACGACAAGATCCGCGGCGATGAGCGCGGTCTTCATGTCATCGACATAGGGCACCGGAATATAGCGTACATTGATCGGGGTCTCCGGCACCGCGACCGCCGACAGTTTTTTGATCTCCTCAAAATTTGCCGAGCCGGTCTGATGCAGCACCGACGTTTGTGCTACAAATTGCGAAAGGTTCGCGATCACAAACTCGTTGATGCGCGTCGCGCCCTGCGAACCGCCGAGTATGACAGTAAGCGGTTGCGACTTATCAAATCCCAACGCTTCTTTTGCGGATTCTTTCGTCTGGCGTGGACCGAGCAATTCGGCACGGAGCGGTGATCCGGTGATCATCACCTTATTGGCTTTGAAATATGCCGCGGCGCGCTCAAAACTGAGGAAGACCCGCGTGGCAAAGCGGCCGGAAGTGACGTTGGTAAGCCCCGGCTGGGCGTCCGAATCATGGATGGCTACGGGGATGCGATAGAACCATGCGGCAACGACGACCGGCAGGGCTCCGGTACCGCCTTTGGAGAAGACCACATCCGGCATTATGAAATAAAGCTTAAAAAGCGCCTGTACGAATCCTATCAAGAATTTCGGGGCATCCAAAAAATTCTGCCCGGAAAAATACCGCCGCATTTTTCCGGAAGCGATCGGATGGATGGCGATCCCGTGTTTTACAAGCAACGCGCTATATTCATCCTTTGGTCCAAGATAGATAAATTCCGAAGGCGCGTTCAGTTCGTTGAGCCGCTTTTGCAGCGCCTCCGCCACCGCGATCAACGGATAGATGTGTCCCCCGCTGCCGCCCCCCGTGAATATGACCCGGAATTTTTCCATGTTTTTCTTTCCGTTAATTATACCGCGTAACGTTCAATGCGACACCGCTCATCGTAATGAAGACCGCGAGCGCGGTTCCGCCGTAACTGACGAACGGCAGCGGAACGCCGGTGAGCGGGATGATTCCCGAAATAGACGCCATGTTGACGAACGCCTGCAGAGCGATGACGGTGCCGAAGCCTATCAGGATCATGCGACCGAACTGGTCGCCGGTGCGTTTTGCCAGCCAGAACATGCGGAAGGTGACGATTGCGAAGAGGGACACAAGCGCGCCTGCGCCGATGAAGCCAAGCTCCTCCGCCACGACGGCGAAGATGGAGTCATCGATCGGTGTGGGGAGATAAGTATCCTTCGTGGCCGATTGTCCATACCCCTGTCCCCAAAAACCGCCCGATCCAATCGCAATCAGTGCCTGGTTGACCTGATAGTTTTGTCCTTGCAGATTTTGCGTGGGATTGAGATATCCCATGATGCGCGCGCGGCGATACGGCGTCACCATAATGACGATTGCGACGGCGAGTACGGCGATGCCGATGATGCCCAGAATATATTTCCACGGCGCGCCGCTTACAAAATAGACGACGAGTCCGGCGCCGAGCAGGATTGCGACGGTGCTTGTTGCCGGCTGCAGGATGAGCAGCACCGCGATGAGGCCCGAGATGATCGCGAACGGCAGGAGTCCGGATTGGAAATCGGTGGCGCGCTTGAATTTTGCGTTGGAAAGCCATGCCGCGAGATATAAAATATACGTGAACTTCATAAGTTCGGCGGGTTGAAAACTGAGCGGCCCAACACGGAGCCAGCGCGTGGATCCGCTCGCAGCCGTGCCGAGCGGCGTGAAGACCAAAATGAGCGCCGCCATACTAATGAGCAAAAGGATGAACGCGACACTTTTGAATTTATAATATGGGACAAAGTAGCCCACCAGAAATCCGATGCCGCCGATAGTAAGCCCGAACACCAATTGGTGTTCAAGATAGTAATAGCTGTTATTAAAAATCTGTTTTCCGAGGTCCGACGACGCGGATGCGAGCATCGCCAATCCGAAGACGAGGAGAACGCACAGTCCTGCCAGCAAAAAATAATCTGGCTTGCCGGCGCTTGTTCGTCGTCCGTTCTTTGCCATGATGCTATGCTGCTTTTTTATTAGTATTCTTTATTGCGGGATGCCGTAATATCTTTCCCGAGAGTCGTGTCTGGATCTCATTCTCTCGTTCCGCCACGCGGCCGTTCACCACGGTGAACTTCACGTCATCACCGCGGAAGCATACCAGATCGGCATAATTCCCTTCAGCGATCGTCCCCCTCTCCGCAATTCCCATTTTTTTCGCCGGAGCACGCGTGATCTTTTGGATCGCGTCTTCGAAGGACATCATTTTTTTCTCCTCAACGAGTGACAGGAACGCCGAGAATGTGGCGGTGGCACGTTCGGATTTAAGATGCTTCTGTCCCGACAAGCCATCCATGACGCCGACGCTTGGTGCGTTGGACGCAATGAGACTCCGTGGAGACGCAATCGCGCGGGCGATG
>Ga0265342_10001592_pt1 | contig 20955 bp, 19 predicted proteins | sample 4CB327metaG_FD_203125 | JGI IMG/M metagenome (GOLD analysis project Ga0265342, IMG submission 203125) | Rhizosphere microbial communities from Carex aquatilis grown in University of Washington, Seatle, WA, United States - 4-CB3-27 metaG | ecosystem: Host-associated > Plants > Roots >... | reverse complement strand
CAGCGCGAGTGCCGTCTGGTTGCCGGTCCGATAGGCCTCGGCCAGGCCAAAGAGCGCAGTTCCGTTCGTGGGGTTGCTGGCGAGCGCACGCTTGAAAAACGCAATGGCACGTGAGGGTTGGTGATGGTTCAGGGCCACATAACCTTGTGCGGCTAGGGCCTGCGGTGCATTTGGCTTTGCCGAGCTCACTTGCGCAACCTGGACTCGGCCAGCTGCTTGCACTTTGGCCTTGCGTGACGCTGTGGACCTACCCGCGGCCGCGTGCTTGGGGGCCGTGCCCAACAGGGGCACCTTTTCCCTTAGTCCGCTGTCGGCAATGGGGTGAACCAATGGGCCATGGGTGGGCGAGCCGCCACCTTCCTCCTCCGCTGCTTCTTCGGCGTTCCGAGCGGCCGCAGGGATGGGCGTCGCCGGTGGCACCACTCCTGGTAGCATGGGACTCTCAGCTGACCCCGGCAAAGTACGGGTGGACGGGCGCATGCTGTGGTGCTGCCAAAGGATACCCAGGTAGGCTACGATCGATGCCACCAACGCCGTCAGGAGCAACATGAGGAGTCGACGCGATTTGGCAGGCTCGAGGCGAACGATCACGGTTTGGTCGGCATCGCCGTCGTACGGGGATGAGGGCAGGGCTGCGGTGGCCGGGCGCGCTGGCGCGGCTGGCGGGACGATCACTCGGTGCCCAGGGCGTTGGTCCAGGAAAGGCTCAAACGAGTTCCGTTCCGGCCGGAGGACCTGGGGCACGATCTCTGGCGGCGTCAGCACGGGGATTGCAAGCGGCGCTGCAGGAGGGGCGGGCAAGGGCGTGGCCGCGCTGTGTGCCTGCTCGGCGCTGTCCACGATGTCGAAAAACGGCACCAACTCGGCCATGTCGCCCAGGCGTTGCCAGGAATCACCGCCGCGTGAAAGACGGTCTTCCCGCTCCACGCGGTGTTCGATAATCCACTTGTGCAGTGTCGTCAGGTCGCTCAAGCGTAGGGAGCGGCCGGTCGCGGTCTCGATGACCCACGTGCCCGACTCCTGACCGCGAGGTTCGCGACTGCCGACGGCCCTGCTCGACGCGACATTCGCAGGCTTGACTACGAACCGGTGCCCGCAGCCGCTGCACTGCACCTCGGTCCCGAGGTCGCTGACATTCGCGTCCTCAACTTGGTATTCGGCGTGGCAGCGTTCGCAGCGAACATCCATCGAGTTAGCCTAGGAGTCTATTCTTAGCACTCTACTCCAGAGCGCAAGCAGCGACTGTACCTGAAATCCGCCAGGCTAGGCCAGGCGAAGGCAGACCAAGAAAAGCGCTAATCCGACCAGGAATCCCACACTTGCTAGCGTGGCCGGGGCCCGTCTGAGCGCGAGATTTGCATCCACGCCCTTGCGAAAGAAGAGTACCGCGGCGGTTACCCACATCGCAAGACCTAGCAAGGCAAGCAAAACCATGGAGGTTTTGGGCCTTGGCCGTTCTGAAAGTCGCTCGGCGTGCCACCGTGCGCGCTCCTCGAAGGTCGCTGGCGAGGCGTGCTCCTCGGCGGCGGCTAGCAAGCGGGACAGCCGGCGTTCCAGGCTGGGCAGGCGTTCAGCGTAGGGGGTGTAAAACGAGCGTGTGCCGAGCAAGGCCGCCCGCTCGGCCTCAAAGGCCGCCCGTGCGCTGGCGTAGTCGCCCTTGGTGACGAGAGCAACTCCGATGGCGTCCAGCCGGTCGAGCGCATGGCGCGTGAAGGGGCTGCCGGGTACGTAGAGACGCCCAGCGTCTAGATAGAAGCGGATGGCCTCGCTGACTTCACCGCGCTCTTCGGCCGCGGCGCCGTTGCGATAGGCATTGCGCGCATCGACGAGCAGGCGCACGACGATCACGGCCAGGGCAGCAGCGACGCCCAGGAGGACGATGACCACCTGGCGGCGCATCCCGCGCATCAGACGAAATCTCGCTTGCGGAAGATCAGCATGGCCAGCACCAAGACGACGACTGAGTAAGCTACCCCGTAGCCCGTGGCCGAGAGGATGTAGTCGGCGCCCACGAACTGGCGGTGCACGGATAGATCTTCGGCGCCCACGATGGCGCCCGAGGGATAGAACAGATGCAGGTTGGGCATCAGGTTGCAGAAGAGATCGAGCGTAATTTTGGCGCCTGGCCCCAGCTTCTCGCCGAGCGTGCGGATGTCGGGCACGGAGCGGCCGACCACGAAACACCCGAGGGCGAAGAAGCCGGACAGAAACGGGCTGGAAAAGGCCGAGAAGAATACGGCGATGGAGGTCACCACCATGACGTTGACGAAAAGCAACCACACCGCCTTGAGCGTGGGCATGTCGAAGTGGGCGCCTTCGCTGGCCAGCACAAGCGCGAGAACCGCCCCCATCACAACCATCTGCACTGCCAGGGTCAGCAGCATGCCCAGCCACTTGCCGAGCACGAACTCCCAACGCCACAGCGGTTTGGGCAGGATGGTGTACACGGTCTTGAGGTCGAGCTCTTTGTAGAGCAGGTTCACGCCCACGAAGATGGCGATGATGACGCCGAAGATATCGATGCCGAAGAGACCCACATCGCGGATGGTGCGAACCTCCTCGTGCAGAGTGAGATTGCCAATGGCGACTGCCGACAGGATGATGAGGACCGCAAAGAAGAGCAGGCTGTACAGGATCTTGTTGCGCACGGCCTCGCGAAACGTATTCCAGGCGATGGCGGTGATGCGATTCATGCCGCCCCCTTGTCCGACCCACGGGTCGATTTGACCTGGCCGTCTTTGTCGGCTTGGCCGGCCTCGCGAACGAAGAGATCTTCCAGCGACTCGCGGCGTGGCGTGACGGAGATGATGCTGGACCTGGCGGCCAGTGCGGCCCGCAGGAAGGCGTCCACGTCCGTGCCCTCGGGCAGGTCGACCAGCATACCGTCCGGGGTCTGGCGAACCTTGGCACCCTCGGGTAGGGAAGGAATCTGGCCCACATCGTGGCGCAGGCAAACCTCGGTAGACAGCAGGCGTGCGGTGAGTAGCTCGGACAGCGGTCCCACGTTGCGGATACGGCCGTCGAAGATCATGGCCACCCGATCGCAGGTCATTTCCACATCGGGCAAGATGTGGGTCGAGTAGAGCACAGTGCGCCCCTCGCGCTTGAGCTCGAGCATGAGGTCGCGGATCTCCTTGCGACCGATGGGGTCGAGCCCGGTCATGGGCTCGTCGAGCACGACCAGCTCTGGGTCGCCCATCAGGGCCTGTGCGATGCCGATGCGTTGGAGCATGCCCTTGGAGAACTTGCGCAGGGGACGACCGCGCGCGTGGTCCAGACCCACGCGGGTGATGAGCCGGGTGGCGCGCGCGCGCCGCTCTGTGCGAGGAACGTCGAACAGGGAGCCCACCAGGTCTAGAAATTCCTCGGGCGACAGGTATTCGTAGAAATAGGGACTCTCGGGCAGGTAGCCGAGGCGGCGCTTGGCCTGGCGATTGGGCACAGGCCGGCCCAAAACCTCTGCGCGACCGCGTGTGGGGAAAACTAGACCCATCAGCATTTTGAGGGTGGTGGTCTTGCCCGAGCCGTTGGGGCCGAGATAGCCGAACACCTCGCCGCGCCGGACATCAAAGCTGGCTTGCTTCACCGCCTCGACGCGTTTGCGGAAGAAGCCCAGGTGAAACGTCTTGGCCAGCTCGTCAGCGCGCAGGACGATGTCAGTCATTCCGCTTCGCTCCAACAGTAATGGGAACCCTGGAAGGGTTCGCTCTGCCCTCGGCACCCGCCACCCGCCCTGCCACCCCCGCGCTTCGCGCGGCCTCGCCAAACCCTCCCGCGCTCTGGCGTAGGCGGGCAAAGCCCACCTACGCCTACGCGATCATGGGAACGTTGGGACGGGTTCCCAAACCCTACCGCGATGGTCCGCAGGCCAACAGGCCGTGAGCAAAGCTCGCCGGCGAGGGCGAGGGCGAAGCCCGAGGGGCGGGGTAGGGTGTGGGGGGGTCCCGAGTGCCGAAGGCCTCCCCACGCGTTTGATATCTCCATCCTAGGCATCTTGGTGCCTGCGGTACCAGTAGATCGTGCGCAGGAGGCCTTCCTCGAGATCGACTTTGGGTGCGTAGTGCAGAAGCTCCTTGGCCTTGTCGATGTTTGGGATGCGCAGCTCGACGTCGGCTTGGTTCCACGGAACGTGCTCGAGGTGCGAGGCGCTGGAAGCGAGGCGGATGATTTCTTTGGCCAAGGTATAGATGGTGAGCGTGGAGCGCGGGTTGCCGATGTTGAACGCGTGGCCGACCGCTTCTTCACGCGAAAGCGCGAGCGCGATGCCATCCACGATGTCGTCGACGTAGCACCAGGCGCGGATCTGTGCCCCGTCGTTGTGGATGGAAAGGGGTTGGCCGCGCAGGGCGCGCACGATGAAGTGGTGAACTGCGCCCTCGCCCACCTGGCGGGGGCCATAGATATTGAACGGCCGGATGGAAACCGTGGGCAGCTGGTACTGTTTCCAATAGTTCATGGCCAAATGCTCGGTGGCCAGCTTGGCCACGGCGTAGGTCCAACGCGCTTCGCCGACCGCGCCCAGCGTGGTCGCGTCCCATTCGGTCACGTTGAAGGCGTAGCGGCCAAAAACCTCACTGGTGGAGAAGTCAATGAGGCGCTTCACGCCGCCCGCAGCGAGCGCGGCCTCGAGCACGTTCATCGTCCCGAGCAACGACACGCGCATGGTCAGCACCGGGTTGCCAAGCACGGTGTCCACGCCTGCGATGGAGGCGAGGTGGATCACCACGTCGCAGCCTTCCATGGCGGCTTTGACTGCAGCCGCGTCGAGCACGTCGCCCTGGATGGTGCGAACGTGCGGGTGCTTGTCGAGACCGGCGGGACCCAGGGCATTGCGCCGGAAGGTATCGAGCACGACGATTTCGTTGTCCGGGGCGAATCGCTCGACCAGGTGCGAGCCGATGAACCCTGCGCCGCCGGTCAGAAGGATGCGCCGTCCGGAAATGATGGGATTCGCAAAAGAACTGTCGCTCATGGGTGATAAGAAGCCGTATCATAACCGAACTGGTATTCGATGCCTGAAAAGACCAGGCCAAGACCACGCCGGCGACGCGCCGGCGTGCTAATCCCTCTGTTTTCGGTGCGGACGAAGGCGGGCTGGGGCTTGGGCGAAATCCCAGACCTCGTGGCCATGGCCAAGTGGGCGGCGCAGGCCGGGATCCGCGTGGTCCAGATGCTGCCGGTGTGTGCGGTCAGCGGCGGCGAGACCAGCCCCTACTCGGCCTCGACGGCATTTGCCATTGACCCTGTCTATCTCGGCCTCGACGCCTGCGAGGATTTCGTGGCCGCGGGCGGGCGGGCGACCCTGTCCGCCGCCGATGGCCAACTGCTCGAAGAAGTGGCCGCTGCGCCCAACGTTCCCTGGAACCGGCTGCGGCCGCTCAAGGAGCGCGCTATGCGCCTGGCTTTCGCTCAGTTTCGCGGCCAGGAGTGGCGGCGGCGCAGCAAACGCGCACGGCGGCTCACTCAGTTTCGCGAGGAGAACCGCGACTGGATCGAGGACTACGCCCTGTTCGTGGTCTTGCACCGCCAATGGGGCAAGCACTGGCGGGAATGGCCCGCCGAGCTGGCGAATCGCCGTCCGGACGCCCTGGTCAGCGCCGTGAAGGAACATGCCGAGGAGATCCTTTTCGTGATCTGGCAACAGTGGCAGCTCGACGAGCAGTGGCGTGCTGCGCGCACCCAGGCTGCGGAGGTCGGCGTCGACTTGATGGGCGATTTGCCCTTTGTCGTTGCCGAGGACTCGGCCGACGTGTGGAACGAGCGCCACCTGTTTCGTCTGGGTCTGCGCGTGGGCGCACCGCCCGATTTCTTCAATGCCGAGGGCCAAGACTGGGGTCTGCCTCTGTTCGACTGGCGCGCCATGGAGAAGACCAACTTCGAGTGGATGCGCAGGCGAGCCGAGCGCAATGGTCGGCTCTTTGGCCTCTACCGCGTGGACCACGTCATCGGGATGTACCGCACCTACTACCGCTCTGCCGACGGCAGGAAATCCGGCTTCTCGCCGTCGGACGAGGAGGCGCAGATTCGCTTGGGCGAAACCCTGCTGGCCATCATGGACGAGTACGGCGAGGTCATCGCCGAGGACCTGGGTATGGTACCGGAATTTCTGCGGCCGTCGCTGACGCGTCTTCGGTTGCCCGGCTACCGCGTTCTGCGCTGGGAAAAGGACGACCTGTGGCGCGACGGTCGCATGCAGCAGTTTTTTCGCGATCCCGCCAAGTGGCCGGAGATCTCCGTGGCTACGTCGGGCACGCACGACACCGAGACCCAGGCGGTGTGGTACGACGGCCTGCCGCCCGAGCATCGCGGCTTTCTCGCGCGCATTCCGGGCCTCGGGCATCTCGACCCCAACCACGGCTTCAACGACGGCGTGCGTGACGCGCTCCTGCACGTACTCTATCAATCGGCCTCGGATCTTTGCCTGGTGCCGTTCCAAGATCTGCTGGGCAGCCGCGAGCAAGTCAACGTGCCGGGCTCGGTGAACGAGCACAACTGGACCTACCGCATGCCCATGGAAGTGGAATCGCTGGAGGCCGACCAGCCGACGAGCGAGCGGTTGCTCCGGTTGGCCAGCGAAGCACGGCGTCTGGGATAGTGCTGGGATGAAAAGGCGAGCCCCGGGAGAGCGGCGCTCGGCTGTCCGCGGGCGCGCCGAGCTTGACGACTTCACCTTGAGGGCGACTCCGGTACCCAGACCAGATTGTTCCGGCTGGGCAATAGAACGCGGGAGTGCGGAAAAGCTGTGACCGGAAGTGCGGCAGATTCGATGCACCAGGGGTTCAAGAGGACGGTGCATCGGTAAAGCACATCCCCTACGCGATAGAGGTGCAGATCCGCCACAGCGCCGATTCCAGTGCAGTCGGCGCTTGCAAAGAGCCCTGGGGTGTCCACGACCATCGACCGTCCGCCATCGGTTGACGTGGCAATTCCCACGAGATGTCTCCATGTAAGCTCGGCGCGCGGGCGGGCTGGGAACGGCCCTGAGGAGGCGTAGACGAGCGCACCGAGCGTCCGCGCTCGGTTGCCAGCGAGTCGGGACAGGGGCCATGTCGACCGGTCCGCCGGTCGACTTAGGACCCGGCTGCCGAGCGTGCCATGGACGCGCGAAGCGCGGCCGTTGGCATGCGGCCGACGAGGGGCCGTCCCCAGCCCGCCCGAGGAAGCCGAGCGCCGCTCTCCCGAATCACACTTTCACCTACTTGCCCACTTGGTCCAGGAGCTGACCGTCCGCTGTATTGCCCGTGCTGAACGAGTATCCTATTCCTCATGGGCAAGCTTGCTTGGGGGCTCGGGCTGTTCCTGGTTGTGGCCTGCGGGTCGTCGAACAAAGGCGGAGACTCGAGTGGGTACTCGGGGCCGATTGCGACCGAGCCGGCGGACACCTGCGGCAGTTTGCGCATGACCTCGTATACTGCAGGGACGAGCGGCTGGTGCGAGTTCGATCGCACGCTTTCCATTCTGCCTGACTTCGTGCGAGAGGGTTTGACCACGGCGGTCGCGGAGCCTTGGAACGGTGGCTCGTATGGCGGGGTGGCGGGCGAGTCGTGCGGCGAGTGTTGGGAGGTGGCCACCCTGGGCAGCACGCGCACCATCATGGTCCACGATCTTTGTCCCATCGAAGGGAACCCCATCTGCGCGGGCGATCATTTTCATTTTGATCTCTCCACCGAATCGGCGCAGGCCCTCGACGTGAACGGGATCAACGAGGGCAGCGCACGGCGCGTGCCCTGCCCGGTGACGGGGAACATGTACTTGCAGCTCCTGGATCGAAACCAGTGGGGCTACGTTCGCTTCCAGGTGGTGAACCACCGGATCCCTGTGCGCAACGTGGAATTCCGGGCGGTGGGTGGCAGCGACTGGTTCGAGGCCCGACGCAGTGGCGGCGCCTGGGACGTACCCGACCATGGTGACGGCTTCACCATCGACGGTGTGGGCGGCGTTTTTCGTCTCACCAGCGCGCAGGGTGAGATCCTGGAAATGCCGAATACGTTGACTTATGCCTTTGACAAGGGCGCGATGTTCGACCTAGGCGCGCAGTTTTCGGACCAGGCGGCTTCGGGCGGTGCCGTCTGCAGCTTCGAGCCGCCGCCGGTGTATGTCGATGCCTACGGCGGCATCACCAGTGTGAAGTGGCAGATGAATCCCTGGGGCAAAGCCCAGGCCAGCGAAACCCCCACGGGTTGCAAGAGCGGTTCGTGCATTCGCATGCAGGGCCTGGAAAGTGCCAGCGGGTTCCACATCTACTACCCACATACCTTCGCTAGCACGATGTGGAAGTCGCTCTCCATGAGCGTGCGCGCCGAGAAGGGGACGGGGAAGCTGGAGGTGGCTGCCAGCAACGATGGACAGACCTGCACCATGACTAGCCTGGACGTGACCGAGGCATTCGCCAGCGTGACACTGGATCTGGCCACGACCTGTGCGTCCCTATCCGAGCTCAACGCGGTCACCGTCTATGGAGACACCTCGGTGACCGCGCTCTTCGACGATATCGTTTTCGTTCACTAGGTAGCCCGGTCTCGAATTCGACACAGAGGACACAGACACGAAAGGATGCGGACGGTTCGGGCCGATGGAGAACCCATTTCTTGGGTCCTCTGTGTCCTCTGTGTCTTCTTCGTCTAGAGCCGGGGTAGCCGTGGAATCATCAGCAGCATCAGGGCCACGGACGCGGCGGCGATATAGAAAGGCACGCGCAGTCCGAGGGAGTCGTAGAGCAGGCCCCACAGAAGAGGGCCGGTAGCGCGGGCCAGGGCGCCCGAGCTTTGCATGAGGCCGAGGGTCGCACCTTGCATATCCGGGCCTACCCGGCGCGAAATGTAGCTTGAGACGCTGGGCATGTGCAGGGCGGTTCCGGCGGCACCGACTGCAGCAGCCAGGATGAAAACAGACAAGCCGAGGCTGACGCTGAGACCTTGCAGGACAAAGCCGGCTGCCATGAGGAGGAGGGCCGTGGCGAGCAGTCGGATCTCGCCAAAGCGTCGGTTGAGCTTGCCGATGAGACCGCCCTGGACGATGACGGAAACCAGCCCGACCAAGCCGAGCACGCGCCCCGTACCCACGACGTCCATCTTGAATGCGTCCAGGGTGAAGAGCCTGAAGATGGATTGCACGCCCGAGAACCAGAAGATCGAGCTGAACGCGATGGTGAGAATCGGGATCACCCCGGGCAGGCGCCCCACGGTGCGCAGAGCCGCGAGGTCGATGAGAGCGAGCTTGCGTGCCGGTCTGGTGCGGTTTTCTGGGGGCAGCGATTCAGGCAAATAGCGAAGCGCGAAGATGAGATTGACGATGGAAAAGGCGGCCGACACGAACGCGGGCAAGGTGCCCTGGTGCCCGATGACGTGGAAGTGCCCAAGCTCGCCGCCGATGAAGGGGCCAATCATGAAGCCAAGCCCGAACCCCATGCCGATGATACCCATGCCCTTGGCGCGTTCGCGCGGCGTGGTGACGTCCGCGATGTAAGCCTGGGCCACGGCGATGTTCGCGGTCGCGGCGCCACTCCACAGCCGGGACAAAAAGACCGTGAGGAGGGTCTGCGAAAGCCCAAGGAAGACCATACCAATCGCCGAGGCGGCGATGCTCCATACGAGCACAGGGCGGCGCCCCACGCGATCAGAGATGCGTCCCCAGATGGGCACCGCGATGAATTGCATCAGCGAATAGCTTGCCGCCAGCGCCGCAGCCGTGAAGTCGCTCGCGCCCAGGTCGCGCGCCATGGAAGGCAGGAACGGGATGATGAGCCCGAATCCCACCAGGTCGAGAAAGACGGTGAGGAACAGCGTTCCGAGCGAGGCCCTACGTATGGTCATGGGTGCGGGGCGAGGTTTGGCCGTGAAAATCGTGGGTGCGGTGAGTGTGGGAGGGCTTTTTATTCACCGCAGAGAGCACAGAGTACACGGAGTCCGGAAAGAAGGGGTTCTGGATCCAGATCTGAATCATTCCCTTCCATCCGTCTCTGTGAGCTCCGTGCTCTCTGTGGTGAGATCCTCCCGAACTACCCTACGGTTGGTGCGAAAAGAAGATCCATCAGTTGGCGTCCGGCTAGGCCTTGGTAGCGACCACGCGCGCAGTCCTTCTCGGTGTAGCGGTCGAGCGACGCGTCGTTGGCGACGCCCGCGCCGGACACCATGAAGGGCACGGGATCGCGGGTGTGCTTGCGCAGTTTCACCGGCACCGGGTGATCAGGCAACACCATCACGCGCAAATCGTCGCTGTGAACCTTCCTGTACTCATCGAGGAACGTCTTGGCCATCCGGCTGTCCACGTCCTCGATGGCCTTGATCTTGTTCGCCAGATCGCCGAGGTGGCCGCACTCATCGACCGCCTCAACGTGCAGGTAGACGAAGTCATTGCGGCGGAGCATGTCTACCGCGGCACGCGCCTTGTTTTCGTAGTTGGTATCGATCCAACCAGTGGCGCCCTCGGGCCGCAGCGATTCCATCTTGCCGAGCAGGCCCAGGCCCAGGATCACATCGACGGCCGAGATGATGCTGCCTTTCTTTCCGTACAGCTTTTCGAACGACGGCATGTCGGGCTTGCAGCCGCCCGACCAGGGCCAGATCATGTTGGCGGGGTTCTTGCCCTGTTCGATGCGCTTGCGGTTCACGGGGTGGTCGGCGAGCAGCGCACGTGACCTCATCATCAGGTCGCGCAGCAGCGCGGAGGTTGCCTCGGCCTCGGGCTTGCGCGCACGCGGCAGGATCTTGGCCCATTCCATCCCATGGGAGGAATCGGGCTTGTCGTAGTCCACGGCTGGCGAGAAGCGCTTGCCGTGCAGATAAAGGATGTGGCGGTAGGAAACGCCTTTGCGGATCTCGACCTCGGCGGTGCCCAGCTTGGCTGCCAGGAAGTCGACGATCTCGGCCGCCTCGGACTCGCCGATGTGGCCGGCCGAGTAGTCTTCCAGCACGTCACCCTTGGTGGTGATGATGTTCATGCGGAAAGCGACCGTCTCTGCGTCCAGCGGCACGCCCAATCCGTAGCTTTCGATGGCGCCGCGGCCGGTGTACGACGCGGCCAGATCCCAGCCCAGCACCGACATATTGGCCACGTCCGACGAGGTGGGGAACGCGGACGGCAGGGTCACGAAGGTGCCGAACTGCGCCTTTTTCGCCAGCCCGTCGAGGACGGGGGTCTTGGCGGCTTCGATGGGGGTCTTGCCCCCAAGCTCGTCCAGGGGGTCGTCGGCCATCCCATCGATGAGAATCACGGCGTATTTCATGGTGTGGTCTTTGGGTTAGGTGCTTGCGGTCGAAGTTGCGGAATTCCATTCGATAGCATGCCGCGGGTCAAGAGACCACGACCGGCCTTGGACCCGAACCGTCAAAATATTTTACTCACAGGTAACGCATCGGCTACAATCGGCCACTCTGACCATTCCGATATTGAAACTTCATGAAGGAGGAGAGATGCGTAAAGTAAGTATGTTCCTAGGTTTGGCTCTGTTCGCCCTGGCCGGCTCCGCCCGCGCTCAAGACGAAGCCCCGGCTCCGGCCCCGGCCGGCGACCCCGCCGCGGCTCCGGCCCCGGCTCCCGAGACCTTGGCTGCGACCCCGGCTCCCGCAGCAGCCGGACCCGATAGCAAGATGCAGGTGGGCATTAACCTCATGCCGATGGCTCTCGGTAAGGAGTCCTCCACGGACCCGATATCTGGAGGAAGTGCATCTGCGGACCTGGCCTTTGCCTATGGAGTCGGTCTGTCATTCGGATACGCCGTCATCCCTGGCTTGACCGTCGGAGTGGCCCCGCAAGCCCTGTTCAACGTCAAGCCCAAGAACGGCGATAGCAGCGCTGCGAAGGAATACGACCTCATGGCAAGGATTGCGTACGCCTATACGGTGGCACCCAAGTTTGCAGTCTACGCCGAGCTTCTCCCTGGATACTCGGTCATCTCCAACCCAAGCCCTGCCGATGCCGGCAAGGGTTTCGTGTTTGCTGGAGGCCTGGGCGCCACGATGGATGTCACTGACCAGGTATTCGTCAACCTCGGCGTCGGTTATCAGATGGGTTTCCAAAAGGCTAAGTTCGCAGGGGTGAGCTTGGACGAAAAGACCAAGTTCCTGCGTATCGCCCTCGGCGCTGGCGTGAAGCTCTAGTCTCAGCCACGATCATCAAAGCGAAAAGCCCGGTGCCCTTTGGGGTGGCCGGGTTCTTCTTTTTGCGTAGGATCGCGGCCATGCGGAAGCTCGCCCTTGCACTTGTTCTCACCGCACTGACCATCGCCAGCACGGCCCGCGCCCAAAGCGGCTATCCCGACGAGTACGCCTTGCGGCCCCTGCAGCTACCGACTGGCCTGGTGCAGCTCAAGGTGCCGGTGATCGTCAACTTGGCCAAGGGCCAAGTGGGAAGCCCGGTGTTCATCCCCCTTGAGCTGCGCCTCGGGCTCACGAGCGACCTCGAGCTGCGCCTGTTCCATCCCGTTCACGGACTATGCGTCAGCGGTCATGCCAAGGGCTGCGGCCGCGTCTACAACGACCTAGCCCTGGGCATGCTCTACTCGGTCATGCGCGAGCAGGGCATGGAGCTCTCCCTCCTCGGCGCGTTCGAGGTGACCTCGTTGGTGAGCCCGGTGATGGTCCGTCTTGACGCTGGCATGGCCTTCAAGTACGTCCATGCCCCGTTCTCCATCGCGGCCTGGCCCTTCATCGGGATCGGCCTCAACCACCGCGAGGCGAACGGCGACTCCATCAACATCCCGGTCGAATTCGCGTACCAACTTGCCCTGCCCACGGCACTTTTTCTCGAAAGCGGCCTGTACGGCTCGGCTCGCGATTTCGGCAATTCCTGGTTCATGCCCCTCGGGGTCGGGATCAACTACCTGCTCCAGCACGGCGTCGACATGGGCGCCGAATTCAAGCTGGACGGCCCGATCAGCAACGGCGGCAGCGGCAACGGCCGAGAATTCATCTTCTACTTCGCGCTTCGCAACTAGAGGCCGAGATCCGGAAGCTCAGCACAGAGGACACAGAGGACGGAGGCTCACGCTGCTAGTTTCTTGGCGCGGACGAGCTCGGCGATGCGGAACATGCGCCGTACCGCGGATATGTTTGCAATCACGGCCACAACCAGCAAGGCGATCTCGATGGGTAGCTCGCGCCCCAAGGAAAGGGTGGCCACGCTGTGCGCCCCAGGCACCACCAAATCCCAAAGCGGCGCGGCAGTACAGCCGGTGGTCACGTACACGGCCCGTTCGGCCCGGCGCATGGCACCTTTGGGTGGCTTGACTCCCAGTGCCTCCGCCTTTGCGGTGGCGTAGCTGACCATGAACGATCCCAGCACGGCGCCGAGACACAGCACCAGGGCCACGGGGCTACCGTGAAAGTAGACGATGAGGCCCGCCAGCAAGAGGTATTCGACGTAGCGATCCACGGCGGCGTCAAAGAGCTCGCCTACGTCTGACATGCAGTCGTAGCGGCGAGCCAGCATGCCATCCACCATGTCGCAGAAGCCTGAACCAGTGGCGAGCAATGCGCCCACGCCGAAGTGCCCCATGGCGACGAGAACGGCCGAGCCGAGAGCCGGTGCCAGGGAAAACGCGGTCACCATGTTGGGGGTGACGCGGAAGCGGTAGAGCAGGTTGACCAGCGGTTCGAACAATTTGTAGGCGACCTCCATGATCCCGCGGCCCAGCAGGATTCCGCCGTGTCCGTCGAGGCGCTTGTTGCCCGCGCGCTTGGGCAGCAGCCTCAGAATTCCGCAGCCTACGGCGACCACGACCGCGAAGGCGCTGAGAGCGAGGGCGCAGATGAGATCCGCCATGTGGGGGCATAGTGAAGGAATCGGCCGCAGCCTTCAAGAAGCGCGTGTAATTCTCGGTACCCTTGGCCGGAATACCACGGCCACGACCTTCTGCGGCTATCGCAGGATGACTGGGCTTACGACCGGGCTTGACGGCACTGCCGTTGCCTTGCTCTAGTCTCGGTCCTCATGGCCGCGCCGCGGGACCAGCTTGTCGAGCAGCACCTGCACCTGGTGCACGCCATCGCGGACAAGCTGAAGCGCCGCCTGGGCAAGACCATGGAGCCGGGCGATGTGGTGGGCTATGGCATGCAGGGGCTCATCGAGGCGGCAGAGAAGTTCGATCCCAGGCAAGGCACGGCTTTTGGAGGCTTTGCCTACTATCGCATCCGCGGCGCCATCTTCGATGGCATGCGCACCATGGGCTGGTACTCGCGTGCCGATTACGCGCATTTCCGCGCCGAAGAGCGTGCCAATCAGTATCTGGCCGAGGCATCCGAGCGCGAGGCTGCGGACAGGGCGGCGAATCCGGGCAGGACGGTCCAAGACAAGTCAGAGGTTCTGGAAGACATCGCCGAGATCTTGAGCGGCGTGGCCACCGTGCACATCACCTCCATGGAGGCCGCGCGCGATGCGCCCGACGACCGGTTCCAGGCACCCGACGAAGCCGTGCTCGAGGCCGAAGGGCGCGAGCGCGTGCGAGCGGCCCTGGCCAAGCTGCCCGACAAAGAACGGCAGCTCATGGAGCTCTACTATTTCGCGGACCTGAGTCTGCAGGACGCGGGCAGGAAACTCGGGCTGTCGAAATCCTGGGCCAGCCGGCTACACACCCGTGCGGTCAACCACCTGCGTGAGGCGCTGGAAGAGGGGGATTCGTGATCGGCCTTCCAAATGACCCGAAAATGATCAAGTTTTCCCCATGCGTCGTCTGTGGATAGTGGTGGTTGCCGCCTTGGGGTGCTCGATGCCAATTCAGCATGGGCTCGACGAAACCTCGGCCAACGAAATCCTGACCTCGCTCGAGCGCGCCGGAATTTCCGCGAGCAAGAGCCGCGACGAGGAGGGTGTGTTTGCAGTGGCCGTAGCCAGGGCAGACGCTTTGCGGGCCATGGAGCTCATGCGCTCGCTCGGCCTGCCGCGCGGTCCGCGCACGGGATTCGGCGAGATCTACAAGCAGCCAAGCCTGGTGCCTACGCCCACCGAGGAGCGCGCCCGCTATGCCGAGGCGCTGGCTGGGGAGATCGCGCGGACCCTCGAAACCGTCGAGGGCGTCGTGAGCGCGCGCGTGCACCTCGTGCTGCCCGAGCCCGACCCACTGGCCCTGGACGGCAAACCGCGAGTCGCGGCGCAGGCGGCGATTTTGCTCAAGGCTCGCGCCGGGCAGCCCAGCCCCATCGGCGAACGGGACGTCCAGAAGCTGGTGGCGGGCAGCGTGCCGGGACTGGATCTATCGGCCGTTGCTGTAGTTGTCACGCCGGCGCTCGAGCTTCCCACGGCCACAGGCGCGAACCTGGTTGCGCTGGGCCCGCTGCGCATGACCCCGGACAGCCGGGGCGCCGTGGTCGTCGGCCTGGTGACTGCCTTCGCGCTGGTCGCGTTGCTCGCGGTTCTGGTGCTCATGTTGTCGCGCCGCCTGGCGTCCGCGCAAAGGAAGAGCTAGAAAAGAACATCACCCATGAAATCCACAGCTACCGTGTGCCGCTTGCTCGCGCTGATCTTGCTGGTGTTGTCCATTGCGCCCCTGGACGCCCTGGGCGAGCCTGCAACGCCCGAAGCCCTTCGAGCGCGAAAACTTGCCGCCCGTCGATACCAGGGCCTGGCCGTTGCGCTGCCCGACTCAGCCTTCTCGAACGGTCTGCATGTGTGCGCGAGGGAAACGCCCTCCGGGATCAATGGATACTGGAAAGTCCCTCCGAAGGTCATGGACCTTATCGACGCCGATTTGATGGCTCATCTGCGCAAGAGCGGGATCGACAAGAAACTGCCCTTCTCGGCAAAGCTCTACGTGCGCCAGTATGCTGGCTTCGTCCGCGATGGAATGCGGTTTGTCTACGTGAACGCTCTGCTTGTGGAGAAGGGAAAGCCTGCCGCCCAAGAGGCCAAGAAGGAATTCCCGCGCTCCTGTGATCAGGTCAGCGGATCCTGGGGAATCCAGTACGATACCAAGGCCAAGCAATTCGCGGGCTTCACCACGAGATGATCCCTTCGGGCGGCAATGGGTTCTCCGCCTGCCCGAACGTATTCGCATTCGTCTCTGTGTCCTCTGTGTTCTTTGTGTCGAAGACTCGGAAACTGCTCGGCACCCAATCCGTTCGGGGCACTAACCGGAGAGTTTTTTCTTGAGAGCCGCGAGGGCGTCGTCGAGCGATTGGTCCTCGCTAAGCTTGTCCAGCTTCTTCTCGCTGGCGCGCTCGGCCGTGGTGTTTCCGGCGAGCTCGTCGGTGAGGCTGGCCTCGGCCTCCAGCGCGTCGATCTTGCCTGACATGCGCTCGAAATCTGCGAAGGCCGAGGTGCCGGTGGAAACCGGGCTTTGCCCCTTGGCTGCGCGGGCCTTCTCGCGCAGGGATCCCTGGCGCAGCTTCACGTCCTTCACGCGCAGCTCGAGCGCGCGCAGGCCTGCGAGCAATTTTTCAACCTGAACTTTCTGTTCGGCGGCGGCCTTGTCGGTCTCGATGCGATCCGCATCCTTCTGCGCCTTGCGCCGGAGCGCCTCCTTGGCCAGGGCATCGTCACCGGCTTGCACCGCACGGGCCGCGTGCTCTTCCCACGACTTGGCCTCGGCGGCCAGATTCTCGGACTGGTGGGCCAGTCGCTTTTCCTCGGCCATGCAGCCCGCGACCTCGGCGCGCGCCTGGCGAACCGAGTCCTCCATGTCGAGCACGAGCTGATCGATCTCCTTGGCCGGATCCTGCATCTTGTCGATGAGATCGTTGACGTTGGACTTCACCAGCGTAGACAGGCGGGCGAGGATGCTCATGGGTGCGAGTCTATTCAGGAATTGACCGTTGGCTAGAAGAGTTCATGGTGAGCTCACCACAGAGGCACAAAGAGCACAGAGACGGAGGAGTGTGAAGGGTTTTCGGATCTTGAATCCGAACCCCTTCGGTTTCCGTGCCCTCGGTGCTCTCTGCGTCTCTGTGGTTTTTCCCCACGCTGGCCGGCGGATTTTGCTAGCGTGGCACCTTCATGCTCCTGCGCGAAATGGTCGGACAGGATCACGCGGTCGCCATGCTCCAGCGGGCTGTGGCGTCGGGGCGGCTGGCGCACGCCTGCCTTTTCGACGGACCCGAGAGCGTGGGCAAACGAACCGCCGCGCTGGGACTGGCCAAAGCCCTGTGCTGTACCGAGGCACCTGGTCTTGGTTGTGGTACCTGCGACGCTTGCCGTCGCATCGAGACCGGCCAGCATCCCGACGTGCTTTCGCTAGCGCCAGCGGCCCAGCAGTACGTCATCGACCAAGCGCGCGAGATCGTCACCATCGCCTCGACGCGACCGCATGAAGCCCCGGCGCGGGTGCTCATTCTGGATCGGGCGGATGCTCTCAATCCTGCGTCGGCGAACTGCCTGCTCAAGACCTTGGAAGAGCCTTGTCCCGGCAATCACCTCGTGCTGGTGACTTCGGCGCCCGACCGGTTGCTTCCCACTATTCGATCGCGCACGCAGCGCGTCCGCTTTGTCGCCTTGCAGCCCGCCGCCTTGGTTGAAATCGCGGTGCGTAGGGGTGCCACGCGTGCACAAGCCGAAACCGCGGCATCCCTGGCCAGCGGTCAGGTCGGGCGGCTCTTGCAATCCCTGGAATCCGAGGCGGAATCGGGGCTTTGGGCCATCGTGGGGAGTTTTCGCAAGGCTGCTGCGGCCAAGGGGATGGGGGCGATCTTCGATGCCGCGGCCGAGTTCTCCGACAAGGAAAGTCGGCAGGAGCTGCCCGAGGCGCTGGCTCTGCTGGCGCGGCTCTATCGCGACGCACTGGTAACCGCGGCTGGAGCAGGGGATCTGGCGCTTCTGCGCGATCGTGCGACAGAGCTCGAAACACTCGCGGGACGCGCGCAAAAGGACTACGATCTGCATACGCTACGTTCAGCTCTGCGTGAGGTGGTCCAGGCCTCCCTTGCGCTCTTGTCGAATGTGAATCCCGTGACCGCGCTCGAAAAGATGTTGATGGATCTCAAAACCCTAGAGTCGAGACTCGCATGAGCGAGGCCCCGAGAGCGCCCGAGCCAACAGCGGTGGTACCGGCTGCATCGGGAGCATCCGATCGTGCGGCTGGCACTACGCGTACGGAAACGCGCAGCTCAGTCCGCGTGCGTCTCTCACGTCACGGCCGGGTACTCGACTGCGAGTGCGGCAACCTTGTCCTGCGCCAGGGTGAGCAGGTGTTGGTCGACGATCGGCGTTCGAGCGTACTCGGCACGGTCACCATTCCGTCCGGCACTCGGCAGGTGGAAAGTCTGCAAGGGCGCGTGATTCGCAAGGCGGAAGCACGTGATGTGGCACGCGCCGAGCAGGAACGAAAACGCCAGGAAGAGGCCTTGGCCTTTGCCCGCGAACGCGCGCGAGCCTTGGGTTTACCCATCAAACTGTTTCGCACCGACATTGGCCTTGGCGGCGATCGCGCCACGTTCTTGTTTTCGTGCGAGCAACGCGTGGATTTTCGTGTGCTGGTTCGCGATCTTGCGTCGCACCTGCACGCGCGCATCGAGATGCGGCAGGTTGGCGTGCGCGACGAATCCAAGCTGACGGGTGGCATTGGCTCGTGCGGTCGCGAGCTGTGCTGCTCCACCTACCTTACGCGCTTCGCACCGGTTTCCATCAAGATGGCCAAGCACCAGCGCCTGGTGCTCAACCCGACCAAGATCGCCGGTCAGTGCAGTCGGCTCAAATGTTGTCTCATGTACGAGGACGATCTCTATGTCGAGATGTCCAAGGGGTTGCCCAAGCCGGGCAAGCGGGTCGAGACCCCCGAAGGCGTGGGCCGCGTTGACGATCTCGACGTGCTCGGCGGTCGTGTGCGGGTTTCCTTCTTCGAGCGCCCTCCCATGACCTTTGCGGCGTCCGAGGTTCGTCTGGTGCCCAACCAACCCAATTCGCCCGTCACGCCTACGCCACAACCGCGCGACGTCCCGGCCGTGGACGGTGAGGAAAACCCCAGCGACGACGAGGGATCGTAGGGGCGCGATTCATCGCGCCCTTGGAACCCGTTCAGCGTTTCCATTTCTCTGTTAACCTAGGGCCATGGCTGACACCTTCTACGTCACCACCCCAATCTACTACGTCAACGCACTTCCCCACCTGGGCACGTTCTACACCACCACTGTTGCCGATGCGTTCGCGCGTTACCACCGTGCCCGCCGCCACGAAACCTTCTTTCTGACCGGCACCGACGAGCACGGGCAGAAAATCGAACGTATCGCGCGCGAGCAGAACATCAGCCCCAAGGACTACTGCGATGGCATCGTCGCCAAGTTCAAGGAGGTCTGGGCGCAGGCCGGCATCAGCTACGACCGTTTCATCCGCACCACCGATGCGGACCATGTCGCCTCGGTCGAAACCATGTGGCAGCGCATGATGGCCGAAGGCGACATCTACAAGGCCGACTACGACGGCATGTACTGCGTGGGTTGCGAGGGCTGGAAGACCGAGGAGGACGTGGTCGAGGAGGGCGGTGCCAAGATCTGCCCCATCCATCGCAAGCCGGTCGAGCGCGTGCGCGAGGAGAACTACTTTTTCCGTCTGTCGAAGTATGCAGACAAGCTGCTCGCTCTCTACGAACAGCCGGGTTTCATCCGGCCCGAGACGCGCAAGAACGAAGTGACCGAGTTCGTACGCTCGGGCCTCAAGGATCTGTCCATCTCGCGCTCGACGGTCAAATGGGGCATCCCGGTGCCGAACGATCCCAGCCACGTCATCTACGTGTGGCTCGACGCCTTGATTAACTACGTGTCCGCCTTGGGCGGGCCGGACCAGATCGCCAGCGATGCGCGCGCGCGGGCGCTATGGGGCGCGTGTACCCACCTCATCGCCAAGGATATCCTGCGCTTTCACGCGGTCTACTGGCCGGCCATCCTGATGTCTGCGGGCTTGCCCATGCCGAGAGGCGTGCTCTGCCATGGCTACATCACCGTCAAAGGGCAAAAGATCTCCAAGTCCATGCCGGCCACGCGAGTGGATCCTAGCCTCATCGCCGCTTCCCTCGGCGCCGATCCCTTGCGCTACTTCGTGCTGCGCGAATACACCCTGGGCAACGACGGCGATTTCAGCTACGAGGCGCTTTTCCAGCGCTTCGAGTCCGATCTCGGCAACGACCTGGGCAACCTGGCCAATCGCACGATTTCCATAGCTCGCCAACTCGGCGAATCCCTCGACGCGGCCCATCGACCGGGCTATTCCGCGGGCGATCCGCTCTCGGAGGAAGAGCTGGTTCTGCGTCGCTGCGCGCAGGACATGATTCTGGCCGCGAGCAAGGCCTGGGACGAGATGCAGCCCTCTCGCGCCCTGGAGGCGACGTGGACCATGATCCGCGCCGGCAACGTGTACCTGGACCGCACGGCCCCGTGGAAGCTCAAGAAGGCCGGGCAGTTCGCTGAGCTGCGCGAGGTGCTGGTCAACACCTGCGAGATCATTCGCCGGGCGGCCCAGATGGTCGGACCCGCCATGCCCGAGGCCTCGCGTGAATTGCTGCGCCAGATCGGTCGTGAGCAGGATTATGGCCTCTGGCCATCGGAACAATGGGGTGGCTGGCCGGGCGGCAAATTGGCCCCGCCCAAGCCCATCTTTCCGCGCATCGAGCCTGAACGGCAAAAGGAGCTCATCGCGGCCTGGCTCGACCAGACGCCGCCGCCCAAGAGCGTACCGCTGGTTGCCACTGGCTCGACCAGCGAAATCACCATCGAGGAGTTCGCCAAGATCGACCTTCGCTCGGCCAAGGTGCTGGCTGCCGAGGCTGTGCCCAAGACGGACAAACTCCTCAAGCTCGTCTTGGATCTAGGCAAAGAGCAGCGCACGGTCATCTCCGGCATCGCGGGTGCCTATGCCCCCGCCGAGCTTGTCGGCCGCACGGTTCTCTACTTGGCGAACCTCAAGCCGGCCAAGATCCGCGGTGTGATTTCCCAAGGGATGATCCTGGCTGCCGGTAGCGACCCGCTTTCCATGTGCGCCTTCGACCGCGAGGTGGCACCGGGGACGAAGGTAAAATAGGGGCGGCGCGGTTGCTTGGCC
>Ga0265342_10001588_pt1 | contig 20980 bp, 21 predicted proteins | sample 4CB327metaG_FD_203125 | JGI IMG/M metagenome (GOLD analysis project Ga0265342, IMG submission 203125) | Rhizosphere microbial communities from Carex aquatilis grown in University of Washington, Seatle, WA, United States - 4-CB3-27 metaG | ecosystem: Host-associated > Plants > Roots >... | reverse complement strand
AAATGAAAAATTATTCTTATAAAACGGGAGACGTGATAAAAGGCGAAGATATTAATAAGCCGCCTGACGGGAAGTGAACCATTTTAAACGCAAAAGCGTTTATTAATATAAAATTAATATTATTTTTTAATTTAAGCCTTTAACAGAATAATTACATGAAAGCGAAAATCGTTTTATTGTTCATATTCATTGCTTTAATTTCAATCCATATTAGTTATTCACAGTTTATAACAGGCTACGGCGTTAAGGCCGGGGCAACATCTTCAAATGTGATTTTTACATATTCTCAGATGGGGAAATTTGAAACGGACAATCATTATGGTTTCACCGGAAGCTTTTTCGCCAACTTTTTAGACAGCAAAAATTTCAACCTGCAGGCAAACGCGGGATATGATAAGCGGGGGTATAATGATATTATTGTGAGGACTGACGAATTTGGCAACGAACTTGGAACATACCATATGGGATGGGGCCTGAATTATATAACAGCTGGCGTTACGGCAAGATTAAAATATCCCTTAGGTAAAATCACACCATATGTTTTGGCCGGTCCCAATGTAGATTTTTATGAGGGTTATTCATACAGCATACCCAGTTTTTCACCTCTACTGGATAACTTAAATAATCCAGCGCTTGATGACTTCAAGAAAGTGAATTACTCGGTTTCGCTTGGCGCCGGAATCGAGTTTAATAAACTCTTTCCTTATAAAACGCTTATTGAATTCAGCTATTTACCTCCGATAAATACATCTATAGGCGCTGCCGGGTTTAATGTAAAAGAATATTCTTATAACTTGAAGCTTGGAATTTATTTTAATAAAGATAAACCAAAGGAGAACGTAAAATGAAAGAACTATTGGAGAAGTACACTAAGTACAATCTATGGGCAAATACGGAAGTCGCAGGTTTCACTCAAAAACTTGAACCTTCGCTTATTGATAAAGAACTTGTCAGCAGCTTCAAAACCATCAGGCTTACTCTGTATCACATCTGGGATGCTGAAAACGCATGGCATAGCAGGCTGAACGGAAAATCGCCTGACAAGTGGCCGAGCAAAAGCTTCCACGGGTCAATAGGTGAATTTTATAAAATATTTCTTGACCAGTCGGCTAAGATAGCTGAGTATGCAGCCTCTAATTCAGAAAAAGATCTGAAAGAACATTTCAACTACCAAAGCATTGACGGCCATAAATTCAGCAACAGCAAAGCCGATGCAATACTTCACTGCATGAACCATTCAACTTTCCACCGCGGGCAGATCGTAACAATGCTCAGGAACGGAGGCTTTACGGAGCTTACATCAACAGACTATATTACGTTCATTAGGTTAAAACAATCTTGAAATTTAATGTTTTCTGGTTCAGGCGCGATTTAAGGCTTGAAGATAATACAGGGCTTTACCATGCGCTTAGATCCGGAAATCCGCTTCTCCCTATTTTTATTTTTGATATGGATATTCTCAATAAACTTGAAAATCCATCCGACCCGCGTGTTGAATATATTCACAGCGCTTTAAATAAATTGAATGACTCTCTCGCAGGACCCGGGAGCGGGCTGCTGACTTTCCACGGAAAGCCGGTTGATATATGGAAAAAGTTAATAAAAGATTATGACATTGATGAAGTGTTCGTTAATAATGATTATGAACCACATGCGATTCAGAGAGATAATGAGATCAGGGCTCTGCTTGGATCAAAATCAATAAAGTTTAACTCATATAAAGACCAGGTGATATTTGAAAAGGATGACGTATTGAAACCGGATGGCAGGCCTTATACAAAATTCACTCCATACAGCGCCGCGTGGAAGCGTAAAATGGAACAAACCGGGATCAGGACTTTCAACGCTCAAAAGTATTTTGAAGTTTTCCTGAAACGCAGCGACGGAGTTATCAAATTTCCGAAAAAGATCCTCTCATTAAACAGAATTGGATTTAAGAAAAGCGGGTTTAGTTTTCCGTCTGATATAATTCCGAAAAATATAATCAGGAATTACCACAAGAAACGCGACTTCCCCGCTGAAGACGGAACTTCCCGCTTAAGCGTTCATTTACGTTTCGGAACGATCAGTATAAGAAAGGTTGTTAAGCTGGCTCTTATACTAAACGAAAAATGGTTAAATGAACTTATCTGGCGCGAGTTCTACATGATGATAATATACCATTTCCCCCATTCGGTTAACTCTTCTTTCCACCCGGAATATGATTTTATTAAATGGCGAAATAACGAAAAAGAATTTGATGCATGGTGTAACGGAATAACCGGTTACCCGATCGTAGATGCAGGCATGAGAGAGCTGAATATGACAGGTTATATGCATAACCGGGTCAGGATGATCACGGCAAGTTTCCTGTGCAAACATTTGCTGATAGACTGGCGTTGGGGCGAGGCTTATTTTGCCGAAAAACTATTGGATTACGACCTGGCAGCAAACAACGGAAACTGGCAATGGGTTGCCGGAACCGGGTGCGACGCCTCCCCGTATTTCAGAGTTTTCAATCCGGATCTACAGCAAAAGAAATTTGACCCGTGTTATAAATACATAAAGAAATGGATTCCCGGATTTGACAGTTCAAACTACATTAAACCTATTGTCGAACACAGGTTTGCAAGAGATAGGGCAATTAAGGCTTATAAAGCTGAAATCAGCGGAAGGAAAATTAATAAACACTCTTAATTATTCAGCGCTTTGTTTCTTTTCACTTTTGCCATTTGCCTTCTATCTTCTGCCTTTTGCCTTTTCACTTTTGCCTAAGTATACCGTATTTTCGTATGTATTTGATTATTAAACTATTATTATTTTTGAATTAGAATTATATCGGTTTAATTATTTATACAGGATGAAATCATTTTTACTGATCGTATTAATAGTTATAAGTATTTTCTTTTGGATTCTTATTTTAAAGAGTTCAAAATCACGCAACAAAAAAGTACGTGAAGCTTTTGCGAAGCTTGCTGAAAAATACGGGCTGGGGCTGGATGAGTCAAATAAGATAGGCCCTATAACTTACCCGCTTGTTACAGGTGTTTACAAAAGAAGGCAGATAGGCATTGGATGTTTAGCAGGCGCCGATAAAAACGGAAAAGACTCGAAAACTTATATACGCGTGGAGTGCTCGAACCGCAACAATATGGGTTTTCATTTAAGGAAGCGGCTGAAAACCAGCGCAATGGCTCCCGATGGTTCCGCATCAGTAAGCATGCTGGATACTGAGTTTGACGATAAGTACCTTGTCACAAGCGCCTCTCCTAACATGATATTCCCCGTTTTTACATTTAACGTTAAGTACTCGCTTCTGCAGGCGCTGCATCTTGGCTTAAAAGGCGAAGTGACTCTGAATAAAAATGTACTTGATTATACAGAGCCAAAACTTATAACAGATGAAAATTCTCAGACCCGCATAGAGCTTCTGATGCATATTCTATGCGACATTGCTGATGAGCTGGAAAAGAATTAGACTTATTTTTCATGATTTTCCCTGATAAAAAAATAATCTTTACGCAAACCACACCCGACGAATCAAATTCCGCCAGAAGCGCCACGCTATCTTTTCCACGTTTATTTATTATTTTTTTATTATTCATTACTCATTGTTCATTATTCATTACGCGAGCCCAACAGCCAACCCAGGAGTGGGTACAGCGCTTTACGCATGGAAACTTGGCATTTGGTTTATCTGATAAATTGGATTCACTAGGCAATGTATATGTGTTGGTTGGAACATCTATAGCAGATTCAACTAATGGCGACTACTGCGTTTTGAAATACAGTAATTCAGGGTCGCTTATTTGGAGCGCCTTCTATAATAGTCCCGGTAATTTATCGGATGTCCCGGTTGCATTTGATGTAACTTCACAAGGCGATATATACGTTACAGGTTATACACAAATTAATTCTTTAGATTACATTACAACAGTGAAGTTCAATTCAAACGGAATTCTTCAATGGGCAAGAATTTATCAGGGGGGCTGGGGAAATGATGAACCTACAAACCTTTGTCTTGATAAACAGGGCAACGTAATAGTTATTGGCTATAGCCTGGTGAGCGTTACACTTTCAAGGGCTCTCACAATTAAGTATTCGCCTGCAGGAGATAGTTTGTGGGTAAGAAAATTTAGTCAATTACCGTTTGCAAGCAATGTATTCTACTCGGTCGCCGATGATTCAAATAATGTATATGGAACAGGTTTGTACGGAACAAATGGCTGGGATTATCTCACAGTCAAATATAATTCAATTGGAAACCTATTGTGGTACAATACCTACGATAATCCGCAGCACAGTGATGACGTTGCAGCTTTTGTAGACGTAGATAACAACATGAATGTTTTTGTTGTCGGTACAAATGTGGTGCAATCAAATCTTTTCAATAATACACTTTTGAAAATTAATAGCGCGGGGACTTTACAATGGTCAAGAATTTTTGTAGGAATAATTGGCGGGCAGGGTCATTGCGTTAGTCCGGGAGGACTTGTTTTGATGCCGGATGGGAATTCGATTTATTATGTGACTGAATGCTCCAATGGGACAGGTGGCGGCGGTTATGATATTGTAACTTTAAAATATGATTCCGTTGGAGATTCAATTTGGGTCAGAACTTATGGAGGGGGAGTAGACGGGACACAAAATGTTGCTAGTTCTTTGAAGTTAGATAGATTTGGTAATTGTTACATTATTGGGACTGGGAATTATATAACTTCAGGCGATGACTATGTAACTTTGAAATATTTGCCAAATGGTATTCAGCAATGGGTAGTAACGTATAACGGCCCGCTATCAAATTCAAACGACCAGGCGAGTGATGCAGTTATAGATAGCGGACTTAATGTTTTTGTTACCGGCTCAAGCAGTAGGCAGAATCAACCGCAGGCGTTATGGGATGCTGCCACAATAAAATACAGCCAACCGATTGGGATCTTGAATAACTCTAATAGTTTACCGGGAAAATTCAGTTTAAACCAAAACTACCCAAATCCATTTAATCCAATTACTGTAATTGAGTATGAGTTGCCCGCTTTGAGCAATGTGATTTTAAATATGTATAATATTACCGGACAATTAGTTAAATCTCTTGTTGATGCCCGTCAAAATGCGGGATATTACAGCGTAGCGGTAAACCTGGAAAACCTGGCTTCAGGAGTTTATTTCTATAGCCTCATTTCAAACGGTTCGTTTATTGATACAAAAAAACTTGTTTTGATAAAATAATAAAGTATTTCCACCCCCTCTGTATCTCCCCCTGTTAGGGGGAGACGGGTATATTCAACTAAGCTCACGGGGTTACAGGTTAATATCATAAACAATCAGCGTTCTTTCTGCGTCAAATATTTACTGAATGGATCCCCGCATCCGCGGGGATTACAGAACTGTAAACCTTTTTGGATTTAATTATTCACTACAATTTGCTAAGTTCGCCCTTATCAATTAATAAAATCATTTCTTACACAATATTCATTTCGTACAAATAGAAAGGTCCACATAAATGTCTGAAAACAGAGCAATTACGGTAGCTTATGGCGATGGAATAGGCCCCGAAATTATGGAAGCGACGCTTGAAATTATCAAAGCGGCCGGAGCTAAAATAGATATTGAAGTAATTGAAATAGGCGAGAAAGTTTATAAAAGCGGGAACACAGCCGGCATCGAGCCGGGCGCGTGGGACTCGCTTCTCCGTACAAAGGTCTTTCTCAAAGCTCCTATCACAACTCCGCAGGGCGGCGGATACAAAAGCCTGAATGTTACGACCAGAAAGACACTCGGACTTTACGCGAACGTTAGGCCATGCGTTTCTTATTTTCCGTATGTTGAAACCAAGCATCCTGTTATGGACTTAGTCATCATCCGTGAAAATGAAGAGGACCTCTATGCGGGAATAGAATATAAACAATCTGACCAGGTAATGTCAGGTTTAAAATTAATTACTGTACCCGGCTCGGAGAAAATAATCCGCTATGCATTTGAATATGCCCGCGCAAACGGCAGGAAGAAAGTCACCTGCTTCATGAAAGATAACATCATGAAGTTCACTGATGGGTTGTTTCATAAAGTGTTTGATACAATTGGGGAAGAATATCCTGATGTCGAAAAAGAAAGCTGGATAGTCGATATAGGCGCTGCAAAACTCGCAACATCTCCCGAATCTTTTGATGTGATTGTAACGCAAAATCTGTACGGCGATATTTTATCTGACGTTACCGCGCAGATGACGGGCTCGGTTGGACTTGCCGGCTCAGCCAACATCGGCGATAAGTGCGCGATGTTCGAAGCCATACACGGCTCGGCGCCAAGACGCGCGGGGCAGAATCTTGCAAATCCCTCAGGCTTATTACTTGGCGGGGTTATGATGCTGGCTCATATCGGGCAGCCTGAAGTGGCGACCAAAGTGCATAACGCATGGCTTAAAACAATGGAAGACGGCGTTCATACTTATGACCTGTATAAGCCAAATAACAGCAAAGAGAAAGTTGGCACGAAAGAATTTTCTAAAGCAGTTGTTGCAAGGCTTGGGCAGAAACCATCTAAGCTGAAAGAAGTATCATACAAGAGCTTTGATGTTAAATCATATCCTTCGTATAACTATCAGAATATTAAGAAAGCAAAAAAAGAATTAGTCGGAGTTGATGTGTTTGTTCACTGGACAGACGGGAAATCAAAGGACCTTGGCGATAAAATGAAGGATACAGCAATTGACGGCATGAAGCTTGTGACTGTATCCAATCGCGGCGTTAAAGTTTGGCCCGGAAGCATGGAAGAAACATTTTGTGTTGACCAATGGATATGCCGCTTTCAATCCACAAAAGAAGGCGCGGCAATTACGCATGAACAAATTATTGCTCTACTGCAAAGCATAAAAAACGCGGGATTTGATTTTGTCAAAACTGAAGGACTATTTACTTTTGACGGAGTTCCGGGATTTACGCTTTCGCAGGGTCAGTAGATTAAACATGAAATTGTTGTTGGTGATAACCAGCCTGCTACAGGCAGGCGCTAACAACGGCGATTCGCACAGAACAAATTGAACCCATCTATAGTTAACAAAAACAATAGATGGGTTTTTTAGTAACACCCACTCTGCGCACCATTGGTGTGCGGGAGAGGTGTAAAAAACGGGCGGACACACGGGTCCGCCCCTACAGAAAAATAGAGTCTAAAAAAACAAAACAAAGATTCCCGCATTCGCGGGAATGACATCATAAAAATATGCGTTTTCAAATATCAACAAAAGTTGAACAGGATTTCGAAACTGTTTTTAACAAATTCGACGTATATTTATTTAAGCGGCTTAAACCGCCTTTGATAGGATTGAAGGTAAACAGGTTTGACGGCTGTGAAAAGGGCGATGAAGTGCATGTTGTAATAAACACATTAGGCTGGAAACAGGAGTGGAAGGCGCTAATTACAGAAAAAACCGTGACTAACAATGAAATTTATTTCGTTGATGAGGGGTTACAGTTACCAAAGCCTTTAAAAAAGTGGCGTCACAGGCACGTAATGGCAAAATTCATTGATAGTACAATAATTATTGATAATATTGCATATAGCACAGGTAATTTTGCGCTGGATATTTTGATGTACCCGGTGGTTTATGTGCAATTCTTTCTGAGAAAACATGTGTATAAGTCATATTTTAAGAAATAGACCCTAAAGTATGGTAATAACATATAAGGTTAACACAAAACTAGAACCTCATCAGTTAGCCGAGGTTTTCCACGCATCCGGGATACGCAGGCCCGCGGATGACCTGAACAGGCTGAAGAAGATGATCGACGGAGCTAATCTTACGGTAACCGCGTGGGACGGCGATAAGCTGGTTGGCGTGGCGCGCGCGTTGACTGACTACAGTTATTGCTGTTACTTATCTGACCTTGCAGTTGATAAACAATACCAACACCAGGGAATCGGGCACGAACTTGTAGCGGAAGTTCAGAAACTTATAGGCGACGAATCAATGCTCCTTTTGGTTTCCGCCCATGATGCGATGGAATACTATCCTAAAATAGGATTTGATAAGATCGATAATGCTTTTATGATACCGAGAAAAAAATAAATGATAGGAAAGGATGAGATCAGAAATCTGCGAAGGCAATACACAAAAAAATCACTTTCAGCAAACAACGTAAGCCAGGACCCCTTCAAACAATTTACAAAATGGTTTGAAGAAGTTTTAAAATCAGGGTTCCTCGAGCCAAACGCAATGACCATTGCAACAGCCACAAAAGATGGAAAGCCATCTGTTAGAGTAGTGCTTCTAAAAGAATTCGACGACAAAGGATTTGTATTTTATTCAAATTACAAAAGCCGTAAAGGAAAAGAGATTGACGCCAATCCCTGCGCTTCGCTTTTGTTTTATTGGGACAAGCTTGAGCGGCAGGTAAGAGTTGAAGGAAAGATTGAAAAAGTTTCAAAAGAGCAAAGCGAGGAATATTTCAAAACACGCCCTTATAAAAGCAGGGTTGGCGCGTGGGCTTCAAATCAAAGCGGCGTGATAGCAAGCCGCTCGGTGATCATCAGAGAATTTTTAAAATACCTCGTAAGATTCGGGAAGAACGTTCCGCTGCCGCCGGTTTGGGGCGGGTTCAGATTAATTCCGAATTATTTTGAATTCTGGCAGGGACGCCCTAACAGGCTTCATGACAGGATCTGCTACACAAAACAGAAGTCCGGCTGGAAGATAGAACGCCTGGCGCCGTAAATTATTAACGCCCTTTCACATTAATTTTTAAATTAGTTAAGATTGTATTTCCTTCCCAAGCTGGAGCTTAGGACGGAGTAAAATATTAGAGCATCTTGAAATATTTAGGCCACTCCTGTACAGCTTGAAAGCGGGACTTTCCCATCCTTGAAAAAGGAGGGGAGCTTATAGTACAACAAAGCTAATTATTAAATAAATTATTATATTTATCAAACTTTCAAAGTATGAAAATTAGAATATCAATTGCTGTTGTTTTTTTAACCGTTCTCACGTCAGCGGCATACAGCCAGTGGCCCGGATATTTTTACGCGTTTGAGCTGAAGGATTCAGATGGCGTTATAATCGATTCAAACAATACAGTTTACAAAATGACGGCTCTCCCCTGCTGCGATGCGATAGTTACTGGCATAAAAATTTGCGAAGGCAACAAGACCTGGCATTTTTATGCAGGTGGAAACTCCGATCTGGATAAGACAAATTCTCTTAAGATTGAAAAAATGCAAGACGGCAAGGCAGTTGAAACAATGATAATCGATTTTCCGCCGACCTTATCGGGAGGCAAAGAAAAATTCTACCGCGACCTTTATTTAGGAACATTGCAATTTAAAGACGGGAAGTATGTAGTTAAGCTGCCTAAGACTAATGACCAGTGGGACGGGATGCCCGAATTAAAAGAGAAAATTTGCCGGCTCTCTTATGCGGTTTCACTATATTACGATATAAGCGCTTTCCAGAAATAAACGATTATGAATGACCTGCAGTTTTTGCGCTAAGTTTCTTTTCTAATATTTCAATTCTGCCGATCATCCACGGCCTGTGGTAGAAATTATCGCCTTCCAGCATTTGTTTCCTCAATACGTCAAGGTCAAGCTCATCGGCTTTATGCCTTATTGCGGCCAGTCTTCCAAGGTATTTAAGGAAATTTGAATAATGAAGTTTCCGGAAATCGGGGATCAATTTGTTATTAGCCAGGGTCCTCTTGAATGCATCCAGCAGTGATTCGAGCGAATCATCCCAGTTAAGCTCGTAATAAAGTCTGCATTGAAGCATTCTGACGTCCATTTTGATATACAGGTGGTCGGTCTTAACTTTTGAAAGAAATTCCAGAGCTTTTTCAAATTGTCCCAAATCAGTTTCGAGTAAAGCTACGCTGAAATTATAAATAGCGTCTCTTGAATCAGGGCTTAGTTCATCCTTATACTTTTCGATAAAGCTCCGGACATAGTCATGCTGTTTAAGCCTGCAGCCAACGTTTACTACGCTGGTATAGAAAGCAGTCGACATAACTTCATTGGAAAGGTACAGGCCTTTTTCAAGCTCCAGTTTATAAATATTGAAGCCCTCTTCAAGAAAATTCAATTTGCCTGCTCTTACTTTTCTTGTGCAATAATTTTCAAGGTTAATAAAAAGGTCGCTCAGGTTTTCTTTTCCCAAAACCACTTCGTGTTTAAGGATAAGCTCTTTCAGTTTGAAATAATACTCCTCCGCGTCAGGTTTCAGCAAAGCCATAGCTGCGTTATAATAAATGTTGATAACCGGAGCGCTTTCAAACAGTTCCTGATTAAAATTTCCGAGCATGTTTTCGAACAGTTCCATGTTAATTTTAAAATTGAGCACATGGAACGTATTCAAAGTAACGCAATAGAATTTCAAAAAGCTGATCAAATATGAGTAAGTCAGGTTATTGAACCTTCGTTCAATAAAATCACCCGTCATATATTTATCATATTTATCATAATGAACTTTTGTCATATAGTCAAAATACGCGTTAGCAAGTTCAAAGCTGTTCATATAATATCTTTCATCTCTTGCTGAGATCTTGCCCATATCTTCCATAACTTCTTCATATGTTTTTTCAAACTCTTTAAACATATTCCGCTCGTTGAATTCACCCAACAGGTTCTTTTTGTAGTTTATATCGTCTTTTGTATACCTGCCGTATGCAAGGAATTTTTCGACAACCTCATACAGGTAGAACATGAGAAGGCGCATGCTGCTGTCTTTATATTTATCGCCGGGAAAAAGCTTAGCGTAGACGTTTTCTTTACTGAGCTTGTCGCTATCAAGAGACGGGTAGTATTTCCTGATAATTTCGAAAAGCTTAATTACGTTTTTGTTCTTGTTGAAAAACGGGGACGAAACAAATTCGCCGAGTTCCTTCATCTCTTTGGGAGAAAAAGTACCTATTGCCTCTACTAAATTGCTCTTTAACATTTTTATTTACTTTTCAAGTTCGTTAATTTTTTCAAGCAGCCAATCCCTCTCCACAATATTAAATTCCTTTTCAAAGTCTATCTTCAGTTCCTCAAGATCTGTTTTGTTCATACACTCTCGTAGTTTTGCCAGTTTCACAAAAAATTTAAGATAATTCGACATTCTTTCGAATCTTGGCGCCGAATAGAACGTCTTATTTTTACCGAGAAAATGCCTGTATGAATCCGCCAGAAAATACGCCTGGCTGAACATTGAGAGCTCATAATAAGTCATAAGAGAAAGATCTCTCACAGCCGTTTTATACTGGATACTCTTAATTGATGTGATCTTACTTAAATATTTCAAAGCCATTGCAAAATCTTTTTTCGCGAAGCTCACTTTAGCAAGCGAAAAATTTATAACGGTAGCGCGGTTATCAGGCGAGAGCTCGTTCCTGAATTTTTCAATGAATTCTTCAGCCCAGTCATATTCAGCATTAAGCAAGGCAACCAAAATTATGCCGCCGAACATGATGTCATCAAAATAAATATCCGATGAACCCTTATAAATATTTTCCGCGATAGCAATTTTATACAATTCAAAACGTTCTCTTTTAAACTCATCATGCCCTTCGTATATATGCTCAACAAGATACTGGTTAAGTATGTTATGCAGGCTGTATCTTTCGTCGGGGCTTAGCCTGGTTCTTTCATTCACCAGCATTTCTTTTAAAGCGTTATAATACCGGTGGTCATTGTTCTTTAACAGGAGTATCTCATAAAGCTGAAGCTTAATTACCGGGTTGTCTTTCAGCTCAGCGTCTTCTTTTTCAAGATATTCGACTATAAAATCAAGGAACTTAGAATCGTAGTCGATTTTATGAAACTGCGACTTAGCTATAACAAAAATATATTTGCTTAATATTCTTATAAGGTAAGCGCGGTTAATATAGTCGACGCTGCTGAAAATGCTTTCGTCGGTATAATCCTTAAAATCCTTGCTTTTGTATCTTCTCCAGTTATAATATTCAAGCTTCAGGTTCTCAAGCTGCGATTTATAATGATAATAATTGTAACCCTTATAACCTGATTCTTCAAACTCTTTTTCCTGTTCGGAAAGGGTTTTCAAAAAAGCTTTTTCGAGTTTTCTCTGGTTAAGCTCATCCAGCAGATTTATTCTAAGCTGTCCTTCTTTCTTCTTATAGTTGATATAACTAAGGTACTCTTCAGCCTGTTTCTGCAGCCTGAACATCAAAGTCCGCATATAGCCGTCGTTATATTTTTCTTTACCGAAGATCCTTGAAAACACATATTCCTTTTCGAGTTTCCTGCTGTCAAAATCGGGGAAGTACTTTTTAACATAGCTGAACAGCTTTATTACGTTCTCATTCTTGTTAAAGAACGGAGATGAAACGAATTCACCCAGTTCTTTTATTTCAACCGGCGTAAATTTACCTAATAATTCCAATAAGTTGCTATTCAACATATCGTGCAATATATCAAAAAATTATCGATTTTCTGCAACAATTTTACCTGAACTATATCACCTGAAAATGATGCTTTTGAGTAAATTTTAACGCTTTTACAACTCAGGAATGGCAATATTGCCGCATTTTTTGAAACAGAGTTCAAAATCTTTCCGATGCCCGGTTTTCAAAACTTTCGTATTAAGATTTCCTTACTCCAACGCTTGTTATTTCAGGGTTTGCGATCATTGAGTCCAAATTTGCGCGAACAACAAACGCTTCATTTCTCAAAACATAATGAAGTTCTTTTCTTTGCTCGCCATGCCCTATTAGAACTATCTTTGTGACGTTAATAATTTTAAACAAAAAAATTTCACTAACTAAAACAAAAAAGGAAAAAATGAAAAACCAACTTTCCAAATTTACTATTCTAATGCTGGCGATAACATTTGCGCTTTCAGCTTCATTGCTGGCGCAAAATAAGCCAATGAATACGATCCAGGAGCAGGATCATCCTTCTCTTGGCCCTGATAAAAACCCGGGAACCACACCGGCTCCCCAGATATCAGAACAGGTTCAGGCATTGATGAACCAGCAGAAGCAGGCAAAATTAAACGGCAACCTTGAGCTGATAAAAAGCCTCCAGCAGCAAATAGACCAGGTATCAGGCGAAAGCGTCACTATACCGGCTATCCAGGGCGGAATTACCAAGTTTGTTGGTAACGATCCTCATTACCAGGGCGATAATATTATCAACAACAGGGTATTCACAAATCCATCCAATTCATTCATCAAAGCGACTGCTATTGATGTTGAGCAAAGAGGCTCAAACATCGGCAGAATATGGATGTGCGTAGCATGGGGAAATTCAACAACAGGCGTGCCTGATACAATTCTTACCTCATACTCAGATAACGGCGGACTTACCTTCACAGGTTATTCGCTTGCAATCCCCGGCGGATTCGCAAAAGTAAATGCTGATCAGTTCGACATGGAAATAATGGAATATACAACCGGACAAAAGTATGTTTATACCGTTATGGGTGTAACTGCAAATACAGGCCAGCAGGTTGCCAACGTGCTGATATACCAGACCCCGACATATGCCGGAAACTTTTTAACGCTCGTTTGGCCGGGTGGAACTGGAAACACTAATACATACAGGCCGAGAGTTACATCAGATAACTCTAATTATCCAACAACCTCAAGTTACTTGTTTATACTCGCGGCACGCGATACTTTGAACGTTGCGACAAACCAACACATAATTGGCGAGAAATTTGTAAAATGTATCAGTCCGTTTACAGTAAATCCTACTTTCACATATAAAAGCAATCCATTTGGTTACAATCTTAATTACGGCGGCGTTGGCACATATTATGCAGGCGCTGACCATTGCGACATTGCATATTATCAAAACGGCGGTTCAGATTCATTAATAGTATTAGAATCTGACCTTCCTGATACAACTGCAATTTATCTGTACAGATCGGACGAAAGCCCGGAATTAGTCGGAGGTTCTTTATACTATACATTTTTAAACAGCGGACTGGGCAACTACCAGCAGAAACAATACGCAAGGGTGAACTGTAACGGTAACTCAAATATCATGATCGCATACAGATGTAATTATGCTAATTCAGGCGATTGGGATATAAGATACGCTAATTCACTTGCAGGCGGCCTTGCTTCTTCGGGTTGGTCCAACGGTTACATAGATGGTTATGGAAGCACAACAACAGTTCCCTATCAGCCTGACATTTTCGGGTTAAGGAGCACAAGCAGCTTTAAATGCACTTATACTTATTACAACTCAGGCCTTGATAGCGCCATGATGGTCAGCGCTCCGAACGGAACTTGGGGCAGCGCTTACAGAATGAACTTAACAGGAAATGATGTTTCTATTTCAGCTTCGCCTCATGCTTGTTTCAGGTTCGTAAGTAATGACAGCTGTTTTGCAGACTGGTCAGAATACTCGGCAAACAACGTATGGTCAGCAGCCGGTTGCACCGGTTCACAGCTTACCGGTATAAACAATCAGGGCAACGTTATACCTAAAACATATTCGCTTGCGCAGAACTATCCAAATCCGTTTAACCCGTCTACCAGCATAAAGTTCAACATTCCTCAGTCAGGAAACGTTAAGCTTGCTGTTTATGATTTACTCGGAAACGTGGTAGCTACGCTTGTTAACGGAAGAATTGAAGCGGGTGTTCATGAGATCAGCTTCGACGCTTCAAACATTGCCAGCGGCGTTTACTTCTATAAAATTGAAGCAAACGGATTCAGCGATGTGAAGAAAATGATGTTAATAAAGTAAAACTAAAATTAATTTGCAGGGCGGGTATCTTAACCCGCCCTGCTCTTTAAAAACCAAAGAAAATGAAATTATACCTGATCGCAATACCGGTTCTTTTAATATCGCTGATAGCGGCTCCAAAATCCTTCTCACAGGATGTTACAATTAAGAATACGGAAGGCGGCAAAGATTCTCTCAGCGCAATTACAAACGAAGTTTCATCAGGATACAGCATAGCAGATAATCCAAAAGTTTCACCGGCAAAGATCAGTTACACAATAGCTAAATCTACGGGGGTCAGAATAACAGTTTATGATATATTAGCAAGAGAAGTAAAAACTATTGTGAATGAATACCAGCAGGCAGGAACGTATGAAACAGATATTGACGGCGCGAATCTCTCATCAGGAACATATTATTATAAGATACAGACAGGCGATTATACAAAAGTTAAAAAAATAGTTTTAACCAAATAGTTTTTAAACATATTATTTCTCCAGAATAATATGCCCTCTTCCCCCGCTTAACGCGGGGCGGAGGGGACTTAAAAACAGGCTCAGAAAAACCGATAGATCATTTAAACAAAAAGAATTTAGAACACCGACAAAATAAAAGTATTTTGTCTTTCAAAAAAAATAAACTAATAAAAAAGGAAGGAAACAAAAATGAAACATCTAACATTAGCTGTTCTATTATTATTCGTCATAGGGCTTAGCTCCTGCGGTAAAAAAGACGATAGTAAGGTAGACGTAACAACTAACAAAGAGGGAACAGACGTAAACGTTAAAACAAAAGACGTTGACGTATCAACAAACAAGCTGCCGGCAGACTGGCCGTCAGATTTACCAACCTACAAGGATGCGAAGCTTCTGGCTTCAGCCAAGACGCCCCAGGGCTCAACAGCTACTTATGAAATAAGCGATAAGTTAAAACCGATCGCTGATTTCTATAAAGATGAAATGAAGAAAGCCGGATATGACGCAGACAAATCAAATGATATGATGATGACAGATAAAGGGGGCGTAATGGTTTATAAAAAAGGCGGCAAAGAAGTCGACTTTACAATGGGTTATGCAGATGCAACCAGCAAAACCTCATTGGTTGTTCTCGTAAAATAAACAAAGCAATTTCGCAGGGGGCCGCTGAATATCAGGCGGTTCCCCCGCTTAAATTATTTTCAACTTTGAAGCGGTAACCGGCCAGCCGGCAAAAATTACGAAGGCAAAACCGTTTTCAAAGATTTGCGGGGACTACTAACAGAGCAAGTTTCAAATTACTATCTAATGCAGAAAGAATTTATCGTTTACGTAAAGATGTCAAGGCCTAATAAGTTATCTACGGGAGTTTTGCCGGTTATGATGGCTAAAGGACAGCGCTCGAGCGGACAATCAACTATGGTGCTATCGGGAAGGGATCATTCAAACATAGTGTTTTATGAATCCAGGAAAAGCAAACGGCAGGCTATAGCGCGCGAAAAGGAACTGAAGAAGCTCAACAGGCAGAAATTAACCGACCTGGTAAGAACGGTAAACCCTGAGATGCTGGATATAAGCGGCATTTGGAACGAAGACGAAATTCATTTTGAAAGAAATTCAATTTTTTTAGAATAACAAAGCGCTTAGAAATTCAAAAAGCGCTTAATAACAGAAAGGTTCGGTATCTTATCCGATGAATAGCAAAGGTATTATGATATTAAGATTGTTCATAGCGTTTATAGGCGCATCGGTATTTTGCTCGGTATTATTGATGTATTACCCAATTGCGGCGGTCGGATGCATCCCGTTATATCTTCTGATTATTATAAGAGCTAAACAAGTTTTCAGCAAAATAATAAAAAAATCAATTTTAAAAATTTAAAAAAATCAGAAAGGGCAGGCAAAAAAAATGAAATTGTTCAAATCTTCTCTAATTTTACTTGTAATTTTAAGCGCTGTTAGCATTCCTCTTCTAAACGGATGCAGTAAAATTAAAGCCATTAAAGAAGTCTCAGACATGGTAAAAGGAGACAGGCTGTATTTCTGCGAAAGATACGTAACAAAAGAAATAGGCGAAGATACCAAATTCAAAAGAGGAAAAGTAACTGTAATGATGAAACTAAAGAATGCAATCGGGGAATCTTCGGTGGATATTAATATTACCGACCTTTCAACCGGTAAAGTTGCAGATACTTTCCCGTTTACCGTCCAGCCGGGATGGGATTACATTCATTTTGACGACGTTGAGTTTAAAGATACCGGAAAGTACAAAGTCAGCTGTCTCAAAAAGAACGGCGACGTAATAGCGACCGGCGAAGTAGAAATTATTTAATAACTTAAACACATAAAACTATGCTAGACGATCTGGAATATGCAGCGCGCGACGCCGCAAGAGACGGCCTGAGAGGGCAAAACGGCGGATTTTTCAACGCTTTTTTAATGAGGTTTAAACAGAGGCTGGTCTTTAACCTGATCATAACTCTAGTTTCACTTGGAATTGTGTTGATAGTACTGTTATACGTAGCGTTTGTAATTTTAAGAGCTCTGTAAAATAATCTAATCGAAAGGAAATCTTAAAATGCTTAATCATTATGGCTTTAACCCGGATGACGAAATAAATAATTCCGGGTTTAAGAACGAAGAAGAAGAAGATGAAGAAGATGAAGAAGATGAAATTGAAGATGATGATGACGACGAGGAAGAGGATGAGGACGAAGAAGAGGATGACGATGAGGATGAAGGAATCTCGTTCGAAAAATATGTTGCACTGAGAACTAAAATGGACCCTTGTGGAGACGATAAGGAGGCTCACGATAAGATACTTCAGACTGAAGGATACTCAAGAGAAGATTGGGATTTCTACGATAGGGTTTGGAGCGTTGAAATGACAAACCCTGAAAGGCTCAATCAGTTCTCGGAACTATATGCTCAATATACTAAGAAGAATTGAGGCGCGTGTGCCAAGGGTGTGTACCAGGAAAAACTTTTAAAAAAATCAGGTAACTAAAAAGGGGATATATTTAAAATGGACCAAATTAACGGAATAACTCTCGAAAAATATGCCGACCTTGTTGTAATGATGAGCGACTGCGGCGAAGACGACGAAGCCTGCTATAACATAGCGGAAGCAGAGGGCTTTTCAAAAGCAGATTGGGATGCCGCAAAAAGCGGATGGAGCGGCAAGATGGCTGACCCAACTGACATGGGGAAAACCGCCATGGCTTTCATGCCGATGTACCAGGCCGCGCTTGGGAAAAAGAACGCGGAGAAAGAACCCTGCTCACTGGAAGAATATGCGAGGATACATTCGGACATGTCATTCAGAAAAGACCCGGATGATCCTTCTAAAAAAATCAATTATGAAATAATATTAAAAGAAAACGGGTTAACTACAACCAAGTGGGGCGAATGGAATTCTTACTGGACTCCGAAGGTGAGTACGCCCGGCGAGATCCACCAGAAGTTTGCGGCGCTGATACAGGCGCATTCTGACAGGATCTTAGGAATTAAAAGATAAAGTTTTTTTGCCCCCGCAAAAAAAAATCTTCACCGCTAAAAGCCGTGAGTGAATTGCTGGTTCACACACGGCTTGGTGAAGATGTTATTTTACCAAAACCCCGCTTAAATATAAATGCAGAATCTGAAAGTAACATATCCGTTCGTTTTCATAGGGCACGGCGAACTTAGTCCCGATCAGATAGATAAATGCGAAGAGTGTTATATCTGGTTTAAAAAGCCCGTAAAACCTGAAGTAAGAAAATTAATTATGAAAACCTGTCCGCCGCCGCTGGCGGGATTTTTTCATTGGGCCGACGAGTTTGTTCATTTTGGCTCGGCTGATGATATTTATGACGGCAATATAATGCTGGCTTATTGCGAAGAAAAATACAAGGGTATCCTTGAAGGCACAACTGATGCCGACCCTGGTTTCTGGGGTTCAAAACTAAATGATGACATCTTCCTGAATTCTTTGAAAGCCTACGCGGCGGACCTTGAACGATGGATAAACGAAGTGAACGGCATAGAGCCTGTAGCTTTCTTCCTCGGGCCAAATGCTGCAAGCCCTGTAGATGAATGGAACTACTGGAGCAAAAACTCAGCGGCGAAACTGGCGCTACCCTACATCTCGGAGTATACAATCAAACATAAAGAACTTTTCGAAACTGATCACGGCGAAGAAGAAACTGAAATCAGGACAATAAAGATCAAAGGCATCAATTCCTGGGTTGCCGAAATGTTCCCGGGCCACATGAAACATATTTACGGATATGTTGCAAGGCAGCTTCTGCATTACGCGTTACGGACAGAAAGGAACATAATCTTTGATGCGGATGAACGCGCCGGGCTGAGAGCTGTAATAAATTCAATTTACAGGGCAGACGGAATCTATGACGGGGTAGAAACGCTGACTGTAAGCGATAGTACGATTAAACATAACGCTTCGCTGATCGAATCACTTGTTAATGGATTACATCCCGCGGAGAAGTATGAAGAAATAAACAAGTTTGACGCTTATACTCAATTAGCGTTTTATGCATCAAACAACAGAACTGCGGTGATGTTTGCAAACCTGCCCAACGCGCCGGATAAATTAAAATCACTGTTGGCGGACCTGCCGGAAGTTCGTAAACCAGTAGCAGCGAGCCTTTTGGTTTTCTTGGCAAACAATCTTGTGAAGATAGGTCCGGCTTACGAAAAGAAATACGATTTTAAAGAGACCCCGCTTGCCGCGGAAATAATGGAACTGAGCTTTGACTATCCGGAAGTTACCGCCGAAGCATTTATCAACGCCGCTGCGTTTTGCGACCATCTGAAGAATTATGAAAAAATGCTGGAAGTAAGCCTGAAGGGATATGAGAAGTTTCCCGAAAATACTTCAATCAACGCGAATGTTCTTTACTCGGCGCAGAAGCTGGGAAGAAATGATATAACGCAAAAGTATTCCAAATTATCTGAAGAGCTTTCATTCAGCGATCCAATGCTGCTTTTGAATCACATTTATGAACTTGTTACTAAAGGTAATATAGGTAAAGCAAGAGAAATGGTTCTGGGTTTTATGAACAAAGGAGGCAAGCTTTCTCCTGAGCTATTGGCAAACATGATATACACCTATACGCTTGAATCAGAAGATAACTCTGACAAGGAGATTTATCTTGAAGTGCTTTTGAACTTTGTTAAAGGAAACGGCAAGAATAATATTAGATTTAAAACAAACCCGGATCTGATCTGCAACGGAACCATTGTGTTCAATAATTTAAAGAGATATGAAGACTCGGAAATTCTTCTTAAGGCCTTCAAAGACAATGATGGTAAAATGACGGCGGGTTTGTATAACCAGGCAATGTTTTCCCCCGTAGCATTGAAGGACATGAAAAAAATTGAAGAAACGTTAACGGACTTTCTTGAAACATACGGCAAAACCCCGAATATTTTCAAAGAGCATTCTTATATATTTGCGACGGTTTCGAACTGTTATGCTCTAAAGGGCGACGCGAATAAGACTATCGAATTTCTGAAACTGGCTAAGAAGAACAGATTCGATATAGATTATATAAAAGATGAGGCCGACTATGATTTTTTGAAAGGAAACACAGAATTCACAAATCTGTTCAAATAATTATTTTTGTTTTTAAATAAAATCAACAAATTGCCCTTAAATTCCTTGAAAATTTACCAATTTTTAATTATCTACTACATAAATCTGTAAATTTAATACTTTTATCGAAAAGAAGGAAAATCATAGCGTATATAGTAGCCGGCTGAATTTTAATATCTTTGTAAATTAAACCATTTAAGCCTATTTAACATCTATTATATACAGGCCCCGATGTATAACAGATTCATTTTTTCCCAAGAAAAGGAGTAAATTTATGAGAACATTAAATAAAATTTTATTATTTTACGGTCTGATGATTTCAACCACCACGATCATATCAAGCGATGTTATTGCCGGCGAAGACCTGCTGTTTGAGAAAACTCTCGCAACTTCTTCCGGTGAGAATCTGACCTTAGACTCTTTTGCAGGGAACGTGGAAATAACCACAGGTTCCGCAAATGAGGTTTCAGTTAAAATTTACGGGAACCAGGAAGCAAAAGATAAACTGGATTTCTCGGCTGAGAATACAGCTAACGGAGTTACAGTTGACGTTAAGAAAAATACAACCGGCAATATAAGAAGCCTGAACCTGAAAGTAGTGGTATCTGTGCCCCAGGAATACAACCTGAATGTAAAAACCGGCGGCGGGAATGTTTCGGTAGCTGCCGTAAAAGGAATAGTCGAATTAAACAGCTCGGGCGGAAATATTAATCTTGACGGAGTAATAGGGCAAACAAAAGTATCCACCCAGGGCGGAAAC
>Ga0265342_10001587_pt1 | contig 20980 bp, 18 predicted proteins | sample 4CB327metaG_FD_203125 | JGI IMG/M metagenome (GOLD analysis project Ga0265342, IMG submission 203125) | Rhizosphere microbial communities from Carex aquatilis grown in University of Washington, Seatle, WA, United States - 4-CB3-27 metaG | ecosystem: Host-associated > Plants > Roots >... | reverse complement strand
ATGTAGGGTCGCCTTATGGCGACCGCGACGAAGAAGGTGTTTACCTCTTAGGAAGGATGACAGTCCGCGAAGCGGACGCAAGAAGGAAACCAAAGGTTTCCTATTGGGAGCGTCCCGGCGACTTTCAAATAGAGCCGGGACAACGAAGTAGGGTCGCCATAAGGCGACCGCGACATAAGGGAGGAATAATGTCAAGAAAAACCGGGTTCATGTTGTTTTTATGTTTGGTTTTCGCTTTCCCATTGTATGCCGATAATACCGCGGCTCCGGCCGACCCGCTTTCTGATAACATCGCAAAACTAAAGAACGCAGACCCGTCGATACGCAGGCAGGCCGCCGAGGCTCTCGGTATGTTGAGAAATTCCAGCGCCGTGGAGCCGTTAAGAAGCGCTTTGAAAGACAATAACGCTTTCGTCCGTTCCGCCGCAGTGGAATCGCTCGGGCTCATGCGCGCTGGCGCGGCTTCGAAAGATATCGCGGACATTCTTCACAAGGACCAGCAGGAAAGCGTCAGGCAGAGCGCTGCGGTGGCCCTCAACTATATCGGAGACCCCGCTACGATCCCCGATCTCATAGCCGCTCTCAAGGACACGAGCGACGGCACGCGGTTCGCCGCGGCTAATGCCCTGGGTTCATTGCGCGCGACAGCGGCTGTTCCCGCCCTTATTGAAGGCTTGAAGGATAAGAACACCGGTATGCGCCGTTCGTGCCTGAACGCCCTCGGCAGGATAGAAGACAGGTCGGCTTTGAGCGCGGTTCGCGAAGCCATGAAGGACGGAGACGTTTCTATCCGCACCGAAGCCGTGACGATCTGCGGAAATTTTAACGATAAGGACAGCGAAGCGGATTTCAGGCGGCTGCTGGCCTCTACGGACAAGAACGAACAGCTCGCCGCGGCAGGGGCGCTGGTAAAGATAGGCTCGAAAGCCGGGTTGAGCGTGGCCCTCAACGGTATAAACGATAAAGAACCGGGCGTCAGGATGAACGCCGCAAACATACTCGGAGACATGGACGCGCCCGAAGCTCTATCGGCTCTCCAGAAAGCCCAGAATGACAAAGATGAAGGAGTTAAACAGGTAGCCCAGGGAGCGCTTCAGAAGATACAGGCCCGTAATCCCAAGCTGCAGGCACCGAAAAAAGCGGCTCCGTCTTCGCCAAAAAAACACACCGCTGTTTCCGGAAACAATCAATGAACAAGAAACCGTTCGCTGTATTGACGGCTCTTCTTATTCTCGTCATGCCTGTCCTTGCGTTCCCGGAATCCGGTTCCGAGGCGACATACGTAATAGATACCCCTACGGTGGGAATGCTCGACTACGGCGGCTATGACCTCAATTTCAGGCTGTTTTCAGAAGGGGGCATACTTACTCGCCTGGATTTCGGCGTTTTCAAAATAGTTAACCTGGGTTTTGGCTGGGAACTCACCAACGCCATAGGGAACCAGGATATCACCGTGGCGCCCCCGGCGCTTTTCCTGAAGGTCAAGCCTTTTTCCGGCGGCATGGTGCTGCCGGCGATAGCTTTCGGTTACGATGGCCAGGGGTATTTTTACGACAAGACCCTTAGTTCGTTCACCCAGAAAGAGAGAGGCATCTTCGTCGTTTTCGGCAGGGAATTCTTTTTCCCGGGCCTTGAAATGAATTTCGGCGCGAACATGAACGACTTCAGAACCAACACGGTCTTTGGTTTCGCTAACATGAATTTCAATATTGAAGACAAGCTTTATTTCCTTGGCGAGTACGACAACGTAAATTACCTTCCCGACAGCCGCATAAATCTCGGGATGAGATTTTTTATAACGAACGATCTGAGCTTAGACCTAGCGGGCCGCGACCTGGGGGCAGCCGGCAGGAAATCCGAAAGGATAATGCGCATCGCTTACAGGAGCAAGTTTTAAAATAACCAGCGCAGGGCGGATAACGTTTGGCAGTGGTAACAGCATAATAGTTCCTGATTCTACAATAGCCATCCGTTAACGCCGCAACGCTGAGATCCCGGGGTCAATAATGGCAGAAGAAATAAAAGGGCTGGATTTTGAGAAACCTATAATAGAACTCGAGGAAAGGGTATTGAGCCTCAGGAGCCCGGGTTCGGACGAAACATTGGACCATTCAGGCGAGATAAAAGCGCTGGAAGAAAAACTTGAGGTTTTGAAAAACCAGATCTACGGTTCTCTCAGCACCTGGCAGCGGGTACAGATCGCCCGGCACCCCAAGCGCCCCTTCACCCTGGACTACATTAAACTTATCCTCACCGGTTTCCAGGAGCTTCACGGCGACAGGTCCTTTACCGACGATAAAGCTATGATCTGCGGGTTGGGATCTTTGGAGGGTAGGCCGGTAGCGGTTATCGGCCACCAGAAAGGACGCAGCCTGCAGGAAAACCTGGACAGGAACTTCGCGATGGCCCATCCCGAAGGCTACAGAAAAGCTCTCAGGATAATGAAGCTCGCTGAAAAATTCGGCCTTTGCGTCATAACTTTTGTGGATACCCCCGGCGCGTATCCCGGCATCGGCGCGGAAGAACGCGGCCAGGCGGAAGCGATCGCCAGGAACCTCAGAGAGATGTCAGACCTGAGGGTCCCCATAGTTTGCGTCGTTATAGGCGAGGGCGGCTCGGGCGGGGCTCTCGGCATAGGCATAGCCAACAGGATACTGATGCTGGAGAACGCATATTATTCGGTCATCTCTCCGGAGGGCTGCGCGGCCATACTTTTCCGCGACGCCTCAAAAGCGGCCGCCGCTGCGGCGGCCCTTAAGATCACTGCCCAGGACCTCAAGCGGATCGGCATAGTCGATGAAATTATCCAGGAACCTCTCGGGGGAGCCCACCGCGACCATCAATTCACCGCCGAAAAAATTAAAGCGTGCCTGATTAAACATATCAAGGAACTCGAGGGCCTCTCGCCGGGAGACATAGCCCGGGACCGTTACGAAAAGTTCCGTAAGATGGGCGTTTTTGAGGATAAACCTTCAGACAAAAAAGAAAGTAAAACAAAAAAAGCATAGTGTTATGAATTGTATTTTGAATTGACGGTGTCGCGTTGAACTCGAAGATTCACAAATATTTCTTATTTTGGTCATAAGAATTTCATACGCTAAGCAATAAAAAGGAGATAAGAAAATGGCACTTGTACCAATGAAGCAGATCCTGGACGAAGCTAGGAAAAAGGGCTACGGCGTCGGAGCTTTCAATGTCAACAACATGGAGCAGATACAGGCCATTATGGCGGCCGCGCAAAAGACAAAGTCGCCCGTCATAATCCAGGCGAGCCGCGGTGCGTTAAAGTACAGCAATTTCACCTACTTGAAATACAACATGGTCGCCGCGGTGGAAGAGAACCCGGATATACCGGTGGCGATGCACCTCGACCATGGCAACTCTCTTGAAACGGCGAAGAAGGCCATCAGCATCGGTTTTTCTTCGGTGATGATAGACGGTTCGCTCATGGAAGACGGAAAGACCGCGTCTGATTATGATTACAACGTAAAAGTCACAAAATCTGTCGTTGAATACGCGCACCAGTTCGGCGTTACGGTAGAAGGCGAGATCGGAAGGCTCGGCGGGATAGAAGACGGCGTCGGCTCTGGTTCCATCCATCTTACCGATCCGGTCCAGGCAAAAAAATTCGTAGATGAAACGGGCCTCGACGCGCTTGCCATCGCCATCGGCACCTCGCACGGCGCGTACAAGTTCAAGGGTTCGGCGAACCTGGCGATGGATGTCTTAAAAGAGGTGAGAAAACTTATCACCATACCCATCGTCCTTCACGGGGCGTCATCGGTGCCTAAAGAGCTCATCGACAGCGTTAACAAGTACGGCGGCAAACTGCCTGGCGCCACGGGCGTGCCGATGGCTTCACTGCAGGAAGCAATAAAACTCGGGGTCTCAAAGATAAATGTCGATACGGACGGCAGGTTGGTCATTACCGCGAAAATAAGAGAGATCTTCGCGACAGCCCCTGAGAAATTTGACCCTCGCGACTACCTCGGACCGGCGAGAGAAGCTCTCACCGAACTCATAGTTTCCAAGATGAAGGATTTTGGCACCGCGGGCCACGCCGGAGACTATAAGCCGATGTCGCTGGAAGATATGAAGAAGTTCTATCAAAAATAGAGCTCATAAGTTAATACACGGAAAATCAATGATTTTTAATATTCGCTCTTCGGACTTGGATTCCTTGACAAACGAAGGCATCTCTGCTATAATTTTGAATATTAATTCAAAATTAAGTTAAAACTTGCAGCTTATTGTTTTTAGATGCGCCTGGCCGGCAACGGCCGGGCAGACAGAATGATACCAGGTTTTATGACCGGCAGATAATGCCGGTCGGTTAATGTCCGAACAATGAATCAGTTTCGAGGAGGTGGTGAAGTAAGGCTTATCTAGTACGCAAGAAGAGTTTTAGTTGACAAACCGCGGAAGTAATTCCGCGAAATAACAAGGAGGAATCATGGCTGCTTATGAAGTGAAGAACATTTCCGTCAAATCGCTGGTGAAAAATGTACCCGTGGTATTCGCAATTCTCGGTGCGGTAATCGGCATTTTTACATTCTTTCTTTTTCCCACCGAAATAGCCAAAGACCTAGCGTTCGGCGCGAAATTCCTTTCATGGCTTATTTTCGTGCTCCTTTACACGCTTATTATGTTTGTCGGTTTAGTTCTCATCTCTTGGCTCTATAACTGGGTCGTAGGGAAGATGGGCGGAGTCGTGATCAACATAGAACAGAGAGAAGAAGAATAGTCTTTTAAGAATCGAGATTTTTTTAACAGAGGGTAAGAGAAAATGAGGGTTCTTTATGCCCTGTTTCTCTTACTCTCTGAAGTCTTTTTCCTTCCTCAGGACCTGTGAACCGCTATCGCAAGAGGGTACACCGGTCAGAGACTTTCAGCTGATGTGCCCTCATGTCAACAGCCAATGTATAAGACGTCCCGTGAGCCGAGAGTCTTGCGGGCCGAAGATGTGGTCTATAACGAGCACGCGGATAGTCGCCCGTAACTAAAACAGGGGAATCCTGCAGTTACATAAATATGAGTTTACGAACTAAGTTTACTCTCTATATCTCATTCCTGATCCTTTTTGTCATCCTCGGGATTTCAGAGAGTATTTTTCTTACCCAAAAAACCCTCCTTAGGTCACAGCTTGAAGAGAACCGCACTAAGATTTTCAAGGATTTCAGCTACGCTTGTAACGAAGCCCTTGTAGTAAACGACCAGATCCAGGTTTTTAATACCATAAAATCTATAATCAAAACGCATTATCCGGCCATAGTATACGCTGGATATATCTCGCCCACGGACACCATACTTTTCTCCGCCAGGGACCCGGACCAGGAAAAGAACCTGAAAGGGAGAATAATTAAATCCGAAAGCTCAGGGACCTCGGAAGTAGTATCGAGCATAGGAGAACGGATCCTGGAGTACTCCCGGCCTTTCTACATAGACAACCAGTACAAGGGGACGATCAAAGCCGGATTTTCCCACAGTTACCTTGACATGCAGATACAGGACGGATTATGGCTTGTGGAAAGAATTATTATTCTCGCGGCGATATTCGCCTTGATCATAGGGTTCATTCTCGCCAATGTTCTCGCATTTTACCTCAACAAGCCCATAAGCGCCCTGGCGAAAGCCGCGGAACACCTTGGCAGCGGAAACCTTGAGGTTCAGGTAGACATCAAGCGCAAGGACGAACTCGGGAAGCTGGGTGATGCGTTCAACAACATGGTAAAAAAACTTAAAGAACTTGACGAACTCAAGGACGGGTTCGTTTCGAGCGTTTCCCACGAGCTCCGGTCGCCCCTGGCCGCTATAGACGGTTACTGCGATTTTCTCATAGAGGGCCTGAAGAAAGGCATAACCGTAGACAAACAGGAAAAAAGCCTCAAGATAATGAAGGACGCTACAATCAGGCTCACTAACTTCATCAATAACATCCTGGACCTCGCAAAGATCAAGGCAGACAGGTTCGAGATCAGGAAAATGGTGATAAATATCAACGAGTTGGCCCAGGAAATAGTTTCGCTCTTCGAATCCCTCGCGGCCCAGCAGGGCAAAAAACTTAAATACGAATCCTTCGGAGAGATCCCGAACATAGAGGTTGATCCGGAAAAGATCAAGCTGGTAATAACAAACCTTATCGGGAACGCGATGAAATTTACGGCTGAAAACGCCCAGATCACCGTAAGCGCGAGAGCCATAAAAGGAACAGGTACGGACACGCCCAAGTTCATAGAGATATGGGTCGCTGACACCGGCATCGGCATACCTCAGGAGGCTGTCTCCAAGGTATTCGACAAGTTTTACCAGGTTCAGGAATCCGAAAACAAGAAACCCAAGGGCACCGGCCTGGGGCTCGCGATCGTCGCCGAGATCATCAAGCTTCACGGCGGTAAGATCTGGGTCGAAAGTACGCTCGGCAAAGGCTCGGTTTTCAAGTTCATTCTGCCGGTAAATATTTCCACCGGGGCATAAAAGGTCACTCCTGGAAACATATGAAAAAAATACTTATAGTAGACGACGAACCGAGCCTGCAGGAGATGTTAAAAGATATACTCTCCCTTGCCGATTTCAACGTTATCAGCGCGGGTGACGGCAAGGAAGGCCTGAAGCTCGTGTACGAGCAGGCTCCGGACTTGGTGATACTCGACTGTTCCATGCCGGTACTGGACGGTTACGAGATGCTCGAGCGTATGCGGCAGGACCCGATGCTCCTGCATAAGCCCGTGATAATGTTGAGCGTGCGCAACAGCGAGTACGACGAGATCAAGGGGTTGAAGCTCGGCGTAGACGATTATATCACCAAGCCCTTTAAAGCGACCCTGCTTCTGGCGAGGGTCAAGGCCATACTCGAGCGAAAGGAACAAAGCGTTAACGCTAACCCTCTCACTCTTCTTTCCGGGAACGAGACTATAAAATCGGAAGCCGAAAAACGCATCGCGGCCGGCGTGCCGTTCGCCATGCTCTACCTTGACATAAACAATTTCAAAAGCTTTAACGATAAATACGGTTTTGACCGGGGCGATGAGGTCATAAAAGCTACGGCTAACATCCTGCTCAGGACCAGCAGGGAGTGCGGGAAAAAAGGCGATTTCGTCGGCCACATCGGTGGGGACGATTTTATAATGATAACGGCGATGGACAATTACGAACCCGTGGCAAAGAGAGTTATCGACCTTTTTGACAAAAGCATCCCGGAATATTACGACGAAGCCGACAGGAAACAGGGTTTTATCGTTTCGGTAGACAGAGAGAACAAGACGAAAAAATTTCCCTTTATGACTATCTCGCTGGCGGTGATCTCCACCGCCCACACAAAAGTAACGCATTACGGGCAGTTGAGCGGGATAGCGGCGGACCTTAAAAAGATCGCCAAGCAGAATGAAAAAAGCTCCTACGTGGTCGACAGAAGAAAAACTTAAGAATTGCTACCGGTATCATCATGGGCGAAAAAACCAACAAGGGAAGGATCTTAATAGTAGACGACCAGTCAGGGATAAGGGAGTCCATGTCGGACGTGCTCCTGATCGAAGGCTATGAGGTCTTTACCTTTGAAAACGGTTTCGCCGCTATCGAGAAATCGAAAGATGTGTCTTTCGACGTGGCCTTCCTCGACATAAAAATGCCCGGCATAAACGGCGTCGATACTTTCCGGGGGATCAAAAGATACAGCCCGGAGACGGTCGTTTTTATGATAACGGCCAACGCCGAAGAGGAATTGATCAACCAGGCTCTTGAAGAAGGAGCTTACGCCATCATCAACAAGCCCTTCGATATGGATATGATAATAGATATCGTGCGGGATTCTCAGAAGAAAACGGCCATCCTGATGGTAGATGACGAAAAGGAATTCATAGATAAGACGCGCCAGGAACTTATTAAGAAAGGCTACAAGGTGATATCTGTTTCAGACGAGGTGAAGGCGAAGGAATCATTTTCAAGAAAAGCCGAAGAGGTCGTGCTGGTCAATATCAAGGGACAGGTAAATTCGGAAGATATATTCAAGAAAATAAAAAATATTACAGGGGAAGAGAACCCGCGCATCATAATGATCAATTCCTGCAAATTTAACGGCAATGCCGGCGAGATAATAACTGTAGGGACGAGAAAACTGCAGAATCAGAATCTCGATATAAACGAAATAAAAAACACGATCGACGGTATCCTCAAGGAAAGAAAAATACCCGAGAAAGCTTCCGTAATGATAATCGATACCGATACGGTGCTTGTCAACACCATCTCCGTTGAACTCGGCAGGTCAGGCTATGACATAACCGTAGTCCCGGACTACTCCCGGGCGATTGAACAGATAAAAAACTCGGACTTTAAATTGGTCCTTCTCAACCCCTCACTGACGCAGGGGGACTTTAAGGCTCAGATCGAAGAGATAAAAATGATAAAACCGGATACGGAGGTGGTACTTCTGCCTTCAAACCCCGGCGAGGGAGCCAAGATCGAGAGCTACACTTACCTGTACAAGCCCTTTGACAGCGTAAAGATACTGTCGCTGATCAAAGAGATCTGCGAAGAAAAGAGAAAAAACGAAGGCACGGACAAGCCTTAGCCGTTTTGAATAAAGCCCGCTGTGAGTCTAAGGCGCGGGGGCTCATTTAACTGCCGGTTCGGCCCGCGATTACTGGCACGCTCTGGGATTAAAGGATATTATGGCTAATAAAAAAATACTGGTCGTTGACGATTCCGAATCCTTCCAGGAAACCATCAAGGACATCCTGACCCTGGCTGATTTCGACGTCGTTACTGCGTTAAACGGCAGGGAAGGTCTGGACAAGGTTTATAAGGAAAACCCGGACCTGATAATCCTGGACTGCATGATGCCGGAGATGGACGGCTATGAAGTGGTCAAAGCCATGAGAACAGACCCTATATTATCCAATAAATCCGTGATCATGCTCACGGGCAAGGACAGCGAGTACGACGAGATAAAAGGCCTGGCCCTGGGCATCGACGACTATATCGTAAAACCTTTCAACCCTTCCCTCCTCATCGCGCGCATAAACGCGACTCTGGAGCGTAAAACGCAGAGCATCAACGCCAATCCCCTGACCCTGCTCAGCGGCAACATCGTCATAAAGGCCGAAACCGAGAAAAGGATGGTATCGAACATCCCTTTCGCCATGATGTACATAGACCTTACGAATTTCAAGAGCTTCAACGACCGTTACGGTTTCCAGCGCGGGGATGAGATAATCAAGAGCACGTCTAACATTCTCATCAGATGCGTAAAGGAATACGGGAAGAAGGGTGATTTTATCGGGCACATAGGCGGAGATGATTTTATAGTGCTTACGACCCCTGAAAGATATACGGGAATTGCCGAGAACATAATCAGGATGTTCGATGAAACGGTTAGGTCATTTTACGACAAGGAAGACCTGAATAAAGGGTTTATCATCGCCCCGGACAGGAATAACAACATCCACCAGATCCCTATAATGACCATATCGATAGCCGTGATCGACACCGAACACACGCAGATCATTCATTACGGACAGATCACTGAAATTGCTGCGGAGCTGAAAAAACTTGCGAAACAACAAAATGGAAGTGCTTTTGTTGTTGATAGGCGGAGCCAATGATCACAAAAAAAATCCTGGCAGTAGACGATGACGAACACCTTTTATCGCTTTTGAGGGATGTCCTTGAACGCGAAAAGTATATGGTTGTAACCTGCTCTGACACCGAAGAGGGCTACGCTAGGATAGTAAAGTCGCAGCCGGACCTCGTGATACTCGACATCAAGGTCCCGCGCATAGGCGGCATCGAGCTGTGCAGGCTGCTGAGGCAGAACCCGCTGACGAAAAAGATTCCCATCATAATGTTGACGGTGGAATCCTCGGAAACGGACAAGGTGATCGGTCTCGAGATGGGCGCGGACGATTACATCACCAAACCGTTCGGCAACAAAGAATTGATCGCGAGGATAAATTCGCTCCTGAGAAGGGCCAACCGCAAGGAAGAAACGGAGTCCGTGAAAGTCGACGGCCTCGATATAAACCTTATTTCAAGGACCGTCACCATCAACCGGAAACCGATCACCCTGCGCCCCAAGGAGTTTGACCTGCTGCACGTGTTCGTGATGAAACCGAATATCGTCCTGACAAGAGAGTTCATCCTCGAAAATGTTTTTGAATGCCAGGCGCTGATCACTACAAGGACTATCGACACCCATATCAAGAACCTGCGTCACGCTCTGGGCCCCTGGGCAAAAAGGATCATTACCGTTTTCGGGCGCGGTTTCAAGTTCGTTCCCGACCAGAAAAAGAAGTAGTACGGAATAAACAAATAAAGCTGATTCCCTTGTCAAAATGCTAATATGACCTCAAAAAAATCCCCCGCAAAAAAAACCGTTAAAAAAAACGCCCTCAATAAAGCAGTTCCTGAAGAAGAACGGCTCCTCTTTGCCAGGATAAAAAAAGGCGATGACGCCGCGCGGAGCGAACTCCTGAAAAAATACTCCGTCTGGGCGACAAATATCGCGCGGAAGTACCACGCGCTTTTTCCGAATATAGGGATAGCGGAACTGGAAGCCGAAGGCAACAGGGGCCTGCTGGAGGCCATTGAAAGGTTCGAAACTTCTAAAGGCGTAAAATTCTCGACTTATTCCTGGTTCTGGATAATAAAGAACATCCAGGAGTACATAACCTCCAGCATCAACCTCATAGGTGTTCCGGCAAAGGTAATGTCCGATCTGAGAATGATCATCAATGCCATGAACGAAGGCATTAAAAAGGGGAAAAACCCCTCACTCAAGGATATCTCGAAAAAACTCGGGCTGGGGGAAGACGACGTCAACGAGATGCTCTGGAACAAGAAAAACGTCTCCGCCCCGCTTTCCCTGGATATGTACCTCGATGAGGAGGACAGGCAGGAAAAGCTCGGGGATATGGTGGAAGACAAGAAGCTCGACGGCATCAAGAAAATACTCGACAGGCTGGATGATGAAAAAAGCATATCCAGCCTGCTGGCGCAGTTGTCTCCTCTCGAACAGAAAGTGCTGACGCTGCGGTTCGGCTTTAAGAACAATAAGTCGCTGGCCCTGAGCAAGGTCAGCAGGAAACTCAATATCTCGCCTTCGAAGACAAAGGATATAGAATACGTGGCACTGATCAAACTCAAACGCCTCTTGAGCGCGGCTCATAAAGACGACGAAAGCGCAGATTAAAGAACAGGCAATAAAACAGAGAACGTACAATGAACGCAATTAAGAAAATAGCCGTATTTCCTCTCATGGTGCTCCTGTCTTTTGCCGCCCGCTCCGGCTTTGCGGCCGCGAACGGCGGTCAAAACGCCGCTGATTACCTCAACATAAACCCCGACGCTGAAACTGTTTCCATGGGCGGCAATTCTGCGGCCTTGGTCTCCAACAGGCCGTCGATAGGTTATAACAACCCGGCCGCTCTTTCGGGGATCGATCGCGTGATGTTCTCCTTTTTTGAGGCCGCTTACCCGGCCGGCTTATATTACCGTTATGCCGGGCTGGGTATGCCCGCCCTGTACGGTAACCTGGCCGTTTCTTTCGGGGTCATAAACTATACCGGGGTTGATACGTATAACCAAGATTTTACAAAATTATCCGTCGACGACAGCTATGACGCGGTCGTCTCGGCGGGCTACGCCGTGACGATAGCCAGGACCGACCCAGTCTACCGGGAGTTCGGCTCCTTAGGTATAAACGTTAAATTCCTGGAGAGCAAGCTCGCCTACTATAATTCGGAAGCCATAGCGGTGGATATAGGGGGGATCTATAACGTGCCCTTCGCCGAAGGGCTTACGGCGGGGCTCGCGCTTAAAAATTTCGGGTCGGATATGAAATACGTTGCGACATCATACCCGCTCCCAACGACTATTGACGTCGGTCTCGGTTACAAGAACGCAGAATATGAGAACATGGTAGCCGCGCTTGACTACTGCTCGCCGAGCTCAGGCAACTCCTATTATTCGCTCGGTTTAAGCGTTATGCCCCTGTATTTCCTTCGTTTGAACGCGGGTTACAGGCAAACGCAGGATAATCTCTTCACGGGGTTCAGCACCGGATTCGGGCTGATATTCGGGCATTTCAGGCTGGATTACGCTTATATGCCCGTAAACGACTTAAGCCCGGTCAATTACGTGACTTTTTCGGTAGATATAGGCAATATCGTAAGCCTCAAAACAGCCTCGGATTTTTATCTTGACAAACATTTCAGGGATGCGGAGGCCCTCTATCGCGAGGGCGATTATATCGAGGCGAGGCGCGGGTTCGAGGAAATACTTTCCGTTTATCCCGGGCACGACGCGTCCAGGGAATATCTGGAAAAGATCACGGACAAGATCGACAAGGCGGGGGAGAGTAAAGACCGAAAGATCACCAAGTACATGGAGAAAGCCCAGGCGGCCATAGACAACAAGGATTTCATATTGGCGAAGAGGTATTATAACTACGTGGTTTCTTTGTCTCCGGACAACGATGAAGCGAGGGTCGGCCTCGAAAAACTCTGGAAATCCATCAAAGACTCAAAACTCGAAGAAGAGAGAGAGCAGCACAGCAGGGAGCTGGAAAATCTCTGGAGCAGCGCGAGGGAAAGCTACAGGACCGGCGACTACGTCGAAGCTAAGGGGTATTTCAACCAGATCCTCGCCATCGACCCCGCTAACCAGGGCGCGAAGAACGCCTTGGTTGAAATGGACAGCCAGCTCATCAAGATAGAAGCCGGGCAAATCAACGAAATATTCGCTAAAGGCCTGGCATTGTACAACGAAGGCCGGTTCAGGGAGGCGTCAAACTATTTCGACGCGGTGATCCTTGCGGCTCCAAACAGGACCGACGCCAAAGAACTCGCGGCAAAATGCCAGGAGATCGTAAGCACCCAGGATAAGGAGCAGAAGGCGCAGCAGCTGGCGCAGGACCAGGAAAGGGCCAAGCCAGAGCTGGACCGGGCTTACGATAAAGCATTAACCTATTATGAGAAAAATAATTTTGATATGGCGCTGGATAATTTTGATAAAAGCCTGGAGATAGCATTTAAATATCAATTCACCAAATACATCGAGAACATAAATAAATATGAGGGTATTATCAAGGCGACGCTGGCGGAACGGCACTATAAAGCGGGATTTGAATATTTACACAACAATAACCTTGAGGCGGCGTTCAGCGAATATAAACAATCCTTGAATTACAACCCCGACAATCTGACCGCGAGGGTCGAGATGGAGAAAATAAACAAAGAACTCGGGCAAAAGTATTATGAAAAGGGTATGTCCTATTTCTCTCGAGGTGAAATGGGAAAGGCGCGGGACGCTTTCCGGAAAGCGCTGGAATACGAACCCGATAAACCGGAAGCCTTAAGAGCTCTCGACAGAATTAAATAGCGGTGTCAGGATAGATCGCAATTACCAGATCCCAGTTAACTAAACGGAGCAATTTTCATTTTTGAGATTTGAAGTTGTGCCGATCGGAGGTTGTAATGAATAAAAGAATTCTAATGGCACTTTGTGCGGTAATGTTTATCACGCAGGCCCGGGTTATTGCGGCTGACATAATAGCCGCTCCAAATCCCTGGGTGCCCGACGGCGGAAGAGCACAAACGGGTACTCTGGCTGGAGGAATAACTTTCAAGAATCTTCCGGCGGAAGGCGAGCTGTTCGTTTACACTCTTAGCGGTAACCTGGTCACGAAACAACCGCTCGTCAGCGGGGCCGGGACGTTTAACTGGAGCGGTAAAAACGACAATAACACATATGTGGCCAGCGGGGTGTATTTTTGGGTAGTCAAATCAGCGGACGCGGTGCGGTCAGGGAAATTGATAGTTATCAGGTAGTGCGTGCCGTGAACCCCGCCTTAGGATAAGCGCCAGATTTCACTCTCAGCATATCGGATTGCAGTGATACAGCTCTTGAAACGTGCTTCCGGCGGGGTGGATTTACTCTCTCTATTTGATGGGGGCAAGAGAGTCGGTATAGGCTTCCAGAACATTAAACGTGGTTTCGCCGGGTTTTAGAAAGGATTCTTTTTCGGGGAGGGTTTCCGCCCCAACTATTACGACAGGCTTCGACGATATCTCGGTAAACTTGTTTTGCAGCAATTTTAGAGCCGGCCCTGTTAACACAAAAGTATCCCCGTCGTCGGTCAACAGAAGAAGTTGTTCTACCCCGCCCTTTCCGGGAATTTCTCTCATTTCTTTTGTCAGCCTGCCCTTTGCCAGATCAAAAGCATCATTCTTTTTTAGCTTCTTGATGATCTGTTCCCTCAGCAGTATTTTATTGTCTATTTTCTGTTGAAAGACTTCAAGGAGAGCTTCGCTGATGGTGGAAGTGTTGCTCGTGGGGATGAGCTTTTCACCAAAAGCAAGAACTTCTATTTTGGCGGTTATGGGCTTGGAGTTCACTATTATCGTACTGGTTGGGAATACTTTCCCGATCACTTCGAATTCCCTGTTGTTAAATTTGACCAGTTCTTTAGTAAGCGGGCCTACCAGTATGTAACCCTTCTCGTTGCCCGCCCTTGTTAAGACTACCAGGTTGTCATTCTTAACGTCAATTCTCCCTTTTGTCTGGAGAAGCAATAGTTCTGCCTGGGGGCCGGGAAAAACATTTCCGGCAATTTTCTTCCTTATCATTAGGCCATAATAGGCTATTAAGCCCATTATGGCCAATAATAGGATGATCGATGCTTTTCTCATTTTAATTATTTTATTTCGTTGATCTTCTTTATGTTGAAAAGGTCGTATTCTTCGCCGTTATATCTTGCTCTGCCGCGTTCCAATTCTCCTACAAATGTTACGGTCTTTCCTTCGCTTTGTTTAAATTTACCGTAATCATTGGTGCTGCCGCGTACGAAAACCCGCTTGCCGTCCGCATTGACGACCGTAACTGCCTTATAGGACTCTCTAAGTTCCTTCGGCAGGGACGCCGGATTGGGATGGGTCGATACTATCTCGATCTTACCTGTAATTGTCCGGGTCATCAGCTTCTGTATATCGGGGTTGTCTGTTACGGATATCCTTTCAAGTCTTTCCCCTGTAGGTTCGGTTACCATTTCTTTCCTGGGGCCTTTTTTGCAGCCAAACATTATAACCATTGAAAATAACAGGGGTAACAATACGGCGCAGCTCATTTTGTTCATTAATCCTCCTTGAGGATATTCATACTTTGTAACAAATTTACAATACAAAATATTTTTGGCCGTGTCAACTGGTTTTGGGCGTCCCTGCCGTTCCTGAGACAACGTAAAAGAATTCTCCGGCATGATCTATTCACACCGGAGAATCCTTTTAATGTCGGTTAAGATAACTTATTAACCTTTAACCGCATACTGTGTAGTTCCGTTCCAATTGAACCCGCCCTGGTCAACCGAAGCCTGGTTGTCATTGGCCAGATGATAGGCGACCGCGGCGTTAGTGGTAGCCGCAAGATGCAGCCATCCGTAACCGCTCGCCTGGCTGTCGGATGATTTCGTGTAGTACTGCCACATCAACTTGACTTGCTGGCCCACCATCGAAGATAGCGCGGCCTGGGTTGTCTTGTCGTCACACGAGATCATGAATATCAATTTGCCATCAGCAGTTTTCTGCGTGGTGCCTGTAAGCAACTCGGGATTCATGCTGTAGAACGTGTTTGAAACCTGGCTCGGATCAACTTCAAGGCACAGATGCCCCTGAACCACAGCCAGAGTGCCCTGTGTCCACGGGTCATACTGGGTCGAGCTGGTCGGATCCTTTAAACCGACAGTAGGAGTCCACTGATTGTCCTGGAATTTCTGGTTGCCGTACTGGTCAAAGTGCGTTGTCATCTTGTTGGCATAATCGAGCTGGGCGGTTCTCATAGCCCCGCTGTACTGTATTTCGCTCGTGATCTGACCCGACATGTCGGTAGTATAGCTCTGCCTGTTATACTGGTCATAAAACGTTGTTCCAGTGAGCGTCTTACCGTCAGCCGCGTAAGATACATCCGTCTCCCGGCCGGTCGTGGCGTCAAAAGTCGTTTTCGTTACTCCGCTTACCGTTCCGTCAGCTCCGTACGAAGTCGTTGTGTCTTGTTTGCCATCGGTGAAAGTCGTGATGGATGTTAAACCCTTGGACATGTCTGTTACCTGTCCATTAGATACTACGGCAGAGGAATTGAATGATTTGACGTCAATCATAAAAGAGCCGGAGTAATCATAATGTTCAGCGCTCTGCACCGTCTTTTTGTCGTCGCTCGTCGAAACGACGTCAGTGAGCTGGCCCGCGGTGTTGTAAGTGTAGAAAGTATACTGAGTTGTCGGGCTACCCCAAGCTGTCCCGGCCGGGGCCGTGTTCGGGTTGCCATCTTTGGATGCCACACCGGTACCATCAGAATAATCCTGCACTGTATGGTCCGTTTCGGTCTGCTGGCCCAAGGCGTTGTACTTGGTTACGTCGCCATATTGGTTCACTGAAGAAACGATGAACCCGTTGGCATCGTAGGTTGCCTGGAAAGTCATCGGGCCGTTAACGGAGCCCAATGTGGTTGTCATCATTTTCCCGTTCACATAATTCGAATAAGTGTCGTTGTCCTTGTTGAAAACGGATGTCATTATGCCGTTCGCATAATGAAATACGTTAACGATGCGCGTCGGATCTCCCGCCGTGGGGTCGGTCGAATACGACTTTAACGGCGAAAGGGCCATTAAACAGAAAACTGAAGCGGTTACAAACAAACTTCTGATTAGGTGTTTCATTTTAGTTCCCTCCTTTGTTGAAATTTTTTCATTTCCCAAGCTGCCCGGCAATTTGATTTCACCTCCCTGAGTAAATCTTTTAATCATTTCTTTCATCGAAGAACTCTCCTTTTCTTGTTAACATTATACTTAATAGTATTGGAAAAGCCATAAAAACCTTGTGAAAGAATTGTAAAATCAAGTTAGTTGGCGATCGCCCTAATGTGTTCTATCAGGCCATCGTCATACCAGTTCTGTATCAACTGAGCGTTCGGTTCCGCTGCGCTTGCCACGGTAATATCCTGCCTCTGGTTTTGGTACAGGGTGGTTGTTTTGCTGTTGCCGTCATATTCTCCCACAAGCTTTCCCTTAAAATAGAGCCATTCACTCACCAGGGTGTCATCGTGTGCGGTATATAACTGTTTGCCGTTAATGTCATAGTAAGTAGTTTCGTTGATGCCGCTGGCAAAGGAATAAACCAGTTGCGAGCCGCTCCAGAAGAATTGCACGGTTTTAACGCCCTGCGCGTTCATTGTATATTGTTGTTTGCCGTTTTGATAGTAGGTCGTATCGGTTGTCTGACCGTCCATAATACTCTCGGCTGTCACTAAGACGTAATTGCCATGGTCGTCTTTCTGGTAGTTATATTTCAGTATTGTACTGCCTTGCATATTGGTTGTTTGCGTCATGTTCCCATATTGATCAAAATATGTGGTGTTGCCTACCGAGTCAACTTTGCTTACTAATCTTCCGTTAGAGTCGGATTTATAACTGGCGACCGTATTGCCTTCGAAATCAAGGTCATATTTAGGGTTAGCGTTGCTGTCAAAAACCGTTTTTGTCTGGGATAGTTCGTCTAGAACAGACGTAACGTTTTTAGCGTATTTATCGTAGGTGAAAGTCTTCGTGAGGTTTTTCTGCGAGTCATATTCTTTAACCACCTTGCCGCCGAAACCTATCTCCTGATAGTCGAGCACTTCGCCCTTTTCATTTTTGTCCACTATTTCATTGGTCCCCTGCACCAGCTGGGACTGTTTTTGCAGATCGCCGTTGGCACCAACGGTTTTGGTGTTCCACCCGAGAGAAAACTGCTTTGTCCCGTCCGTAGCGACCTTGAGCGTCATCTTGCCGTCGGGGCTGAAGTATACGCGGCTTCCGTCTTTTTCTCTTGCCGCGACCGGCCGGCCCGGGAGTATATCCATCATCTGGTTAGGTTTGGCGAAACTCTGGTCAAGCGAGTCTATGGGGCGGCCTTCCGGGCCGAAAGAATAAGAGGATTGGGTCGGAGGCATTATGTCTGCGGCGGCCCTGCCGGCGCAGAAGACCGTCAGAACATATATGAGACTTATAAGTAAGCAGGAAATTCTTTTATATGTTTCCATAAGGATTACCCTCGCTGAACGTGTTTTAGATTGATTTTTCTCAAACTTATTATATCATTCTTAATAGGAATACTGTTAAAATAATTGTGAAATAATTGTAAAAATATACTTGGCTTTTCCTGATAATTTCAACGTGAATTTGGAGGTTTCCGGAGCCCTGCCCAGGATAAACGCCGCTGAAAATGCCTATTTTTACTCTTAAGTATAAAACAAAATCCTTTTATTTGCAATAGAATTTAGTGATCGCGCTTTATTGTGGAGATATAAGCCGTATTGTTCGATCCGGTGTAAGGAAAGCCGTTCCTTGGCCTTTTGCCGGCGGGGCTCAATTCTGATAGTTCAAACCATTGTCCTTACATTTACAATTACCTTCGACTTCGCTGGAACGCCGTCTTGATTTCACAAACATTTCACAAACATTTCAACGTTTTTACTTTTTGATTTTGTATATAATAATTGACAAAATGCGGCGAATCGAGATACAAAGGAGACTACCATGGGCGCGGCCGCTATTCTGATTGTTGAAGACGAAAGCAGCATTGCCGGACTATTGCAGGACCGTCTCAGGGGAGAGGGATATCAGGTCACCATAGCCTATACCGGCGAAGAAGCCGTCAGGGACATAAAAGAAAGAAAACCGGATGTGATAACTCTCGATATTCATCTCCCCGATGCGAACGGGATGAATATTCTTGCTGGGATAAAGGCTAACCCGGACACGAAAGCGATACCCGTGATCATCATTTCGTCGAGCGATGAGGGCGAAAATGCGAAAATGAATGGAGCGGAGGAGTTTATTCCCAAACCCATTAATTTCAAGAAACTTTTTGAGATCATCAGAGGTTTGAAAATAAAATAAAAAACCTTGAAATTTGGCTGCAATTTAACTAAGATTATATGGCATCGAAGTGATCCGAAAGCAGGAATGAGAACGGGACATATGAAACCGATTTCAAATTTATTATTATTTCCGTTTATAAGGCCGCGGATTTTTACGGCTTTTATTGCTTTTTGTATTTTGATCAACAGCTTTTACCCCAGGGCTATCATCGAGCTCAAGAACTATGACGTCATAGTCCTCGCGATGGGCAGCCAGTCGGTTTTCCTGCATTTATTCGCTCTTCCGAACAAGGTTTCCGTGGAACTCGCGAACCTTATCTTTAACGATAAAACTCAGCCGGTTCAAAACAGGTCCAGGCACGGCAGCAGGTCTAAAAAAACTTCGGATTCTTCTTCCGACTTTTCCATACTCCGTTTTCTTGACGAAAAACAGAACCTCAAGGAATTCCAGTTGGACATCTGCCAGGCGGGAGTTTTTATAGCCCAGGTCTCGGCAGGTTTTTCATCCGCTTGTTCAAGGGCCTCCGGTACCGTTCGGGTACAGGGGATCTTGTACCTGGTATTCATAATGCTTTTATTCAGCCGTCCGAGGGGAGACGTAACCAAGAACGCAATAAATCTGATTTTTAATAATATGAAACCCGGCTTGAACCTGAGACCGGGTTTTCTATTTCCGGAGGCGCTGTCATGAACTGGCTAATTGATTATTATCTAAGGTCGCTCAAGCTGCTGATGAAACCGTACCTTCGATTTGTGTTTTTTAACAAAACGATCGCGGTCATGTTAACGGCGTCTTTGATCCTCAACATTTTTATGTCGTCGGGTTACGCGTCGGTGGCGCAGGACGACAGGGAAAAATACAGGATAGAGCAGCAGTCGATCATCGGCGGCCCCGGTAATAACTATTATAATCCCCAGGAGATGTCTAAAGACGGCGGGTTGGTGCGGGTAGAGGACAAGAACGAGAAAAAGATCTACCTGGTAGACAAATGGTCGAAGGAAGTCGTAGGATTTGTGGATGAGGTGACGGGCCTTACGACGAAATTTTCCAAGGACGAGGACGGCAAGACGGTCAGCAAGGTCTACGATAAACAGGGCAAAGAGGTAACGGATCAACAGCCGAAGTCCGAAGGCTTTTTGGCGTCGGTCGTAAAAAAAGCGGAAGACTTCATAAGCAAACTCGGCAACGCGCTCCGGGGCGGAGAATCAAGATCCGACAAGGGAAGGCCGGTAAGCGAAGAAAAAAAGAAAACGGAAGCGTTAACTAATGCGGCGACCAAAGAGCACGCGAATTCCGAGGCGCAGGGCATCAGGGGCAAGTCTGAAACGGTCAATAGCCGGACGTCCGTAGTGACTACGAATAAAGGAGTAAGAGAGTTAAGTACCAATGCCGGAGAAAAACAGGGTGCGGCAAAGCACAAACTACAGGAATCAGCTACCACCATCAACGGCTTAACCGACAACCTGGGCGACCTGAAGAAATACATTAACAAATTTAGCGAAAAAACCGCTGAGTTCATGATAAACCTCATAAACAAGTTCACTCCGAAAAGAGGGAAAGAAGGCCAGACCGAGATGCAGGTAAGTATCCAGGACATACAGAACGTGGCTAAAGAGCAGGGGGTAACACTTTACGCTTCAAGTATTAATGATAAGGACACCAGCAGTTTAAAGAAGGCCCTCCAGGCCGGACCGGTCATAGCGTACATGGATAACGGCGGCAAGGGCATATTCGTGGTGGTCACGGACGTAAACGATAAATACGTGACTTACGTGGCTCCTGACGGAAAGCATGACAGCATATCTCTTGAATCTTTCCAGCAGCAATGGAGCGGCAAGGTCTTATCGGTGAGGGAAGCGGAGGGCAGCCAACCGCTTGACACGGATACAAAATCCAAAACCAAGGGAGTGTTTTCAAGGCTTGTTGATACCATAAAGGACCTATTCGCGGTCGGAAAATATTCGTCGGAAGAAGGGGGCACGGTGGTTGTGCAGCCTATCAAAGACTTGAAAGGCGGCGTGATAGGCCAGCGCATATTCGATACGAGCAGGAAGCTTGCTGACGGGACCTACGCCGTAA
>Ga0265342_10001585_pt1 | contig 20992 bp, 18 predicted proteins | sample 4CB327metaG_FD_203125 | JGI IMG/M metagenome (GOLD analysis project Ga0265342, IMG submission 203125) | Rhizosphere microbial communities from Carex aquatilis grown in University of Washington, Seatle, WA, United States - 4-CB3-27 metaG | ecosystem: Host-associated > Plants > Roots >... | reverse complement strand
ACGCCGTCGGTGGAATCGAGCACATCCGCGGGGATTCCGCTGGCCCGGGAAACGCGCGCCGCACCCGACAACTCCCGGCTGGACAGCGCCGGGCGGTGCGAGCCGCCACACTGCACTCAGGCGGCCGCCGGCTGCTCCCGGAGCCCGGTCCGCCGCAGGCGCGGTCCCCGGCCCGGGCCGGGGCGACCGGCTACGCCGTCGGTGACGTCCTCGACGACCGCTTCGAGATCCTCGCGGTACTCGGGCAAGGCGGGTTCTCAAAGGTCTACCGGGTGCGCGACGACGTCGAGGGCAAGGAGCGGGCACTCAAGCTCTTCAACACCGCCGCGGGGTATGAGGCGGTGCGCCGCGAGATCGGCGCGCTGCGGGAAATCCGTCATCCCAACGTGGTGGAGGTCTTCTGGGCCGGCCAGACCAGCGCGGGCGAGTGGTACCTCATTACCGAGTTCATCGACGGTGAGTCACTGGAGGAGTTCGCCTCGGGAAGGCGAACCCTGCGGGACCGGGAGGCGGTAGACGTCGCCCTCGACTTGCTCGCGGCGCTCGTCGCCTTTCATCCCGATGCGGACAAGGGGCTGATCCACCGCGACATCAAACCGCGCAACGTCATGCTCACCCGCTCGGGAGCGAAGCTGCTTGACTTCAACATCGCTTCCCGGTTCGGCGACCCGGTGCTCACTCAGTCCGGCACGCCGCCTTACCAGCCGCCCGACGCGGACCTCGCGCGCTGGGACGTCTCCACGGACCTGTTCGCGGTCGGCGTGCTGCTCTACCAGTTGCTCTGCAATGGCAACCACCCGTACCCGAATGCGATGCCCGTGGCCGACGCGGCGGTGACCGACGCCAGGGCGTTCCGCTCCGACCTCGGCCCTGACCTCGCGGAGTTCCTCGTCAAGGCAAGCGCGCCGGCCAGTCGTGAACGTTTCTCCTCGGCCACGGAAATGCGGCTTGCCTTGCGTGACATCCGCGATCACCTGTGAGCGGCGGCGCAGGCGCATTGCCGATGCCGTCAACGCCCGGCATTTCTGGCATGATCGAAATGTGGCTACCCTCCTTGACCGCCTCGCTCAAGTCGCATACCAGGCCTACCGCGGCGCTCTTCCCGCCACCCATCTCCTGCCGTGGGAAGACCTCACTAAAGAGGAGCGGCGAGCCTGGAAGACAGCCATATCCGCCGTCGCCGGGGAAGCGGGCGGCACCGTCATCGAGCCGCCGCCGGGCAAGTCCCTGGTTATCCAAATCGGCGACCAGCAGCATACCTTCGGCAGCGACTTCACGGTCGGCCGTGAGGCCAGGCTCATTATCGACGACGATTTCGCTTCCGGCCAGCACGCCCGTTTCATTACCGTTCGCGGCCTGTGGTACGTCGAAGACCTCGACTCCACCAACGGCACCACGCACAATGGGCGTCCCATCCTTTCCGTGCAGCTGCTGAGAAGACGCGACAAGATCAAGATCGGCCATACCGTGATGACCGTGGTATCGCTGTGAGCCGTCGGCGGCGCCCGCATCGATAAAGTACGGGAAGCACACTCGCCTGCTTGGAGGATCCGTGACCGACGCGGTTCAGACCGGCGACGCCGACGGCGTCCTGGTGATCACCATCAACCGTCCCGAGGCCCGCAACGCCGTCAACGCCGAGGTCGCCGCCGGCGTCGCGGCGGCCATTGACGCGCTCGACCGCCGTGACGACCTGCGCGTCGGCGTGATCACCGGCGCGGGTGGCACGTTCTGCGCCGGGATGGACCTGAAGGCGTTCCTCACCGGCGGACGGCCGTCCATCCCCGGCCGCGGCTTCGCGGGCCTGACCGAGGCGCCGCCAGCCAAGCCGCTGATCGCGGCGGTCGAGGGGTACGCGCTCGCCGGGGGCTGCGAGATCGCGCTGTCCTGCGACCTGGTGATCGCGGCGGACAACGCGAAGTTCGGCCTCCCCGAGGTCAAGCGCGGCCTGGTGGCCGCGGCGGGCGGCCTGCTGCGGCTGCCCCGGCGGATTCCCTACCAGGTGGCCATGGAACTCGCGCTGACCGGAGACTTCCTCGACGCACCGCGGGCCTACCACTTCGGCCTGGTCAACCGGCTCACCGAGCCAGGCGGCGCGCTGGCCGCCGCCCGTGAGCTCGCGGCGGCGGTCGCCGCCAACGGCCCGCTCGCCGTGCGGGCCACCAAGTCGGTCATCGCCAGCGCGGACAGCTGGCCGGTCGATGAGTTCTGGAGCCGGCAGCAGGCGATCGTCGAGCCGGTGTTCACGTCCGCCGACGCCCGTGAAGGAGCGCTGGCCTTCGCCGAGAAGCGCCCGCCGCGGTGGACCGGGCGGTAAGGCCTGACCGCGTGTTCCCGTCAGAAGAACGTGTGGATGACGTCGGTGACGTGCTCGCTGTCATCGACGACCGGAATCACGCGCCACTTGTCGAAGGTGGTGCACGGGTGGGAGATGCCCAGGCACACGAGGTCACCGGGACGCAGGCCGGATTCGTCGGGAACGTCCAGGTAGGCGTGCTGGTCGTTGAGCGCGGTGACTTTCATCGCGGCGGCATCCCCGGCCGCGCGGCGGTCGGCTGGTTCCCGGGTGCGCACGCGGAGCGGGACCGGAAGCCCGGCGTCGAAGGAAACGTCGCGGCGCCCGGCGCCGAGCAGCACCAGCCCGGGCTCGGGACGGGACAGGACCGGTGCCCACAGCTCAAGGGCCGGCCGCAGGGTGAGGTCGCCGGCCGTGTTACGTACGGCCGGCGAGATGCCCGCGTAGAACCCGTGGTCGTGGGTGATGTAGCCGCCGCTGCGCAGGATGACCTGCGGCTGGACCTCCGGCCGCCCGGCGGCCGTCAGCTCGGCGACTACGACGTCGAAGAACGCGCTGCCGCCGGCCGTCAGGACCGGGCGGTCACCGATGAGCCCCGCCTCGTGCAGGTCGTCGGTCAGGCCGCGCAGCGCGCGGCAATAGGCGGCCACCCGCTCCAGCGTCGCCGGGTCGGCGTGGTGGCCGAGTCCGCCCTCGTAGCCGGCCACTCCGGCCACCGACAAGGTCGGTGTGCGCGTCACGGCCGCCGCCACCGCGAGCGCCTCGCCATGGGTGCGGGCGCCGGTGCGGCCGCGGGCATGGCCCAGTTCGACCAGCACGGGAAGCGGGCGCCCACGCATGTGCGGTCGCAGCTGCCGGTCGAGGTAGGCAACCCCGTCGGCGCTGTCGACGTAGCAGAGCACCTCGAGGCCGGGGTCGGCGTTCAGCTGGCCGGCCAGCCAGGACATCCCGGCCGGGTCGACCATCTCGTTGGCCAGCAGCAGCCGCGAGACGCCGAACGTGCGGTAGGTCTGCAGCTGGCCGACCGTCGCGACCGTGATGCCCCAGGCGCCGGCGGCGAGCTGCCTGGCCGCCAGCTGCGGCGCCATGGTGGTCTTACCGTGCGGGGCCAAGCCCACCCCGGCCGCCCGGCAGTACGCCGCCATCGCGTCGATGTTGTGCGCCAGGGCGGACTCGCGCAGGGTCAGCAGCGGGTAGCTCAAGCCGGCCTCGTGCAGCCGCGGGCGGGCCGCCGCGAGCGAGTCCGCGCTCACCCGATGACGGGCCGCGAGCGGACCGAACCCTTTCTCGGTCGCGGTGATCGGCCGTTGCCGCAGTGCCTCGATGGGCCCCGCGAGCGGTGCAGGAAGATTCATGCAACTCACTATTCTGCATGACATGAACGCGGAGTCGCGAGGCGTCGCCTGGGTCAGGGTGCCGAGCCTGGTCGGCATGACGGTGCCCGACGCGCGGCGGGTCGGCCAGGACAGCGGCGTGGTCGTTACCTCGGCGAATCTCGACGGGCCGCCGCTCGGCACGCTGACCTGGCCAGGTACCTGGATGGTGACCGCTCAGCGTCCGGGCGCCGGATCGCATGTCGAGCGGTGGTCGAGGGTGATCATCGAGTTCAGCGAAGTCCCGGGCGATGACGATGCCGACGACCATGAGCCGGAGGAACCATCGTTAATCATTGCGGCGCTCATCGAGGGAGGAGACGGCCATGGCGATTAGCGTCTTCGACATGTTCAAGATCGGTATCGGCCCGTCGAGCTCGCACACCGTGGGCCCGATGCGCGCCGCCCGGGCGTTCGCGGGCGGCCTCGCCGACGACGGGCTGCTGCCCCGCGTCACCCGGGTTCGGGCCGAGCTGTTCGGCTCGCTCGGCGCGACCGGCCGCGGGCACGGCAGCGACCGGGCCGTCATCCTCGGGCTTGAGGGCGAGGACCCGGAGACCGTGGATACCGCCGTCATCGACGAACGGGTGGCGGCGGTGCGCGACCGCGAGACCATCTTCCTGCTCGGTGAGCACGCGGTCAGTTTCGCCGCGGCCGACCTGGTGCTGCACCGGCGCCAGTCGCTGCCGTACCACCCGAACGGCATGCGCTTTTCCGCCTTTGACCGGGACGGGGAGCTGCTGCGCAGCCGGACGTCGTATTCGGTGGGCGGCGGCTTCGTCGTCGACGAGCCGGCCGACGGCACGGCGCCGGCCATGGCCGGCAGCGCCGACGACGCCGGCCTGCCCTACCCGTTCGGATCGGCGGCGGAACTGCTGAGGAGGTGCACGGAGTCGGGCCTGCCGATCAGCGGCGTGATGCTGGCCAACGAGACAAGCCTGCGCCCGGCCGGCCAGGTGCGGGCACGGCTGCTCGACATCTGGGCGGTGATGCGGCAGTGCATGGCCACCGGGTGCGCCAGCCCGGGCATCCTGCCGGGCGGGCTGAAGGTGCCGCGGCGGGCGCCCGAGCTGTACCGCCAGCTGGCGGCGGACCCCGGCCAGGCCGATCCGCTGCGGGTCATGGACTGGGTGAACCTGTTCGCGATCGCCGTCAACGAGGAGAACGCGGCCGGCGGCCGGGTGGTGACCGCGCCCACTAACGGCGCGGCGGGCGTGGTGCCGGCGGTGCTGCACTACTACACGCGGTTCTGCCCGGGCGCCTCGGACGACGGCGTGGTGCGGTTCCTGCTGACCGCGGGCGCGATCGGCGCGCTGTACAAGCAGAACGCGTCGATCTCCGGTGCCGAGGTCGGCTGCCAGGGCGAGGTCGGGTCGGCCTGCTCGATGGCCGCGGGCGCGCTGTGCGAGGTGCTCGGCGGGACCCCGTGGCAGGCCGAGAACGCCGCGGAGATCGCGATGGAGCACAATCTCGGCCTGACCTGCGACCCCGTGCGCGGTCTCGTGCAGGTGCCGTGCATCGAGCGCAACGCCATGGGCGCCATCAAGGCCATCAACGCCGTCAGGATCGCGCTGATGGGCAGCGGAGAGCACCTCGTGAGCCTGGACACGGTGATCACGACGATGCGCCAGACCGGCGCGGACATGAAGACCAAGTACAAGGAGACCGCGCGCGGCGGGCTCGCGGTCAACGTCATCGAGTGCTGAGCGGACCCAGTGCGAGCGCCGGGATAGCACGGCAGGTCGTCTTCGGGTGAGGGAACGCGGGGGGCCGGGTGCCGCGTCCAAGTGGCAAGTAACTCACAGACTCGGAGTTGAGCCATGGCCGTTCGCTTCACCCCTGCTTATCGTGCGCTAGCCGTCGGCGGACTTGCGGCGGCGGCGCTGATCGGAGCGTTTGCGCTTGGCAGCAGCCAGGGCAGCGCCGCGACTTCGCCGTCGGGATCACCATCGGAGACACCGGCCGGCGCCCGGCCGGCCGTGCTGACCGCGACGACCGCGGCCGCCCGGATCACCGTCACCGGCACCGGCAACGTGACCGGTACCCCGAATCAGCTCGTCCTGGCCATGGGCGTCCAGGTGAACGGGTCGTCGGTGGGATCGGCGCTGGCCAACGCCAACGACGCGGTCAACCGCGTGACCGCGGCACTGCGAGCCGACGGCGTCGCCGCCGCCGACATCCAGACCTCGGGACTTTCGATCTGGCCGAACTACCCCAACAACTCCCAGACGCCCAACGGCTACAGCGTCAGCGAGTCGCTCAGCGCCACCCTCAACAGCCTCACCAGCGCCGGCACCCAGATCGACGCGGCCGTGCACGCGGGCGGCAACGCCGCGACAGTCAGCGGCATCTCGCTCAACCTCACCGACACCAGCTCACTGCTCGCGCAGGCCCGGGCCCGGGCCGTGGCCGACGCGACGGCCAAGGCGTCGCAGTACGCCCAGGCGCTGGGCCAGCCACTCGGGCCGGTGGTCAGCATCACCGACCAGGCCGTGGCCCAGCCCCTCCCCGAGTACGCCGCGGCGAGTTCCGCCGCGGCCAAGGGATCCGTGCCGATCTCACCAGGGACCCAGCAGCTCAGCGTCTCCGTCACCGTGGTATTCGCGGTCTGACTGAGCCCTTGAGACCGGCGGTGTTAAGGAGGAAGGAACGGGTGATGGGATCCCGGCCGCACCGGTTACGCCCGCGACCTGGAATGTCAGACCATTTGCTTATTATCGAATACATGAACGAGCAATTGGCGCTCTCCGCGCCGCGAGCAGGCGGCACCTCGCAGAGCGGATCCGCCGAGCTTCCCACGCACGGTGATGCACCGGAGCCGCTGGAGCGGCTGGAGGCGCGGATCTGTGAGCTGGCCGGGCACCTGACGGCGGCCACGTGCCAGTTCCTGCTGCTGATCGCGGACTTCGACGAGCGCCGGGGCTGGGCGGACTGGGAGATGGCGTCCTGTGCGGCGTGGCTGTCGTGGAAGTGCCAGATCGCCCCGGGCACCGCCCGGGAGCAGGTCCGGGTGGCCAGGTCCCTGGCGCAGTACCCGCTCATCCGCCGGGAGTTCGCGGCGGGCCGGCTGTCGTACGCCAAGGCGCGGGCGCTGACCCGGATCGTCACCCAGGACACCGAGGCGGACCTCGTCGCGATGGCCACGCCGATGACCGCGGGCCAGCTGGAGCGCTTCGCCCAGGCGCACCGGCGGGTCAGCGAGGCCGACCATAACCGGCCCCGGCCCGCGCGCAGGCTGACCTGGGGTCCGGCCGGCGACCTCGACTACCAGTTCCGCGCCGTCCTCCCGGCGGAAGCCGCCGCCGTCGTCCTGCAGGCGCTCCGCGCCGCCCGCGACGACCTGGAGCACCCCCACGACGAGCATCATGACCAAGACCATGACGTTTCCGCGGAAACGCGGCTCGAGCGACTAGGCCGCCGGGACGCCGAGGCCGGGACCAGCCTCACCGGCGCAGAGCCGCCTCGGGCCGAGATGGAGTCGACGGAGAACCTAGCTGACGCCCTCGTCGAGATATGCGCCGATTACCTAAGCGCCCGGGCCGCCACCGCCGACAACCCCGACACCTACCAGGTCATCATCCACGCCGGCACGCGGGCCATCACCGGCGCGGGACCAGGAACCGGCGCAGAGCTGGGCGCCGCCGCAGAGCTTGCCGCTGTCCCGGAGCCCGAAGACGTTTCCGCGGAAACGCCCGGCCCGCGGCGGCCGGCCGCCGGATCCGCCCGGCCAGCGCTGCCGTTCTGGCACCCGGCGCACGAGGACCGCTGCCACCTCCAGGACGGCCCCGCCCTCAGCCCGGCGGCCCTGGCACTCATCGGCTGCAACGCGACCATCTCCACGATGATCCACGACCTGTCCGGCGCGATCATCGACGTCGGCCGCCGCACCCGCAAGCCCCCGCCCGCCCTGCGCCGCGCCCTCCGCGAGCGCGACCGGGGCCGCTGCCAGTACCCCGGCTGCGCCTCCCGCCGCACCGACGCCCATCACATCCGTCACTGGGCCAACGGCGGCCAGACCAACCTGGCCAACCTCATCAGCTTCTGCAAAGCCCACCACCGCCTCGTCCACGAGAAGGACTACATCATCGCCGCCACTGCCACCGGCTTCGCCTTCTACACCAAGGACGGCACCCCGGTCCCCGGTTGCCCGCAGCTCCCGCACCGCCCCGGCGACATCACCACCGCCCACGACGCCGCCATCACCCCCACCACGATCAATCCCCCGCATTCCGGCGAGCGCCTGAACCTCTCCCTGGCCATCTGGATTGCCTTCGCCAACGCCCGCACCCAAGCCGACCGCGAGGTTACCCGCCGAGCATGAAGTCGGCCATCAGGTCCTGGACGGCTTCCACCATGTGCCCGCCGTCGGCCGTCTTGCCGCCTGCCGCCTGCGCGGCCGCGATGCGGGCGCCGTGGTCTTGCTGTGCCTTCACGAAGGCGAGCCCGTCCAGCATGTCGCCGTGCCAGCTGCCGTCCGGGTTGCGCCGGATGACGCTCACCGCCCCGAGCAGCCTGGCGCGCTGCGAGCTGGTGGCGCAGTGGGAGAACGCGGTGCGGGTCAGCCGGACCGGAGACTCCGTGTACCGGACCGGGTCACCGATGATCGGGTACAGCCGCGTTGCCCCGTGGAGCTGGTTGAACATGTCGATACCCGCGAGGCTACAGCACAAATTCGCAACAACTCCCCGGGCGGTCTTGCGGAAGGTTTCGGCATTGCCTTGAATGAGGATTCACAGCCGGGAAGTCCTGCCTAGGCGAAGCTGGAACCTGCGTAATGAAGCACGATTCAGTCCTCGAGGTCAGGGGCGTCAGTGTCCGCTTCGGCGGGCTGAAGGCGCTCGACGCCGTCTCGCTCGCGGTCGCTCCCGGCGAGGTGGTCGGCGTCATCGGGCCGAACGGGGCAGGCAAGACCACGCTGCTGAACGTCTTGTGCGGCTTCATCCGGCCCCAAGCGGGCGAAGTGCTCATCGATGGCCGCGGCTACCCGCACCTGCGGCCGCACCAGCTGGCCGGGCTCGGGGTGGCAAGGACGCTGCAAGGAGTGGGCCTGTTCGAGCGGCTGTCCGCGATCGAGAACGTCATGACCGGCGCGAACTGCCGGGCCACGGCGGGATTCTGGCCGGCGCTGCTCGGGCTGCCCCGCTCGGACCGGGATGAGCGCAGGCTGCGGCGCGACGCGACCGAAGCCCTGGACCGGGTGGGGGCGGCGCAGGCCGCAGGCGCCCGGCCGGGCGAACTGCCCTACGGCATGCGCAAGCGGGTCGCGCTGGCGCGGGCGCTTGTCGCCCGGCCGAAGCTCCTGCTGCTCGATGAGCCCGCGAGCGGCTTGTCCGAAGTTGAACTCGCCGAGCTCGGCGGGCTCATCCGCGAGTTGTCCGCCGAGACCTCCCTCGTCATCGTGGAGCACCACATGGACCTGATGATGTCCGTCTGCGACTCGCTCGTCGTGCTGGACTTCGGGAAGGTGATCTCGCACGGGTCACCGAAGGAGATACAGGCCGATCCCGCGGTGGCGACCGCTTACCTCGGCACGACTGGACGTGAGGGTGAGTAGCCCGGCGGAGGCACCCGGGGCCCGCGCGCACGGGCCCGCGTCTCTCGCGGTGCAGGACCTGGTGGCCGGCTACGGCGGGGTCCTGGCGCTGGACAGCGTCACGATCACCGCCGACGCGGGCACCATCACCACGGTGCTCGGCGCCAACGGCGCTGGCAAGACGACGCTGCTGCGGGTGATCAGCGGCATGGTACGACCGCGCAGCGGGCGGGTCCTGGTCGACGGGGCGGACCGGGCCGGGCGCAGCCCGGAGGACCTGGCCAGAGCCGGAATCGTGCACGTTCCCGAGGGACAGGGCGTCATCGCGGAACTCACCGTGGAAGAAAACCTGCGGCTCGGGATGATGTGCTGGCCCGGCATCGCACAGCTCCGTCGGCCTGGGCGGCGGGCGGAGCGGGCCGCCGCGCTCGCCGAGGCCTACGAGCGCTTCAGCGTGCTTGCCGATCGCCGTCAGAAGCTGGCTTCCACCTTGTCCGGCGGCGAGCGGCAGATGCTGGTGATCGCGCGGGCCCTGGTGGCCCGCCCGCGGGTGCTGCTGCTCGACGAGCCGTCGCTCGGCCTCGCGCCCCGGATCATGACGCAGGTCATGGACATGGTGGTGCGGCTTAGCCGGGAGAACGGCATCACCATCGTGCTCGTGGAGCAGAACGCGCGCGCCGCGCTCGCCATCGCTGACCACGGGGTGGTACTCAACCTCGGCCGTGTCGTCGCCGCGGCCGATGCCCGGGCGCTCGCCGCGGACGTCGCGCTCCGCCATCACTATCTCGGGTTCTAGTCGCACGGGAGTGGACCCGGGCAGAAGGGAGGAAGCGAGTGGTCGAGTTCCTTCAGTTCACGCTCGGCGGGATCAGCTTCGGGCTGATCTACGCCGCGATAGCGCTGTCTCTGGTGCTGATCTGGCGGGGCACCCGGCTGCTGAACTTCGCGCAGGGCGGGATGGCGATGTTCACCACCTTCATCGCGCTCGAGGTGATCTACCGCACGGGCTCCTACTGGGCCGGATTCGTGGTCGCGCTCGCGGCCGGAATCGTGCTCGGCGCCGTGACCGAGCTCGCCGTCATCCGGCCCACCTTGGGCAAGCCGGAGCTCAACGCCGTGATCGTCACCATCGGTCTGCTCATCCTGCTCGAGGGCCTGGCCGGCATCTTCTACGGCGGGCAGTTCCGGTCCTTCCCCACCGCGTTCTCCGACATCGGGCTGCGGGCGGGCTCGACACCGCTTGGCGTGTCGCGCTTTGACGTGTTCGTCGCGGCGGCGGTGCTCGCCATCACGCTGCTGCTCGCGGTCGGGTTCAGGTACACGAGCGCGGGGCTGCGCATGCGGGCCGCCGCGTTCAACGCCACCGTCGCGCGGCTGTCGGGCATCCGGGTGGCGCGGGTGATCACCGTCGGCTGGGCGCTCGCCGGCCTGCTCGGGGCGCTCGCGGGCGTGCTGGTCTCGCCGTCGACGTTCCTTTACCCCAACAGCATGGACAGCATCTTCGTGTTCGGCTTCACCGCGGCGGTGATCGGCGGCCTTGACAGCCCGGTGGGCGCGGTCATCGGCGGACTGCTGCTCGGTGTCGTGCTCAATATCGCCGGCGGTTACCTGGGGGCCGACGTGACCGCGCTGATCGCGCTCGGCATCCTCGTCGTGGTCCTGATGATCCGGCCGGCCGGCCTTTTCGCCGGCGCCCGGGTGCGGCGGGTATGACCATGCGGCCACTGCCACGCATCCTCGGGGCGGCCCTCGTGGGGGCCGCGCTCGTCGCGGTCTTGTCCATGAAGCTGAACGCGTTCCGCGACTACCAGATCGCCGAGATCGCCGTCGACGTGACGGCGGTCGCCGGGCTCACCGTGCTGACCGGGCTGAGCGGCCAGATCTCGCTCGGCAACGGCGCCTTCATGGCCATCGGCGCGTACACGACCGCGCTGCTGCTGCTGCATCTGGGCTGGCCGTTCATCGCGGTGCTCGTGATCGCCGCGGCCGTCACCGCCGTGGCCGGGGCGATCGTCGGGGTCGCCGCGGCCAGATTGCACGGCCCGTACCTCGCGGGCGCGACGCTGATGCTCGGCGTCGCCCTCCCGTCGCTCGCGAACGCCTACCCGGGGATCTTCGGCGGCGACCAGGGACTGAACGTCGTCTACAGTGCTCCCGGCTTTCTCGGCGTCAATTTCCCGCTGACCAGGTGGCAGGCCTGGGTCTGCTCGGCGGTGGCGATTGTCACCCTGGTGCTGCTCGCGAACCTGGCCCGCAGCCGAGTGGGCCGCAACTGGCGTGCCGTGCGCGACGACGAGGTGGCCGCCGCGCTCGCCGGGGTGAACGTGGCGCGGGCCCGCGTCCTTGCCTTCGTGGTCAGCGCCACCTGCGCCGGGATGGCCGGAGCGCTGCTCGCGGTCATCACCGGGCTGGTCGCGCCCGGAGCCTTTACGATCACCCTCTCCATCGCGCTGCTGACCGCTGTGGTGATCGGCGGCCTGGGCAGCCTGTTCGGTGCGATCTGGGGAAGCCTGGTCATCGTCCTGCTGCCGACCTACGCCACCGACGTGGCCACCAGCCACGGCCTGTCCACCACGGTCGCGTCCAACATCCCGGTCGCGGCCTACGGCGTGGTGCTGATCCTCGTCATGCTCATCTTCCCGCAGGGAATCCAGGGCGGAGCGCTATGGCTGCTCCGCCTTTTGTGGAACAAGAAAGAAGGCACTCAATGAAGAGATCCCACCGGCTTCGCGTGCCAGCCATCGCCGTCGTGGCGACGGCCGCGCTCGCCGTTGCCGCGTGCAGTTCCAGCTCGAGTACCAGCTCAAGCCCGGGCACCAGCTCAAGCCCGGGCACCAGCTCAAGTACGAGCGGCAGCTCGAGCGCGCCCCTGACCGCGTCCGCTCCCGGCATCACGGCGACTACGATCACCATCGGCAGCCACCAGCCGCTCACCGGGCCCGCCGCGCCCGGCTACAGCGAAATCGCGCCCGCGTCGGCCGCGTACTTCGCCTACGTCAACGCGAACGGCGGAGTGGACGGCCGGACGATCACCTACAAGTACCTCGACGACGCCTACAACCCGACCCAGACGGCCAGCGTGGTACGCCAGCTCGTCCTGCAGGACAACGTGTACTCGATCTTCGACGGGCTCGGCACCCCCACCCACCTGGCGGTGGAGAGCTTCCTCAACGCGCAGAAGGTCCCCGACGTGTTCGTCGCGTCGGGGTGCGACTGCTGGAACCAGCCGGCGGCGGACCCCGACACGTTCGGCTGGCAGCTTGACTACATCCGTGAGGGCAAGATCCTCGGACAGTACGTGGCCAAGCACTTCGCCGGCAAGAAGATCGGCTACTTCTACCAGGACGACGAGTTCGGCATGGACGGCGTCAAGGGGCTCGACGACGAGATACCGAAGTCGATGGTGGTCGCCAGGCAGACGTACGTCCCCACCAACACCAACGTCGGGCCGGCGGTCGCCGCCCTGCGCGCGGCCGGCGCTCAAGTCGTCATCTCGTTCTCCATTCCCGCGTTCACCGCGCTGCTGAAGCTGAACAGCCTGAAGCTCGGCTTCAGCCCGACGCTCGTGGTCAGCAACGTCGGATCCGACGCGATCACCCTGTCCGGGCTGCTTGAGTCGTTCGCGAAGCAGGGCGGCGCGACCGTCAACGGCAACCAGCTCACGGCCGGGATCATCACCGACGGCTACCTGCCGACCCTCGGTGACACGAGCAACAGCTGGATCGCGCTGTTCAAGAAGATCCATGACCAGTACGACGCGAAGGCGCCGTTCGACGGCAACGTGCTCTACGGCGAGGCGGTCGCGTACACCTTCGTGCAGGCGATGCTCAAGGCGGGCCGGAACCCGACCAGGGCCGACCTGCTGAACGCGATCAATGCCGGGCTCCCGCAGGGACCCGCGGTCGCCCCGTATGCTTATGCGAGTACCGACCACGACGGCGTTACCGGCGCTTACATCGGCATCATCACCAATGGGGCACTGGTACAGCAGGGACCTGTCTACACCACGGACGCGTCCGCGACCGGCGCGGTCACGACCTACACCGGAGCCGAGGAGCAGGCACCAGCGAGCGGCATCCCCGCACCCTGAGCCCGCTCATGACGGGCCCTTGATTGCGAATGAAGCCCTGACCGCATGAGTACAGCATGACAACGGACGTGCGGCCGCCAGCAGAGCGCTTGCTGGCGGCCGCCGAGGAACTGTTCGGCGAGCGCAGTTACGGCCGGACAACGGTCGCGGACATCTGCGCCAGGGCCGGGATGGCGACTGGCAGCTTCTACGCGTACTACGGGTCCAAGCTGGAGATCTTCGCCGCTGTCGTCCGAGGGATCAACGCGGACCTGCGGGCGGCCATGAAGGCGGCGATGGAAAGGGCGGATGACAGCCAGCGCGCCAGGGAACGCGAAGGCTTCCGTGTTTACTTCGACATGGTGTCCAAGCGCCCGTGGATGGACAGGATCGTGCGCGAGTCGGAATTCGTCGCACCCGGCCTGTTCCGTGAGTACTACGAGCACCTGGCCAGGGGCTACGCCCGCGGCGTGCGCCGCGCCCAGCTCGCCGGCGACATCGACGTCCGCTACGACCCCGAGGTCATCGCGTACGCCTACACGGGCATCGGCAACTTCGTCGGCATGCGCTGGGCCGAATGGACCGCGGGCGGGCAGGTGCCCGAGGACGTGCTTGACGACGTGCTTGAACTCCTCGGCCGCGGTCTCGCTCCGCCCGCCGCACCACGGGCCGGGGACTCGCGGTAGCCACCACGCCCCCGTTCGGGATAATTCTTTCTCGGCATCGGGCAGGTCGGGGATGACGAGCTCGCTTGGCTCGAAGCCGCCCTCGCCGGCCACGGCGGCCAGTTCGTAGCCCAGTGACCCAGGCGTGTCAGCAGCCGGCGCCCGCCGGCCGGTGAGCGCCGAGGCGACGGCCGCGATCAGGCAGGCCGCGATCGCGAAGCCGAAGGCCACGCCGAGGCCGTCGTGGAACGGGGCGGTGATGAGGTGCGGAAAGAACTCCCGCCCGGTCACGTACGCGGCGTGCGCGGGCGACAGGTGGATGAGCAGCGGGCCGAGCAGCTGCTGCATCGGGTTGTAGCCGAGGAAGGAGGCGAACAGCACGCCGATCGGCGGCAGGTGTGAGATCGGCGCGGCCGCGCTGGCCGGGACGCCCTGCGCGGTCAGCCCGCTGACCATGGCCGACGGCAGCTTGCTCGACAGGCCGGCCACCATCAGGGTGAAGAAGATGCCGATGGACAGCACGAACGCGGAGTTCTGGAACGTGGCGATCATCCCGCCGGCGGCGCCCCGCTGGTTGGCCGGGACCGAGTTCATCATCTCCGCCCAGTTCGGCGAGACGAACAGGCCGGAGCCGAAGCCGTTGAACGCGATGACGACCGCGAACACCCAGTAAGGGAAGTTCACCGGGACGAAGATCAGGACCAGGAATGTCGCCCCGGTCAGCAGCGCGCCGCCGACGGTGAACGCCTTGGCGCCGAACTTGTCCGACAGGATGCCGGACAGCGGCGCGGAGACAAGGAAGCCGACCGTCAGCGGTATCAGGTAGATGCCCGCCCACAGCGGCGTCTCGCTGTAGCTGTAGCCGTGCAGCGGCAGCCAGATCCCCTGCAGCCAGATGATCAGCATGAACTGCATGCCACCGCGGCCCATCGCCAGCATCAGGCTCGCGATGTTGCCCGCCGCGAACGCCCGGATCCTGAACAGCGAGATGCGGAACAGCGGCTCGGCGACCTTGGTCTCGACGTACACGAAGACCACGAGCAGCGCCAGCCCGCCGAACAGCGCGATGAGCACGAACGGGCTGGTCCAGCCCATCGGGTGACCACCGTAGGGCTGCAGGCCGTAGGTGATGCCCACCAGGATCGCGATCAGGCCGACGGCGAACAGGATGTTGCCCCACCAGTCCATCTTGGCGTGCTTGCGTATGCCGATGTCGTGCAGCATGAAGTAGGCCCAGACGGTGCCGAACGCGCCGATCGGCGCCGACACGAGGAAGATCAGGTGCCAGTTCACCGGGGCGAGCGCGCCGCCGAGGATCAGCCCGATGAACGACCCGCCGATGGCGGCGATCGAGTTCACCGACAGGGCGGTGCCGCGCTGGTTGGCCGGGAACGCGTCGGTGACGATGGCCGCGGAGTTGGCGAACAGGAACGCGCTGCCGATGCCCTGCACGATGCGCCAGATGATCAGCCACAGCGCGGCGTCCGCGCCGTGCATCCAGGTCACGGTCAGGAAGATCGAGCCCACGGTGAAGATGGCGAAGCCGATGGTGTACATCCGCACCCGCCCGAACATGTCGCCAAGCCGTCCGAACGACACCACGAGCACCGCGGAGACCACGAGGAATCCCATGAACATCCACAGCAGGTAGCTGGTGTTGCCGGGGCCCAGCGGGTCAAGCCCGATGCCGTGAAACACGTCGGGCAGCGCGATCAGCACGATCGACTGGTTGACCGTCGCCATCAGCGTGCCGAGCGTGGTGTTCGACAGGGCGATCCACTTGTAGTGCGGCCCGAGCGCGCGGCCGGCCTGTGCGGGTGCGCCCGCCACCTCGGAGTCAACGCTCATCGGCGGATACGCCCCCCTGCGGCACCAAACGGGTACTTGCTTGCCATCAACTAACTATGGCTTATCAGACCGGAGGCTACCTCCGCACCCCCCCAATTACGGTGCGAGTAGCCCCACCCCGCCGAGCTTGAGCGGCACCATGGCGTACGGGTCGAGCGCGTAGGCGAGGGAGACCCGGTGGTAGCCGTCCGCGATGTCCCCCTCCGCGACCAGGACCGGGGACAGTTCCTCCCCGGCGAGCACCTTCTTGAGGTCCTTGAGCACTCCAGGATCGGACAGTGGCAGCGCGTCGCGCCCGGTGGCCCGCAGGATGTCGTTAGCCCGCCGCGTGATGACCGGGAGCTTCTTCAGCTCCGCGGCCGCCTTCGCCGCCCGGGTCTCACCGAAGCGGATGCTGAGGTAACTGGACGCTGCGTCGTAATCGTGCGGGGCCACCTCCTTCTTCCACTTCAGGTACTGGACGGCCTCGGTGGTTGTGCTCATGCGTCCTTATTCCCTTCTCCCTGCGCGAGATCCGCGGCCCGGCGCAGGGCGGCGAGGCTCTTCGCGACGTCGACGACGGTGGTGGACCAGTTGCTCACCGACACGCGGAGCACCGTCTTGCCGTGCCAGCGGGAACCGGACATCCAGGCCGTGCCGTCGGCGAGCAGCGCGCGGGTGACCGCCGCGGTGCGCTCGTCGCCGCCGAAGGTGGCGCACACCTGGGTGTACACCACGTCGTTCTCGATGCGGGCGCCGTCGATCGCGGCGATCCCGTCGGCGAACGCCGCGGCGTGCACGCACAGGCCGGACACCAGGTCGGCGACGCCGGACCGGCCGAGCGCGCGCAGCACGGCCCAGACGGTGAACGCCCGGCCGCGGCGGGACACCTCGGGCACGGTCTCGAAGGAGTCGCCCGCCGCGTCCTGAATCAGGTAGTCGCCGTGCATGCCCATGGCGGCGCGCACCGCGTCACGGTCGGCGACGATCGCGATGCCGCAGTCGTAGGGCACGTTGAGCGTCTTGTGCGCGTCGGTGGTCCACGAGTCGGCTCCCTCGTAGCCGGCCATCAGGTCCCTGGTCAGCGGGGACGCGGCGGCGAACAGGCCGAACGCGCCGTCGACGTGCACCCAGGCGCCGGCGCGGTGCGCGGCCTCGATCGCCGGGCCGAACGGGTCGAAGGCACCGGAGTGCACGTTGCCCGCCTGGAGCACCACGATCGCCGGCGCTCCAGGCGGCAGCTCGCCGAGCGCGCTCGCCAGGGCGCCCGGGTCGATGCGGCCCTGGTCGTCGGCCGTTACCGGCTCCGGCGCGCCGAGGCCCAGGTAGCGCAGGGCCAGGTCGACGGTGTCGTGCCGTTCGGCGCCGACGAGCACGTGGACCCTTGGCGCGCCGGACAGGCCGTCGCGCGCGACATCCCAGCCGGCCCGGCGCAGCACCGCGTCCCGCGCGGCGGCCAGGCAGGTGAAGTTCGACATGGTCGCGCCGGTGACGAAGCCGACGCCGCTGTCCGCTGGCAGGCCAAGCAGGTCGAGCAGCCACGCGCTCGCGATGTCCTCGACGGCCGCGTGCGCCGGGGTCACCTGGCGCAGCGCCGCGTTCTGGTCCCAGGCGCTGACCAGCCAGTCGGCCGCCAGCGCGGCCGGGTGCGTGCCGCCGATCACCATGCCGTAGAACCGGCCGGACGGCATCGCGGTCAGCCCGGGGTCGCACGCGTTCGCCAGCAAGTCGATGACCTCGGGGGCCGGCGTCGGCCCGTCGGGCAGTTCGGTGCCGAGCGCCTCGGCGATCTCCGCCACGGAGGCCCGGGGCGGCACGGGGCGGGTGTTAAGGCTGCCGAGCCAGCGCGCCGCATGGCCAGCCGCGAGGTCGAGGGCAATCTGCCTGTCCTTCATCCCGCCAGTATCCGCCCTGTCCTGGCGGCGCCGTTACCGTGGTCTTGCGGTATCTGGTTTCCCTGGCGGCGCCAGGCCGCGGGATTTCAGCCATTCGGCCGCCCGCCGGGTTGAGGCGCGCGACAGCCAGGCGTCCTGCACGACCTCGGACAGTTCGCGGTAGGTGATGTCGGGCAGGTCCCGTTCGCGGAGCAGCACCGACAGGTGGCCGTCGAAGTGGGGCGTGGTGAAGAACGGGGTGTCCTCATCGTCGATGAGGGACTGCTTGTCGGCCTCCGACTCGACCCAGAAGACGATGACGTCGTCGTAGCGCTCGCCGGTTACCGGGTCAGCGGCGTCGGGGCGGGGGTTGCGGAAGAAGATGAAGGACTTGCCGCCCACCTGATAGATCGGCCGGTCCTTCGAGCCATCCCAGATGGTGACGTGCGGCATCGCCTGGGCGAGTGCGTGCACGTCATCGACGGTGGCCGGGCGGCTGTCCGCTGACTCCATGAATTCGAGGATAGGACGGCCGGGCCTGGCCGAGGCTACGAGACGTGCTCCATGATGATGACGCCGAGGGTGCCGGGCTCCAGGGCGTCGAAGACGTGCGGGACGTCGCCCGGGTAGCGGAGGTAGTCGCCGGGGCCGGCGTCCCCTAGGCCGGGGCGTCAGTTGTAGCCGGCGGCCTGCAGGGTGAACAGCTCCGCGTAGCGGCCTGCCGAGGCCATCAGCGACTCGTGCGTGCCGGCCTCGGCGGCGCGGCCTTCCTCCAGGTAGACGATGAGGTCGGCCATCCGGACGTTGGCGAAGCGGTGCGAGACGAGCAGGGTGATGGTGCCTGACCTGGCGGCGTGCGCGGCGGCCGCGGCGGCGTACCGCTCGAACAGGGCGTGCTCGGCGTGCGCGTCGAGGGAGGCCGTCGGCTCGTCGAGCACCACGAGAAGGGGGTCCGGCGAGCGCATGGCCCGGCCGAGGGCCAGCTTCTGCCACTGGCCGCCGGACAGGTTGTGGCCGCCGGTGTACGGGCCGCCGACGTAGGTGGACAGGCCGGACGGCAGCTGGCCGGTAAGGCCGGCGGCGCCCGCCCGGTCGAGCGCGGCGAGCGCGAGCGGCTCCGAGGACAGCTCGGGCAGGTCCGCGACGCCCACCGACTCGACCGCGGGCAGGCTGAACCGGGCGAAGTCCTGGAACGCGGCCGTGCAGCGCTCCCGCCAGCTGTCGTGCGCGATCGAGGCGAGCGGCACCCCGTCAACGAGTATCGTGCCCGAGGCCGGCTCGTACATGCCGAGCAGCAGCTTCACCAGCGTGGACTTGCCCGAGCCGTTCTCCCCCACGATCGCGACGCACCCGCCGGCGGGCAGCGTGAGGGTGAGCGATGAAAGCACCGTCCGCTGCGTACCCGGGTAGCGGAACGACAGGTCGCGGATCTCGATCCCGGACGCCAGCCGCTCCGGCGCGTCCGCCGTCCCCGCCGCCGCGACCGCGGCGGCGTGGTGGTCCTCCAGCCACAGCAGCCGGTCGGCGGTCGCCAGGGTGGAGATCATCCCGGCCGATCCGGAGGCGGCCGTGGCCAGCTGCGCCCGGGAGCGCCGGATCAGCGAGACGGTCATCAGCACGGTGCCGAGCGAGATCGCACTGTTTGGAGGACTGGCGGACGCGCGGACCACGACGAACGCGATCGCGGCCATCAGGCCTGCCGCGTAAAGCAGCCAGCCCGCCGACTGGACGGCGAGCACCTGGCGGGCCTCGCGGGCGGCGCGCCGGTCCAGGGACGCGGTCAGGCCCGCGTGCAGTGACCTCAGTCGCGGGGCCAGGCCGTAGGAGCGGAGCTCGCCCGCGGCGGACGCGTTCGCGGACAGGTCGAAGATCAGGCCGGCCAGGCGGCGGTCCGCGGCCATCGCGTCCGCCGACCGCTTCGTGATCCGCTTCGCGAGCCGGTCGGCGGCCAGCGGCGGCACGGCGGCGACCGGGAGCAGCACCAGCCACGGGGACACCGAGCCGAGCAGCACGAGCAGGGCGATGATGCGGGCGGCTGATGAGACATTGGCCAGGATCTGCCTGGGCGCGGAGGCCAGCTGGCGACGGCCGTTGTTGAGCTGCTCGACCTTGGCGAGGTAGTCGTGCCGCTCCAGGTGCTCAAGCGTCGGTACGCTGCTGATCAGCTCGATCAGCCGCCTGGTCCGGTACACGGCGATCCGGTCGGACAGCGCCATCGCCTCGGTCGCCCCTATGCCGGTCAGCACCCAGGACAGGCCGAGCAGGACGGCCACCACCGCGACGCCCTCGGAAACCTGCGCCGCGTCGCCGGATAGCGCGCCGTCGGCGAGCAGCTTGTAGCCGAGCGGGTAGCAGGTGCCGGCGACCGAGCCGAGCACGAGCAGGGTGGTGACCAGGGCCATCCAGCCGGGCGCGGCCCGGAAGCCGTCGAAGAACAAGATCGACGCGAGCCGGGCCAGGCGTCGCGGCGACGGCCGCGGGGCGTCGCTGGCGCTGACGGCTGGCTCGGTCACCTCCGCCGGCTCGGTCACCGCCCGAACCTCGCGGCCTGAACCCGGTACATCTCCGCGTACGTGCCGCCCGCCGCGACCAGGTCATCGTGGCTGCCCTGCTCGGTGATCACGCCGCCGTCGAGCACGTAGATGCGCTGGGCGCGCCGCACCGTGGCGAACCGGTGTGAGATCACCAGGGTGGTCAGGCCGGCCGTGATCTCGTGGAAGCGCTCGTAGAACCGGGCCTCGGCGCGCACGTCGAGCGCCGCGGTCGGCTCGTCGAGGACCAGGATGCGCGCGCCGTGGAACGTCGCGAACAGGGCCCGCGCGAGGGCCAGCCGCTGCCACTGGCCGCCGGAAAGCTCCGCTCCCCCTGGCAGCTCGCGGGCGAGCACCGTGTCCCAGCCGAGCGGCAGCTCGGCGACCACGCCGGCGAAGCCGGACAGCCGCGCGGCCCGTTCCACGCCAGCGCGGTCGCCGGCCTGCTCCAGGGCGCCGAACGCCACGTTGTCGTACGCGGTCAGCGGGTAGCGCACCGGGTCCTGCGGCATCAGCGCGATGGCGCGCTGCCAGCGGCCAGGGTCGAGGTCGCGCACGTCGGTGCCGTCGACGGTGATCCGGCCGCTCGTCGGGTCGCGCAGCCGGGCGAGCAGCGACACCAGCGTGGACTTGCCGGCACCGTTGACGCCGACGAGCGCGGTGGACGTGCCCGCGGCCAGCTCGAGGTCGACGCCAGCCAGCACGTCCCCCGTGCTTGAATTGCCTGGTCCTGACGGGTAGCGGTAGCCGACCGACTCAAAGCGGACGGCGGCGCGCGGCGCGCCGTCCGGGTCCGCCGACCCGTCGAGCTCGGACGGCGGAAG
>Ga0265342_10001581_pt1 | contig 21006 bp, 19 predicted proteins | sample 4CB327metaG_FD_203125 | JGI IMG/M metagenome (GOLD analysis project Ga0265342, IMG submission 203125) | Rhizosphere microbial communities from Carex aquatilis grown in University of Washington, Seatle, WA, United States - 4-CB3-27 metaG | ecosystem: Host-associated > Plants > Roots >... | reverse complement strand
GGCGGCAAGCACAACGACCTCGACAATGTCGGCTACACCGCGCGCCACCACACCTTCTTCGAGATGCTCGGCAACTTTTCGTTCGGCGACTACTTCAAGGAACGCGCGATCGAACTCGCCTGGAATTTGATCACCAAGGAATTCGGCCTGCCGCAGGACAAGCTGCTCGTCACCGTCTACATCGACGACGACGAGGCCTTCAATCTGTGGAAGAAGGTCGCCGGCCTGCCCGAGAGCAAGATCCTGCGCATCGCGGGCTCCGACAATTTCTGGGCGATGGGCGACACCGGGCCCTGCGGTCCGTGCTCGGAAATCTTCTACGACCACGGTTCGCACATCCCCGGCGGCCCGCCCGGCACGCCGAACGCCGATGGCGACCGCTTCATCGAAATCTGGAACCTCGTCTTCATGCAGTACGAGCAGCTCGCCTCCGGCGAGCGCCTCAACCTGCCGCGGCCGTCGATCGACACCGGCATGGGGCTCGAGCGCATTGCCGCCGTGCTGCAGGGAACGCACGACAATTACGCGATCGACCTCTTCCGCACCATCATCGCCGCCATTGCCGACCTGACCCGTGTCTCCGCCGACGGCCCGCAGAAGGCCTCGCACCGCGTCATCGCCGACCATCTGCGCGCCTCCTCGTTCCTGATCGCCGACGGCGTGCTGCCGTCGAACGAGGGCCGCGGCTACGTGCTCCGCCGCATCATGCGCCGCGCCATGCGCCATGCCGAACTGCTCGGGGCCAAAGAGCCGTTGATGTGGAAGCTCGTGCCGGTGCTGACGCGCGAGATGGGTCAAGCCTATCCGGAGCTCGTGCGTGCCGAAGCGCTGATCACCGAGACGCTCAAGCTCGAGGAGACGCGTTTCCGCAACACGCTGGCGCGTGGCCTCTCCATCCTCGAGGAGAAGAGCGGCGCGCTCAAAAAGGGCGACATGTTCGACGGCGAGACCGCGTTCACGCTCTACGACACCTACGGCTTTCCGCTCGACCTGACGCAGGACGCGCTGCGTTCGCGCGGCATCTCGGTCGACATCGCCTCGTTCACCGACGCGATGGAGCGCCAGCGCGAGAAGGCGCGCGCCTCCTGGGCCGGCTCGGGCGACACGGCGCAGGAGACCGTCTGGTTTGCCCTGCGCGAAAAGTTGGGGGCCACCGAATTCCTCGGCTATGAGACCGAGAGCGCCGAGGGCGTCGTCGCGGCGCTGGTGAAGGACGGCCGCGAGGTCGCGGAACTCAAGGCCGGCGACGCGGGCATCGTCGTCGTCAACCAGACGCCGTTCTACGGCGAATCCGGCGGCCAGGTCGGCGACACCGGCGAGATGCGCCGCGAGGGCGTGAGGCTTGCCGTCACCGACACGCAGAAGAAAGCGGGCGACCTCTGGGCGCACGCCGTGAGGGTGGAGCAGGGCGCGGTCAAGGTCGGCGACCCGTTGCTTCTGGAAGTGGAGCATGCCCGCCGCGGCGCCATCCGGCAGAACCATTCGGCGACGCATCTCCTGCACGAGGCGCTGCGCCAGGTGCTCGGCGATCACGTCGCGCAGAAGGGTTCGCTGGTCTCGCCCGATCGGCTGCGCTTCGACATCTCGCATCCCAAGCCGATCACCGCCGACGAGCTGGCGCGCGTCGAGGACATCGCCAACGACATCGTGCTGCAGAACGCGCCGGTGACGACGCGGCTGATGGCGCAGGACGACGCCATCGCCTCCGGCGCCCGCGCGCTGTTCGGCGAGAAATACGGCGACGAGGTCCGCGTCGTGGCGATGGGCGAGGGCACCGGCAATACGCTGGGCTGGTCGGTCGAATTGTGCGGCGGCACGCATGTGAAACGCACGGGCGATATCGGCGTGATCTCGGTGCTTTCCGACTCGGGCGTCGCCGCCGGCGTGCGCCGCATCGAGGCGCTGACCGGGCGCGCGGCGCGGAAGGCCGCGAACCACCAAAACGACCTGCTCAAGGCGACTGCGGCCGAGATGAAGGTGCCGGTCGACGACATGCCGGCGCGCATTGCCGCGCTGCTCGACGAGCGGCGCAAGCTCGAGCGCGAACTGTCCGACGCGAAGAAGAAGCTCGCCATGGGCGGCGGTGGCGGCGGCGCCGGGGCGGCCGGCGACGGCGCGCGCGACGTGGGCGGCGTGAAACTCGTTGCCCGCGCCATCTCCGGCATCTCGCCGAAGGAACTGCCGAGCCTGATCGACGAGGCCAAGAAACAGATCGGCTCCGGCGTCATCGCCATCGTCGCGGTGAGCGAGGAAGGCCGCGCCGGCATCTCGGTCGGCGTTACGTCAGACCTCACGGCGCGCTTCAATGCCGTCGATCTGGTCAAGAAAGGCGCGGAGGCGCTCGGCGGCAAGGGCGGCGGCGGCCGTCCCGACATGGCGCAGGCGGGCGGGCCCGATGGTTCCAAGGCCGATGCGGCCTTGAAGGCGGTCGAAGTCGCAATGGCGGGAGGTTGAGCGGACATGTCCGACGCTGGAACGATCTCCAAGGACTACCTCGCGATGCAGCAGGAGCTGCACAAGAACCCGAACTACGGCGTGGCATCGCTCAGCTATGCGCCGGTCGTGCTCGGCCTCATGCAGCAGACCGGCGCGCGCTCGCTGTCCGACTACGGCGCGGGCAAGTGCAATCTGCACAAGGCGCTGCAGGAGAAAGGCTTCAAGGGCTACGACTACTTCCCTTACGATCCGGTGTTTCCCGAATACGGCGAGCCGAAGCCGGCGGACGTCGTCGCCTGCATCGACGTGCTCGAGCACATCGAGCCGGACTATCTCGACAAGGTGCTTGCCGACCTTCAGTCGATCACGCGCAAGTACGGCTTCTTCTCGGTGCATACCGGCCCGGCCGGCAAAGTGCTCCCGGACGGGCGCAACGCGCACATCATTCAGCAGCCGACCTCATGGTGGCTGCCGAAATTGTGCGAGCGCTTCGAGATCGTGCACCTGCAGCGCGCACCCGGCGGCTTCTGGGTCGTGGTCGAGCCGAAGGCGGGTGCGGCGCACGGCGCCGCCAAGACCTGAACATTGAAGGCTTGAAGTGGTCGGCCACGTCCATCTCACGCTGATCATGATCGCGGCGTTCATCGCCGTCGCCAGCCCCGGTCCGGCTGTCCTGGCGATCGCCGGCACCTCGATGCGCGCGGGACGGCGCACCGGGCTCGTTTTCGCGTCCGGAGTCACGACCGGCTCGCTCGCCTGGTCGATCGGCGCGGCCGCGGGCCTCAGTGCCGTCATGCTCGCCAATGCGTGGCTGATCGAGGCGATTCGCTGGTTCGGCGTCGGCTATCTGCTCTTCCTCGCCTTCAAGTCGGCGCGCGCGGCCATCACACCCGGCGACGACGCGATGCCACAGGGCCTCGCCCTCACTCCGGGCAGGCGCGCCTATGCGCGCGGCCTGGCGCTGCACCTGACCAACCCGAAGGCGATCCTGTTCTTCGGCTCGCTCTATTCCTTCGGCGTGCCGATCGATGCCAGCGTGAGCGATCTCGCCATGATCGTGGTTCTGGTCGGTTTCCAGAGCGCCATCGTGTTGCACGGCTATGCCCTGCTGTTCTCCAATCCCGTCGTCGTGCGCGGTTATCTGAAGCTGCGCCGCTGGTTTGAGGGCGCATTCGCCCTCGCCTTCGGCTATGCAGGGGTGAGAATACTTACGGCCAAGCTGCAGACCTAAGCCGGGTTTGCTAGGGTCGTGACTGGGCGAATCTCGCGCCGGCAGCGTTGATGGCACACGACCGGATCAGGAACTGGCGCCGCCGCGTCTACCAGGTGCTCGAGCAGGGCCCGGTCGGCGACCGCGCCTCCGTCGTCGTCGACCGGCTGCTGGTCCTCTTGATCATCGTCAATCTCGTGGCCGTCGCGCTCGAATCGATGCCGCAACTCCACGACCGCTACCTGCTCCTGTTCGACACGATCGAGTTCGTGTCGCTCGTCGTCTTCACCGCTGAATACCTGCTGCGCATCTGGTCGTCCGTCGAATACGGGCCGCACCGGCACATGTCGCCGACCGCCGCGCGCCTGCGCTACATCCTGAGCCCGGCGGGCCTGGTCGATCTGGTCGCGGTGCTGCCGTTCTGGTTCGCGCCGTTCGTGCCGAGCGACCTTCGCGTCTTGCAGGTGCTCCGCGTCGTCCGCTTCTTCAAGATCGCGCGTTATTCGCCGGCGATGCGCTCGCTGCTCGACGTGCTCTACCGCGAGCGGCGCGCGCTCTTCGGCTGCCTCGTCATCACCCTCGGCACGGCGCTCGTGTCGGCGGCGCTGATGCATCTCGCCGAAGGTCGCGTGCAGCCGGACAAGCTCGGCACTATTCCCGACGCGCTGTGGTGGGCGATCGTGACGCTCGGCACCATCGGCTACGGCGACGTCGTGCCGATCACGACGGTCGGCAAGCTGATCGCGACCGCCACGATCTTCCTCGGTCTCATCATGATCGCGCTGCCGGTCGGCATCATCGCTACCGCCTTCGCCGAGCAGGTCCACCGACGCGATTTCATCGTCACCTGGGCGATGATCGCGCGCGTGCCGCTTTTCGCCGAGCTCGACGCCGCTGAGATCACCGACATCATGGAACTCCTGCGCGCGCAGGTCGCTGAAGCGGGGCAGGTGATCGTGCGCGCCGGGGAGCCTGCGCATTCAATGTATTTCATTGCGTCCGGCGAGGTCGAGATCGCCGTGCGGCACGAACGCCTGCACCTCGGCGTCGGTCAGTTCTTCGGCGAGGTGGCGGTGCTCAGACGGGCGCGCCGCTCGGCGACGGTGACTGCGCTGTCGCGCACGAGCCTGCTGGTGCTCGACGCGCAGGATCTGCACGCGCTGATGCAGCGCGATCCGCGCGTCGCCGAACGGATCAAGGACGTGGTGCAGAAGCGGGTCGGCCATGAGGCGGTGACGCCCAAGGGCGACCTCGTGACCGAGGAGATTGAGTAGCTGTCTTATCCCTCCCCGGGAAGCGGGGAGGGGTCACACCGCCATCGCCGTCTTCAGGTTCTCGTCGATCTTGTCGAGGAATCCGGTGGTCGACAGCCAATGCTGATCAGGGCCGACGAGAAGGGCGAGATCCTTCGTCATGAAGCCCGCCTCCACGGTTTCGATGCAGACCTTCTCCAGCGTCGCCGCGAACCTCGCCAGCGCGGCGTTGTCGTCGAGCTTGGCGCGATGCGCGAGGCCGCGGCTCCAGGCGAAGATCGACGCGATCGAGTTGGTCGAGGTCTGCTCGCCCTTCTGATGCTGGCGATAGTGGCGCGTCACGGTGCCGTGCGCGGCCTCCGATTCGACGATTCTGCCGTCCGGCGTCATCAGCACGGAGGTCATCAGGCCGAGCGAGCCGAAGCCCTGCGCGACGATGTCGGACTGCACGTCGCCGTCGTAGTTCTTGCAGGCCCAGACATATCCGCCCGACCACTTCAGCGACGAGGCGACCATGTCGTCGATCAGGCGGTGCTCGTAGGTGAGCTTCTTCGCGGCGAATTTGTCCTTGAATTCCTTGTCGAACACCTCCTGGAAGATGTCCTTGAAGCGGCCGTCATAGACCTTGAGGATGGTGTTCTTGGTCGACAGGTAGACCGGATAGCCGCGCGACAGGCCGTAATTGAACGAGGCCATGGCGAAGTCGCGGATCGACTGGTCGAGATTGTACATCGCCATCGCGACGCCCGAATCCGGGAACTCGAAAACGTCGTGCTCGATCCTCTTCCCGTCCGGCGTGACGTAGCTCATCGTCAGCTTCGCACCCTTCGGCACGGTGATGTCGGTCGCGCGATACTGGTCGCCATAGGCGTGGCGGCCGATGACGATCGGCTGCGTCCAGCCCGGCACGAGGCGCGGTACGTTCCGGCAGATGATCGGCTCGCGGAAGATCACGCCGCCGATGATGTTGCGGATGGTGCCGTTCGGCGAGCGCCACATCTTCTTGAGGTTGAACTCCTTCACGCGGCCTTCGTCCGGCGTGATGGTGGCGCATTTGACCGCGACGCCGACCTTCTTCGTCATTTCTGCGGCGTCGATGGTGATCCGGTCGTCGGTCTCGTCGCGCTTCTGGATACTGAGGTCGTAGTAGAGGAGGTCGATGTCGAGATAGGGATGGATCAACTTGTCCCTGATGAGCTTCCAGATGATGCGGGTCATCTCGTCGCCGTCCATCTCGACGACGGGATTGTTCACCTTGATCTTCGTCATGTCAGGAAGCTCGTCGTTCGAGAACCGGCATCGGTAGGGGTCACCGGAGCGGCGCGGGGCGTGCGCATGAAAAAGCCCGCCGGGCTTGGGCCGCGGCGGGCTCTATAGCATCGCCTTTCATGTCGAGAAAGCCGAGTCAGAGCGCGCCGAGCGCGGCGTTCAGCGTGGCGCTCGGACGCATGGCTGCCGACGTCTTCTTGGCGTCGGGCAGATAGTACCCGCCGGTGTCGACCGGCTTGCCCTGCACGGCGATCAGCTCGCCGTTGATCTTGGCTTCGTTTTTGGCGAGCGTCTCGGCCAGTGGCTTGAAGCGCGCCTGCAGCTCCTTGTCCTTGCTCTGCGCGGCCAGCGCCTGCGCCCAGTAGAGTGCGAGGTAGAAGTGGCTGCCGCGGTTGTCGATCTCGCCGACCTTGCGCGCGGGATTGCGGTTGTTCTCAAGGAACTGACCGATGGCCGTGTCGAGCGCCTCGGCGAGAACCAGGGCCTTGGCGTTCTTGTAGGTATGGCCCAAATGCTCGAGCGACGCGCCGAGGGCAAGAAACTCGCCGAGCGAATCCCAGCGCAGATAGCCCTCTTTCTGGAACTGCTCGACGTGCTTGGGCGCCGAGCCGCCGGCGCCGGTCTCGAACATGCCGCCGCCCGCCAGCAACGGGACGACCGAGAGCATCTTGGCCGAGGTGCCGAGCTCCATGATCGGGAAAAGATCCGTCAGGTAATCCCGCAGAATGTTGCCGGTGACGGAAATTGTGTCCTGGCCTTTGCGAATCCGTTCGAGTGAAAATTTCATCGCGTCGACGGGAGCCAAAATGCGGATATCGAGCCCCTTGGTGTCTTGATCCTTCAAGTACGTTTCGACTTTGGCGATGAGCTGTGCGTCGTGCGCGCGGTTCTTGTCGAGCCAGAACACCGCAGGGGTGTTGGTGAGGCGCGCGCGGCGGACGCCGAGCTTGACCCAATCCCGCACGGCTGCGTCCTTGAGCTCGCACATCCGGAAGATGTCGCCGGTCTCGACCGGGCGCTCGAGCAGCACCTTGCCGTCGTCCGCGACGACGCGGACCGTGCCGGCCGCGGACACCTCGAAGGTCTTGTCGTGCGAACCGTACTCCTCGGCCTTCTGCGCCATCAAGCCGACGTTCGGCACCGTGCCCATGGTCTTGGGATCGAATGCGCCGTTGGCCTTACAGTCGTCGATGACGGTCTGATAGAGGCGGGCGTAGGAGCGGTCCGGGATCACGGCCATGGTGTCGTGCAGCTTGCCGTCGGGGCCCCACATGCGGCCAGACTCGCGGATCATCGCCGGCATCGTGGCGTCGATGATGAAGTCGGAGGGGACATGCAGGCCGGTGATGCCCTTGTCGGAATTCACCATCGCGAGGGCGGGTCGTTTGGCGTACTCGGCGGCGATGTCGTCCTTGATCGCCTTCTTCTCGGCGTCCGGTAGCGTCTCGATCTTCGACAGCAGATCGCCGAACCCGTTGTTGAGGTTGACGCCGAGCTTCTTCAGCGTGGCGGCGTGCTTCTCGATCACGTCAGCGAAGTAGACGGAAACGGCGTGGCCGAAGATGATGGGATCGGCGATCTTCATCATCGTCGCCTTGACGTGCAGCGAGAACAGCACGCCTTCCTTCTTGGCGGCATCGATCTGCTCGGCGAAGAATTTGCGTAGCGCCTTGGCGCTCATGACCGACGCGTCGATGATCTCGCCGGCGGCGATCGACGTCTTTGGCTTCAGCACCGTGACGGTGCCGTCGGCACCGACCAGTTCGATGCGGACGTTGGTCGCTTTGTCGACCGTGGTCGCGATTTCCGAGCCAAAGTAGTCGCCGCTCGACATGTGGGACACGTGCGTTTTGGAGTCCTTGCTCCAGGCGCCCATTTTGTGCGGGTTCTTGCGGGCGTAATTCTTCACCGCGGCGGCCGCACGGCGGTCGGAATTGCCTTCGCGAAGGATCGGGTTGACGACGCTGCCGAACACCTTGCCGTAGCGCGCCTTGATGTCCTTCTCGGCGTCGGTCGTCGGGTTGTCCGGGTAATCCGGAACGTTGTAGCCCTTGCCCTGCAGCTCCTTGATCGCGGCCCTGAGCTGCGGGATCGAGGCCGAGATGTTGGGCAGCTTGATGATGTTGGCTTCCGGCTTGAGCGTGAGGTTGCCGAGCTCGGTGAGTTCGTCGTTGATCCGTTGCTCCGGCGTCAGGTTCTCGGGGAACGTGGCGATGATGCGACCCGCCAGCGAGATGTCCTTCAGCGTCATGGACACGCCGGCCGCGCCGACGAAGGCTTCGACGATCGGCAGCAGGGAGAAGGTCGCCAGCGCCGGGGCTTCATCGACCTTGGTCCACATGATTTCGAGATCTGACATGCTTCGCACCTCTGGTCGCGCTCGTATAAGCCGACCGCAAGCTGGATATTGATGGGAATTCGATGCGCGCCCTATAGCACCCGCCCCACGCCGGTTAAAGCCTCGTCCGCCGGGACAAAAGACATGTGCCGGCCGGGCAAAAATGCGCCCTGACGGCCGACGGGCGGCTGCCGCCGCTTGACGGCTGCGGCGGGCTTGGGCAGGGGCTGCGATACGGGCGTTGGCCCGCTTTGAGGAGCTTCTCGCATGCCCGGCGCCGGCACCGACAAGACCAGACGCTGGCTGACCACGCCCGCGCCCGTGGTGGTGCTGGTCGAGCCGCAGTTGGGCGAGAACATCGGCTCGGTCGCCCGCGCCATGGCGAATTTCGGGCTCTCGCAGCTCCGGCTGGTCAAGCCGGTGCAAGGCTGGCCGAACGAGCGGGCCAAGGTGATGGCGGCGGGCGCCGACCGCGTGCTCGACGCCGCGGTGCTGTATGACAGCCTCGCCGACGCGATCGGCGACTGCACCTTGGTGGTGGCGACGACGGCGCGCGTGCACGACCAGTCGAAGCCCGTCGTGTCGGCGGAGGCGGCGGCGAAGGAGATGGCGCCGCGCATCGCCGCCGGCGAGACCGCCGCGCTGGTGTTCGGGCGCGAGCGCTCCGGGCTCGAGAATGACGAAGTGGGGCAGGCCGACCGCATCCTCACGCTGCCGGTCAACCCGGCCTTCGCCTCTCTCAACCTGGGGCAGGCAGTGATCATCGTCGCCTATGAATGGTTCAAGCTGACCGGTTCCGGGATGCCGTTCGCGACCGCCGAGCGCTCGCCACCTGCTCAAAAGGAGCAGATCGCCGCCTTCTTCGCCAATCTGGAAAAGGAGCTGGAGAAGGTCGAGTTCTTCCGTCCCGAGGAGAAGCGCGGCGTCATGCGTGTGAACCTGCGCAACATCTTCCAGCGCATCGCCCCGACGCAACAGGACGTCCGCACCCTGCACGGCGTGGTCAATGCGCTTGCGCATGGCCGCAAGGGCTCGGCCCGCGGCGGCGTGCTCGACGGCGACGAGGCGTCGCGGCTGCGCGCCCTCATCAACGCGCAGGCGCCGCTCGATGGCGAGCGCGCGCCGCGGGGTCTCGCCAAACTCCTGCGCCGGAACCCGACCGAGGCTGAGCGCAGGCTCTGGCGAGCGCTCACCACCGACCGCCGCTTTGCCGGCCGCGGCTTCAAGCGGCAAGTGCCGGTCGGCGCGCAGATCGCCGATTTCGTATCGTTTCCGTTGCGCACGGTCATCGATCTCGTGCCGGCGCAGGAGCCGGCTGAGGCGGCCGCGCGCCGCGCCGAGAAGCGCGCCTGGCTCGCGGCGCACCACTACAAGGTCGTCGCCGTGCAGGCGGACGAGGTCGAGCGCGAGCTAGCGCCGGCGCTCGATCGTCTTGCGGAGGCGCTCGGCTAAGCCGCTCCTAGCGCCTGAGCGCCTTCAACTGTGCCGCGGCGCCGTCGCGCAGGATGCCCAGATCGCTGCCGATGGTCAGGAAGCGGAAGCCGCGTTTCGCCATGGCCAGCGCGCGCTCGGGATCGCGGCAATAGATGCCGGGAATCTTGCCGGCCTTGCGCGCGGCCTCGCAGATGGCATCGATCGCATCGACGATCGCGGGCGCGTCAATGTCCTGCGCCTTGCCGTCGCTCAGCGCGGTCGAGAGGTCGTAGGGGCCGATGAACAGCGCGTCGATGCCGGGCGTTTCGGCGATCGCTGCGACATTCTCCAGCGCCGCGCGTGTTTCGATCATCGCCAGGGTCAGCGTGCCCTCGTTGGCCTCGCGCATATAGTCGGTCGATACGCTCCGCCCATGCAGCGCCATCGCGCGCAAGGGTCCCCAGCTGCGCTCGCCGAGCGGCGGGTATTTGGCGGCGGCGGCAAAGGCGCGGGCGTCGGCCGCGCTGTTGATCATCGGCGCGATGATCGCCTCGGCGCCGCAGTCGAGCGTGCGCGAGACGGTGGCGAAATCGCCAAGCGGCACGCGTACGCCGGGCGCGCTGCCGGCATGATGCACGGCGCCGATGCCGGCGATGAGCGAGGCCATGTCCCAGAGCCCATGCTGGCTATCGAGGATCGCCGCCTCGTAGCCTGCGCGCGCGATCGTCTCCGCCACCGGCGGGGAGGCGGCGGCGCACCAGGCCGCATACACGGTTTCGCCGGCGCGCAGCCGGCGGGCGAGGGAAAACGGTTCAGGCATGTCCAGAGTCCATACGTATCCGGGGCGCAGCGCAGCCCGCCAGTGGTGCGCTGCAGACCCGGGATCGTCACGTTTTTGGCGGTCCCGGATCTGCGATGCAGCGTGCCGCTGCATCGCGTCCGGGACAAGGAAAAAGGACTAGCCGCTCTTCTTGATCGCGTCGACCGCCTGGGCGAGCAGCGTGGCCATCTGGGCGCGGACTTCAGGTTCGCCGATGCCCTTGGCCGCGAGGTCCTTCACGACCTTGCGCACCACGTCGTTGTCGCCGCTCTCCTCGAAGTCGGCGAGCACGACCTCCTTGGCATAGGCGTCGGCCTCAGTGCCGCTCTTGCCGAGAATGCCGGCGGCCCAGAGACCCAGCATCTTGTTGCGGCGGGCCATCGCCTTGAAGCGCAGCTCCTCGTCGTGCGCGAACTGCTTTTCGAAACCTTCCTCGCGCTTGTCGAACGTCGTCATTCCGCCCCTCGTGGTCTGATGGCTTCGATCCGGATAGTACACCGTCCGCCGGCCGGGTTTGATTCAACGCAATGTCGCAGGGCGTGGCGCGAAAAGCGGCGCGCTTGCCTTCGTGCGTCGGCGTACACACATAGCACTTTCACGCCTTGCATGTCGCCCCGGGCATGGTCAGGCAACATCCGGCTGCTCATTTGCGGCGAAAATGCGGAGTGGAAAACCGCGGTCCGGATCGATTGTGTCGGGGGGATCGATCGGCTAGGTTGCGACCGTGTCCGGAGCTTCCGCGCCAAGATTCGTGCGAATTCTCCGATCCGCGCCGCGGACCTCGATTTCTAACAGGAGCCACGGCAGATCCGATGGACTTTCACAAACCACGGTATATTCCGATGAGCCGCCGTCGCCGTATCTACGAAGGCAAGGCGAAGGTCCTCTATGAAGGCCCCGAGCCGGGCACGCTGATCCAGCATTTCAAGGACGACGCGACCGCCTTCAACGCCAAGAAGCACGAGATCATCGAAGGCAAGGGCGTCCTCAACAACCGCATCTCGGAATACGTCTTCCAGCACCTCAATGACATCGGGGTGCCGACGCATTTCATCCGCCGGCTCAACATGCGCGAGCAGTTGATCCGCGAGGTCGAGATCATCCCGCTCGAGATCTGCGTGCGCAACGTTGCCGCCGGCTCGCTGGCGACGCGCCTCGGCATCGAGGAAGGCACGCAGCTGCCGCGCTCGATCATCGAGTTCTATTACAAGAACGACAAGCTCAACGACCCGATGGTGTCGGAGGAGCACATCACCGCGTTCGGCTGGGCGAGCCCGCAGGAGATCGACGACATCATGGCGCTGGCCATCCGTGTCAACGACTTCCTCTCCGGCCTCTTCCTCGGCGTCGGCATCCGTCTCGTCGACTTCAAGATGGAGACGGGGCGTCTGTGGGAAAACGACACGATGCGAATCGTGGTCGCCGACGAGATCTCCCCGGACTCGTGCCGGCTGTGGGACATCAAGTCGAACGAGAAGCTCGACAAGGACCGGTTCCGCCGCGATCTCGGCGGCTTGCTCGAGGCCTATACCGAGGTCGCCAAGCGCCTCGGCATCATGGCCGAGGGCGAGCGGCCGCAGGGCACCGGGCCGGTGCTGGTCAAGGGCTAAGAGCCCGGACCGGCTGTGAGTTGCGTGATGCCCGGCCTTGTGCCGGGCATTCGCGTCTTTTAGGTAGGTCCGAGCCGGGCCTGGCCGGGGAGGCTCCCGGCGGCGACCGCTTTTTCGCGAAAGGTCCGAGATGAAAGCCCGCGTCACCGTCACCCTGAAGACCGGCGTGCTCGATCCGCAAGGCAAGGCCATTGAGGGCGCGCTGCGCTCGCTCGGGGTCGAGGGCGTCACCAGTGTGCGCCAGGGCAAGGTGTTCGACATCGAGCTCGAGGGCACCGCCGACCGCGCCAAGGCGGAGGCGCTGCTGAAGCAGGCGGCCGACAAGCTGCTCGCAAATACGGTGGTCGAGAATTATCGGGTCGAAGTGGTCGGCTGAGGGAGGCAAGCGCGATGAAAGCTGCCGTCCTGGTCTTTCCCGGCATCAACCGCGAACGCGACATGGCGCGGACGCTGCGCCTCGTCTCGGGAACCGCGCCGGCGATGGTCTGGCACGCGGAGACCGAGCTGCCGAAGGGAACCGACCTCGTCGTCGTCCCAGGCGGCTTCTCCTATGGCGACTACCTGCGTTGCGGCGCGATCGCGGCGCGCTCACCGATCATGACCGCGGTTCATGATTTCGCCGAGAGAGGCGGACTGGTGCTCGGCGTCTGCAACGGCTTCCAGATTCTGTGCGAGGCGGGTCTCCTGCCGGGCGTGCTGATGCGAAACTCCCAGCTCAAGTTCATCTGCCGCGACGTCTATCTGCGCGTCGAGCGCTCGGATACGCCGTTCACGCGCGGCTACAATGCGGGGCAGGTGATCAAGGTGCCGGTCGCGCACGGCGAGGGCAATTACATCGCCGACGGCGAGACCGTCGCGCGGCTGGAAGGCGATGGGCGGGTGATCTTCCGCTATTCGTCGCCGGACGGGATGATCGATCCGAACTGGAATCACAACGGCGCCATGAACGCCATCGCCGGCATCCTCAACGCGCGCGGCAACGTGCTCGGCATGATGCCGCACCCGGAAAACCACGTCGAAGCCTCGATCGGCTCGACCGACGGGCGCGGCCTGTTCGCCGGTCTCGTCGATCACCTGGCGAAGGCCGCGTAAGTGCTTCGGAACGACACGCCCATCACCCCCGAACTCGTCGCCGAGCATGGCCTGAAGGCCGACGAATACGATCGCATCGTCAAGCTCATCGGCCGCGCGCCGAGCCTGACCGAACTCGGCATCTTCTCGGCGATGTGGAACGAGCATTGCTCGTACAAATCCTCGAAGGTGCACCTGCGCGGGCTGCCGACGAAAGCGCCGTGGGTGATCCAGGGCCCGGGCGAGAACGCCGGCGTCATCGACATCGGCGACGGGCTCGCCTGCGTCTTCAAGATGGAGAGCCACAACCACCCGAGCTACATCGAGCCCTATCAGGGCGCAGCGACTGGTGTCGGCGGGATTTTACGAGACGTGTTCACGATGGGTGCGCGGCCGATCGCGTGCCTGAACGCGCTGTCTTTCGGCGCGCCCGAACATCCCAAGACGCGGCATCTCGTGGCCGGCGTCGTTGCCGGCATCGGCGGTTACGGCAATTCGTTCGGCGTGCCGACGGTGGCGGGCTCGGTGCGCTTCCATTCGCGCTATGACGGCAACTGCTTGGTCAACGCCATGGCCGTCGGCATCGCCAGGACCGACCAGATCTTCTACGCGGCTGCCTCCGGCGTCGGCATGCCAATCGTCTATCTCGGCTCCAAGACCGGCCGCGACGGTATCCACGGCGCCACCATGGCCTCGGCCGAGTTCGGCGCCGATGCCGAGGAGAAGCGCCCCACGGTGCAGGTCGGCGATCCGTTCTCTGAGAAGCTGCTGCTCGAGGCCTGCCTCGAGATCATGGCCAAGGGCTGCGTCATTGCCATCCAGGACATGGGCGCGGCGGGGCTGACATCCTCCGCCACCGAAATGGGCGCCAAGGGCGAGCTCGGAGTCACGCTCGACCTCGACAAGGTGCCGTGCCGTGAAGAGGGCATGACCGCCTACGAGATGATGCTCTCCGAGAGCCAGGAGCGCATGCTCATGGTGCTCAAGCCAGAGAAGGAAAAGGAAGCCGAGGCGATCTTCCGCAAATGGGGCCTCGACTTCGCGGTGGTCGGCGAGACGACGCCCTCGAAGCGCTTCATCGTCAAGCACCGGGGCGAGGTGATGGCCGACCTGCCAATCACCGAGCTCGGCAGCGAGGCGCCGGAATACAAGCGCCCCTTCGTCACCGGCATCAAGCTCGCCGAGGTCGACGCGGCGAACGTTACGCCGCCGCACGCCACCCCCGAGGCGCTCGAACTGCTGCTGGCGACGCCCGACCTCTGCTCGAAGCGCTGGGTCTGGGAGCAGTACGATCACGTCATCGGCGGCAATACCGTTCAGCGCCCCGGCGGCGACGCGGCGGTGGTGCGGGTGGAAGAGGGGCCGAAAGCGCTGGCGCTGACGACCGACGTGACGCCGCGCTATTGCGAGGCCGATCCGTTCGAGGGCGGCAAGCAGGCCGTCGCCGAATGCTGGCGCAATCTGACCGCCGTTGGCGCGCGGCCCCTCGCGATCACGGACAATCTCAATTTCGGCAATCCCGAGAAGCCTGACATCATGGGCCAGTTCGTCGGCTGCGTGCGCGGCATTGCCGAGGCCTGCAAGGCGCTCGACTTCCCCGTCGTATCCGGCAATGTGTCGCTCTACAACGAGACGCACGGACGCGCGATCCTGCCGACGCCGTCGATCGGCGGCGTGGGGCTGCTCGACAATTTCGAGCAGTCGGCGAGTATCGCGTTCAAGCACGAGGGCGAGGCGATCCTCGTCGTCGGCGAGACCACGGGCTGGCTGGGACAGTCGATGTATCTGCGCGAACTCTGCGCACGCGAGGAGGGCGCGCCGCCGCCGGTCGATCTGACTGAGGAGCGCGAGAACGGCGAATTCGTTCGCTCGCTCATCCACGACGGCACGGCGAGCGCCGTGCACGACGTGTCCGACGGCGGCCTTCTGGTGGCGATCGCGGAGATGGCGATGGCCTCGCACATCGGTGCAGCGCTCGACGCCGCTCCGGACGACACGCCGGCGCACGCCTTCTGGTTCGGCGAGGATCAGGCGCGCTACGTCGTGACGGTGCCGGCGGCCAAGGTCGATGCCGTTCTCGAGCGGGGGCGAGCAGCCAGTGTTCCGGTTTGGCGCCTAGGCGTGACCGGCGGCAAGGCGCTGTCGGTTGCGGGCGAGCGGCCGCTCGCCGTCGCCGGCTTGCGCGGCACGTTCGAAGCCTGGCTGCCCGCCTACATGGCCGGCGAGGTCACCAACGCCTGAGGCGGGAGCCCGTTAGTGCAGCGGGCTCGTGATCTTCATCAAAGTGCGGCAGCGGATTGTGAGATCCGCTTCGTGCGCGGTGAGGCAGGCAATCATCTTGCCGCCCCCGACGCCCACGCCGCGGCAGTGACGGACCATGTCGAGTTTGCAGCCGCGGACCATGGCCGCGGCGTCGATCACCGGCGCCTTCGGACTATGCGGGACTGGCGCGGGTTTCACGGCGGCCGGCGTGGCGGGCGGTATTGCGGCGCCGTCCGGCATCGAGGCGGCGATATCGGCGACCGATGTCTTGCAGTTCGCGGAGAGCTGCCCGCTGTGGCCCTGCAGGCACGCGTAGGCCTCAGGCCCTTCCGGCACGTTCTTGCACAGGCGCTTGAAGTCGGAGCGGCAGGTGAACTTCAGCGCCTTCAGCTTGGCCGGATCCGGGCCCGCGGCCGGCGGGGCGGGCGGAGCAGCGGCGACGGCAGGGGCCGGCGGCGGCGCGGCCGGAGCGGCCATGGCGGCGCCTGGCTTGCGCGCGGCGGGTTTGATCGCGGCGCGCGGCGGCGCGGCAACCTTGACCTGCGCCGGTGGCGCGGGCGGCGGTGGTGGCGGCGCGGCAGCGGCCGCGGGTGCCGGAGGTGGCGGCGGGGCTGCGGCCGCAGCAGGCGGCGGAGGCGGGGGAGGCGCCGCCGCAGCAGCCTTGGGCGCCGGCTCGGCCGCAGCTTTCTGGGCCGGCTCCGCCGGTTTGGCCGCGGCCGCGGCAGGCGCCGGCATGGTGGCGCGCACCGCCGTCTGGCAGCCGCCTGAGAGCTTGTCGACGTTCTTCTGCAGGCACGTCAGCGCGTCCTTGCCGCCGGGTGTGACGCCCGAGCAGTGCGACATGAAGTCCGAGCGGCAGTTCGAGCGCAGCGCGCTCTGCTGCACGCTCGAAATCTGCGCCTGCGCCATTGTCGCCGCGGACAGGAGCGCGACGGCCGCAAAGGCGGCCAGAACAGCTTGTCTCATCGTGAACTCCCCGATTCTCGTGCTCCGCGGCGGGCGGAGGTGTGCAAGTCGATGTTAGCGCCGGAGCCGATATTGTCAGCCGTAAAAATTTGGGCGCAAATGACCGCTAGGAAACGGCATGGATTCGTGCGATCCGCGCGCGTTGCGCGCAGAGCAATGAGGAGTTTCCGCCAATGGCGATGGACGCCGGCGAAATCGAGCGATTGATCAAGGCCAGCATCCCGGACGCTCAGGTGACGATCCGCGATCTCGCCGGCGACGGCGACCATTACGCAGCGACTGTGGTCTCGGCCGCGTTCAAGGGGAAGTCGCGGGTACAGCAGCACCAGCTCGTCTACCAGGCGCTGAAAGGGCAGATGGGCGGCGTCCTGCACGCGCTGGCGCTGCAAACCGCGGCCCCGGAGAACGTCTGACCTGGCCGGCAGGATAGGCGGCCCCGGCCTTGCCCCTTGGGGTGGCAGGGGGATATGGGCTACATATATCGGCAAAGCGGGCGGATTCCGCCGTCGGCACAGGATCCTCAGGACTGATCACATGGCAATCGAGCAATTCATCGACAATGAAGTCAAAAGCAACGACGTCGTCCTGTTCATGAAGGGCACGCCGCAGTTCCCGATGTGCGGCTTCTCGGGCCAGGTGGTGCAGATCCTCGATCACCTCGGAGTCAGCTACAAGGGCATCAACGTGCTCGAGTCCGACGAAATCCGCAACGGCATCAAGTCGTACTCGAACTGGCCGACCATCCCGCAGCTCTACGTGAAGGGCGAGTTCGTGGGCGGCTGCGACATCGTGCGTGAGATGTTCCAGGCCGGCGAGTTGCAGGGCCTTCTGACCGAGAAGGGCGTCAAGGCCGGGCAGAGCGCCTGACAGCCGATGACGGTCGTGCCGTGACGAAGGCTTTGCTGATCGTCGCGGCGCTGGTCGATCTGGCGCTCGCGGCGCTCATGACCGCGCTGTCCGGCTACATCGTCGGCGGCGGGCCGGAGAGCATGCACGCGAAGGGATTTGCAGCGGCGGCCTATTGGGCCGCCGTTGTCGTTTGTGTCGCCGCGGCCGTCGCCGGCTTCATCCTGAACAGGAAGGGCAGGACCGCGGCCGCGCTCATCGTGGCCTGGGTGCCGCCGGCCGGCGCGCTCGTTGCTGCACTGGTGCCGGCGCCGTACTGACCGTCAAACCGCGACGAAGCGGTAGGCGCCGTCCTTGCGCTCGACCATGCCGTGGCCTGGATAGGGCAGGTGGAAGCCGATGAGCTTCGAGCGCTCGTTCGCCAGCCGGTCGAGGAGCTTCTTGCGCGTCTCAACCGCCTGATCGGGAACGTGATCGGTCGCCGGCCGCCACTCCGGGTGCCGGAACGAGATGATCGGGTGCGTGAGTGCGTCGCCGCCGATGATCAGGCCGTCACCGCCGTCGAGCGCAAGCGACACGTGACCCTGGGTGTGGCCGGGCGTGTCGAGCACGTGCACGCCAGGCAGCACCTCGTCGCCCGGCTTCATCGTCTTCACCCTCTCTTTGATGGCCGCGTAATTGCGGCGGGCGCCGGTGACGAAGCCGGCGCGCTCGGGGGCGATGCTGCGCAGCGCGTTGTCGCCTTCCCAGAAGTTCCACTCATTGGCGGCGACGTGGAAGGTCGCGCCCGGGATCTGCAATTCGTCGAACTCGTCGACCGCGCCCCAGAGATGGTCGGGATGGCCGTGCGTGAAGACCACGTGAGCGATCATGCTCTTGTCGATCCCGGCCGCCTCGAGGTTCTCCCACAATTTGCCCGCGGTCGGCATGAAGCGGCCGCCCGAGCCCATGTCGATCAGGGTGAGTTCGTCGCCGCGCTTGAGCAGCGTGACGTTGGTCGGCGAATTGTACTGCGTGCCCGTGACGCCCGATTCCTTGAGGATGGCTTCCCGTTCGGCTGCCGGCGCCTCGCCGGCGAGGAAGCTCACCGGTAGTTCGAGATGGCCGTCGCTGACGACAATGACCTCGAACGCGCCGTGCTTGAACGTGGTCGGTCGGGTAGCGGCGCGGGCCGGCAGCGCGGAGGCGGCAAGCACGGCGGCACCGGTCGCGAGCAGCGTGCGGCGGGAGAGGGCGGTCATGGTGCGGTCCTTCGACACATTCCTGCCCCTGAATAGCAAAATCCCCCGCCGGAGGGCGAGGGATTTGCACGCTTGCCGGAAAAGCGAAGCGAAATCAGCGCGAATAATACTCGACCACGAGGTGCGGCTCCATCTGAACCGCGTAGGGCACGTCCGTCAGGGTCGGGATGCGCGCGAACCTGGCGGTCAGCTTGGCGCCGTCGAGCTCGATGTAGTCCGGGACGTCGCGCTCGGCCAGCGCCTGCGACTCGATCACCAGCGCGAGCTGCTTCGACTTCTCCTTCACCTCGATCGTATCGCCGACCTTGCAGCGATAGCTCGGGATGTTGACCTTCTTGCCGTTCACGAGGATGTGGCCGTGGTTGATCAGCTGGCGTGAGGCGAACGGGGTCGGCGCGAACTTGGCGCGGAACACGACCGCGTCGAGGCGGCGCTCCAAGAGGCCGATCAGGTGCGCACCCGAGTCGCCCTTCATCCGGATGGCGTCCTGATAGATGCCGCGGAACTGCTTCTCGGAAATGTTGCCGTAATAGCCGCGCAGCTTCTGCTTGGCGCGCAGCTGGACGCCGTAGTCGGACAGCTTGCCCTTGCGGCGCTGGCCGTGCTGACCGGGGCCGTATTCACGACGGTTCACCGGGCTCTTCGGCCGGCCCCAGATGTTCTCGCCCATACGGCGATCGAGTTTGTACTTGGATTCCAAGCGCTTGGTCATCGCGTCCTCGCGTTAATGTTGATCTTTGAGGAACCGCGCCCTCCTCTGACCGGGGTCTCCCCCGGCCCGACAGGAAAAGCCTCGAAAGCGCAAGGCCTTGCCACGGGTCGCGAAACGTCTCTGGCGGCCTTTCGGGCCGCCAGGACGCGCGGGTTGTAGGGGTGAACGCGGGCGGTGTCAAACCCTTATGCTCTTGCGGGCGGGCGGCCGAGAGGCCATTTTCCGGACCGTCAGGCCGGGCCCCTCTGGCAGTCATGGGACTGCGATGTCGGACTGATTGAGCGGGGCCCGTCCCAATGACGCTTCCTTTCGACATTACGCATCAGGCGCTTGCCGCGCTGTTCCAGGTCATCGTCATCGACCTGGTGCTGGCCGGCGACAATGCCGTCGTCATCGGCATCGCCGCCGCGGGCCTGCCGCGGCAGGATCGCACGCGCGCCATCCTCGTCGGCATCGCCGCCGCCACCATCCTGCGCATCCTGTTCGCCGGCGTGGCGGTGGAAATGCTGAGCATCGTCGGGCTCGTCTTCGCCGGCGGCATCCTCCTCCTCTGGGTCTGCTGGAAGATGTGGCGCGAACTGCGCGCCGCGCATCAGGTTTCGCACGATGAAGTGGCGGCGGCGCAGGCGCATGCGCCGCGCAAGACGCTGAAGCAGGCCGCGTGGCAGATCGTCGTCGCCGACGTCTCGATGTCGCTCGACAACGTGCTGGCGGTCGCCGGCGCCGCGCGCGAGCATCCGTGGGCGCTGGTGTTCGGCCTCGGCCTATCGATCGTGCTGATGGGCGTCGCGGCCAATCTTGTCGCACGCCTGCTCGGCCGCCACCGCTGGATTGCCTATATCGGGCTGGCCATCGTGCTTTATGTCGCGCTGGACATGATCTGGCGCGGCTTCTGGCAGATCGAGGCGCTTGCCCGCTAGAAGCCGAAGGCGGCCAGCGCCTTCTTCAATGTGGGCGGCGGCATGCGGCCGGAGGTGAATTCGATTGTCTGCGTGCCGGCGACGGCCGCGACCGGACGCTCGCGCAGCAGGTCGGCAACGCGCCGGGCGATCGCCGGCGCCGGATCGAGCCATTCGACCGGCCACGGCGCCACGCGGCGGAAGCGCTCCGCCAGCAGCGGATAATGCGTGCAGGCGAGCACGATGGTGTCGGTGCGTTGGCCTTCCTCGTCGAGAAAGCAGGGCAGAATCTCGCCCGCGATTTCGACGTCGGTCGCCGGGGTGCCCGCGAGCTCCGCCTCGGCGGAAGTGGCAAGCCGCGGCGATCCCACCAAAGCAACGTGGCAGCCGGAGGCGAATTCGCGGATGAGCGCGCGGGTGTATTCGCGGCTGACCGTTGCCTGCGTGCCAAGGACGGCGATGCGCTTTGTCCGCGATTGCGCGCAGGCCGGCTTGATCGCCGGCACGGTGCCGACGAAAGGAACGGTGAAGCGGGCGCGCAGGTCGGCGAGGGCGATGACAGAGGCGGTGTTGCAGGCGACGACGATCAGGTCGGGCGCGTGGCGGGCGATCGCCGCGCCGATGACGTCGGCGATGCGCGCGATCAGCTTGTCTTCCGGC
>Ga0265342_10001579_pt1 | contig 21014 bp, 19 predicted proteins | sample 4CB327metaG_FD_203125 | JGI IMG/M metagenome (GOLD analysis project Ga0265342, IMG submission 203125) | Rhizosphere microbial communities from Carex aquatilis grown in University of Washington, Seatle, WA, United States - 4-CB3-27 metaG | ecosystem: Host-associated > Plants > Roots >... | reverse complement strand
CCCCATCCATTCTTGGTGAATGCCGCGAGGCCCATAATATTGCCCAGTGTCAGGGCCAGCGCGGTGGCGTCGGTCAAGGTCAGGTTGTTTCCACCTCCGGTGACCAGCCCCGAGATGCCGATTGTGCCGAGCGCTCCTGTGTTCAGCGTCAATCCGCCGGCGCCGATGGTCAGGTCATCGAGACTGATGTTATCCCCAACGCCGCCGCCGGTTGCGACGGTGCCGCGCAAAGTGTTGACGCCGGCGCCCGTTGAGGTGAATCCGCCGGTGAACGTGACACCATTGATGCTGACATTGCCGGAGTTTCCGAATGTCACGGCGTTTGTAATGGTGCCACCCGCATTCAGCGCTATATTTCCCGTGCCCGCAGCGTTCAGAGTGGTGAGTGTGACGGAGCCGTTGGCGGTGAAGTTGCCATTGATGGTGAGTGAAGTCGCGGTGAATGCAGGAGTGACCGTGATCGACGATGCGGCGTTGATGGTAACGGTGAAGTTGGTGAACGCCGGTGCGAATGAGCCGATTATTACCGTGGCTCCGAGGAAGGACGCGGTATCGCCCGAAGCCGAGCCCGGATATCCCGCCCCCCCGCCCCAATTCAAGTTCGAAGCCCATGTCGTTCCGTCCCCACCGACGACGTTCCACGTGTACGCGGTGGCCCAGGCGCCGGCTGCTGACATGATCGCGAAAGCGGCGGCAAAAGTGGCGATAGCGTGGCTACGCTTCATCGAGCGCTCCTTCTGTAGTCGAAGCTAGTTGCGTCGTATTGGGGAGGCAGATGAGCTGTATACAATGCGAACGGTTCAATCGCAATTCGTCCGTTTCGGCCCTTACAAATGTAGCACGTTGAATCGTTCAAAGCCTTCAATTATATGATTTTATCTAAACTTCCCTTCAAGGACAATCGAAAGATCATCGAACAAAGCGATGTTGAGGGGGAGAATTTTAAAATGGAGAGTCTGGAAATAGAAGAGTTTTGCAGTCCCATTGAGCCCGTTGGTCAGAACCAGCGGCCTTGCGTGAATTGGGGGCCTAGGACCCCGCGCCATGCCGCATGACATGCGCATAGTACTGAATCATGCCGCCGTAATTCTCCAATGAAATGCGTTCGTCCACCCCATGTATGCGAGCGATGTCCGCCACCGTGAGCAGCACCGGCATCAGACGCACGATCGAATCGGAGATGCTCGCGAATTGCCGGGAATCCGTATACATGAGAACGAGAAACGGAGCGATGACAGAGGTAGGCGCCGTCTCCCGTATCGCTTCGGTCAAGGCCTTCCAGATGCGGGGCTCCATGGGTGACTCGGCAATGGCGCCGCTTGCGTTCGCTCCGGGCAGCAGACGGACTTCAAGGGAGAACGGGCGCGGCAGATGCCGACGCGCGACGCTCTCGATCCGGGCCAGGGCGAACTCGGGAGAATCCCCGGGGAGAAGACGCATGTTGATGATTGCCCGAGCCTCCTCGGGAATCACATTCGGCACCTCGCCGGCACGTACCATGGTGATTGCCTGCGTGGTTCGGAACATCGCATCCATGGAAGGAGTGGAGGCCGCGACGATCTTCAAGAGAGGCCACATGAGTCGGGGAAAACGAAGAACGAGCCCCAGGGGGCCCGGCGTATGGGGCGCGATCGATTTGAAGAATCGAACGACGGTGGGTGTGAGTCTGGCAGGAAAAGGATGGCGCTCTATGGCTGTACAGATCGCGGCCAAGGCGCCCGGACCGGTTCCTCGCCCGGGCATCGCCGCATGTCCCGGTGCGCCACGGACTACGAGATCCGCGTTGATGATCCCTTTTTCCGCGAGCCCGATGAGGGCCACGGGCCGTGGAACAAAGGACAGCGAGCCGTCGGATATGACCGACCCTTCGTCGAACACACAGGAAAGATGCACACCACGGGATGCGAGGGTGCCGGCGAGCACAAGCGCGCCCTTCTCGCCGCTTGTTTCCTCGTCGCCTCCGAATGCGAGGTAGACGGGGCGCGACGGCGTGAATCCTTCCGCGAGAAGCCCTTCTACCGCCTCCATCAATCCCACGAGCGTCCCTTTGTCGTCGAGGGTACCCCGGCCCCAGATGAAACCATCCGCGCAGTCGCCTGAAAAACCGGGATGCGTCCAGGAAGATTCGTCGCCGGGCGGGACGACGTCGTAGTGCGCATAGAAGAGAAAGCCGGGCAGAGCCGGGGCGGTTTTCAGTGGTTCCCACGTCGCCAGAAGCGCCAGCGGACCGAGCTTTTCCCAGATGAGAGCCGCCGCGGCACGGGGGAACTCGCGGCGCAGGAAATCTTCGAACCCGCGGAACTCGGTGTATCGCGATTCGGCGGCGGGATCATCCGTAACGAGCGACACGGTGCGAAACCGTATTGCCTGACTGAGCCGTTGAGCCTGTTCGGGTGTGCATGTTTTCATCGGGGCGTAGGGACACGGTAGCGGGTCACCGCGATGCTGTCAATGAAAAAAGCCTGCCGCATGGCAGGCTTTCTGAACTTCTGGGTTCTTTCGCTTAGAAGAGCTTGAGCAACAGACTGACTCCGACCGCAGGAGCGTAATTGAACGCCGTCGGGATTTGAGAGAAGTCCGTCAGGAAGTAAATCCCTTCCACGCCGATAGCGATGGGCCCAAGGTTGAGGTCAACGGTCGCCTTCATGTTGTAGGGCTTATCGAGCATATCCGGGCCATATGCCAATCCATAGGAGTCGTATATCGCATTGACTCCTACCCCCGCCCCGACCCTCAAGAACAGGATGTTCAAGGACAATCCAGCGTCAGCCGTTCCGAAGAAATAGCTGTTGCTGCCGTCGGGAACATAGTATCCGGTCGCGCCGACCTGAAAGATCCACAGTTTGAGTCGCGCTTCCCCGCCGAAGTTGAAATCGCCCGCGGAAACGGGACCCGAGCTGATGGCTGTGATATCCCCGGTGTAAAGGGCCGTTCCACCAATCTGGAATTGAGCGAACGCCATCGCGGGAATTATTGCTATAACAAGAACGAGTAGTAGTTTTTTCACCTCTGTGCCTCCTGTTTCATGCCTGTATGCCATACTATATCCCATGTACACCCAATCCGCAATATGCGAGAAATTTTTCCATATAATAAATGCCGGTTATAGGGACGACACAATGCGTCCAGCCGCCCGGCGGCACGCCTCGCCCAGGCGCGCAATATCCTCCTCCGTGTGGGCGGCGCTCACTGATCCCAGACCGTGCATGACAAATACGTCCTCCAGGAGGAGCGCGAGCTGCAAAACAGTATCGGACAGCTCCACGTCGCACACGGCAGGATTACGTGTTTGTTCCGGTGTGTCGCAGGGTGTTCCGTGCTCGTAGGGGAAGTGCACGGCGGCGAGCGAGCTGGCCGGCAGTGCGTCACTCGCGCCGCCCGTACAGCGAGCCTCGATGCCCTCCGCGGCGAATGCTTGCTCGACGGTCCGACGTGCAAGATCGCCCATTCGTGAGATCCGAGGATACAACGTAGCCTCTTCCGCGATCAGGTGTTCCATCATGGTCCGCGAAGCGAGCATCGAGGCGGGGTGGCAAGAATACGTTCCGCCGGAAAATTTGACTCCGCCGCCCCTTCCAGCCAGCTTCATGATATCAGCGCGACCGGCCACCGCCGCGACCGGCATGCCGCCACCCATGATTTTAGCGTAAGTGGCAAGGTCGGGCTGAACGGAGAAAATCCGAGCCGTGCTACCAGCGCAAAAACGGAAGCCGGCGATCACCTCGTCGAAGATGAGAAGCGCGCCAAACTTCCGAGTGAGCGCTCGCGCGGCGATCAGAAAATCCTTGCGGGCGGGAAGGCTGCCAGCGGATCCCAAAAAGGGCTCGAAGATGAAACAGGCTATCTTCGCACCGTGTGCCGCGAACTGCTTCTCGAGCATTTCGGTGTCGTTGAACCGGGTCACGACAACCTGTTCCTCGACCTCGCTCGGGAGCCCGCGACTTTCAGCGTGCCCGAAGTTATTCCCGTTTTCCGTGTGAAAATCTACTCCGACCAGACCCCAGGGCTGGGCACCATGCCAGCCGCCACCCACTTTCAGGACGAGTTGTCGTCCCGTGGCGGCCCGTGCGAGGAATGTGGCGTACATGGTGGCAAGTGAACCGCTGGTCGTGAATCGGACCCGCTCGGCGCCCGTGCGTGCGCACAGGAGCTCGGCTACCCGCACCTGCAGCTCATCGGTGAATCCTGATTGCAGGCCAAAGCCGTCTTGAAAACCACGAGACAGGGCATTCGTGATGACGCGCGGGTTGTGCCCGAGGATATTCGCGTGGTGTCCTTGCCAAAAATCGAGGATCCGATGTCCGTCCTCATCCGTGACGTAGGCGCCGCCCGCGCTGGCGATCCGCGGAGGAAAAGGCCGCAGGAGTCTGATGGCATGGCTGCCGCCATCGACGAGGTAGTCCAGCGCCTTTGCGTTCAGCTCTGCCGACCGCGGCGATCTGCGGGCGTATTCCTCGGCCATTCGCGCAAGGAGTCGTGAGTGATCTCTCTGTTTCATAGGCAGCACGACAATACTAGGGAAGACGGCAGGCATCAAGGGACGGCCGGCGCGGCCTGGCTCTCACCGGTCCGGGCTATGAGAATGACCCCCGCGAGAATGAGCAGCGCTCCAATCACTTTCAGCGGCGTCATCGGCTCCCCGAGGAGGACCACCGCCAACGCGACCGCCGTTGCCGGCTCGAGGCTGGAGAGTGTGGATGTCCCCACGGGCCCGAGGCGCGCCAACCCGGCGAAGAATGTGCCGATGGCCACGACGGTCGACACGACCGCCAAAGCCACGATGAGCATCCACCCGGCAGCGGTAGTCGGCATGACGGGGCCCCGCGCGAAGGCGATGACGGCATAGGCGAGCGCCGTGGAGGCAATGACCACTGTGGAGGCGGCAATCGGAGCGACACCACGCATCAGACGCGAGCTGAGAAGAATATAGACGGAATAAATGACCGACGCGCTGACGCCGAATGCGACGCCGAGGACCGACCCGCCCGCTCCGAACCCGATCATGAGGACGGCGCCGAGGACTGCCAGCGCCAGCGCGATTCCCTTGGCAGCGGTGAAGCGCTCGTGGAAGAAGACGCTCGCCCCGATGGCCACGAGCCCGGGATAGAGATAGAGCAGCAGAGCTACGAGGCTCGTGGGTGCCAGTGTCAGCGCCAGGAAATAGCACAGCGATTGACCGACATAGAGCACAGCCCCCAGTCCGATAGCGCTCAGCAGTGACCTGCCGCGGGGAAGCGGAGTGCCGGTGATCCAGCACAGGCCGAACATGATCAGCGTCGCGCAGCCGAAGCGCAGGAAGAGCAGGGTGAAGAGCTCATCGCCTGCCGCTGAGGCGAATCGCGCGAGGATGGGCATGACGCCGAAGCTGATGGCTGAAACGATGATGAGGAGCACTCCGGAAGTTCGTCGTGACATGCACGGGAGTATAGCATCGCGATGATCCTCATTAACAGGAAGCTTGACCCCGCGCGAATTGCCCCTGATATTTTGAGGTGCCATGAAATCGAAACTGAATGATCTTACCCCCGAGGAAGAGCGGGTCCTGGTCCATAAGGGGACGGAACGGCCCTTCACGGGCGAATACGTGAGTCATAAGGCAGCAGGGACGTATATCTGTCGTCGCTGCAATTCTCCATTGTACCGCTCCCAGGACAAGTTCGACTCCCACTGCGGGTGGCCGAGCTTCGACGACGAGATACCCGGCGCGGTGCACCGAACAACGGATGCGGACGGAGATCGGACGGAAATCACGTGCGTCCAGTGCGGCGGTCATCTGGGCCACGTGTTCCTCGGCGAGAGATACACGCCGAAAAACACGCGGCACTGCGTCAATTCACTGTCCCTGAAATTCGTCCCCTCTTAAAAGTCGTAGGTCAGGGACCACTGGGTCGATTCGGAGGGCTGGAGCACGTGCTCCAGGTACGGCTCGAAGGAAAAAGTATTCTTGTTCCCCCAGATGGGAAGCCGACTGGGCAGATAATCGATGGTGACGGTCACGAGGCTCGTTACGGGATGCTTCTGGGTGAAGGTGATCGGCGCATGGCCCGAGAAGCCCACGAGCTGGAAAAAGCTCTCCGTCGGCTTCCAGGGAAAGTTTCTCATGCCGATGAACCCGTTCGGGAGCATTTCATATCCCGGGCAATCCGGCACCGCGAGCGGTATGCTCACCTTGCAACATTCCCCGGTGGGGTAATGCGGAAAGAACGGATGCGGATACCATTGGAACGGGACATGGCTCTTGCCCGTATTGGTCACCCGCGTCTCGCTTCGGATCGTCCGACCCCGCAAGCTCACGATACGTTCCAGCTCGAACTGCCACGCACCGGCGGCCTGCGTGGTGCGAAACCGTACCGAGTCAGCCGTGCGCGTTATGTCCCATACGCAACGATCCGTAACGACATTCGCCTTCGCGTCGATGAGCCCGATGCCGATGCCAAGGACCGTCGAGGGGGTCCCGTCAGGGTCCTGTTGAACGACAAGGTGAGGTTGGAACGCATCCGGAGCGCCCTGTCCGTCGTGGAGATTGTACGACTCGGGAAATGTAGGACCGGAGAGCAGGATTCCCCGAGCCGGCGATCCCATCAGATCCTCGATCTGGAAGATGAAACCCCCGGTGCAGTAGCGGACTCCGAGTCGATCCTTTTCCGCGACCGGATCGAGGATCGACAGAGACAAGGATTGGTTTTTCAAGATGATCACGTGCGCTTCCCCTTTCGTCCCTTTCTGAGTATTGGTTATCGTGCAGGGTTTCATCTTTGTATCCGAATTGGGCGGGCGGGTCAAAGCCCACCAAGGATGCTGGGCTGTTTTCATTTCACCCTCGACCGGCTATACCCTTGGAAAAGGAAGCGCTCAATGGACGGCACCACCCTCACGATTCTCTATGAAGACAACCACCTGATCGCGGTGAACAAAATGCCTTCGGACATCGTGCAGGGGGACAAGACCGGCGACGTCACGCTCGGGGATCGCGTACGGGACTATCTGCGCGATCGTTACGAGAAGCCGGGCAATGTCTTTCTGGGGATCCCGCACCGTCTGGACAGGCCGACCAGCGGCGTGGTGATCTTTGCCCGCACGGAGAAGGCGCTCCAGCGCATGAGTGCGCTCTTTCGCGACGGCGGGGTGCGGAAGACATATTGGGCCATTCTCTGCGAGAAGCCCGCGCCAGAGGCGGGAGATCTCACGCACTGGCTCCGCCGCAACGAGCGACTCAACAAATCATTCGTGGTGGATGGCCCGGCCCCCAATGCCCAGGAGGCGCGCCTGAGCTACCGCCTGCTCCTAAGCACGGATCGCTATTATCTTGTGGAAATCCAGCTCCACACCGGACGTCATCACCAGATCCGCGCGCAATTCAGCGCGGTCGGGTGCCACATCAAAGGGGACCTGAAGTACGGGGCCCCGCGCTCCAACCCGGGGGGAGGCATCCACCTCCATGCCCGGGCAGCGTCATTCCTCCATCCGGTGAGCGCGAAGGAGCTCACGATCGTCGCCGAGCCGCCACGGGACCCGGTCTGGGACGCGGCGCGGGACGCGTTGCAGCGCAACGAGGGGAGTGCGCTGTAGTCATCTTTTCATTGAGGCGACCATGTCGCCATGAGACCGTCGGCGATTCTTCGGGGCGCGATGGCCTCATCGGCATACGCGACCATGATGCCCGGACCGGTGCTGTCCACTTCGCTGTAGACGAGGAAGCGACTGTCAGGTGACCAGAGGCGCACGGATTGGGCGTACTGTCCGAACTCCCTCACCAGCCCGATGAAAAAGGGCGAGGGTCGGAACGTCGCAACCGTTCGCAGGGCGCCCGTGCCGACCCGGACGACCTTCAGGAGGAATGAGAACCCATCCGTGGCTGAAGCGCTGGGCGACGTGGACGGTGCCAGGTAGGCAATGGAGTCGCCGTTTGGCGACCAGAAGAATGCAACGACAAAGTCCCCGCCGCTGAGAACACGCGGCTTCGGAAGAGTTCCCCCGCCACGCGAGGTCCCCGCGAGGTCGAGTACGGAGAGATGACTTCCCGCCTCGGTGCCGACGAAAGTCTCGGAGTCATACGCAAGATGGCGTCCGTCGGGTGAAATGTCCATGGTTGTGCTTCCGGGAACCGAAAGGAGGGTACGACCCCGCTGACCACTGAGATCGGCGCGATAGAGAAGAGAGGTGGTGTCGTTTCGAGCCACGACGATGATGTCGTGACCATCACGAAGCCATGCCGGGGCCTCGAAGGCCCCCGGGGTAAGAACGATATCCCGCTCGATCTCTCCACTCGTGGCGTTCAGGACATCCACGCGCTCACGCGGCGTGCCCGCGACGCCGCTTCCCGCATGAACGGCAAGTGACGAGGCGCTTCTCTGCCAGCGCCACGCGAAGGCAAGCCCTTCACCGAGGCGCGCGACTTCACCGCCGCGCGGCGGTACGGAATCGAGCTCCTCACCCGGCATGTCGGCCGCGGTAACGAAGACAAGACGCGAGGAATCCGGTGCCCAAGAGATGAGACGCGGCACCCGGACATCGCTCCTGAACACCTGAACGGCCCGCGCGTCCTTGAGCGTCGAAGTCCAGACGCTGTAATGATCTGGGGAGGAATCGGCGGTTCGCTGAACGCCGACATAGGCGAGGATGGATCCATCCGGCGACCACACCGGGTACTGGTAAAAGCGGGAGGCCGCGCTGCTGTCCTCGGGAAGCACGGCATCCGCGGTGACATCGCGGCGCGAGCCGCCCGCCTGATCCATGGTGTGGACATTGCCGTCTACTCCCATGTAGGCGATCGTGCCGACGCGGCGCTCCAGCGCTTTCAATGCCGGGCTTTGGGGAGCAGTAACGTGCAACGCCGCGCAGGATTGCAGGAGAGGGAGACACAGGGCCCCGACGATCAGACCTCCGCGTCTCATGCGCGGGAGACGAGCTCCAGCTCCGAGCAGGCGGGCGCGCGCGAATCGGCTGCCCACACCGTCTCTTCCTCGACGCCGACTGCGCGCGGGGCGGGCTCCAGGATGGCAAGCACGTCATTGCGGCTGAGCGATGAGCGCTTCAGGAGGCTGTCGGCAAGGGCGATGAGCTTCCCGCAGTGCGCCCGCAGGAGCGTTTCCACCCGCGACTCCAAATCCCGCCAAAAGTCCGCGAGCACCTTTTCCATCCGATTGGGACCCTCACCGCCGGTGGGTTCGGTGACCGGCGGACCGAAAAACCCCAATGACTGCAGGTGGCGCAAGTGGCCCCGCGCTTGCTGGAAATCGCTGTACGCGCCGGTCCATTCCTCCCCGAAGACGATGCGCGTGGCCACGTGGCCGGCCATTCCGACCATGATGTCCGCGACGATGCGCCGAAGCGGATAGGCGTACATTTCCACCTGGTCCAGTGGCAGCATGAAACCGAGGCTCTGGGCGCGCGCCACGATCGTGAGGTGCACGATCCGCTGGTCCGGCAAGAGGTAATGCTGCGCCACCGCGTGCCCCGCCTCATGAACGGCGATTTGACGGCGCTGATCGGGTGCCATTTCCTCGATGGGATTCTCGATGCCCATCCACTGCTGGAGGAAGGCCTGCTCGATGTCCTTCTGGCCCACCGCGGCGTGCCCCGAGAAAAGCGCGATCCGCACGGCGTCCTTGGTGAGAGCGGCCATGATCTGAGCGGGTGTCGACTTGCTCGTGTCGCCGACGATCGCCTCCACATCCACCGTGCTGTCGTGGCGGTTGGTGCTCAGGTAGCCCTGTACGATTTCCCTCCGTCCGGCCTTGTCGGGCGGATTGACTTGGATGAGCTGGTCGAAGCGTCCCGGCCGCACGAGTGCCGGATCCAGGACGTCGGGACGGTTCGTGGAACCCATGAAGAGCACGTGCCACAGACGCGCGGGCGGCTTTTTGCCGCGCAGCTTCGCCCAGCGGGCGCGCATCTTCTCGCTCGTGGTGCGGACGCCGAGACCGTCCATCTCGTAGAGCAGGCGCGTCAGGGCGCCCGAGCCGCCCCCCATGCCGAGCATCCCCCCCATGCCTCCCCCGCCGCCGGCTCCGCCCCGGCCGCCCATGACGTTTCCGCGCGAGGTACCCACCGCGTCGATCTCGTCGATGTAGGCGATTGCCGCCCCGTAGGTGCGCGCGAGCTTTCGCGCCTTACGGACGAACCACATCATCTTCAAGGTATCGACGCCCCAGAACATGTTGCGAAAGCCTGAGCCTTCCATTGATATAAAGGCGACACCTGCCTCGCCTGCCATTGCCTTGGCCAACATGGTCTTCCCGGTTCCCGGCTCGCCGTACAGGAGAAGCCCGTTGATGAAGCGTCCCCCCATGCCGAGAAAGGTTTCTCGATCCGACAGGAGCCCCAGCCATTGACGGACGAGCTCCTTGAGGTGGGCCTGGCCCCAGTAGTCCGCGAAGGTGATCATCTTCGGGTCTTCCGGTCTGATGCGCTCCACGCGGGAGCGGGACATGAACCAGAAGATTGCCACGAACTGGAGAACGGTGACGAGAATACCGAAGGCGATTTGCCAGACGAAGTTCATGGCGAGGAGGAACGCGTTGAGAACCGCCGCATCCAGGATGATCAAGGCGGCCAGACCGGCGATCAGGAGAAACGGCGCGAAACGCCGCGCCAGACGCCCCACGCGCCGCAAAGGATTCCTGGTCCGCTTCAGTGTCTCGCGACGACGGCCTTCCAGGTCGGGCACCCGGGGCCCGGCGTAACTCCTATGCCCATTTCCATTGCCCGACGCAAAGGGCCCGCTGGGAACTTCCGGGAGATTGCCCATATCCATCTCCTTTCACGCGAATCGTGGAATGAATATACGCAACGTGCGAAGGATATCCAAACGTCGCGCCATGCCCCAGAAATGGCTTGACATGACAACTGTTGCAATATACAACTGTTGCATGTTTCATCAAATGGAGTGGTCATGAAAACCCAGGATCTTCGCCTCTTTCGCCGCAATCTGCGCGCGCTGGAGCGCGAGGTGATGTTGTCCCTGACGGTGGACACCGACTGCTGCGGCATCACCGTCAGCCAATGCCATTTCCTGCTGGAGGCGGAAGAGCGTGGCAGCACGAATGTCACCGAGCTCGCCACGCTCCTGGCGCTGGACAAGAGCACTCTGAGCCGGACCGTGGAAGGAATGCGCCGACGTGGATATGTCAGTCGAACCACTGACCCCGCACAACGGCGCCAGCAGATCATCCGTCTTACCGCCAAAGGCGGGGCGAAAGCGGACGCCATCAATGCGACCTGCGACTCCTCCCACCTGCGGTTGCTCGATTTCATCCCGGCCGAAAAACGTGACATGGTCGTTGAAGCGGTAGCCCTGCTGGCGGCCGCCCTATTGCAAAGAAGGATGAATCCGAACTCCGCCTGTTGCGCGGAGCCGGAATAGAACAAGGAGATATCAATGGAAACGGCATCTGCGGCACCGTACGTCATCGGTTACATTCCGGCGCGGGAGAGACAGATTCCCGTTGTCTCCACGCACTTGAGCGCGCGGGATGTCAGGGCAGGTTGGAAGGTCCGCTGGGATATCGGGCGGATGAAATTCAGTGTCGCCCCCGGGCTGTACGCGGCCGGCACGCCCACCGACGCCTCTCCGGTTCTCGTGACGGCAAACTACAAGCTCACCTTCGATGCTTTGCGAAAAGAGCTCTCGGGAATCGACGCATGGATCCTCGTTCTCGACACGAAGGGCGTCAACGTCTGGTGCGCGGCCGGCAAGGGCACGTTCGGAACGCGCGAGCTCGAGCGTCGCATCCTCGCCGTGCGGCTGGACACGGTGGTATCGCATCGAACGATCATCCTGCCCCAGCTCGGAGCGCCGGGAGTGTCCGCGCACGAAGTGCAGGAGGCAACGGGCTTCCGCGTGAAATACGGCCCCGTGCGCGCCGGTGACATTCCCGCGTATCTGGCGCAAAACCAGAAAAAAGATCAACGCATGCGCACCATTGAGTTCCCCCTCGCCGACCGCATGGCCATCGCACCGGCGGAGCTTCAACACGCGTGGCCCATCTTGTTGTGCGTCCTCGTCGGCTCGGCCCTTCTCGCCCTGCCCTTCGCGGCAGGCTTTGCCGGGCGATATCTTCTCGCGGCGGTCCCTTTGGTCGGAGCAATCCTCGTGGGAACCCTCGCCTTCCCCGCCCTCTTGCCCTTTCTTCCCTTTCGCGCCTTTTCCGTGAAAGGTGCGTTATTGGGAATCGTCTGGGGCCTCTTGGCCGCATTCGTCGAAGGGGCATCGCCGGCCTCTACGGCGGCATTCGCCCTGATAAGCGCGGCCATGGTCGCGTTCATCGCGATGAATTTCACTGGCTCGAGCACGTACACCTGTCAGCCCGGCGCGACAATGGAGGTGCGTCGGGGCGTCGTGCCCATGGCGGTGACTCTTCTCGTCGGGATCGGGCTCGCGGTTCTTGCACGGGTGATCGGGCTGTAGGAGAATGTGATGAAATACCATTATCTGAAAAACGGTGAGACTCTTTCTTTGGACGCCGCGCTCTGTAACGGGTGTGCGGAATGCGTCGAAGTGTGCCCGCACGGGGTGTTCGAAATGCGGAGCGGAGTCTCTACGATCGTGGATCGGGAGGCCTGCATGGAATGCGGTGCGTGCGCGCGCAACTGCGCTCGGGGCGCTCTGCGGGTGACGGCCGGCGTCGGTTGCGCCGCCGCCGTCCTCGGCGGGCTCCTGCGCGGCGGCGAGGCTTCCTGCGGGTGCGGCGGGGAGTGCTCGGAAGGCACCCTTCCTGTCGCGGCGGGAAAAAAGGGCTGCTGCTGAGCCCGTGCCGGTCGCGCGCCGATGAGTCCACGCCATTGACGGGAGCGGCAGCCATTCCCTATATTTAGATTATCTAGCTATTGGAAGGGTACTGAAATGCCGACCCCGTTCGATGCATGCGGCCGTGATCTTCTCGATGTGGTCCCCTCCGTCATGCGCTTCATCAGGACAGAGATGCGCAGCCACCGCGGGCCCGGTCTCAGCGTGCCACAGTTCCGGACACTTCTCCATATTGGCCGAAACCCGAATACATCCATGAAAGATGTGGCCGAACACCTCGGCCTCACCCCCGCCACGACGAGCACGCTCGTGGACGGTCTGGTGAAAAGGGGGCTGGCGAAGCGTTCCCCGTACCCGGGGGACAGGCGTCGCGTACTCCTGACCCTCACGACGGATGGGCGCACCGACATGGAAGACTCGATGCGTGAGACGCAAAAAGCCCTTGCCGTGACGATCTCGCGGCTTTCCCCGGAAGATCTGCACGCCGTGCGCCAAGCCATGAGCTCGCTCCGCCGTGTATTCGTCACGACGCCCTTGCACGACGGGGAGGCGCGCGATTGAGGGACCGTGCCTCGTTCTAGGGCGTTGGAGGAGTCATGGGCAGGGTGAAGGTGAGACGGCTCCCGCGTCCTTCGCCCTCGCTTTCCGCCCAGATCCTGCCGCCGTGCAGCTCGACGATCTGACGCGCCAGGGAGAGGCCAAGTCCCGAACCCTGCCCCTTTGCCGCGGAGGTCGGGCGGCCTTTGATCTGATAGAAGGACTCGAATATCCGCTCCAACTCGCTCCGAGGAATTCCGATGCCTGTGTCGGAAACGCTGATGGCCAGCGACTCGTCCCGCGAAGACATGGCCACCTCGATGCTCCCGCCTTCGGGTGTGAACTTGACCGCGTTGGAAATGAGATTGAAAAGCACCTGCTTCACCCGCCGCTCATCCACGGTGATCTGGACGTCGGCGAGCTCTGGCGGAAGGAGCGTGCCCAAACGCACACGCCGGCGCGCCGCTGTCTCCTTGAGAAGGACGATTGTATGCGTGATGAGTGAGCTGATGCGCACTTTGGAAAGCTCGAGCTCGGTCTTCCCGGACTCGATCTTCGATATGTCCAGAATGTCGTTGATGAGATCCAACAGGTGCCGCGAGCACTGGAGAATGACGTCCAGCTGCTGCTTTTGACGGTCGTTGACGCTTCCGAAGTACTCGTAGAGCAGGATTTCCGCGTATCCAATGATTGCGGTGAGCGGGGTACGCAGCTCGTGGGACATGCCGGCGAGGAGGTCCGACTTCGCCCTGCTGGCGGAATCGGCGGCCAGGGAAGCGAGGCGCAACTGATCCTCGGCCTGTTTGCGCGCAGTGATGTCGCGGGCAACGATGGTGACGCCCGAGAATACCCGATGCACGTCCCTCAGCGGCGAAACCTTGGCGTTGTACCATACGTCACTCGCGTCGGCGGGCACGGAGTAGTCGAACTGCTCCACGCGGTCGGTCGCCTGCACGGTGGCGAAGGCAGCCTCGAAAAGGACGCTCACGGCCGGGGGAAACACGTCGCGGAACGTCCGCCCGATCCATTCCGGGGCGGGATGAGTGCCGCTGGCACCGGGGGCGCGCGCCGCGACGAAAAGCCCCATCCTGTCGGTGACGAGAACCGCGTCGTCTATGGATCCGAGGATGGAGCTCAGGCGTTCTTCACTTTCGCGCAGCTCCGTCTCCGCCTTTTGCTTTTGTTGCGCAAGCTCATGCTGGCGCAACGTCTTCTCGATGAGGCTCGGGAGGAGATGAAAGAACTTGTCGTAAGTTTCCTTGTTGATGTAATCGGCGGCCCCGAGCTTCATGGCCTTTACGGCGATCTCTTCGCTTCCGGCACCGGTGGCGATGATCACCGGGATTGATGCTCCGCGCGCCATGAGCGTTTCCAGAATTTGCAGGCCATTGTAATCCGGAAGCTGATAATCCACGATCACGACGTCGTAGAGCGCTTCGTCGAACGTGGCAAGACCCTCGCGGCCGGTCGCGCACACCTCGACACGATATCCCTCCGCCTGCAGCTTCGTCCGCACGAGACGAGAAAGCCCCGGGTCATCCTCGATGTAAAGGACGCGAACACCGGCGCTCATCGGGCGGTCTCCAATCCTTCGCGCACGCAGCGCAGGAGCTCCCGCGGCTGCCATGGCTTTGGCAGGATGCTGGAGAAGCCCCCGACCTCATGGTTCTGGCCGTCGAGGCTCCACGTATATCCGCTGCAGAGAATTGCCGGCACGCTGGCCCCGTTTTCGCGCATGCGCTCCAGGGCGGCGCGGCCGCCCATGCGCGGCATCACGTCGTCCAGGACGACGAGGCGTATACGTCCCCGCTCGCGCTCGAACAGCTCCACGGCCTCCAGCCCGTCGCGCGCCGCCAGCACCACATATCCTTCGCGGGCGAGGATCTTCGTTGCCATGGCACGAAGGCCGTCATCGTCTTCCGCTATCAGGATCGAAATCCCGGTGGAGGGTACGGGGTCGGGTGGCGCGGATCGGACGGCCACGGGGGCCGATTGGGGCGCAGCCAACGGGAGGGGGGATGCCTCACGCCCCGGGAAGGAAACACGGAGCGTGGTCCCCGTTCCCGGGCTGCTCTCCGCGCTCACGCTCCCGGCGCATCGGCGCGCAATCGCGTCGACGAGGGAGAGGCCCATGCCCCGCCCTTTGCCACCGGTGGGTCCGGGCAAATACGGCTCGAAGAGTCTCCCCAATTCTTTTTCACTGATGGCATCTCCGGTATCGGTGGCGCTCAGCACGATGCGACCCTCCCTCTCGCGGCTTGCCGCCAAGGTGAGGGTGCCCCCACCAGGCATCACCGCGCGCGCGCGGGCGGCAAAGGCGAGCAGGAGCTTGCCGATCATCTCTTCATCGGCGAGAATCTGCAGCTGATCGGGGCCGGACTTGTGCACGACGCGAATGTCGGGGCCGCACTCTTCCTGGATGGCTGGTGCCAGACGCCGCACCGATTCCTCCACATCGAGAAGGCGGGGCCTGAACGGACCGCGTTGCCCCAGAATCAAGAGATCCTGAAGAATTCGCCCGGCGCGCGAGGTCGCTTCTTTCACCTCCGCAAGCAGGTCGCGGACCGAAGGTCCGGCATCCTCTTCGGCGAGAGCCATCTCGGTGTAGCCCTGGATCACAAGCATGATGTTGTTCAGGTCGTGCGCCACTCCGCCGGCAAGTCGGCTGACGGTCTCCATCATACGCTCCCGCTCATCGTTGCGCGAGACTCCCGCGGGAGCGGACGGTGGGGAAGCGCGGCGCAGGCGATGTTTCGAGCGTGAGCTCAAAATCGCTCGAAGGCGTTCGCCGACGCCTTTGTGATTGTTTTCGTTTGCCGTCATTATCACTGACTCCGATCCCGTTCGAGCGACCCCGCTCAGGACAGGCACTCCTTTGCCGAAGAATCGAGCACGTTCCTGACCGCCTCCGCGAGGGCTCGGGGTGTGAATGGTTTGGAAAGAAAATTCAACTCACGGCCCCCCGGTCCTGCGCGGACAAGCTCGTCCGGATAGCCCGAAGTGAAAAGCACCTTGATGGACGGGCTCAGACGCGAAATTCTCTCAGCCAACGATCGTCCGCCTTGTCCGCGCATTGCAATGTCGGCAAGGAGGAGTTGAAGGGCCTCCCGCTCGCGTTCCGCGATCTGCACGGCGTCGGCGGCAAGACCGGTCTGGCAAACAGTATATCCGCAGTCGGTGAGAACGGCAAACGCAAGGGACCGCACGACCGTCTCTTCTTCTACGAGGAGGATCATCTCCGTTCCGCGCGGGAGATCGGTCCGGCTCCGTTGCCCCATGACGGTGCTCACGACGCGTTCCCGGTCATTTCGTTCATGACGCGTTGCGCGGGGCGCGAGAGTGCGACACCGCGCATGAGGTGCGCGCGGCCGCGGGGATCCTCGCGCCGCTCGTCGAAGTCGAGCTCGCGCGTAATGGCCGCGTAACACTCGTTCCAATCGGCATCGTGCCGAGGCGAATTCCATTCGAATACACGCATGACTCCTCCGTCATTTCTTCTGCGCCGGCGCGAAACCGGGCAGACGCGGGCGCAGGCGGCCCCACCGGGCCAGGACCTGCTCATTGAGCGCGGCGAGACTCACGGTTCCGCCTTCCGCCTTCTTGCACAGCGCCACAAGTGCGGAAAAGCAACGCGCGATCTCCATATACGTTTCACGCTCGAGGGACACATTGGTCGCGGCGGCTGCCGTCTGCTCCGACGCGGCGGTTTTCGCGTTCTTCAAGGGGTCGAGCTCGGCCGGCAGGTCGAGCACGATTTCGTAGGGCTCGAACACCCGGATCGGATCAGGTATGTTCTTCACCGAGATATGCCCGATCTCCCGTGCATGAATGGCGTCTTTGACCTTTTCCTGAACCACGTCGGAAATGAGAATGGACCCCGGTCGGGCCGAGGATTCCAGTCGCGATGCAATATTTACGGCATTGCCCAGCACGTCTCCCTGCGCTTTGCGCACCACGCTGCCGCTGTGGATTCCGATGCGAATGACCACCTGCGTGTTCTCGTCACGATAGCGATTGAAACGGCGGAGCGTCTTCTGGAGACGAATGGCGGCGAGAACGGCGGGCAAAGGCTGCTGGAACACGATCATGTGGCCGTCACCCATGCGCTTCACGAGCTCCCCGCCATGCGATTCGATATGCGCGAGGAGAATTTTCTCGTAGTCCTGGATAAGAGCGTTCAACTGCATGGGGGGCAGGATGGAGGCTTTCTTGGAATAGCCCTTGATGTCCGAGAAAAACATCACGAGCTCCTGCATATTCTCCCGTTCGAATTGGAATGTCGTGCGTTCCGAGCGCAGCTCCACATCCGGCGCTACGGGTTCCACGCCCAGGACGTCGTCCGCCTCATCGTCCGGGGTGGCCCCGCGGCGCAACCGCAGCGCGGCCTCCAGGATGCCGCTGCGTAAGGGCCCCCTGTCCAGCGGCAGAATGCACGCACGCAGCGCGCCCTGAAGCGGCGCGCCTTCGCGCGGCAGAAGCTGCGAGAAAACATCGAGCAGGGAGGGACGGATAACGCTCTGAAGGCGGCGCAGGATGTCCACCGCCGTATCGTCACCGTCCGTCGACAGGAAATCGCGCAGCACTTCCAGGGCGTATTCATCGCCCAACTTCCAGAGCATGACGGCCGCGGATCGCCGACTCGGCTGATGGTCGCCGCGCAGAACGCGGTAGAGGAACTCGATGGTGCCGTCCCGATTGGCGATGAGTTTCGCGTCGATGCGTCGATCGAGAATGGCCAGAGCGGCTTCTCGCACCGCCTCGTCGCCGCCGACTCCCCGATCCTTCAGGCTTTCGGTGATGTCCAGGCTCATCTTGTCGCCAAGGTATGCCACGATGGCATCGCGGACCTCGCGGCTGCTGGCAAGAGACAGGCGCGTAAGGAGCGCTTTTGCGAGTTCGCCGCTCGTGGAGGACGGGCCGTCGGAGATCACCTCCAGGGAGTTCATGGTCACGTAGGGATCGTCCTGCGATGCGAGAAGCCGGGTCGCGGAGGGCTCGAGCTGGTCGGGGCGCAGATCGCGCAGCAGATGGAGCGAAGCGATGGCGAGCACTTTGCTCGCCAAGGGGAGGGCAACGCATTCCTTGCACCCGACTTCAGCCGATGCCGGATCCACGCGGGAAAGTGCAGCGAGTGCCGCTTCCGCCAGCCGGAAAAGCTTCTCCTGACGAGCCCATGTAAACATGGTCTTCAGGAGGGGGGCATCGGCGGCGTTCTGCGTCGGGGTGAGAAAAATCTCGGAAAGCCTCAAGACGCGTATCAATTGCCACAAGATACGGCTCTTGCCGGTATGGGCGAGGGCGAGCTCGCGCGCCACGAGGGCGATGCCCGTGCGCTTGGGATTTTTGATGAGATCGGCGACCGCCGAATATCCGTCGAAATGGCGCACTTCCACGCGGACGGCGGTTGCTTTCAGCATCTTGAGGAGCCCCTCGGTGGTATCGGAGCTGGCGCCCTTGAGCCAGCGCAGCAGGCCGGCTTTGAACTCGTCGTCGCAGTAATACTCCACGTACTCCTTGGAGCGCGTAATGAGCCACCCCAGCTCGTGCGTGTCGCTGCTGACCTTTCGACCTTCGAGTCCCAATTGCTTGTACAGATCCGCCACGCGGCTCATGACGGCGCCGCGGGTGCTCGCGGTGATCGACGCGCCGACCTCGGGTGTCTTCCTGATGCGCGCGATGGTCTGCTGCACTTCATCTTCAATAGAAGGATTTGTCTCCACCGCGCTTGCCAGATGGAGCACGATGTCCGAGTACCAGGGAATTTGATGTGGCTCGACACCGAGAGCCGCGTAGCCGGCGCGGCGCACCTCGGCATGAGGGTCGGAAAGGGCAAGGCGCACGAGACCGATGGATTCAGGAAGGTCTTGACGGGTGGCCAGGACAATGAGAGCGGCGCGATTGCGCGCGGGAAGCCGCGCATACAGCGTTGCGCAATGCGTCACCGTCCGCGGCGCGAGGCCCGAATCTCCTGTTGCCGAGGTGAGGATCTGGTCGAGCACTTCTTCGCGCGCGTCGACAAGGAGCTCCTCGAGTGCCAGAGGGCCTCCGACTTTGAGCAGCAAGCCCGCCGCGTGGGCGCGTGCGCCCGCGGAACCCATGGGGCTGCGGGCGGCCTGACGAATGAGCGACACCACCTCGCGCTCGCGCGGCGCCGCCGCGCACAACGCGGCGAGCACCTCGCGGCGCAACCTGTCGCTGCGCGTTGTTTTGGCCAGCTCCAAGAGCAGCTTCAGCACCCCGGGGTGGGGAATCGTCCCGAGCGCCTTGACCGCGGCGCACAGAATCTCCTCCGATGTGCCGGCCAGAAGGCGGGCGACGAGAGGGAAGCTGCGCGCGTCCCCGATGGCGCCGACGGCGGATAATGCAGAAAGGGCTATCGTCGCCCGCGAGTCGAACAGATCTCCGTGGAGTATTTCCAGTCCCTTCTTCTGCTCATCGAAAGCCTCGAAAAGGCGATGCGTGGTGAGAACGGGCTCAATGGGCAAGCCTTCCGCCTCGGATGACGAGGCGGAAGGGGCAGGCACGACGGCCGCATTGGACATGGGTGACTCCGTGGGGGATATCCTTTAAACTGCCGCGCCAGCAGGGGCTGTTTCTGTCGCGGCCCTGTCCAGCGTGCTCAACGCCTGCATCTCATCGATGGTCAGGATGGCATCCGTGTTGAGAAGGATGATGAGCTTGTCGTCCAGCTTGCCGACGCCGGTGATGAACTCCTGCGAGAATCCGCCGAGGACCGGCGGGGGGGGGTCGATCTGATCGGCGGGGATCCGCACGACCTGGCTGGCCGAATCGACCACCATGCCCATGAGCCGTCCTTCCACTTCAACCACGATCACGCGGGTCATGGCCGTGTTGTCCTTGGCCGCGAGCCCGAACTTATCACGCAGGTCGATGATGGGGATGACGTCGCCGCGCAGATTGATGATGCCCTTGACGAAGCTCGGAGCCTTGGGCAGCCACGTGATCTCGCGAATACGGATGACTTCCTTCACACGGAGAAGCTCCAGGCCGTATTCCTCTTCTCCCACGGAAAAGCTGATGAACTGTTTCAGCTCGCCCGACTCGGTTCTGACTTTCGTCGCTTCCATGATCCACTCCTTTTCCTGTTTCGCCTCGCGGCGTTCAGGCGTGTATTTCCACCCGCCCCTGGACAAGCCAGTGCGAGGCCGGTTCCTTGAGAAAAAGCTCGACGATCTCGGGATCGAATTGGGATCCCGCCTTGTTCTTCAATTCCGTCGCCACCGCCGAAAGAGGCAGCGCCGCGCGATACGGACGGTCGGAGGTCATTGCGTCCAGGGTATCCATGACGGCGAATATGCGCGCATTCAGCGGTATCCGCTCCCGTTTCAAGCCGTGCGGATACCCGGTTCCGTCGAATCGCTCGTGATGGGCGAGAACGATGTCGGTGGCATACCCCAGGAACTCGATGTTGCGGATCATGGTGTACCCCATGATTGGGTGCTTCTCCACCATGCGCCTTTCCTCCGGCGCGAGCTCTCCCTCCTTGAGCAGGATGCGTTCCGGGATGCCGATCTTTCCCACGTCGTGGAGGTAGGCTCCCCACTTGAGATTCTTCAGCTCGAAGCTGGAGAGGTTCAGCGCGGCACCCAGCGTCACGCAGTTCTGCGAGACGCGCACGCAGTGATCCGCCGTTTCGTGATCCTTCAGATTGAGCGCCGCACCGAGGGCCGCGACGGTCATGTCGCAGACCTCGTCGATCTGGCGCGAC
>Ga0265342_10001578_pt1 | contig 21021 bp, 15 predicted proteins | sample 4CB327metaG_FD_203125 | JGI IMG/M metagenome (GOLD analysis project Ga0265342, IMG submission 203125) | Rhizosphere microbial communities from Carex aquatilis grown in University of Washington, Seatle, WA, United States - 4-CB3-27 metaG | ecosystem: Host-associated > Plants > Roots >... | reverse complement strand
GAGCTCGCGGCCACGGCCCGCGCCCGTTCGAGAATGTCGCGCTTCAATCCCAGCCGCTCGGGCTCGCTCATCTTGCGGCACAGGCCGTGCACGTAGAGCTGCCACGCGTCTAGCAGTTTGGGGTCCGGTTTCTGCACAAGCCAGCTCGCCAGCAGGCCGTACTCGACGCTCCCCGAGGCGATCCCTTGCGCTGCGGCTGCCGCGAGCACCGCATCGCGCTCCTTGGCGTCGAGCGTGCCATCGGCCCACGCCACTGCAACCAGAGGCACGAGCGCGATGGCGGCCACCATCTCGGGGTTGACCTCGAGTTCGATCAGCTTTTGCAGCACGTGGTCGTCGTGGATGCCAGCGACCTCGGCCAGCGCGGCCTTCATCTCGGTGGATCGCCTGGTCTTCCGCATTTTGTCGAGCAACGCCTGGTCGCGGCTTTTGAAGAACTGGTCAGTCAGCGCAGCCCCAGCGGCCGCGAAGACCGAATCTCCTGTGGTCGGGTTTGCCATGGTTGCCCCAGCGTATCACCGTCCGGGCTTCGTGGTTCTTCATTCCGTGGGCGCGGAGGGTGTATTCTGGCGGGGAACGATCACATCCTCCGGACAAGGAAAGACTAATGATCAGGGCATCAGGACTTGGTTTGCTGCTGGTTGTCGCGACGACGACTGGGTGTATGTATCCGGCGTTGAAGTCGGGCGCAGGTGGCGCCGCCGCTTCGGGTGGCAGCACGGCTGGCGCGACCGGCAGCGGCGGCAAGGGTGGAAGCGCGAGCGGCGGCGCGGCTGGAGCGGTCGGCAGCGGCAGCGGCAAGGGTGGAAGCGCGAGCGGCAGCGCGGCTGGTGCGGCCGGCAGCAGCAGCGGCAAGGGCGGAAGCGCGGCCAGTGTGACGGGCAGCAGCGGCGGTGGCGGCCCCAGCAAGGGCGGTTCTAGCGGCAGCAGTGATGCTGGAGTTCCGGACGCACCTGTCGCGCAGCCGGATGCGCCGGTCGGTGGCAGCGCTGGCGGGACCAGCACCGCGGGAACGAGCGGCACGGGCGGGAGCGGTGGTTCGAGCAGCGTGGCTCTACCGAACTGCCCCGCACTCGCAAATCCAGACCACGGCTCGGTTTCTGCGGCGACAACGATCAGTGGCTCCACCGCTGTCTATTTCTGTGACCCCGGCTACAGCCTCTCGGGAAGCACGACCCTCACTTGCCAATCTGATGGCACGTGGGACGGCACCCCGCCCAGCTGCACCATTGTGGATTGCGGGGGCCTAACCGATCCGGGCAACGGTTCGGTGTCAGCGTCGAGCACGACTTATGGCTCGACCGCGGACTACACCTGCAACCCAGGCTATGGAGTATCGGGAACGTCGCCGCGCACCTGCCAGGCCGACGGAACCTGGAGCGGCGCCGCGCCCACCTGCAGTCCAGCTGATTGCCCCACGGTGACCAGCCCTTCGAACGGTTTTGTCGGCACGACTGGTACGACGTTTGGCGCGACGGCAAACTACAGCTGTCAGACAGGCTACGTGCTGTCGGGCACGGCTGCGCGGACCTGTCAGGCCGACGGAACCTGGAGCGGAACGACGCCCGCCTGTACTCCGATCGACTGCTACCAGCCGGCTGGGATTCTGAACGGCAAGGTCAACGCGACCTACACGACCTGGGGCTCGATTGCCTCATACATTTGCGACAGCGGCTATTCGATGACGGGCGCGTCCACGCGCACGTGCCAGTCAGACGGGACATGGAGCGGAACGCCACCCATTTGCACCCTGGTCGACTGTGGCACGGCGCCGAGCATCTCAAACGGAACGTTGCTCAACGCGTACGCTACGACGTACGACTCAACCGCATCATACACCTGCGCCACGGGCTATCTTTTTTCCAGCCTTGCGACGACGAGCACCTGCCAAGCCGACGGCACATGGAGCACGGCTCCGGTTTGCTCAATTCAGAAGCTGGACTTGACCATCAGCAAGATTGGAACCGGCACTGGAACGGTGACGAGCGCCGACAGCAAGATTTCCTGCGGAAGCGCCTGCGTAGTGACCTACGACTACGGCACCACCATCTTCCTTGCCGCCACGCCCGGCACCAACCAGTCCTTCATTGGTTGGAGTGGCGCAGGCTGCACGGGAGTGGGTGGTTGCCAAGTCACGATCAACACGAACACCACCATCACGGCCAACTTCTCCCCACCGCCCAACGTTATGTTCACGACCTCGACGATCTACACGCCCAATTTGGGCGGGCTCGCCGGTGCCGACGCCAAATGCAACCAGCTGGCCGCGGCCGCCGGCCTGACTGGAAATTACGTAGCCTGGCTCTCCACTGCCAGCGTGAACGCGGTGAGCAGATTGAACGGTGCGAGCGGATGGGTTCGTCGCGACGGGAGGCCTGTCTTCAACAGTGTCGACGATCTTTCCAAGAACAGGGTCTTCTACCCGCCCCGGCTGGACGAATCTGGGAACGATGTGGGGGCGTCGCCATGGGTCATGACCAATACCAATCCCGATGGCACAGGGTATGTCGGGGCGGGATACTCAAGTTGCAGCGACTTCAACTCGAACACAGACAATGGCACCTACCTGCTGTGTGGCGTCGCCAGTTTCAGCGACGTCACGTTTACCTCGAACTACGGAGCCGGCTGTTCGTCCCAAGGCAGAATTTATTGCTTGGGTGTCGACCGGCAAGCGCAGGTGGCCGTGGTTCCAGCCCAGGGACGCCATGCGTTCATGACCCTCGGGTTCTTGCCTCCGGGCAAGGGAATCTCCTCAGCAGACGCGCTTTGCCAGAGCGAGGCGACGACGGCGGGCCTGTCGGGCACCTACCTGGCGCTGCTGCCTCAGATGATCGCCGGGTACCAGTACAGCGCGGCCTCGCGATTCAGCACCAGTGGCCCGACCTGGGTTCGTGCTGATGGGATTGCGATCACGCAGACGGCGGCTGCCTTCTTCACAACATCCTTTTTCGACGTGCCGCCCAATCTCACTGCGGATGGGGTCTACCGGTTCGGGCCAGAATACGCTTGGACAGGAGCGGCCACGCCGACCTCTACAGCCACAGACGCCACCGACTGCGCCAACTGGACCTCGTCGAGTTCGAGCAGCACCGCCGTGGTAGGCTTCGCCGGTGACACCAACACCAAGGCCTACTTCAATGCCATCACCTCTTCGTGTGATAACGCATGGATGCGTATCACGTGTCTGCAGCAGTAGACTGAAGCCCGCTATTCGCGGGGCCGGGGAACCGCCGCGGCACACGCGCTTCTGGATATGAATGCCGGCGGACATCGGCGGGCCACGTGGTAAAAGCTGCGCTCGATTCGCCATGCCGAGTATCGCAGGCAACATTCCGGCGTCCGCACCTGACGTCGGCGTCGGCCCCTGGTCCGATGACGAGCGAGTACGGCGCTACGACTCCGACGAGAATGGTCGTTTCTACGGGACATTGCTGACACGTCTGGTGGCCGGCGCGGGTCCGTTCGTGGGGGGGCGCGGTCTCGACCTCGGATGCGGCAGTGGCTTTGCCACCGAAGGGCTGGTGCGGGCGTTCCCTGGTGTCACCTGGGAGGGCGTGGATGTGTCAGCGCCCATGCTCGCGCGGGCGGCGTGCAAGCCGGCCGTGGCAGCGGTTCCGCTGCGCCACGCGGCCGCTGAGGCACTGCCGTACGCCGCGGGCTCATTCGATGTGGTGGTGTCGAACTTCTCTTGGCACTGGTTCGGGCCCGCGGCGGGGCAGGAGGTGGCGCGTGTGCTACGACCGGGCGGCTGGATGCTACTGAGTGCACCCTTGCGCCATTTGAGCGGCGCGCAGGGCAATCGCTGGCTGGCGCGGCAACTGCACGCGCGTCGGCGGAGCTTTCGTCGTTTGGGCAGCCAGGGTCTGCGCATGGACGACATGGGCAGCTTGCTGCCAGGTGACGCGCGCATTCAGCGTCTGGAATCGCTGGTGATCGAGGAGCGCTTTGGTAATGTCCAGGCGCTGCTGACCACGCTGGAAAGCCGCGGATCCCTGCACGCGATTTTCGGCGCTGGGGACCTGGACTCATTGACCCAAACCGACGCGCCTGCGGACCGCCTGGCGTTCGAGTGGCACGTAGGCCTGTTGCACCTGCAGACGAGACCGCGAGGCTGAGTCTGGGTTGTCGGGATCTGCTTGCGGGGTCCGCATGGCGCTGCTATTGCCTTGCCCGAACTCATGAAACGCGTGGTTGTTGTCGGGGCTGGAATCTCCGGCCTGTCTCTCGCTTTCGAGTTGGAACACCTTGGTATCCCCGTCCTGGTGTTGGAGGGCGATCGACGCGCCGGCGGCAAGATCGAGACCGATCGGCGTGATGGCTACATTTGCGAGCGCGGCCCGGCCAGCTATCTCGACCGGCACAACAGCATCACGCCTTTGGCGCGTCGTCTGGGTATCGAAGGCCGCGTGCTGCCGGCCTCCGACGCGGGCGAGCGCCGCCTGGTGGTAGCCGATGGTCGGCTGCACGACACGCCTCTCGATGCAGCGGCTTTCTGGCGTTCGCGACTTCTGCCGTTTTCGGCCAAGCTGCGCATGCTGGCGGATCTGGTGCTGCCGCGCGGCCCTTCGGCGCGAGGCCAGGAGGAATCCGTCACTGCCTTTGCCAGCCGGCGTCTGGGCGTGCGGGCCGGCGAACGTCTGTTGCAGCCGCTGGTTTCGGGTCTGTATGCAGGAGATCCCGATGTGGTCAGCTTGCCAGCCGCGTTCCCGCTCATGGCCACGCTGGAGCGCGAGCATCGCAGCTTGGTTCTGGGTATGCGCGCCGATCTCAAGCAACAGCGGGCGAAGCGGCACACGGAAGGCGACGCCCTTCGACTGTCATCGTTCGTGACCGGACTCGACGAGCTGACCACGGCGCTGGCCGGCAAGCTGGGCGACCGGCTTCGCCTGGGTGCGCGGGTCGCGCAGGTGGAGCGCGTCCCCGGGGGCTTTCGTCTGGCGCTCGACGAAGACGGGCGCGGCAGCACGTTCGACGCGGATGCGCTGGTGCTGGCCATTCCGGCGCACCAGGCCTGTGCCGTGGTCCAGCCGCTGGATTCCGAGCTGTCAGAAATCCTCGCGCGCATTCCTTATGTCCCGGTTGCCCTGGTGCACTTGGGCTACTTCGCCTCGGCACTGCCGCGGCCCGCGGATGCCTACGGGTTTTTCGTGCCCGCCTCCGAGCGCTTGAGGATTTTGGGCGCCATCTTCGCGTCGGCCATTCTTCCTGGTCGCGCGCCTGATGGTTTCTCGCTGTTCTCGGTGCGCACCGGCGGCGCACGTCATCCTGAAACCGCAAGCTCGCCTGACGACGAACTGACGGCGCTGGCCCACGCCGATCTTCGCGGTCTGCTCGGCTTGACCGCGCCACCGGCGTTCGCGCATATCGCCCGTCACGAGCGCGCGCTGCCGCAATACACGCTCGGGCACCTGGATCGGGTGGCGGCGCTGGAAGCGGGCGAGCGGCGCTATCCCGGCCTGTATTTTCACGGCAACGCCTATCACAACGCTGGCGTGCCCGAACTGGTCAGCCGCTCGGGCAAGCTGGCGCGTCGGATGGCCGAGGAGCTTGCACGATGAGAGAGCTGCTGGAGGCGGCGCTGTTGCGTGAGCTCGGTACCACCTGGCGTGAGATCAGTGGTAACCACTTTCGTGGTCGATTGCGGCCGCCGGTGTTCGCCTTGCACGACGCGGGCGTGCGTCTGGGGTTTTGGGACCGGCGCAGCCGGACGCTGTCGCTGGCGCGCTCGCTGGTGTATCAGCAGCCTTGGGGTGTGGTTCGCGAAGTGCTCAAGCACGAGATCGCGCACCAGTTTGTCGACGAGGTGATGGGCATCGACGACCAGACCGCACATGGTCCGGCCTTCGAGAATCTGTGTCGACAGCATGGCTTCGATCCCTCGGCGCGCGGCCTGCCGCAGACGTCAGAGGGTGACGGAAATCCGGTGCTGCGCCGGATCGCGCGCCTGCTGGCCCTGGCCGAAAGTCCCAACTTGCACGAGGCCGAGGCCGCCATGAACACGGCGCAACGGCTGATGCTCAAGCACAACATCGATCAGACGGTGGCTCGGGCGAGCGAGGGCTTCGCTTTCCGGCACCTGGGCCGGCCCAGCGGTCGCATCGAGGCGGCTGAGCATGTGCTGGCGGGCATTCTGGCGGGCCACTTCTTTGTCGAGGTGATCTGGGTGCCGTACTATGTGCCGAGCGAAGGGCGGCGCGGCCGTGTGCTCGAGATCTGCGGCAGCTTGTCCAATCTGGAGGTGGCGGCGTATGTGCATGGCTTTCTTCTTGAGACGGCGGAACGTCTGTGGCGCGAGCACAGGCGCCGGCACAACATTGCCAGCAACCGCGAGCGACGGCGTTTCATGACCGGCGTGATGATCGGTTTCGACGAGAAGTTGAAGTCAGGTGCCGCCGAGAGCCGACGCGAGGGTCTGATCTGGGTCGGCGATCCCGCCCTGGCCGGCTATCTGCGCCAGCGCTATCCGCGCACCACGCGCGGTGGAGGCATCGGCCTGTACCGAACCGAGGCCTATGAGCACGGCCGCAAAGCCGGGCGCGAGATCGTGTTGCACCGGCCGGTGCACGGGAGCAGCGAGCGGGGACGCCTCCTCGGGCCGGTGAGGTGACCGCCAAGATCGATCGCTCGCCACGCACCTTCTTTCCGCGACTTCCGATAAACTGCACATCGTGCAGCTGGTGATTGCTGAAAAGCCCTCAGTCGCGCGCGATTTGGCGCGCGTGCTGGGCGTGAGGCCCACAGGCAAGAATTGCTTCGAGGCCAAGGACCGCGTGATCACCTGGTGTGTGGGCCACCTGGTCGAGCTGGACGAGCCGGCCAGCTACGACGGCCGCTGGAAGGCCTGGCGGCTGGACACGCTGCCCATGATTCCGTCGCAGTTCAAGTTGCGACCGGTGCCGAGCACGCGCGAGCAACTGCGCGAGGTGTGCCGGCTGCTGGGCGACAAGCGCTTCTCCGAGGTGGTCAACGCCTGCGATGCGGGCCGCGAGGGCGAGCTCATCTTTCGCTACGTCTACCAGCTCGCCGGCAGCCGGCTGCCCATCCGGCGGCTGTGGATCTCGTCGCTGACCGATGAAGCCATTCGCCAGGGATTTTCGACGCTCAAGCCAGGCGTTGAGATGGAGAAGCTGGCGGACGCTGCGCGCTGCCGATCCGAGGCGGATTGGCTGGTGGGACTGAACGCCACGCGCGCGGTGACGGTTCGCCAGCGCACCGGCCCGGATTCCATGCTGTATTCAATCGGCCGGGTGCAAACGCCGACGCTGGCCATCCTGGTGGAGCGCGAAAAGGCCATCCAGAACTTCGTGCCGCAGGACTTTTGGCAGCTGAAGGCCGAGTTGACCACGACGGAGGGCGCGCATTTCGCGGCGACCTGGTCGCTGGACAAGGCCGCGCGTTTCGGCAATGCGAGCGCCGCCACCGAGGTTCGCGAACGCTGTCGCGCGCATGGCGCGGCCGTCGATCCTGAAGGGCCGGTGGTGGAGAGTCTCAAGCAGAGCAAGACCCGCGAGCCGCCGCCGCTGCTCTTCGATCTGACCTCGTTGCAGCGGACCGCCAACAAGCGCTTCGGCCTTTCGGCGCAGGCCACCCTGGATGCCGCGCAAGCACTCTACGAACGCCACAAGATCCTGACCTATCCGCGCACCGACGCGCGCCACCTGTCGAGCGACATGGCGGCCACCTTGCCGAAGATCTTTTCAGGCCTGGCCGAGATCGACGACTACGCGTCCTTCGCGCGGACGCTGTTGGCCAATCAGCCACGGCCGAGCAAGCGATTCTTCGACGACAGCAAGATTCAAGACCACCACGCCATCGTGCCCACGGGCAAGGCAGCCAAGCTGGACGCGCTGGAGCGCAACGAGCGTCGGATTTTCGACCTGGTGGTGCGGCGATTTCTCGGGGCGTTCTATCCCGACGCCGAGTTCGCCCAGACCGAGGTGGCGGTGCGGGTGGGGCGTGCAGCGGAATCTGCACCTCCCCGGAACGACAAGCGCGAGGACAAGCCTGCGCTTGCGGATGATGTGCCGCTGGTGGCGCTTGCGCCTCCGCCGCCTGACCGCTTCCAGGCACGCGGCAGGGTGCGTCTGGTTGCCGGGTGGCAAGAAGTGGCTGGTTTTGGCGGAGAGGATGCCGACGAGAAATCCGGGGCGAAGATAGGAGAAAGGAAGGGCAAGAAGAGAGAAGGCGACGAGGACGAGGCCACGGTATTGCCACCTCTGGCCGAAGGCCAGCGATTGGACGGCAGCTTCGAGACGCTGGCCAAGAAGACCAAACCGCCCGCCCGGCACAGCGAGGCGACTCTGCTGTCAGCCATGGAGAACGCGGGCAGGACCATCGCCCGGTCCGAGGCAGGCTCGGCTAGCCGCAGTGACGGCATGGAAGACCTGCGGGGCGGGGCGGACGCGCTGGACGATGATGAGTTGAGAGCGGCGATGAAAGACAGCGGCCTGGGCACGCCGGCCACACGCGCCGCTACCATCGAGACCCTGCTCAAGCGCGGCTTTGTGGCTCGCGAAGGCAAGCATCTGGTCGCCACGCTCGTGGGCGTGGCCCTCATCGACGGCCTGCCCGTGCCTAGCCTGGCCTCGCCTGAGTTGACTGGAACCTGGGAGGCGCGCCTGGCCCGCATGGCGCGCGGTGAAGACAAGCGCGACACCTTCATGGCTGACATCGCCCACTATGTGCACGAGGTCGTCGACGCCATCCGGGCCGCCGCGCCCATGCGCGCGGTGCCGCTGCCGGCTGCCAGCGCTGGCAAAAACAAGAAATGGGCACGGGGGCGCAGTGCCGGGCAAGGTCGCAGGCCCGCGGCCAAGAAGGGACGCTCTGAGACGAACGAGGCGACTCGTCCCGCACCAGCGAGCAAGGCCGAACCCCCGCGCGACAGCGTTGGCGATCTCCTCTGTCCGCGTTGCCGGAGCGGGCATCTCATGACCGGCAAGCGTGGCTGGGGCTGCTCGCGCTGGCGGGAAGGATGCGATTTCGTGGTCTGGTTCGAAGAGAGTGGCGTCCGGCGCAGCGAAGCCGACCTGCGCAATTTGCTCTCCAAGCCGTAAGACTATCGGCGTGGCTCGACGGTGATCTGCACCAGAGTCTGGTTGAGCAACTGGTAGGCGATTTCACCGAACGTCATGGGCCCCTGCAAAGCCCCGGTGCGCCGGCCTTCCAGCGAGCCGTGCAGATAGTTGAGCACGCAGTTGCAGGAAAACACCGGCGGCTCAGCACTGGCTGGAATGGCGGCGAGGAAACGTTCGGAGTAGGCCGACATGGGTTTGGCCGGCCGGTAGCCCACGCCCTTGAAGACCGGCGCGAAGAACGTCACCATTCGCCGCGTGACATCCAGGGTCCGGATGCTCACGTTGACCTTGGTGCCGAACATGTCGGTGACCAATGGCAAGCGCAGATCCAATCCACTGCGGCTCACGTAGTCGACGACGTTCTCCCGCTTTCCGGCGACAATGCATTCGCTGGCCTGGAACCCGTTTTCTGGAAAGAATATTTCGTCGCCTTCGCTAGGCTCGAAGATGTTCACAATGCCGATGCGCGCTTGGTGCGTCGACGGCAGCGCGACGTGCATGGCGACGCCCTTGTCTTCGAGCACGTCGCCCGTGGCCCCGGCGAAGACCTTGGGTCTCGTCTTGCCCGCGTCATCCAGATGCGTGCCCGCAATCCAGCCGGCGACCGACTTGAAGAACTGCTGTTCGTAGAGTGGAGAATCCAGAGCGAAGCACTGATGCAAACGGGTGAAAGCCGGCAGGATGAGGATGGTGTAGCCAGGCTCGGGACAATCCACAAAGACGCGTGCGATGGAGCCTTCGTCATAGACGGCCATGCGCGCGTCAGACGCGACGGCTGGCACCTCGCACACGAAGATGTGCTCGCGCGAGGCCCGTCCCCCCTCGGCGGTCATGAAGTAGGGAATGGTGCCGCCCATCCACGGACCCCGTGGCAGCACGCGAAGCAGGGACTCGTCGCCGGCCAGAATGAGACTCTTGCCTTGCCCCAAGAGATCCTTGACCTTTTCGACCGTCGTGAACATGGAATCTCTTTGTACCTGGCCACACCAGCCTGTGCATCGCGAGCAGAGGCGCTATTCCCAGACAACGGCAGCCGCCGCAAGAACTTGAGTCGTCAGGGAGCGCTTACGCGACAGTCTCCAGCGCTTCCACGCCGGGCACATCTGCCAACTGGGCCAGCACGCAGCGGTGGTCGCGATGGACGCCGCAGTATTCGACGCTGATTTCGCGAAGACCCTGCGGCCGCTCCTTGTCGTCGCCGATGGCGATGTGTCCTTTGGCTTCGTCAAGCAGGGCCGTGATTCGCGGGCGCGTCTTGCCCTGGCTAGGCTGGTACACGACCAGCACCCGGCGCACCTGGCACGCGCCATTGAGCACGACCTCCAGTCGGCGCACCCAGCCCAGGGTGATCAGCACAGCCGCGGACAGAACCACGCCCGCTGCTGCGTAGCCGGCGCCAACCACAATGCCGATACCTGAGCAGGCCCAGATGGTGGCCGCTGTGGTGAGCCCAGAGATGCGATGGCGGTCGCGCAGGATGGAGCCGGCGCCCAAAAAACCAATGCCGGTCACGATCTGGGCCGCGATGCGCGCGGGTTCGTGGCCCCCCAAAGAAGGGCTGGCCGACACCACGGTGAAGATGGCTGACCCGACACAGATCAAGATGAGCGTGCGCAGGCCAGCGGGCTTGTGACCTCTTTCGCGCTCAAAGCCCACCAGGGCGCCGCACAGGAAGGCCGTGGCCACCAGCACGATCTCAGAGTAGGGCCGAGGCATCAGCTGCCGAAGGTCGCCGAAGAGCACCTGTACAATATCCACGAAATCACCATAAGGACGACGGGGCCTGCGATCAAGTTATCGCCAGCACCAGCCGTTGACTTCGCGGTCCTGACGCCTGAAGGTCGAGTCGGCGGCCACCGGTGTTCTGCACGGCCAGCGTGATCTGGAGGTGGTCGGCCGGCAACGCGTCGGGGAATCGGTCGGCCCACTCGATGGCGGTGGCGGCGTGATCGTAGGCCTCCTCGATGCCGAGCTCGGGCAGTTCGGCGGGCGTGCGCAGACGATAGAAGTCGACGTGCACGAAAGGCGTGCGGCCCGGGTGCTCGTTGACCAGGGCGAAGCTCGGGCTGGCCACGTGGCGCTCGGCGGCCACGCCCAAACCCTGCGCCAGCCCTTGGGCGAAAGTCGTCTTGCCGGCGCCCAGCGGGCCAATCAGCGCCACCACGTCGCCCACGCCCATGGCTTGGCCAAGACGCACGCCCAGACGCCGCATGTCCTCGGCGCTGTCTGCCACGAGGGTCTCCGCCGCCGCCCGGCGACGATTCGGTTCTTGCTCTGCGCTTGCCATCAGCGTTTCTTGGTCAACTGACGGTATAGCAGCAGGTGGCGCACCGCCAAGTCCGGCTTGCCGTCTTGTTCCAAGAGGCGCGCCAGATTGTAATGGGCATCGGGGTTGCGCGGCTCGCACTCCAGCGCGCGCCGATAAGCGGCGATGGCGTCGACGGTAGCGCCCAGATCCTCTAGGGCAACGCCGACGTTGAAGGCCGCGGTGGTGTCGCCAGGGCGTAGCGAGAGCGCGGCCCGGTAGTGCACCAGGGCGGCGTACACGTCGCCCACCTCATGCAACATGCGGCCTAGATTCACATGGGCGTCGGCAAACTCGGGTTCCAGTTCCAGCGCGGCCCGGTAGGCATCGCAAGCTTCTTCGGCTGACGCAGATTCCAGCATGCAGCCGCGCTTGTAGTGGTCGCGCGCGGTGAGTGGCGAATCTTGGCCTGTGGCGGGGGGAACGCTGGCGCGCGCGTTTGCCAGCGACGTCACCGTGGCGCCGCCCCCGTCGGGTGACGATCCTTTGAAATCGAATACGAACTGGCCAGAGTCCGGGTGCCAGCGGCGATGACCGTCGTCCGCGACCACCCGCTGACCTTCCCCGGACAGCGCGACCTGGTGGACCGAGGCGCCGGTCGGAAGCCCGTCGCGTATCTTCTTGATGGCATCGCGCACACGGCGAGCCGGGATGCGCAGCTCCACCAGGCCTTCTGCTTTGCGCAGAAGAACCAGATCATCGAACGAGAAGCGCATCTCGCCCTTTTCGTTGCGGGTCGGGGTCACGACGCCCGCACGCAGGTACGAGCGCAGACGGGCTACGCTCATGCCGAGAACAGCTGCCACCGCCCGAGCCGAGTACATCGCGGGCAGCACTATACAACGCCTGCGAGGTTGCGGGTTGCGTCTGCCTACTGCACCCCACGCTGACCCACATCACTGCAGAGAACTTGAAATGCTGCGGGTTGAAGGCAGATAATGCCAGCGCGAAGCGCTCTATGAGCAATCGATCAGGTGCAGTCTCAGGACCGGCGCGGCGGGATCGCGGATCACGCTCGGGGACTCCCGCATCTTTCGTGTGGACGCGAGCAATCGAATCCGCGAGCGGGACGTACGAAGCAGGGTAGGCAATGGCGCGCATTCTGGTGGTTATCGACGACAGTGAGAACCGCGCCGCGGTCCAGGACGCGATTCGGTCGCTGAGTTCGCACAAGCTCGTGCAGGCGCCGGACGGGCTTGCAGCTTTGCGCCTGGTCGAAGAGGGCGGCGTGGACCTGGTGCTCGCGCGCACCAGCACCCAAGGCATGGACGGATTCGAGCTGTGCCGACGCGTCCGCGCCAACAGCAAGACAGCGGCTGTCCCGGTCGTCCTTCTGGCGACCGCGCAGAGCCCGGTGGAAAACCGTCTGCGCGGCTTGGATTTGGGCGCAGCAGACTTCATCGTACAACCCATCGAGCCGCTCGAACTGCTGGCGCGCCTGGGTTCGGTTCTGCACTCCAAAGCGCTCGCTGATGAAGTGCGCCGCCACAACATCGAGCTGGCAGGCAAGGTGGTGGAACGGACGCGCCAACTGGAGGAGCTGGCTGGCGAGTTGCGTGCCGAACGCGACGCGCTTCGCGACACTTTCAACGTCATTGAGGATGGCCTCTTGCTCCTCGATGCATCAGGCCGGGTGCAGATCGAGAACAATGCCCTCCGTCGCATGCGGGGCGAGTCGGACACCGCTCGCCTGGCGTCGGGCGAGCGCTTGTTTACCGGAAGCCCCTCCGAGGGGCAGACGGATCCGGCCATGCGCGAGCGGCTGGCCGGCCTGGCGCGCGAGGCTGTCAGCGCGAACGCAACCCTGAACAGGACGTTTTCCTTGCGCGGGCGCCAGTTCGACGCGCGTGCCTATCCCGCGGCGGGGCGACGGGTTCTGCTCTACGTGCGCGATGTGACCGAAGATCGCGACCGAGAGGTGAGGCGCTTGCAGTCGGAAAAGCTGGCCTCCATCGGCATGCTGGCCGCCGGAGTGGCGCACGAGATTAACAACCCGGCGTCGTTCGTGTTGGCCAACTTGGAAGCTCTGTCCGAACTCCTGCAGTCGTCCGACGGCAAAGCCAGGCCGGACCTCAAGGCCGCGCCCAAACCGGCGTCGAGCGATTTTCGCTTCGAGGCCATGAACATCGTGCAGGAATCGAAAGAGGGCATGGCCCGCATCCATCGCATCGTGCGCGACTTGCGCGCCTTTTCGCGTTTGGACGAGGACGCCAGTCTACTTACCGACGTGAACGCGGCGGTCGATTCGGCGCTGAGCATGTTGCGCAGCGAACTCCGCTACCGCGCGCAGGTGGAAAGAGATCTGCGTGCGAGCAGGGGCGTGCGCGCCAGCGCAGCCCGGCTGGGGCAGGTGTTTCTCAACCTGATCATGAATGCCGCGCACGCTCTGGCCGCGGGCAATCCCAAGCGCAACCGGCTCTACGTGCGCAGCTATGACCACGGGGATCGTGTCGTGATCGAGGTGGAAGACAACGGCCCGGGCATTCCGACCGAGGTCATGCCGCGTATCTTCGAGTCGTTCTTCACCACCAAACCGCCAGGCGTGGGTACTGGGCTGGGGCTGTCCATCTCGCGCGACATCGTGTCGTCGGCAGGTGGCGATCTGACCGTGGAAAGCGTACCGGGCCGCGGGGCTTTGTTTCGCGTGCGGCTGCCCGCTGCGGGCATGGGCGCCGTGACTCGTCCCAAGACCGTACCCTCGCACAAGGCGGTGCAGCGCCGGCGGCTGCTGGCAGTCGACGACGAGGCGCTCTTGCTCAAGGCGTACCGCCGCATGTTGCTCAGCCACCATGACGTGGAAACCACGCTGGGAGCCAAGGAGGCGCTACGCATGTTCGGGCAGGATCGCTCCTTCGATGTGGTGTTGTGCGACCTGCAAATGCCCGAGATGTCGGGTTCGGAACTGTACGAGACGGTCCGTCAGCGCTGGCCCGAACTGGCCCAACGGTTCATCTTCATCACCGGTGGGGCTTGTTCGCCCGAGGCGCGACGATTTCTGGAGAGCCCGGGCGTGTCCTGTATCCACAAGCCGTTCCAGGTGGCCGAGTTGCTGGAACTGATCGAGTCCACCGCGGCGGGCGAAAGCGCAGCCGCGCATCCGTGAAGCTCCGAATTCGAGAGCGGCCTTGACCCCGCCGCAGGGGAAGGGCACCATGCTGGCCGCCAGCGAGGCTGGGCGGATGGCATCGGCGGACAGCGGGCGACACAAGATCAGCCCCAGGCGTACGGTCGAGAAGTGAGGATCTTCTATGGATAGCCCCGAAACCATCATCAAAGACACCACCGCCAATCCGGCGCCCTTGGGCCTTATGGGATTCGGCATGACCACCGTCTTGCTGAACTTGCACAACGCTGGGCTCATCCCGCTGTCCAGCATGATTCTCGCCATGGGGCTGTGCTACGGCGGGTTGGGCCAGGTCATCGCGGGTGTGATGGAGTGGAAGAAGCGCAACACCTTCGGCACGCTGGCCTTCACGTCCTACGGCCTTTTCTGGATCAGCCTGGCCACCATGCTGCTCCTGCCGAAGATGGGTTGGGCGGCGGCCCCGGACAAAGCATCCGTGGGCGCCTATCTGCTGCTGTGGGGCGGCTTCACCTTTCTGATGTTTTTCGGCACCCTGCGCACCAACAAGGCCTTGATGACCGTGTTCGGCTCGCTGACCGTCCTGTTCTGGCTGTTGGCCGCCGGCGACCTGAGCGGCAACGAGGGCTTCACGCGCGTCGCGGGTTGGGAAGGTCTCTTCGTGGGCCTGTCCGCCATGTACCTCGGCATTGCCCAGGTCCTGAACGAAAGCTTCGGCCGTACCGTCCTGCCCATCGGCCCGCAAGCGTAGGGCGAACGTCCACAAGCCGGAAGCTAGCTCTTTTTCACCACTGAGGTCACAGAGGCCACAGAGCCGAACCGGAAAAAGGGAAGGGTTGGGTACCGCCCTGTCCGAACCCCTTTGTGTTCTCCGTGCTCTCTGTGGTGCAGAATCTGACTTCCGTCCGGTCAAAGCTTGATGTCGCCGCCAGGGTCGCCGCCGCCCAGATGCTTGCGCAAGGCTGCGCTGTCGTCCGGCGGAGCCGGCGTCAGCGTCACCGAGATGCGCAGCCACTGGCCCTCTCTCGCATCCGCGGGTAGCAGCCGACGCGGCAAATGGAAGACTTCTTCGCCGAGCACCAACCGCGCTACGCGGTCCTCAACTTCATCGATAAACACGATGTTCTGCGTCGCGGTCATGGCAGCTGGAAGACCTCCTTGCGTCCGTGCACAAGCACTACGATCTTTGCGCCATCGCTTTCGATGGCTATGGGTCCATCGATATCTGTGCGAAATACGTGTGCGCCCATGCGCGCAAGGCGGTCGAGCGTCTGTGCGTCGGGGTGGTGGTATTCGTTGGCTGCGCCGACACTCACCACCGCCACCAGGGGCTGCACCGCCTGAAGGAACTTGGGCGTCGACGAATAGCGACTGCCGTGGTGGGCCACTTTCAAGACGGCGGCGCGAAGGTTGCTTTGGTTGTCGAGCAGCCAGCGCTCGGTCTGCGCCTCGGCATCGGCAGCGAAGAGAATACCGAACTTGCCAAAATCGATCCGTGACACCACGCTGTTGGCGTTGACGTCCGACCGCGTGTTGGTGAGGGGCGGCTCGGGCGGACCAAGCAGGGTCAGCCGCGCTCCCCCGCCCAGGTCTATGGTGCGTCCGCGTGTGGCCTGACGAACCGGCACGTGCTGCCCGTCGAGAGAAACCAAGAGTCTCTGATATTCCTGGATGTCGTGTGGATAGGGCGCATCCAGGAACATGCGGGTCCCGTGTTTGTCGACGACCGCGCGTAGGCCACCCAAGTGATCCGCATGGCGGTGGGTGAGAAAGACCAGGTCCAGCATGCCGATCCGATGTCCATCCAGAAAAGCGACCACCGTGTCCCCGGCTTCCGGCAGGCCGCCGTCGATGAGTACTGTCTTGCCAGCCGGCGACGTGACCAATGCGGCATCGCCTTGACCCACGTCGAGAAAATCCACCTGCAGGTGCCCGGTCGGCTTCGGCCCTTGCGCAGCCGCACCCCGACAGCCCGCCAGCCACGCCAGCGCCAAGCAAGCCGCCAGCCGCGCAAGAGGAAGCCCTTTCCCGAGCCGGTGATGATTGGACACCTGCGCAGGGTAATACCGCGGCGACCAGACAGGAAAAAAACAGCGTGGCGGGCATGCCATTCTTTTCGGATGGGTCCGCGAAAAGGTGCGTGCCGCCTCATGCCGCTATCGTCGCCGGCACGCGGCTGGTTCGTGGTGTCGGGCCTGAAACTGCGCGCTTCGGCGGTCAACGCTCCGATGTGGGCCCTAGTTGTCAATCAGGCTACGGCAGCCCGACGGGCAGGGATGGCCGTTGTTGACGCCGTCGTCACAATCCTCAACCGACTGCACGATTCCGTCACCGCAGTACGCTCCCAGCTTGCAACCCTGGCCGCACTGGCCGTATCCACCCGCGTTCACGCCGTCGTCACACTCCTCCCCGAGCGACACGATGCCGTCACCGCACTTGGGCGTGCATTGGCTGGGAGTCGTGTGGAAGCCGCTGAGAATCAGCTTGTAGGACGACTCGCTCGGCCGGCGCTGGGCCTGGAAGACCGCGATTTCGTAGACATTGCCGTCGGCGAGACCAAGGCTAGACGCCCCCTCTGCGTCGAGCATGATCGTGTCTTGTGCCGGTTCATGGACGCCACCCAGATCCAGCGCCAGCTTCTTGTTGATGAAGATCCACGCATCACCGTCGGTGGCGAAATCCACACGATAGGAATTGCTCTGGTCGTAGAGGAACCAATAGCGGAGCTCGCTGGTGAAATTGAAGTTGTGCATTCGCTCATTGCCGTTGGCGTCCACGTCAAGCGGTGAGGTCCCACCTGGATGGTAATCGCCTGGAATCAACGCAAAACTGCGTTCATTCAGCGGTGTGAAGAGATCGTCGTCGACGGGGAAGAAGAGGGGATTGCCGTCGTCCAGTTTGACCTCGAAAATTGCGCTGTAGTTCGTGCCGTCGCTTGAGCACGTGAGCAACCTGTAGCCCAAGGCCGCGTCGTCGTCGCAAACCGTCTCAACACGGGCATACGTGCAGGGCTCAGGGTTTCCATAGGGATCCTGGACTTCGTGACCGACCGTGCCGCACCAGGCGGCGGCGATGGTTTCCTGCCACTGCTCCCCATTGGGGCCGTAGCGATTGACATACCGGCCCTGGCCATTGTTCCAAAGGGCCATTTTGGACGTAGTTGAGTGGTTGATCCCAGGCCAGTCTCGGTACCACTCTGCGAAGGTCTCCGCGCCTGTGATATTGGCGGCGTCGCCGATGCCCGACCGGTACACCGGTTTTCCGTCGGCGTCGAGATCGTCCGTGACGATGCCCACGACGGGATGGGGTTGGATCGTGACCGAGGCTCCGAATTCCGGGGGCGTGCCATCGCGGAAGTCCCGATAGATAACCGGAACCATCTCGACCAGCGTGGGCTCCGCGCACGTCCAGCCCGCTTCGATCATGCAGTCTCTGGAGCAACCGTCGCCGTCGATGGTGTTGCCGTCATCACATTGCTCCTGCGAGGCTTTGATGCCGTCGCCGCACCCCAGGGTGCACGCATCGCCTGTGCAGTGGGGTTCGTTCTGGCAATCCGCCGAACAGCCGTCGAAGGGCATGGCGTTGCCATCGTCGCAACTCTCTATGCCTTCGACCTTACCGTCTCCGCAGACGGTAGGGGCGCAGACACTTGTGCTGGTGTCGTTTGGGTCGTTTGGGTGGGTGCCGCTGCATTGGAAGCCAGTTTCGATCTTGCAGACAGGCGAGCAGCCGTCGCCCGCGAGCGTGTTGCCGTCATCGCACTGCTCGGGTTGGACTTTGACGCCGTCACCGCAACGAGCGATCCGATGACAAGGTTGTCCTACGGGGAAACAGGAGTAGCCAGGATCGACTCTGCGACAGTCAGCGGAACAGCCGTCGTTCGACAAGGTGTTGTGGTCGTCACAGGCCTCGTCTTTGGTCAGCACGCCGTCACCGCAGCCGGACGGAAGTTGTTCGAGGCCGGCATCGGTTTTCACCGTTTGTCCGGTGCTCAGGAAGGCGCTCGAGCCGCCACCTCCGTTGCCGGCGGTTCCGTCGTGTCCACCACTGCCAGATGGGGTGGAAGTCGAGACTCCGGCGGATGAACAGGCGAGGAGCAACCACGGACTCAGGATTGCGATGAGCCTCGCAGGATTTTCGGGTCGCATGCAGTGCCTCTAGCGGGCCCATGGTACCCGATTAATAGTCACATGTCGTGAAAGCTCGTACGTTGGCGGTGGATTGCAGTTGACGCTGTGCTCTTGTTGGAAGCACAGATGAACCGTGGTCTCGAGACTCGGAAGTGCTGAGATCAGCCGCCGACCACCTTGAGCATCACAACACCGTGTGACGGAACCGTGGCGGTGTACTGGGTGGCGGTGGCGCCCAGATCCGTGTGGGACCAGAGGTCGCGAACAGTTGCGGATGTAGCCGTCATTCCCAGGCTGGTCCAGGTCACTGTGATGGCGGCACTGGCTGCGGTGCGGTTGAACAAGACCACGGCATAGGTCTGGTCGCCGGAAAGTTTTTTTGACCACACTTCAAGCGTCGTGCTCGTGCTGATCGGCTTGCCCTGGACGCCCAACGGATCCTGGTCCACGGCAATGACGTCGGCATTGGTCAGGATGTTCTTGGTCGCGGCGGTCATATTCCTGACGTCGTTCCCGGCGATGAGCGGCGCGGCCATGATGGCCCATAGGCTGAAGTGCGACTGGTACTCGGTGTCCGTCATGCCGCCGTTGCCGACCTCGAGCATGTCAGGGTCGTTCCAGTGCCCTGGGCTGGCATACTGGGCTATCCCAGGTGAACCGTAGTTGGCGTCGCTGTATCGAGGCGACCAGCCGCCATTTGCGTCCAGGTTGGCGGTGAAGCTTGCCCAGGTGTCTTTGATGTCAGTGGTCGTCCGCCAAAGCTGACCGATGGGCGTCTCCCAAGTGTAGAACCACCAAGCGCACAGGCTGAACACAATGGGGTGCCCCGCTGCTTTCAACGCATTGGACATGGTCGTGTAGTCCGTCTGCATGTTCGAACCTGTAGCGGGGCTGCAGTTGTCGTACTTCAGGTAGTCCACTCCCCACGACGCATAGGTTTGCGCGTCTTTGGTTTCGTAGCTGTATGAGCCCGGTTTGCCGGCGCAGGTCTTTGTGCCACGGTCAGAGTACAGACCGAGCTTCAGACCTTTGCCGTGCACGTAGTCAGCAAGGGCTTTGATTCCGTTGGGGAACTTGGTGCTGTCGGGCGCGATGTTGCCGCTCGAGTCGCGGCTGGATGCCTGCCACATGTCGTCGATGTTGATGTACTGGTAGCCGGCCGCCTGCATGCCAGTCGAAACTAGGGCGTCGGCGATCCCCCTGACCAGCGTGTCCGTGATGCTGCCGCCGAATTTGTTCCAGCTATTCCAGCCCATGGGCGGCGTCGCGGCCAGGGCGCCGGTTGAAGTCGTGCCTCCAGAGGCTGTGGCGCCTCCCGTGGTTTTCGTACCTCCGGCCGCGGTGGTGCCGCCCTGTGCAGTGCCACCAGTGACCGTGCCTCCCGTAACCGCTCCGCCTGTTGCCTTGCCACCCGTGATGCTGCCGCCGCTGGCGCTGCTGCTTCTTGTGCCGCCTGCGCCAGCATTGCCGCCGTTGACGCTGCCGCCATTCGCGCTGCCGCCGCTGGCGCTGTCGCCGCCTACGCCACCACTGCTCACGCTGCCGCCCGTCGCTTTGCCGCCGTTGCTGGAACCGCCCGTTGCTTGAGCGGTGCCGCCGGCAGCGCTGCCGCCGGTGGCAGCCGCTCCCGCCGCACCAGCGTCGGGCGTCTGAGAAGTGCCTCCAGTGGCAACCTCACCGGCAGCGCTGCTGCCCATTGTTTGCGCCGTGCCAGTTGTGCCCCCGGATCCGGCACCGGTGCTGCCGCCGGTCGTCTGGGGCACGCCTCCATCGCCACCAACCGCCGCGCTGCCTACGGCGCTGCCGCCGGTTGCGGGAACACCGCCCGTGTTGCCTTTGCTTGGAGGTTCACTTGAGCAGCCGCCGAGCCCCACAGCACCTGTCAGGCAGGTCAGCAGCGCCAACCGCAAGAGAGAGTGCCCCTCGCTCGAACCTGCGGACCGATGTTTTCTTGGGATCCTGCCCTGGCGAGGTGTCATTTTGCGCCCGTCCATTCTTGGAAAGCTTCCTCGGTAGCAGAGCGGCAAGTCAAGCAGACCCCTGATCTTCGTCTGGCCACCGACTCAGATAGGGTCGCGAGAGGTCAGAAGCTTCAATGCGATTTGGACGAGGGGCGCGAAACGAAGCGCGACAGCACGGCCGGCCGTCTAGCCGCCGTCCAGCTTGGCCTGAATCACGTATTGCGAAATGGGGAGATTGAGCGCCTGGACACCTAGCGCCACCAACCTGGCCATTTCATAGGCTCCGTGCGCCTGAAAGTGCAGCACGTTGGGCTGGCCACCTGAGACCAAGACTATGTTGGTTTGCACTACGGTAATGCCGACCTGCGTGTAGTAGGCAAGAGCCATGGTTTGCAGGTCGATGAGGGGCGTGTTGCTTGAGGCCGCCACCGCCGCGTCGGCCGCGCAGTAGGCGACGTAGTCATTG
>Ga0265342_10001575_pt1 | contig 21063 bp, 16 predicted proteins | sample 4CB327metaG_FD_203125 | JGI IMG/M metagenome (GOLD analysis project Ga0265342, IMG submission 203125) | Rhizosphere microbial communities from Carex aquatilis grown in University of Washington, Seatle, WA, United States - 4-CB3-27 metaG | ecosystem: Host-associated > Plants > Roots >... | reverse complement strand
CCGTGGTGGCGCCGACGTCGGCGGTGAGAAACGAGATCTGGTCGAGGCCCATCGATTCGGCCTTGTCGATCAGATCGGAGAGCGCGCGGAAGTTTCGCCGGTGGAGGGTCGAGCGCGCCCGTATCGGCAAGTCGGGTCGAATGCCTTTGAGGCGGCGGACGCCGCGCTCGACCGCTTCCAGACCGTCGACGCCGCGGACTTCGCGGTAGAGCTCGGGCGTGTGGCCGTCCAGCGAAATGGTCACCGCCGCGAAGCGGTCGGCCACGGCCTGGGCATGTCGCTCCAGGGCGAGCCCGCTGGTCAAGAGGTGCAACGTCACCCCCTGCGCGCGAAAGAGGTCGGCCAGGTCGAAGACGTCGTCGCGGACGAGGGGCTCTCCTCCGGTGAAGACGACGAGCTTCGTTCGCAAGCCGGGGAGCTCACGGCACATGGCTTCGACCTCGTTTCGCCGGAGGTCGGTCGCGCCGTCGGTTCGCCAGTAGTCGCACGACGTGCAGCGCGAGTTGCACCGCGACGTGGGCGCGTAGAGGAGGATCGGCAGGGCCCAAGTGCGGTGGGTTCGCACGTTGAGCTGGACCAGCGCGTTCGCGGCGAGGCGGGAGGGATCCAGGGCGGAGAGGGCGCGGCCTAGCTTGCGCTTGGTCAGCTCTGCCGCGTGCCTTGCGCGCATGGGATTGCGTACTCCGGTTGGGGGAGGGGGGCAATGGGTCAGCCTCGCCACCTCCGGTACAGCGACCGCAGTGGAGAGGGTGCGACCGGGCGGACGATTGTCTTCGCGGCGCCCCACCACCAATCGAGATAACGCCAGGAGTAGGTCGACGATGCGATCAGCGTGCGAGCGACAGCCGCGTGGTCGCCGCGGTCCACATACTGCCCGGCAAGGACGAGGGCTTGCTCGGCGCGTCGACGCATACACAGCGACCGGAGTCGCGAATCCGGCATGATCCCTGCCATCTTGCCGTAAAGCCTCACCCACGCGACGAACTCAGCCAGCCGATCGATGCTGTACCTGTCGAAGTGCCTATTGCGAACCCGAGCGAGCGGTTCGCTCACGACACTCACCTCGCTGCGCAACGCCAGTCGAACCCACAAGTCGTAGTCTTCGCCGAAGTGTTGCGCCTCGTCGAATGGCCCCACCTCGTCCAGGAGGGATCGCTCGACGACGACGCTCGGGGTCGCGATCGAGGCTCGAAGCGTCAGCAAGGGCTCGACAATCCATCCATCGTAGAGAGATGGCTCCGCACCAGCTGGCAACGGATTGCTCTTTTCGTCGATCTCGGTGGTGTTCGAATAGCTCCAGCGTCTCTCTGGACGGGACCGCATGAGGTCGAGTTGAATCTCGAGTTTGCGGGGCGCCCAGACGTCGTCGGAATCCAGGAACGCGACATACTTGCCGCGCGCCCTCTCGATGGCCCTGTTCCGAACGGCCCCCGGATTTCCGGAGTGCGCCAGGAAGAGAACAATGGTCCGCGGATCCTCCAGGCGGCTCAAGAACGCGCGCGTCGAATCGTCCGAACCGTCGTCTGCGATGACGAGCTCCCAGTCCCGATACGTCTGCGCCGAAACGGAGTCGACGGCTTCGCGCAGGTACGCCGCGCGATTGTACGCAGGAAGAACGACAGACACCTCCGGCAGGGTCATCACTCACCCGCGGCGCAATCGCCTGACTCGCCGACGCGCGGCCACGCCCCAGTCTACGTCGACCGAACCCGAGCTGCGCATGATTTCCGGGCCCCCTCGGGTCGTCGAAGCGCGCTGCGGAATGGAGTAGTGTGGGTGCGTCATTTGGGATCTCCGTTCGTATCGTCCGCCGTTGCATTGGCGCTTTTCATTTCTGTCGCATTATGGCTGCGTGCGCGGCAATACAGGGGCGCCTCCAGGACCCGCCCGCATCGCGACGACTCCATTCGATGTCGCGTCGACCACCAAGTGGTGGCGATCGCTCTCGACCGCGATGGCTTCCATTTGCCAGCGGAGGTAGGCAGCCGCGGCCAGACCGCTTTCCTCCGCTTGTGCGTCCGCGCGACGGCGATCGGTCGACTCGTCGATCCCTTCATCGAGGTCTCCCGTGGCCGCACGAGGTACCGCCAGTACTTCGAGCGCGGTGCGACCGGTCAGCGTCATCTGAACCTCTCGCCCATCGTCGGCGAGGCCGGCGAGGATCTGTTGGCTACGCGCGTCCATCTGCGCGGAAGCTCCATCACCTGGCGCCGGGACGCCGAACTCGAGGTTTTCGAGTCCCCGTTGGCTGACGGTGCGCGAAGCCTCGTGCTCGCGCCGCATCCGGACGATGCGGAGATCGCCGCGTTCGGACTGTATTCGAATCGGTCTTCTTGGGTGGCCACGATCACTGCCGGCGATCTCGGCGCCCCCGACCTCTCGGCCGTGCTTTCTCAGGGGCCAGATGTCGCCCGATGGAGCGCCATTTTGCGCGTGTGGGACAGCCTCACCATCCCCCGGCTCGGCGATGTCTCGGACCAGAGGTGCGTAAACCTCGTCTATCCGGATGGCCGTCTCAAAGACATGTACGATCATCCGTCCCGGACAGCCATGCTCCTTTGTGAAGAGAGGCTGTCTCGAGTTACCCTGCGGTCGCAAAACGGAGTCCCCGAATTCCGAGGCGGCGACCCGGGCTGCACATGGATCCAACTCGTCGGCGAGCTTCGATTGCTCTTGGAAAAGACGAACCCCGACATCGTCGTCTGCCCCCATCCCCTACTCGACGAACACGAAGACCATATTTTCGCCACGGTCGCCTTGGAGGAGGCCGTTCGCGGAGCGGCGCGCGCGGACCGACTGTTCTTCTTGTATGTCGTTCACTGCCGGGGCGCGCCGATCCATCCTTTCGGCCCCGCCGACACGTGGGTGTCGCCTTCTCCATGGAGCGGCGACGACTGGGTCGGCGACTCCATCTACTCCCATCCACTTGCCGAGAGCGTTCGAGTCGCAAAGTACTTCGCGATCGAGGCCGCGCACGGACTTCGAACGTATTCGGCTGGCGAGCCGATGACGCTCGGCCAGGTCCTCCGAACGGTCAAAGGAGAGGCGGGTGCCTTCTTGGGCGGCACCGGTATGCCGGCGGCCAGCTTCCTTCGTCGCGCGCCGCGACCCAACGAAATCTATTACGTGGTGTCTTCCGATTCGCTGTCGGAGTTGGTGCAGCGTGCGCTCGGCCGCCGAGCCGCGGGGGCGTCTATCGCCGGAACCAAGCCACGTGGAAGTCCTCGAGGAGGCTTCGCGTGATCCGAACGCCATCCATCTGAAACCCCGCGTCGCGAAAGGCATCCAGAATTCGACCTCGGTCGCAGTCCTCCGAGTAGAGGACGACCACGCGACCGCCTTGGCCCAGGTGCCGCGTGCACCCGTCGACGAAGCGGCGTACGGTTTCCAGGTTTCGCCCGGCATGGAACGCATGCTCGAGCGGCGTCCGCGGATCGCGCGCATAGAACGGAAGGTTGAAGCAGATCAAATCGAAGACCCGACCCGCCAGCGCGCCAAATAGGTCCGACTCGATCACGTCTTGGTCGAGTCCGTTGAGGCTCAAGTTATGTCGCGCGAGCGCGACCGCATGCGGGTTGATGTCGCAAGCCGTGACGAGGGCACCCGCGGCGGTCGCGGCGATCGCGATCGGCCCGGCACCCGTGCCCATGTCGAGCAGTCGAAGCCCACGCAGCGGCCGCGCGAGGATCTGCTCGGCCAGGATCCGGGAAGACGAAAAGTGCAGAGGATGAAACACGTCCGGAGCCGTTCGCAGGCGGTGCCCAAGCCAGCGCACCTCCGAAGGGCGGCTCATGCTCTTGAGGACGTACGGCCTTCGCAAATGGTTCACGATGGGGCGGGCAATCCGCCGTCGTAGCATCGTGATCGCCCGCTCGAGTACCATGCCTGCCGTGACCATGTTGCCACAAGAGAAGCCTTCGGTGCTGCTCGTGAACCCGCAGATGTGCCGGCCGTGGAGCGTCAGGCTGCCGCTTTCGGTGCTTCACCTTGCGGCGGTTCTCGAAGGTCGGCATCCGTGGCTCATCCTCGACGGGAATCTTGGTCCCATCGCCGACCGCGCGCGTCAGGCGCTCGCCGAAATGCCGCACGCGCTGGTCGGCGTGACCGTGATGCCTGGCCCGCAGGTGGCGACGGCCATCGAGATCTCGGCTGCGATCCGCGCGGCTTGCCCGACCGTTCCGATCGTGTGGGGGGGGTACTTTCCGACTCTCTATCCGGATTCGGCCATCAACGCGCCCTATGTCGACTACCTGGTCCGTGGCCAAGGCGAAGAGACGCTTCTCGACCTCTTGGCTCGCCTGCCCGATGCCGGCCCGCCGTCCGCGCTGGACTCCGCGCGTGACTCCACCGCGATCCGCGGCGTGGCCGGTCTCACCTGGAAGGCCCGGGGACGGCCCGTGCACAATCCTGAGCGCGCGGTGGTCAGCCCCGACGTGCTGCCCCCGTTGCCCTACGAGCGACTTGGCGATGTGCGCGGCTACCTGCGGCCGAGCTTCATGGGATCGCGCACGGCCGTGCACCAAGCGGCGCTCGGCTGTCGATACAAGTGCGAGTTCTGCGGCGTCGTTTCGATGTGGAACGGCAAGACGCTGCTCGATGCACCTTCGCGCCTGCAGGCGTCGCTCGGGATGCTCCGCGACCGATGGGGTGCGGACGGCGTGCAGTTCTACGATCACAATTTCTTCGATCGCGAAGAGACGAGCCTGCCCATCCTCGACGTGCTGGGCAAGCTCGCGATGCCGTGGTGGTGTTACGCGCGCGCCGACACGCTGGCTCGCTTCTCCGTGTCGACCTGGGAGGCCATCCGACGCAGTCGCCTTCGCATGGCATACATCGGCGCGGAGACGTCCAGCGACGAAGTCCTGTCGCGAATGCGAAAGGGGTCGAAGGTCGAGCACACGATGGAAGTGGCCGCCCGCTGCCGTGAATACGGAGTGATCCCCGAGTTCTCATTCGTGCTCGGCGGACCCGATGACGCCGAAGGCGAGATCGAGAAGACGTTCGCGTTCATCCGAAAGATCAAGAACAAGAACCCCGACTCGGAGATCATTCTCTACTTCTACAGCCCCACCCCCCAGGTTGATCGGGCTTCCCTGCGCAAAGAGCCGGGCGTCGCGCACTTGCCCATCCTTCGGACCTATGGTCCGTCCGGCCCCGGGCTTCCCACCACCCCGGAAGAGTGGACGGAGCCTCGCTGGGTGAGCTGGGTTTGCCATCAAGACGCCCCGTGGCTCACGCCACGCATACGTCAGCGTGTCATGGATTTCGCCCGCGTGATTGCGTGCCGATTTCCGACGACGCAGGATTTTCGGACACCGGCGTGGGGCAAGGCGGCGCTGCGGAATCTGTCGCGCTGGCGGTACGCGACGGGCACCTACGGGCACCCCCTCGAGCTCGCCATCGGTCAGCGACTCCTCGGCGTGCGCGATCCGAAGAGCGAAAGCATCTGACGTAAGGCCCTCCAGTCGATGATGACTCGGGACTTCGCCTGCCCCGCTTGCCGCGCCGATCTCGTGGCAATCAGCGCGGACGAAGCGCAATGTTCGGGATGTGGGGTCCGCTACCTTCGCGTAGACCGCATTTGGCGCTTGCTGGCCCCCGGAAGACGAGAGGCGTTGAGCGCATTCGTCGAGCAGTACGAGACCGTCCGCCAGAAAGAGGGCCGCCGCGTCACGGATCCGCGCCGCCTGCCCGGGCTGCCGTATCGCGCCCTCTCGCGGGCTCGCGCGTACGAGTGGTCGATCCGAGCTCAGAGCTACCGGGCGCTGATCCGGCGGGTCATGGGCCCGCTCGAAAAGATGGCCCCCAGGCCCGTGAAAGTCTTGGACCTGGGAAGTGGCCTGGGCTGGCTCGCTTATCGACTGACGGTGCGCGGGCACGAAGTCGCGGGGGTCGACGTGGTGGTCAATGACTTCGATGGGCTCGGCGTTCACCGCCATTACGATCGCGCGCTCCTTGCCGTCCAGGCGGAGTTCGATCGATTGCCGTTCCGGCAGGGAAGCGTCGATGTCGTGATTTACAACGCGTCGTTCCACTATTCGTCGAGCTACCGTCGAACGCTCGAGGAAGCCCTGCGGGTGCTCACGGGCGCCGGCCGCCTGGTCATCATGGACTCGCCGATTTATTCCGATGCGTCGAGCGGAAGGACCATGGTCCGCGAGCGCGACGAAGTGTTCGAAAGGCAGTACGGCCTGCGAGGGAACCTCGTTCGCACGGAGGGTTTTCTCACCTACGATCGGCTGGGCGCGCTCGGGGCCGACCTGGCTTTGCGCTTCGAGCTCTTCGAGCCGTGGCGAGGCATCCGCTGGTGGCTCAAGCCGTGGAGCGCGCGCCTACTCGGGCGGCGCGAACCGGCGCGCTTCCAGATCGTCGTCGGCCGGCGAGCCGAGCCGCCGCCCGGTTGACTGGCGGCGCGCGGCCGACGCAGCGCGGTACACTTCGACGGCACTTCGGGCGACGGCCGTCCAGCTGAGCTCTCGCTCGAAATGAGCGCGCACCGTCTGCCGCCGCGCGGCGAAATCGGCAGCGCCGAGCCGTTCGAGAGCCCGAGCCAGTTCGACGGGATCACCCGGAGCAAAAAGGGCTCCGAGCTGCCCCCCGTCAGTCAGAACGCGGAAGGACGGGATGTCCGTCACCACGGGAGTCACGCCAAAGGACAGGGCCTCGATGAGCGCGTATCCAGCGCCCTCGTGGTGGCTACCGAGAACGAACAAATCCGCGCTCGCATACAGCGGGGGGAGGGCTTCGCGGTCCACAGCGCCCAGCAAGTGGACCCGCGACCTCAACGCCGGCGCGGTCGCGATCCGAGCCGTGACTTCGGGCAAAAGACGGGCTTCATGGAAGACGAGTGTCAATGCGGCGTCTGGGAACGACGCAATCGCTTTTTCGAATCCTTCGAGCACGGTCAAGGGATCCTTGTTCGAGTCGAGCTTGCCGACCCAGAGCACGGCGGGCCGACCGGGCAACCGGCGCTCGCCCGACGAGGGGAGCTGGCGGGATGCGAGGTCGGTGCTGCTCTCGAGAACCTCGTAAACGGGCTGGCTGCGCCCGATGATGCCGGCACGTTGCCAGGGAACCGCCTGGTCTCGGGTGGTAAAGAGGAACCCGTCGGCGGCACGCAAGCCCCACCGGAAGAACGTCCGACGCATCGGGCTCCGAAACACGACGGACCGCTCGTGGATGCCGCCGTGATCTTGGACGAGGATAGTCGTGCGCCGAGGAAGGCTCATGCGCAGGTGTCGAACGAAGGCCGGGAAGATCAGCCCGTCGAGATGCACGATCGCCGGATTGAGAGCCCGAAGCACGCGCGCGACGCGTCGGCCCCAGAATGCAGGCGAGGGGAATGGCGGCCCACCGTCGGAGACGAAATGGTAGGCCACGGCTCCTCGCCGGAGTACGCGGTCATCTCGAAAGCGCTGCACGACGATGACGCGACCGGCGCCCGCGTTCGCCAGCGCATCGGCCCATTCCACGAGCGAGTGGTAGCGGGAAAGCAGCGCTTCCGGGTCTCTCGCGTCGCCGTCGAACGCGCAGCCGACGACCGCGATGTCGAACGCATGGGTCGCAGCGGGTGGCTCGCCGCGGAGCAGGCCGTTCACGAATCGGCGTATAGTGCCTGCTGCGGTCACCGGGACCTTTCTTTTCGTTCGAACGGGCCGATTATCGCTCTCTAGGCATGCAAGCGCAAAAGGTGATCATCCGCGGTGGCGTCGTGTGGACCATGGTCGAAGGCAAGGCGCCCGGACTCGCGGACGTGTTCATCGACGGGCAGCGCATCGTGGCCGTCGAGTCCGGAGGAGCGTCAACCTTTGGCGACGATCCGGCGGCGACGATCGTCGACGCGACGGGCTGTTTGGTCATGCCGGGGCTCGTCAACGCGCATACGCACTCTCCGATGACGCTCGCGCGCAGCACGATGGACGGCGCCGGGTTCCCGGGTCCAGAGGCGGCGCCCACGATGCCCCGCGGGAAGGACTGGCGCGGGCGACTTGACGCGGACGACCATTACTGGGCGAGTCGATTGGCCATTGCCGAGATGATCCGCTCGGGAACGACGACGTTCGTCGATATGTACCGCGACATGGATCGCGTGGCCCAAGCCGTCGCCGAAACGGGAATCCGAGCCGCCCTCGGATGGGAAATAACGACCTTCCGCAACGATGCCCATGAATGGCTCCCGTACGACGAACGGACCGCCCGCCGCACGTTCGAGGAGTGCGGGCGTTTCGCCGCCGACTGGCACGGCAGGGCGGGCGGGCGCATCAGCGCGTGGATCGCGCCGCACGAGACGTCGACTTGCCATGAGCCTTGGTTGTCGCGAGCGGCTCAGCTCGCGACCCAGATGGATCTCGGCATTACCATGCACGTGGCGGAGAGTCCGCGCGAGGTCGATTTCTGCAGAGCGGAGTACGGAGCCACGCCTGTTGGGGTGCTCGAGCGCGCGGGCGTTCTGAACCGTTGCGTCATCGGCGCGCACAGTGTCTTCCTGAGCGACGACGATCTCCGGATCCTGTCCGGGGCACGATACTCGGCCGTGAGCTGCCTTGGTTGCTACATGAAGATCGCGATGGATGTGACCCCCGTCCCGCGGCTGTTGAAGTCGGGCATCAACGTCGCGCTCGGAACCGACGGCGCGCCCACGAACAATAACTTGAACCTCTGGGACGAGATCCATCTCAATGCGACCTTGCACGGTTTTCTTGCCCGCGATCCGGGCCTTCTGCCGGGCGATGCCGCGATTCGATTGGCGACCGTAGGCGGGGCGAAGGCGCTCGGAATGGAGCACGAGCTCGGAACCGTCGAGCCCCAAAAGCGGGCGGACCTCATCGTCATCGACCTTCGAAGGCCCCACCTCTTTCCGCAAGAGGGAGCCCTCATCGGCAACCTCGTTCACAGCGCGAGTGGAAACGAGGTGCGAGACGTGATGGTGGACGGGCGCATCCTGATGCGCGACGGCCAGATCACGTCATTCGACGAGATCGAAGTCTTGCGACAGGCACAGGCCATCGTGAGGCGACATCGGGCGGCTGTCGGCCTGCCCCAGCGATTCGAGCGCCCTTGAACCCGCACGACGATTTCGGCAATGAAAGAAGGCGGAGCGTGATTGTGAGACGACTGGCATTCCACGAGGCTCTCGGCGTTCTCAACGTCGGCGACCTGCATCCCGGGGGCTCGTTCGCCACGGAGTTCTTGTTGGACGAGATTGCGAAGATTTACCCCCGCGTCGTGCTCGAAGTGGGCGCCGGAATCGGCTGCACGACCGCCCGCATGATCGAGCGCGGATGGAAGGTGGTTCCGATCGAGCCGAGCGACGTGCTTCGGAGAAAGCTCCAGCGCAGAGTCGGTATCGAGGCCTCCGCGGATCCTTTCGAGGTGTTCGAGAGCGACGCCGCGCCGTTCGACGCGGTCATCGGTGAGAGCTCATTTTACGGGATGGACGCCGCGACGGCCGTCCAAAAAGTCCGTCGGCTCCTTCGACCTGGGGGCCTCTTTGCTTCGTTGGATATGGTGTGGACCGCCAAGGCCGAGGCGAAGACCGCGGCCCGCATTCACGACGAAACGAAGAGGGTCTTCGGCATTCCAGTGGCCGCGAGGCACATCGTGACTTGGACGGACTGGCAGGCCACGCTCCGGGCCGCTGGGTTCGAGGAGGTCGAAGCCCGTCGGTTGCCCGCCGGGTCGCTGCGGTCCGACGGGAAGACCAGGCGGACGATCTTGGCTTCGGCCGCCCGCCATCCCCTCGCGTTCCTTCAACATCTCAACCACCGCTTGCAAGCGCGCACGCCACGAGTCCCGCCAGGGTGGACCGAGACGTGGATGGCGGTCTGGCGGCGCGCGTGACGCGACCGATCCTGCAGCTGTGCAGGGTGGTGCGTGCGCCGACGCAGCCGTGAAGCTGGCCTTCATCGTGCCAGGCGGGTTCGGCCCGGACGGGGACGCAAACACAATCCCGGCTCTCGCGAGTCTCGTCGACGAGCTCGTCGGGCGCCACGATGTTCACGTCTTCGCGTTCGCGAGCCCCGGTTACCGCAGCCGCTACGCCCTCCGAGGTGCCCGGGTTCATCGAGTCGAATACCCCTGGCTTGCGAGCGGCGCCGGGCTGGCCCTTCGGGGCCTGGCCATCGGTCGGCTCAGTGCCCAGTTGGCGTACGAGATCGCGAGGGAGGAGTCGAATGCGCCGTTCCAATGCTTTCACGCGTTCTGGGCGAACGAGCCCGGCCTCTTCGCAGGACTGTTCGGCCATGCGATGGGTGTTCCGGTCGTCCTGAGCCTCGGCGGCGGAGAGGCCGTGCGAATGCCGGAGATTGGGTACGGCGGCGCTCGAACCAGACTGGGTCGCGCGGTCGGATCGCTGGCCTTCCGGATGGCCGACCGAGTCACCGCGGGGACGACGTTCGCGCGCTCGTTCCTCCCGGCGCCCGTCGCCGAGCGCACGCGGGTGGTGCCTTTGGGAATCGACTGGCGGCCCTTCGACGCGTCGCCGACGCGGCCTGTCGGTCCACCTTGGCGATTGCTTCACGTCGCCAGTCTCAACCTCGTCAAAGACCAGGACACGCTGCTCCGTGCGTTTGCACGAGTGGTCTCCGAGCTTGGGGAAGTCACCTTGGACTGCGTCGGCCAGGACGCGCTGGGGGGACGCGTGCAATCGCTCGCAGAGGCTCTCGGCTTGGGCGGGCGGGTGCGCTTTCACGGATTCCTGCCGCCGGAGCAGCTTGCGCCGCTCTACAGAAGCGCCCACGTTCATGTGCTCTCGTCTCGATATGAGAGCCAGGGCGTGGTCGTTCTGGAGGCGGCGGCAGCAGGTGTGCCTAGCGTCGGAACGGCCGTGGGGTTGCTACCGACCCTGGCCCCGGTGGCGGCCTCCATCGTGGCGCCTGGCGATGCCGCGGGACTTGCGCGAGCGATCGACGCCCTCCTGCTAGACGAAGGCGCCCGCCACGCGATGGGGACGGCAGCCCAGCAATTTGCAAGGGCCCACGATGTCGTCTGGACCGCGCGGGCCTTCGAGGCCATTTATGCGGAGCTTCTTGCCGCGCGGGCAGGCTCCCGGGCCGCGCGCTAGCGCGTAGCGTCGTGAAGGCGCCACTTCGCCCGGTGGTCGAGCGTCGTGGACGGTCGCTAGGGCATCCGGTACGGTTTCGCGTGGGCTCGACCCTCCTTCGCCGCGCGTCGGCCGCTCTGATGCGCCGCCTCTGGAGGGTACGGTGGCAGACGGACGAGATCGAAGAGAGGGCCTTGCGCCTGCTTAGGCCATCGCGCATGAGCATCCCGTACACATGGCCGCTGATCCCCGACGAGTGCCCGTGTGACATCCACTTCTGCGATTATCTCGAAACGAGAGCGATCCGACGTCGTTCGATCTTCCACTTCGGCACCGGGCTTCACCACGTGGTCGGTCTGCGAAACCGGGACGCCACATGGGAAAATGAAATCCTCGCGATCACGGCGTCCCCCCGCGAGCACGCCAGTTACGTCAGGAAGGCGGTTGGAGACGCGGCATTGGGCAGGCACTACAAGGTTCTGTTCGCCGATATTTACAATCTCGGTGCGACGTCGCTCGCCAGCTTCGACGTGGTTACCCTATTTCATCTGTGCGAGTTTACTCCACGAGGTACGCCAGAGACGCGGCTGGATGACGCGGGTGTTCTCGACCTGTTGTTATCGAAGTTGACGGAGAGCGGCTGCGTCATCTTCTACGAGGGCTCGTACGGTTTTGAGCGGACCGCGAGCTTGATTGAGAAGGCCGTGGCCCACGGTCGGATTTCGTTCGCCGAGCGATACGAGAGTTTGCTCGTGTATCGCGCGGGACCCGGACGCTAGTGCGTCCATATGGCTGGATGTTCATGCTTCGCGCCTTGCCCGCCTTTTCGACGGTGGCCGCCTCGATGCTTTTCGCGTCCAGCGCAATGGCAATCCTTTCTTTCCGTGGGCAAAAGTCACGATCTTCGTCGAAGCGGCAAGCGTCAGCGCGAATCGTCGGCGAAGGCGTCGGCCTCCGCGCGACCCGCGGCTCGTCCGCGATTGCCTTCTGCGCCTCGACATCCCAAGCAGCGCCACGACGGTGAGCAGAGCAGGCCCCGCGGAAACGGTCGCCGCTCGGTCCGACGCCCTGCACGTGCAGCCACCGGCGCTCGTGCCCAGGCCCCTCGACGCACCACTGTCCTCCAAGGGAGGGTTGCCGACCGCCGTCGCGTCGAGCATCGAGCCAAGGCTCGGGGCAGCCAGTTCTTCCTCCTCGCCATCCGCTCCAGCCCCGCCGGCGTCATCCGTTCCTTCGCCTGGTGGCCGGGCGGCCGCGCTGGCATCCCCTCCCGCATCCGGAGCCGCTGCGCCCACTGTCGTGGCGTCGGGCCGATCGCCGCCGGCCCCCGTCTCGTGGATGCCGCCGTCCGCCGAGCCGCCGACGGGAGCCCGCGCGTCATCGGCCGCCATCCCTGCGTCGCCGACCGCTCCTCCGCCGACCACTTCATCTCGAATCACCGTCCCGTGCCGGAGAAACCCCAACCCATTGGGCAGCACGGTGAGGGGCGTCCAAGTCGTCAGGTCGGCGCTGGTCGACGTGAGGTAGCGCGCCGTGAGCGGTCGGCTCTGGCCGTCGAGGAAGATCCGCCAGGTACCGTCGTCCAATTTCACGACCGTCGGACCCTCCATCCCCGGCCCGAAGCCGGACCAATTGGCCGTGCCGACGAACGTCCATGGGCCCGTCAGAGCGGGGGCGGTCGCGTGTTCGAGGTATCTCGTCGTCTCGTTCTTGGTGAAGGCGTGATACACGCCCCCTTCCTTGAGCACGAACGTATCGATGTAATTCGGCCCGAAGCCGAGGGCGACCGGGCCGCTCCATGCCGTGAGGGTGCTGTCTTTGGCAGTGAACACGTAGGGCTTGAAGTCCGAATCGGTGTTCAGCGTGTCGATGTTGGCGATGACGTTCACGGTGCCGTTGTCGACGAACCACTCGGGCGCCCACGTGTGCGCGACGCCGGGAACACCGGCCATCACCATGGTGACGTCGGTCCACTGCATCAGATCCGCGCTTGACGCGATGCTGAAGTGGTCCTCTTTGCCGCAGCAACCGACGCTGAGCGGATCCGTATAGGCGACGTAGTACTTGCCGTCGGTGTGCTTCATGATGCTCGGATCGCGAAGATATCCGCTCGGCCCGGTGAACCCCGTGTCCGACACGAGCGCAAAATTGAGCGCGTCCGCCGACCGGTAGGTCGACAACTTCTCGCCTGCGGGGGTGTCGCCGGTGAACGTCGAGAATACGTAGCCGGCGGCACTTGCGGAAGGAGCGAAAAGGAACACGGCACTGGCGGCAGCCACTCGAAGCACGCCCACGTATGTGGCCGATCGCGCGCGCTTTCGTGTCCGAAAACGGGGCCTGGGCGCGCCACGTCCAGCGCGTCCCCCAACGAGACGAGCACGCCCACGAGGTGAGCACGCCTGCAACCGCGCCTCACCCCTGGCGCGCAGTGTCCTCGTTCACACGCGTCCCCCTCACGCCGCCTGTACGTCCACCACGATCTTGATCGTGCTCGCCTCTTCTCGGTCCAGCTGATCGAACGCCGCTGTGATGTCCCGCAGCGGCATCCTGTGCGTGATGAGCGCATCCGGGTGCAAGAGGCCTTTGGCCAGGAGGCGAATTGCGCGCGGAAATTCTCCCAACGTGACCCGCGACGCGATGATCTCGCCCTCTTTGATCACCAGCGTCTTGAAATGCACGCTCGACGGCTGCTCGCCCAAACCGGCGGTCACGATCCGTCCGCCGTTGCGAATCATCTTCACGGCCTGCCCGAGCGGCGCCTCTTGTCCCTCGACCGGGTGATGATGGCCGACGCACTCGATCACGCAATCGACCCCCACGCCCTTGGTGATCTCGAGAACGCGCTCGACCGGATCCTCCTTCGTGGCGTCGATCGCGAAGTCCACCCCGAGCTTGCGCGCCGTGCCGAGGCGCAGCGCCTGCACGTCGACGATCATCGAGACCGCCGCGCCGGCGCTGTGGCACAGCACGTCCAGCACGCAGAGGCCCAGCTTGCCCGCGCCGAGGATCGCCACCGTCTCCCCCGGCTGCACGCGCCCGCGGCGCAAGATGTGGTGGCCCAGGCTGTACACTTCGACGAGAGGTACGTGATGGAGCGGCACGTTCTCGGGCAGCGCGAAGATGTGGCCGACCGGTACGTTCAGCAGCTGGCCGAAGCCACCGGCGAGATCGACGCCGAGCAGCTTGAGCGTGCGGCACGCGTTGATCTGTCCCGCGAGGCAGGGTGCGCAGCGATGGCAAGAGACGATGGGATCGACCGCCACGCGGTCCCCGACGTTCAGCCCGGTGACACCCTTTCCGAGACCGACGATCGTACCGCCGAACTCGTGGCCGAGGATGGCGGGGAACGTCACGCGACTCCGGAATTCGCCGCGGAAGATATGCAGATCCGTGCCGCACACGCCGGCGAATGCGGGCTGGATCAGGACTTCGCCCGTGCCCGGCGCGGGGTCGGGCGCCTCGCCCATCCGGATGCTTCGGTCGTCGTAGAGGATGGCTGCCTTCATCGTGGTTGCTCTCTCTCGCTCATAGGCGGTAGGCGCGGCGGGCCGTGCCCCCCAGAACTTCCGCGCGCTCCGACGCCGTGAGCCCGGCGGTGAACCCGCGCACCGCGTCGACCCACCGGTCGTAAGGCGAAGCCACGAGGCACACCGGCCAGTCGCTCCCGAACATCACGCGGCTCGGCCCGAACGCCTCGAGGACCGTGTCCGCGTAGGGGCGGAGATCCGCATCGGTCCACGCGTGGGTGTCGGCCTCCGTCACGAGGCCCGAAAGCTTACAGTAGACGTCGGGGCGGCGCGCGAGATCGCGCACGTGGGTGCGCCATGGCTCGACGGAGCGCTCCCGGATCCGCGGCTTCGCCGCGTGGTCCAATACGAACACCTGGCCCGGGTGGCGGTCGACGAAGGCCAGCGCCGCCGGGAGCTGGTGCTCGTAAATGAGCAGGTCGTACGCCAGCGAGAAGTCGCGGAGCGCGCCGATTCCGGCGTTGAAGTCGGGCCGCTCGAAGAACCGCGGATCGGCTTCCCCTTGAAGCACGTGCCGCACCCCTCGGAGCTTGGGGTGTGCGACCAGTTTCGCCAGGTCGGCGCGCACCGACGACGACGCCAGCGGAACCCACCCGACGACGCCGACGATGAAGTCGTGCGCCGAAGCCAACGCGAGGAGCCATTCGGTCTCGTCGAGCGTTTGCCGAGCCTGGACGCTGATGGCCCCGTGCACACCCCCGGCGGTGAGCGCCACGGCGAGATCAGGGGGCAGAAAGTCACGCCGCAAGGCGGACATCGAATCGTCGATCCATTCGTATTCGGCTGAGTCGTACCGCCAGAAGTGATGGTGGGCGTCGATGGTCGAGGCGGCGTCACCGGTCATGACGAACGACGCGACCATAGCGGCACCGCGCGACGCCGGCGACTTTCGTGCATTGAAGATGCAAATGTACACGGCCGTGGCTATTCGGCTGGGCCGGGATGAAAGCGTGCTCGAATGGCCCGTCCGGGAACACAGATCCCCGGGGGAGGGTAGGCGTCTGCCGAGCCACTCCTCGCAGCGCCGTCCCGACGAAGAGGCCCAATGATGAGTACGCGACGCAGTGGTCGTCTCTTGTTCCTGACCGTGGCTCTGGCGCCCTGCCTCTCGGCTGGCCCCGCACGCGCGGACTACCAGGCCAACATGTACACCGACCCCATGACCAACGAGGTCCTGCAGTACAACCTCTTCGTACCGAGCAACTACGACCCGGCCACGAAGTATCCGCTCCTCGTGTTTCTCCACGCCGCGGGAACCGCGGCTCAGCTCCCGAGAACGTTGGCGGCCGACGGCATGGGGTGGGTCGGGGTCGTGTTCGGCACTCCGGCCAACCAGGCCCTCTACCCTTCTTTCTTTCTCATCCCGATCTCCCAGACGAACGACAGCGGCTGGGGCGATCCCACCGCCCCGATCACGGACCCCGAGAAGTTCGAAGGCCGGCTGACCGTGGTCGTCCTCAAGCAAACGCTCGCCAAGTACAACATCGACACAACCCGCTTGTACATCACGGGGCCGTCGATGGGCGGGCGGGGAACCTGGGACATCATCCGGCGAAACCCCACCCTCTTCGCGGCCGCGGCGCCTTCCAACGCACCCGCGAGCACGGCCGACGCGGCGCTTTACGTCAATCAGAACATTTGGTCCATGTGCGGAGACATGGATCCGATCGCGCAGGGCAATACCGATATCATCAACGCCATTCGTGCCGCCGGGGGCAATCCGATTTACACCGAAAAGGCAAACGACGGCCACGACACGTGGCGAACGATCTACCCTGATCCGCAGTTCATGGCGTGGATGTACGCGCAGCGTCTGGGCGTGCCCTGGTGGACCGTCAGCAAGGCGCCGACGTTCACGGGGCTGGTCGGTCCCGACGTGGTGACTCCGGCGGGCCTCGGTACGACGTTCGACTTCGACGCGGGCGGTCTCCTGGCAGGCTATGACGCGGCCGCGGGCTCGTCTGGTGGCATGAAAGGTTCATCGGGCTCGGAGGCCGGAGCGGGAGGCTCGTCTGGCAGCAGCTCCGGCGCGACTGGCAGCTCCGGTGCGGCCAGCAGCTCGGGTGCAGCCAGCAGCTCGGGTGCAGCCAGCAGCTCGGGCACGGCCAGCAGCTCCGGCGCGGGCCCAGGCAGCGGCGCCCCCACCACGGGCGCTGGCAGCAGCTCGGGCGGAACGACGGGACCGAGCACCGGTGGCCAACCCGCGACGGCCGGCGGGTCGGGAAGCGCAACGCAGCCCCCCGGGAGCGCTCCCCACAACGTCGCGGGCGAAGGCGGCGGGTGCAGCCAGGCAAGTGGCAGTCGCGCGGCCCACCCAAAGCTCGCCGGAACGCTGGCGCTCTTGGGCCTCCTCGGGCTTCGACGCCGTCGCTCGTCGAGCGAGCGCACCAACTAACAGGCACCTCTCGCATGGCGGCCCTAGCGCGCTGGCGGTTCATCTGCCGTTTTTTTGAACGGCCTTCTAGACGTCGGTAGCCAGTCGAAACGGGGGCGGCGAAAAGCGCCGCCTTCTCAAGTGAGATTGGCGAGCGGCCCCGTCGTGTTCTTCGGGTCCGTTTGCGTTCCGAACGTGTTGATGTTCGCGCCAAATGCCTGCGCGATCGAAACGAGCAGGTGGTTGTTCGTCAACCCTGTCCACGTGCTGTCGGTCGGCTGGCACCAAGGATTGGCCGGAGGGGGACAGTCGAGCGGCATCTTCAGGCGGCGGCCCATCCGAAACTTTCCTCCCGCTCCGCCGGCGAGCACCGTGGGAGTGTTCTGCGTGCTGTGCAGCGCAGGATTTCCCATGTCGCTCGAGACGTAGATCAGCGTGTTGTCGAGCGCCCCGAGCGCGTCGAGCTTTTGCATCAGCCGGGCGACTTTCGAGTAGCTGTAGCGATTGAGCTCCGCCAGGGGCACCCATGTCGTGGGATCGCCCGGCGTGTTGGGGTGTTGGTTCTGGCCGACCGACGATCCGTTGTACGTGTGCGCGACGCCGCCGTGGTTGTCCGCCGGCAGCATCAAGGGATTGCCCGCGTAGCTGAGATCGGCCATGAAGAGCGTCGCGAAGCGCGTGATCCCGCACGCGATCGCCTGGGCCAGCAGATCGACGTGGGCGTTGGTGATCGCGTCGAAATACGGCTCGCCCCCGTTGTATTGTTTCAGCTTCGGAAACTGCGTCGCGTCGGGCGCGGAAGGGGCCATGCACGAGACCATCCCGCCGCCTTGAAGCTGCTTCTCGATGTCGCGCAGCGAAGTCAGGTGCTGGTCGAGCTTCTGCTGCTCGATGGACCCCAGCTTCGGGCGAAGGACGCCGATCTCGCCGGTCACGAAGTCGAGCACACTCTGTCCGACCTTCTGCTTGTGCGCGGCCGCCGCCTGCGCCGCGGGATTCGACTGCGTGGCGAAGTTTCCGAAGAGCGTCTGGAAGGCCGCGCTCGGATCGATGATCTTCGGCAAGCCGACGCCGCCGGGGCCGAAGGACAGCGTGGTACCCGAGGCGGTCGAGTCGTTCCCGACGCCCAGGGCGATGCTCGTCACCGGAGTCGACGCGCCCAGCATCTGGTCGACGGCGAGGAATTGATCCAGCGATTTGTTCTGCGGCTGCGTCGTTCCCCCGGGGACGATGGTGCTCCCCGTGAGGATCGTCCCCGCCGAGTCGTGCCCGTTGGCGTTGGAGAGGTGATTCAGCCCCTCGATGACGAGGATCTTGTTCTTGAATGACTTGCCGTACGTCACGGCGTCGTCGAACGGTTGAAGCGAGCAGTTCGCGTACGCGATGTCGAACACCGTCTCGGTGTCCGTCGCCTTCATAGCCCAGTACTCGGCGCTGACGCCGTGCGGGTGATAGATGCCGATGAAATTCATCGGCTGCGTGGTCGAGTCCGCGAGAACGGCTCTCTCGAGGATCTTGAGCAGGGGAATCCCGGCTCCGGCAAAGGCGGCCGTCTTGAGGAATGCACGACGATTCGGAGCAGAGCGCTTCATGGCATGAACCTCCGCTGCACGAACCCGTCGCTGGCGATCCAGGCCACGAGAATCTCACCAAAGCTGCCTTGCGCGGCCGGCGCGAGGGCTTGCCATTTCGGCATGAAACCTTGCTCGACCGTGGTCGCGTCGCTCCGGGCCACCGCGAATTTCAGCATATGACGTGCGAAGCAGGACGCGACCGACGAGCTCTGCGCCATCTTGGTCAGAAGCGACGCGCTGTCGGGATAGGCCCCGTCGAAATCGGCGCCGACGGCGACCGTCGTACTGCTGTCTATCGGCAAATTGTTCTCTTGCGACCGAATCATGCCCATGGCGTCGAAGTTCTCGAATGCAAAGCCGAACGAGTCGATGTTCTTGTGGCAGCCAGCGCACACCGGGTCGGTCTGGTGGATGTCGAAGCGCTGGCGCGTCGTTTTGGTCGGATCAGGGACGGGCGGAACGATGTTGATATTGAGCGTCGTGGGCGCCGCGACGTCGATGCACGCGATGCGGCGCATGACCGCGACTCCGCGCAGCACCGGTGCGGTCTCTTGCGCGCGCGAGTAGACGGACAAGAACGCGGCCTGGTTGAGGATTCCGCGACGGGGAAGGGCCGTCAGCGAAACACGAGTGGTTCCCGGACCGGGTGCCGCGGCCCCGTACGCAGCGGCGAGGTTCGGGTCGGCGGTGACGGTCCAGTCCGCGGAGAGCAGGTCTTTCAGCCCGCCCGCGGACCCCGCGAAGACCTGGGCAACGAAGTCGTCGGCCTCTTGCTTGATGGAGCCCAACAGGCCGGCAAACTTCGGGTAAAGAGTGGTGTCCTTGGCGGTGTCCGAGATGGTCTCGATGCCGAGCCACTGTTCGACGACGCTCGTCACCCGGGCGCTCGCGCTGGGCAGTGCGAGGAGGCGGCGGGCCTGCGCCGCGCGCTGGTCTCCGGTCGCCAGTTGGTTGGCGGCAGCCGCGGCCGTCAACGTGGCGTCGGGGGGGCCCCCAGTGATCAAGTAGGCCAACTCGCTGGCGGTCTCGTACGCAGTCAGCGTCGCGGAGGGGGCCCCCGACCCGTCGCCGATCTCCGTCACGTAAAGAAACCCAGGGGACTCGAGAACCGCTCGGATCAGCGCCTCGATGCCGTCCGCGTACGTGAATCCGTCCGCCCCGGCGTGGTACACGGCGATCAGCGCGCTGACCTCGCGCGCGTCGGCGGGCCGTCGGTAGGCTTTGGCGGCGAACGTTGCGAGGAACGTGCGCGCGCACGCTTCGCCGGCGGTCGGATCCGTGGTCGTGCACGGCGCGAGGGTCGCGACGTTCATCCGCGCCTGCGCCGCGAGCGCCTGGGCTGCGGTGTCGACCTGCTGGGCAAACACGGGATCGACGCGCTGGGCGTCGTTGTTCGTGAACCCGTCTTGCTGGGCGTCGGGGGTGAAGCTCGCGCCGTACGTGGAGGCGATCCCGAGCAGCGACATGACCGAGGAGTCGAACTCGGCGTCCGTGATGCGCCGAATGCGCGCGGGAAGGAGCGGGGACGAAGTGACCGCTGCGCCCGATCCCGACCCGGACGCGGCGCCGGACCCAGCTCCAAAGCCGGACCCGGACACGGCCCCGACGACGGACCCACCGGTGCCGGCGGTCGTCGAAACGCCGGGAGCGTCTCCGATGTTGCCTCGGCATGCCGCGGATGCGCCAATCCCGAGCGCAATCGTGGTAACGGCGCTGAACCCTCGAAAGCGTCGACGCATGGACGGTGCTGTTTCCGTGTCTCCGCCCCCGTTGCCCCTTCTATGTACAGCGTTTTGGGGCGACGCGCACGCCACGCAAGATTTTCTCGGGACCGCGCCGGCGAACGCGTGCTCGCGCGCGCCTAACACGTCGAATTTGTTCGGTGATTGTTTCCGCCTGCACGGTCGCATGACCACCGCGCGAGGGGCCGACTTGCGGTCCGTTGCGACATGGCCCGACACGGCCTCGACGCGCGGACCGCATTCGTGCCGCGCGCGCGATGCCGCGGGGGAGGAAATATTCGTTGTTGCCACAATTCAATGCGTTCTTCGATTGGCATGGTGGACCCGGCCACCGTCGGTCCCCAAGGGGTCCGCCATCCTGCGGTGCGGCATTTCGAAGGCCCCGAACAATCGAGCGCAGGGACTGCTCGCTGGGGCGGACGGCGGTTTCCCCGACCAGGCCCGAGGCGCTCGAAGCGAGCATCTCCGTCTCGATGGCGCCTTCCCGGGAACGGCCTTTCGGGCGCGGATGCGTCATGCACTGATCGGAACCGATGACGCCGGTTGCTCGAGATGCATGCGAAACGTTTCGCATTGGGTCATTTCGAACCGTCTTCCATTTCTTTGTTAGGCGCAACACTCCTGAAACAGGCGTCGCAGTACGAGCACCGACATCCCTCACCCAACCAGGGGAGACCCCATGTCGAATATAAGCAGCGCACCAAATTCGGGAGCGCCCTCGTCGAGGGCGACACTCGGCCTCACCGGGCTGACGATCAACGCTATGGCGCTCATTGCGCCCGGCGCTTTCTTGTGGCTCACGTTC
>Ga0265342_10001571_pt1 | contig 21085 bp, 16 predicted proteins | sample 4CB327metaG_FD_203125 | JGI IMG/M metagenome (GOLD analysis project Ga0265342, IMG submission 203125) | Rhizosphere microbial communities from Carex aquatilis grown in University of Washington, Seatle, WA, United States - 4-CB3-27 metaG | ecosystem: Host-associated > Plants > Roots >... | reverse complement strand
GCGGCACGCCGCAAGACCGGGACGATCGTGGCGACGTGCTGGCGCGACGCGACCTCGGGAACCACGCCGCCATATTCGGCGTGGATCTTGATTTGCGACGATACGACGTCGGAGCGGACCCAGCGTCCGTCCTCGACGACGGATGCGGCGGTCTCGTCGCACGAGGTTTCGATACCGAGAACGAGCATGAAGAAGAGGAGCGCCGCGCGATCAGAGCGAGTCGACGATCGCCCGCAGGTCCGCCGCGTACTGCCCCTTGGGCGCGAGCTCGAGATACTTGCGATAGGCCGCCTTCGCGTCGGCGTTGCGGCCCGCGTCCTGCTGAACGCCGCCGATGATCACGTACGCATCCGCGGTCTTTGGATCGAGCTTGATTGCCTTTTCCGCCCAGGACAGCGCTTCCTTACGATGGCTGCGGTTGAACTCGGCGTGCGCGAGCAACGCGACCGCCTTGGGTGAGTCGGGGTTTGCCTGCACCGCGGCGGTGCAAGCGGTCGTCGCGTCACGCATGCGTCCGGCATTGAACGCCGACTGGCAGCCAGTGAGCAATTGAGCAAACTCCGGCGAGACCGCGGCGGGATCAGCCGGTGCCGCGGCTCCCGCGGGCGTCGGTGCCGCTGCGGCTCCCGGGTGGGTGACCTCGGGCGTCGTGATTTTCTCCAGCGGCGGGTTCGCACCGGTGTTATCGGCCACCTTCTCTCCGGCAGGCGGTCCAACCGTCGCGGGAGGCGGCGCCGGGTCGAGAGCGGGCGACGGGGCGGGCGCGGCGCCTGGCGGCTGGCTGGTGACGGCGACTGGCTCACTCTTGTGATCGGTACGGAAGTGGCGCGCTCCCAGCACCACCGCGCCGGCGAGGACCACGACACCGGCGACGTAGGCGAGGCCGCGATGGCGCGGAGGCAAGCCGAGTTCGTCGATCGCTTCCGCCTTGGTCGAGCGTTCCGTATGGATCTCGTCGCCTTCGCTCATCCAGCGCGAAGCCGAATCCGAGAAGGGGAGATCGGGGACCTTGGGCGCCGAGTCGCGCCGAGTCGGCGCGTGGGCAGCGGCGGGCGACGTGTGAACGTCGGGCCGATGCGCGGGTGCGGCCACCGCGACCGGTGGGGCCACTGCGGCCGGTGCAGGCGCGGCGACCGGCGGCGGCGCGGCGACCGGCGGCGCGGCGACGACGACAGCGGGTGCAGCCACCGGCGCCGGCACGGCGGCAGGAGGCGGCGCGGCGGCGGCAGCCGTCGGACGCACCGACGCCAGCGGTCCCAGGCCGGGGTCGGTCGACCGCTGGATGGAAACGCTGGTGGGCGGCTCGGGAGGCAGGACCGGTGGAGGCGGAGTCGGTGCGGGCGCGGAAGCCGCCGACGGGGTGGACACGCCGTTGCTGATCTCCCCCGCGACGGCTGCCGCCGCGCCGCCCGACGACGACACCATCGTCGTGCGCGGCGATGGCGATGACGTCGGGAAGGGAATGACGACGGCGGGCTCTTCCGGACGCAGGTCGGATCGGGCGGTCTCGGATGCGGTCGGGGTCGCGCGATGGTCGGCGCCGCGATCGCGGGACGGGGAGGGCGACGCCGTGGGGCGGTCGTCGCGGTCTTGCGCGCGGTCGATCTGACGTTCCGGACGTTCCTGACGTTCCGGACGTTCCACACGTTCCGGGCGCGGTGCCGGCGCCGGAAGATCGGAAGTGCGGCGCAGGCGCGGTTCGTTCTCGGAGGCTGGAGCCGAAGAAGTGGCGGCGGCCGGCTGCGTGGCTGAGTCACTGAGCCAACCCTCGAGATCCGGGCCGGCCTCTTCCGGCTCGGTCACCTTGGCCGCGACGTTGCGAATCAGCTCTTCGCTGTTGAGCTTGCCAATGACCGTGAGCGCGTCGAGATCCGAAAGACCGCAATCATCGATGACCTCAATCGCGGTGCGGACACCGTCGAAGAGCCGCAGGATGGAGTTGACCTCGTCGGGAATGTCGGCGAGGCGCTCGGCGAGCAGGCGGTAGTCGACCTCGAAGACCGTGTCCAGCGGCGGAAGCTGCTGCGTGAGACGCGTCCACTCGTCGAGGCGGCGCATCCCCTCCATCAGCAACGCAGGCGCGGCGAGCGCGACGGTGTCGCGGCGGCGAATGTTGCGCCACTCGATCTCGAAGCGCCCTTCGGTCCACGAGAGCAGCCGGTAGACCGCGTCGCTGCCCGAGAGCCGGCCGACCTCGGCGTCGACGACCGCGCCCTTGCGAAAGTAGATCTCACCGGCGCCACCGGACGAGCTGTGCAAGTGGAGGACGCCGGACTTTCCGTTGGTGGCGATCGTCTGCAGCAGATCGATCGTCGACAAGTCCGCGAGGCTGCCGGCGACCCGATCGCCGTCCATCTCCGCCGACGACAGGCGCTCGCGCTCGTGGCGCTGGAGGAGCGCGCCGACGCGGGCAACGACCTCTTTGACAAAGACCGGCTTCGACAGGAAATCGTCGGCGCCGAGCTCGAACGCGCGCACCTTGTTCGTGGTGCTCGGGCGCGCGAGGAAGATGAAGGGTATCTGTCGTTGGGGCGCCTTGGCGCGGCGACAGAGCTCGAGACCGTCGAGGCCCGGCAGCTCGATGTCGGAGATGACGAGGTCAGGGGGCGGGTCGTGCTCAATCAACGACGCGGCGACGAGGCCATCGGTCGCGTGCGTGACGTCGAAGCCGGCGCGGCGCAGGCTGACGTCGACGATGCGCAACGACTGGGCGTCGCCGTCGACGACAAGAACAGTTTTCCGGGCCGCCTCGGTGCTGGGATTTCGTGGTTCCATTTGATCAGCTCAAGCGCAATGCGGAGGGGTGTGAGCCGTACGCGAGCGGGAATGGCGCGAGTATATCCCGATTCTTTTCGAGTTACCTTTCACGGGGCGCGATCGGCTCGGATGAACAAAATGAACATAGAGAATTGGTCGGAGAGGTTTCTCGAAGAAGCGGCCGGATGGCCGCGATGGGGATAATAGGGTGAGCGCTGTCGGAGAAAAAGCAGGCGCGCGCACACTCGAAGACCGGGCGAAGCATTTTGGCGTTGCCTTGGTCCCCGGGGCTCGGGAGGCGCTCCTGACCTATGGAGCGTTGTTGCTGAGCTGGAGTGCGCGGATCAACTTGACCGCGGCGAAGTCGCTCGACGCGCTGATCGAGGAGCATTTTTCCGATTCGTTCGCGATCGCGGCCCGACTCGAGCGGCACCGAGGCGCGCCGCTGAAGACGATCGACGTCGGTTCCGGGGGCGGCCTACCCGCGATCGCGGTCGCGTTGCTGCGGCCACGCGACCACGTCACGCTGGTCGAGGCGACCGGGAAGAAGGTCGCGTTCCTGCGTACGGCGGTCCGCGAGCTGAGCCTCGGGGACCGACTCCAGGTCGAGCACCGGCGGGTCGAGATGTCGGATGAGCCGGGAGCATTCGACGTGGCGACCTCGCGGGCCATGCTGCCGCCGCCGCAGTGGCTGGCACTGGGGCGCCGGCTGGTTCGGGTCGGTGGAACGGTCTTTTGTCTGGGTACGGGCGCGATCGAGTCGCCGGCCGACGGCCTGACGCTGGTGGACCAAACCCCGTATCGGCGCGACCGATGGGTGGCCGAGCTCCAACGTTCCACGTGAAACATCCCAACCGCCTCCCATATTCAGTCGCTGGGCAGGTTCCGATCCTTGTTCTAGAGTCCAGCCGTGCCACCGCTCCCCGCCCTCGACGATGACCTCGCTGACCTCACCCGCCGAGACCGCCTCCGGACGTTGCTCCTTCTCGACGGGTCCTCGCGGGTTCATCCCACCCAGGCCGCTCGACCGGTCCGGGCGTTCTGCTCGAACGATTACCTCGGCCTGGCCGGACATACCGACCTTCAGGCGGCCGCGACCGCCGCTGCCGAGACCAGCGGCTTCGGCGCCGGTGCATCCCGCCTGCTCTCCGGCCACCTCGGACCGCACCATGATCTCGAGCTGGCCCTGGCCGACCTGGTCCAGCTTCCCACGGCCCTGCTTTACTCCACCGGGTACCAGGCCAACCTGGGGGTCGTCACCAGCCTGGCGGGTCCCGAAGATCTGATCGTCTCCGACCAGGCCAACCACGCCAGCCTCATTGACGGCTGCCGGTTGTCGCGCGCGACTGTCCGGGTCTACCGCCACCTCGACGCCACGGGCGCCCGCGATGCCCTGCGGACCGGCAAGCATTTTCGCCGGCGCTTCCTTCTCACCGAGTCGCTCTTCAGCATGGACGGGGACCGTGCGCCCCTCCCGGACCTCGCGGCCCTGGCCGTCGAGTACAACGCCACCCTGGTCGTCGACGAAGCTCACGCGCTCGGCATCCTCGGTCCGGGCGGCCGCGGCCTCTGCCGCGCCGCCGGCATTGTCCCCGACGTCCTCGTCGGCACCCTGGGCAAGGCCTTCGGGGCCTTTGGTGGATTCGTCGCTGGGGCCGAGGTTCTGCGAAACCACCTCATCAATCGCTCCCGGACTTTCATCTATACGACGGCGCTCCCCCCGTCGATCGCCGCGGCCGCCCGCGCTGGGCTCGCCCTCGCGCTCTCGCCGGAAGGCGATCGGCGGCGCGCGACGCTCGACCGCCACATCCAGACTCTCCGCGCGAACCTCGCCACCTTGCCCCTGCCCCATCCTCTCCCGGACCACCACGGTCCCATTCTCCCCATCGTTCTCGGTCCCGACCACGCCGCCCTCGCTGTTTCCCGGGGCCTCTCCGAACGCGGGTTCTTCGTACCCGCCGTCCGCCCTCCCACCGTGCCCGAAGGAACGGCTCGTCTTCGCGTGACCCTGTCCGCGGCCCACACGGACGCCGATGTCGCCGACCTCACCGTCGCTCTCCGCGCCGTGCTTCCATGACCTCGCCCGGTATCTTCATCGCGGGGACCGATACCGGTGTCGGGAAGACGATGGTCGGCTGTGCCCTCCTCCGCGCGGCGCATCGGTCCGGACGTCGTCTCATCCCCTTCAAACCGGTGGAGACCGGCGCCAACCCTCAGCCCCAGGACGCGCTTCGCCTCCATGAGGCAGCCGGCGCCCCCGTACCCGCTGGCCGGGTCTGCCTTTATCCTTTGACCCTTCCGGCCGCGCCCCAGGCCGCCGCCACCCAGGCGGGAATCGAGATTTCACTCCCCGCGATCCTCCAGCGCGCCCGCGAGCTCGCTTCCGCCGGTCATGGCCTCCTCGTCGAATCGGCCGGCGGCCTCCTCGTTCCTTACGCCCCTTCCTTGACCGGGGTGGACCTTGCGATTCACCTGGGTCTGCCAGTGCTGCTCGTCGGCCGCGCCGCCCTTGGCACCATCAACCACACGACCCTCTCGATCTTCGAGCTCCGGCGGCGCGGGCTGGAGATCGCTGGCGTGCTCCTCGTGCAAACCCAGCCCGACCGCGAGCCCCACGAGGCGAGCAACGCGCCTCTCATCGCCCAGCTCACCGAGCTCATCCCCCTCGGAATTGTCCCGTACTTGTCCCCCGCGCCCGGACCCGACCGCCTCGCCGAGGCGCTCCGTCAAACCATTGGCCGAGCGGCGCTCGACCGCCTCCTGGCCACGGCCACTGGACCCTGACCGAAGCGAATCAGACCGACGACGTCGGGCGGCTGCGTGGAAAGATCACCACCCGCCGGAACAGTCCCTCGCCGTCCGACTCGGTCCGCACCCCTTCGTGCTCGGCGAGCGCGACATGGATGATCCGCCGATCGTGCGGGTTCATCGGCTCGACGGGCACCGGGCGTCCAGTCTTGACCGCCTTCTCCGCCAGTCGCTGCGCCAGGTCGGTCAGCGCATCCTCGCGCCGGCCCCGGTAGCCTTCCGCGTCGACGACCACGCCCGGGCCGTCGCTCGGCTTCTTGCTGACGATCCGGTTGATCAGATACTGGAGCGCATCCAGCGTCGCGCCCTTTTTCCCGATCACCAGCCCCGACTCCGGCCCGTGCGCGTCCAGGATCACACGCTCGCCGTCGTCGAACGCGCTGACTTCCGCTTCGATGCCCATCCGCTCGAGGATCTCTCGCAGCACCCGGGCGGCGTGCTCTCGCTTCGTGCTCAATACACTCGTGTCCGGGGACATGACCTGCTCTCTCTCTACGAAGCCGCGCCTTAGAAGGTGAAGCTCGCGATCGGAATCGGCAACGCCGGGGGGGATCGATCGGGTTGCGCTGTCGGTTGAACCGGTGTCCTAGCAGAAGACCGATCGGACGACCGATCGGACGCGCCGCTCGACCCACCCGCACGGTTTGCAGCCTTCGTCGGCGCCGTCGCGGCTCCCAACGATGAACGCGCGGCTTCCTCTTTCCGTGCTGTGATGCTGGATGCGCCTCGCGCCTTGCCCGCCGACGCCGACCCACCTCGGGTCGCCTTCGTCGCTGGCCTGGCCTTTCGCTTCACGGTGCTCGCCGCCCTTCGCTTCCGGGCAACGACCGGCGCGCTCTTGCGCTTCCGCGAGCTACTGAGCGTTCCCATTCCAAACCACGCTACTGTTTCGTACCCTCTCGTGTCAACATAGCTGCCTCTGAAAATCCGGTGCCGGACCCGAACCCCATCCCAGGCTGACTCTGCCCTGAGAATCCCATGAACATCAGACACCTGACCTCCGACCCCCTTCAGACCGATGTCGATCTCCTCGGAGTTCTTTGCCACGATGACACGCTCGACTCGGATCCTTTGGTGACCCGCGCCGATACTGCGCTCACCGGCTTGTTGCGCGGCGCCATCGCCGACGAACGGTTCGTCGCCAAGCCCGGCCAGACCGTCGCACTCCATACGCGCGGTGACATCCGACCGAGGCGCCTCGCGCTCATCGGCTCGGGCCCCGCGAGTGCCGCCTCCGTGGCGTCGACCCGCCTCGCCGCGGGGCGCCTCGCGCGAACCGCGGCCGCGGTCGGCGCGCGATCGGTCGCCCTCGCACTTCCCATGTCCGTCTCCCCGTTCTCGGCCCCGCTCCAGCTGCAGGCCGCGACCGAAGGATTTCTCCTCGGCCTTTACCGCTTCGACAAATATCTCGACGCGAGCAAGCGGACGCCGCCATCCGTCCAGTCGCTCACGCTGTTCGCATCAGCCGGGCCGGCTGACGACGCCGCCTCCGCAGCCGTCGCCCGCGCGCAAGAGACCGCCCGCGCCGTCGGCCAGGCACGCAACCTGGTCAACGAGCCTGCGGGATTCATGACCCCGCAGCGTCTCGCCGAGATCGCGCAGCAGATCGCGCGCGAATCCGCGCTCGAGATCACCGTGCTCGACCGCGCTGCCTGTCGCGAAAAAGGAATGGGCCTCTTCCTGGCGGTGGCCCAGGGGAGCGCGGAGGAGCCGCGCTTCATCCATCTCGCCTGGAAGCCGGAGCGCCCCCAGAAGAGGGTCGTCCTCATCGGCAAGGGTGTCACCTTCGATTCCGGCGGCCTGTCGCTGAAGACCAACGACGGAATGCTCGACATGAAGACGGACATGTCCGGCGCTGCTGCCGTCCTCGCGGCGGTCGAGTCAGCCGCCCGCCAGAAGCTCCCGGTCGAGGTTCACGCGCTGGCCGCCTGCACCGAGAACATGCCGTCGGGCACCGCATACAAGCTCGGCGACGTGATCCGATCGATGGCCGGAAAGACGGTCGAGATCACCAACACCGACGCGGAGGGCCGTCTCACGCTCGCGGACGCGATCACCTATGGCCTCGAGCTCAAGCCCGATTTCATCTTCGACTTCGCGACCTTGACCGGCGCCTGCGTCGTCGCGCTGGGCCCGCACATCGCCGGGGTCATGAGCAACAATGACGCTCTCGCCGCAAGCTGGCTCGCCGCGGCCCGGGACGCCGGCGAGGAGATGTGGAATCTACCGCTTCCGCCCCGTCTCCTCGACCAGCTGAAGTCCGAGATCGCCGACCTCAAGAACACCGGCGAACGATGGGGCGGCGCGCTGACGGCCGGGCTCTTCCTCAAGGAGTTCGTCGATGCAACACCCTGGGTGCACGTCGACCTCGCCGGACCGGCCAGTACGGACAAGGAGCTCGGCCACGTCTCCAAGGGCGGTACCGGCTTTGGCGTCGCGACGATCCTTCAGTTTCTCGGCAACCTCCCCGGCACGCGCTAAGTCGGCTCAGCAATAAACCCGGTCGTCAGCGTCAATACCCGTTGATTCTGGCTATTCTGCGTGATAGAGTTCGCGTGCTTTAAAAACCGCCATGATTGAGGAGCAACAGTAATTATGGAGCCGACTTTCCGAGTGGGTGATCTGGCCGTTTATCCGGCCCATGGTGTTGCGCAGATTGTCGGTATCGAGACGAGGGAGATCTCCGCCAACAAGCAGACTTTCTACATCCTGAAGATACTCGAGAACGGGATGAAGATCATGATTCCGACCCGGAACGCCGGGGCGGTGGGTCTGCGCGAGCTCATCCGCGCCGACGAGGTCGACGAGGTCTTCGAGATCCTCAAGAGCCGCGAGGTCGCGGTCGAGGGTCAGACGTGGAATCGCCGTTACCGTGAGTACATGGAGAAGATCAAGACCGGTTCGGTCTTCGAGATCGCCGAGGTCCTTCGCGACCTGCAGCGTCTCAAGGGCGACAAGGAGCTGTCGTTCGGCGAGCGCAAGATGCTCGACACCGCGCGCACGCTTCTGATCAAGGAGATCGCGGTCGCCACCAAGTCCAAGGAAGTGAAGATCGAGGAAAAGCTCGATCGTATCTTCGCCTGCTGATCGCAAGCTAGACGATCTCAGACTCAGAAGCCCGGCGGACGACCTGTCCACCGGGCTTTTGCGTTTCGGTGCGGCTTCCGCGTGAAACGTCGTCAAACCTCGATCGAGGCCGGGCGACGACGCCGGTAGACGAGCGCTAGACGTCGAGGTTTCTGACGTTGAGCGCATTGCGCTCGATGAACGCGCGGCGCGGCTCGACCAGATCGCCCATCAGCGTCGAGAAGAGACGGTCCGATTCATACGCGTCCTCGACGCGGACCTGCAAGAGCGTGCGCCGCGCCGGATCCATCGTCGTCTCCCAGAGCTGCTCCGGGTTCATCTCGCCCAGGCCCTTGTAGCGCTGAATGGCGAGGCCCTTCTTCCCGAGCTCGTTCACGCGCTCGGCGAGCTCCTCGATCCGGCGGAACTCGATCACCTCGTTGCCGTTCTCGAGCATGTAAGGTGGCGGGCCCAGCGTCGCGAGCCGCTCATGAAGCGCGACCAGCTCCGAGAACTCGGGCGAGTCCATGAATTCGAAGTCGATCTCGGTCGCCTTGCGCACGCCGGCGGCGCGCGCCGGAGCCACGATCTTGAAACCGCCGTGCTCCGAGTCCGGCGCGACCTTGAGAACCGCGTCGGACAGCTCCGGCGCGTACGCGTCGAAGTACTCCTGGAGCCTGGCCAGCGCCTTTGCCACGACCATCTGATCGCGGAGGTCGTTCTTCGACAGGTGCGCCGCCTTCACGATGGCGTCGACAATCCGCGAATCACACCGGCGATCCAGCACGGCCAGCAGCCGCTTGTACTTCGTCGCGAGCCGGGTCATCTCGCGCAGGCGATCGCCCACCAGCGGCTCGCCGACGCCGCCCGGGGGACGCAGCTTGAGATTCTCCGACCCGCTCTCGAGCAAGAACTCGTCGAGCGCGCTCTCGTTCTTGAGATAGAGCTCCTTCTTCCCCTTCTTCACGCGATACAGCGGCGGCTGCGCGATGTAGAGGTAGCCGCGCTCGATGATCTCGTGGAAGTGCCGGTAGAAGAACGTCAGCAACAACGTCCGGATGTGGCTTCCGTCGACGTCGGCGTCCGTCATGATGATGATGCGGTGATAGCGGACCTTCTCGATCTCCTTTTCCTTCTCGACGCCGCAGCCGAGCGCGGTGATGAGCGTGACGATCTCCTGTGAGGAGAGCATCTTCTCGAGCCGCGCCTTCTCGACGTTGAGGATCTTGCCTCGCAGCGGCAGGATCGCCTGGTCCTTGCGATTGCGCCCCTGTTTCGCGGAACCGCCGGCGCTGTCGCCCTCGACGATGTAGAGCTCGGCCAGCGCGGGATCGCGCTCCTGGCAGTCGGCGAGCTTGCCCGGCAGCGACGACGAATCGAGCGCTCCCTTGCGCTGCACCATCTCGCGCGCCTTGCGAGCGGCATCGCGCGCGCGCGCGGCCAGCACGGCCTTTTCGATGATCTGCTTCGACTCGCGCGGGTGCTCCTCGAGGAACCGTCCCAGCCGTTCGTTGACGATCCGCTCGACGATCCCCTTGACCTCCGACGACACCAGCTTGTCCTTGGGCTGGTTGCTGAACTTCGGATCCGGGTGCTTGACCGAGACGATCGCGGTCAGCCCCTCGCTGATGTCATCGCCGCCGAGACCGGCCTTCAGATCCTTCAGCAACCCCGCCCCCTGCGCGTAGGCATTCACCGTCCGCGTGAGCGCCGCGCGGAACCCTGTCAGGTGCGTGCCGCCATCCTTGTTCTTGATGTTGTTCGTGAAACAAAAGATCGCTTCCTGGTACGAGTCGCTCCATTGCAACGCGATGTCGACCTGGGTGCCGTCCACCTCGCCCGCCACCGAGATCGGCTTGTCGTGAATGGGCGTCTTCGACGCGTTCAGGTCGGCGACGAACTCGATGATGCCGCCCTCGAACTTGAACTCGTGCGACTTGTCCGAGCGCTCGTCACGGATGGTGATCGTCAACCCGCGATTCAGATACGACAGCTCGCGCAGCCGCTGCGACAGCAACTCGAAGCTGTACTCCGTGCCCTTGAAGATCTGGCTGTCGGGCTTGAACGTCACCTTGGTCCCGGTCCTCTCCGAGACGCCGATCGCAGTCATCTTCGTCTCGGGATCGCCGCGGCGGTACTCCTGATAGAACGTCTTGCCGTCGCGCTTGATCTCCAGCTTCAGCCACTCGGACAGCGCGTTGACCACCGACACGCCGACGCCGTGCAGACCACCCGAGACCTTGTAGTTCGAGTGATTGAACTTGCCACCTGCGTGCAGCATCGTCATGACGACCTCGGCGGTCGGCCGCTTCTCCGTCGGGTGCTCACCGACGGGAATGCCGCGCCCGTTGTCGTCGACCGACACCGATCCGTCGAAGTGGATCGTCACGTCGATCCGATCGCAATACCCCGCGAGCGCTTCGTCGACGGCGTTATCGACGACCTCGTACACCATGTGGTGAAGACCGGTGCCGTCATCGGTGTCGCCGATGTACATGCCCGGACGCTTCCGCACCGCCTCCAGGCCCTTGAGGACCTGGATGCTCTCTTCGTTGTAATCGCTGGCGGTCGATGCGGCGGGAGCAGAACTCTCGCCAGCCTTCGTACCGCCCTCAGGGACGACCGGAGTGGTCATTTGTCTCGCAGTGGGGGTAAGCCTGAATGGCTAGAAACTGAACGGTTACGATTACATAGCATGCGAACCCCATGCTGTAAAGGGAAGAAAGCCTTTATCGTGCCTGGTCCCTCGGCACCGCACGCGATCCGCATCGACGGGGCCCCCGATTTTCACTCCGCTCGAGCTCCGCTCACTTGCCCGTCGGTGACCAAGAAATCCTCCCGGCGCGCGAGCGGCGGTATCACCTGCCGGTCCGCTACGGAGATCAGCGTCTGACACGACAGCGACGCGATCATCTCGAACAGGAAGCGCCGCCGCTCGGGATCGAGCTCACTCGGCACGTCGTCCAGCAGCAGCACCGGCGCGTCGCCCCGCCGCTGTTCCACGTTGTCGAGCTCGGCCAGCTTGAGCGCCAGCACCAGCGAGCGCAGCTGCCCCTGCGAGGCGTGCTCGCGCGCCAGACGCCCCGACAGGCGGATCGCCAGGTCGTCGGTGTGCGGCCCGAAACCGGTGAATCGCCGCCGCTCGTCCACGACCCGCTGCCGCACCAACCCCTGCAGCAAGGCCGCTCGCACGGCCTCCTCGTCGCCGGCGGCCGCCACCAGGGCGTCGCTCTCATAGCGCAGCTCGACCGGCAGGTCGCCGTGCAGCCGCTTGAACAGCGCCGCCATGCGCGGCGCCAGATCGGCCACCAGCGCCCGCCGTCGCAGGACCACGCGCGCCCCGGTGCGGGCCAGCTCTTCGTCGTAGGTCTCCAGAAGCGCGGGCGCCGCGTGTCCGGTCCGCAGCAGCACGTTCCGACTCTTCAGCACCTTCTGGAAAGCACTCGCCTCGTGGTAATAGCCTCGTTCGACATTGAAGACCGCCAGGTCGAGATAGCGCCGCCGCGCCGCCGGCACCGCCCGCGGCAGGAGCAGATCCTCCGGCACGAACAGCACCACGCTGAGCGCGCCGAAAATGGCGGCCGCCGCGCGCACCGGCTTGCCGTCGAGCTTCACCACCCGCGCCCCGTCGCCGATCTCGACGTCGAGCCGCCGCTCGAGCCCGCCGGAAGCCACCATCGCCTCGAGCCGCGCTCGCGACCCGGGCGCTTCACCGCTGCGGACCAGCTCGCGCGCGTGGCTGGTCCGAAACGAGCGCAGCGTCGCCAGGAAGTAGATCGCCTCGAGGATGTTCGTCTTGCCCTGGCCGTTGCGGCCGAAGAGCACCGTCAGCCCCGCGCTCGGGCGCAGCACCAGACGCTCCAGGTTGCGCCAGAACGCCGCGTGAACCTCCCGGATGACCACGCGCCTAGCCCGAGGGCTAGAGCCTCATCGGCATGACCACCCCGACGTAGTCGCTCCCATCGGCGGGGCGCACCACGCCCGGGTCGAGCTCGCCTGACAGCTCCAGCCGAACCTCCGCAGTCTCGATCTCCCCGAGCAGCTCCATGAAGTAACGCGCGTTGAACCCGATCTGCATCGGCGTCCCCTTGTAGGGCACGTCGATCTCTTCCTTGGCGGCGCCGAGATCGGGGTTGTCGCTCTCGATGCGCAGCTTGCCCTTTTCAAGCCCGATGCGCACGCCCTGGGTCTTGTCCGACGACATGATCGCAACCCGCCGGAGCGCATCCAGAAACGCCAGCCGCGACACGACCACCGCGCGGTCGTTGTCCTTGGGGATCACCTGGTCATAGGGCGGGAACTGGCCCTCGATCAACTTCACCGACAGGCTGACGTCATCGGCCTTGAGGACGAAGTTGCCCTGGTACACGCCGATCGCGCTCGGCGCCTCGCGCGTCTCGATCGCCCGCCGGATCTCGATCATGCCCTTGCGCGGAATCAATACGCCCTCGGCCAGCTTCGGCCCACCGGGCGTCGCCCGCCCCACCTTGGACAGCCGGTGGCCGTCGGTGGACACCATGCGCGCCATCGCGCCGTCCGACTCGAACAGCACGCCCGACAGGTGCTGGCGCGTCTCGTCGGTCGACACCGAGAAGATCGTCTTCGCGATCATCTCGCGCAGCGTCGCCGAGTCGACGTTCGACAGCTCCGCCTCCTGAATGCTCGGCAGCTTCGGGTAGTCGCGGTCCGGCATACCGACGACCTTGAACTCCACTTTCCCCGAGCGGATCTCCGCCCAGTTCTGATCCGTTCGGCGCACGCGCACCTCGTCGGTCGGCAGGCCCTTGACGATCTCGTACAGCTGCCGCGCCCCGACCGTCAGGCCGCCCTCCTTTTCCACCTTCGCCGACAGTGAAGCGATCGTGGTGACGTTCAGATCCGTCGCGCCGCACATGATTCGGTCCTTACCCTCTGTCCGAAGCAGAACGTTGGCCAAGATCGGGAGCGTGCTCTTTCGATCGGCGATTCCGTGCGCGAGGTACAGACCGCGCAAGAACTCGTTCTTCTCGATCTTGAACTCCATCACTGACTCCTCTGTGCGAGCTAGCTAACAGGCCCGAGCCGGTCTCAGGCTCTTTCTATCTTTAATTTAGAAGATTAAAAAGTAGGTGTAGTAGGGGGTGTGGAGTCTGTGGATTACGCGCGCTCACCGTCGGAGAATTTGCCTGCGCGGCTGTGGACGGACGACCTGTCTCGACCCTTTGCAAGCAGTGGAGCCTTTCACGATCCCGTTCCCGGGGTGCTCATCCACAGGCATACCCACAGGGCCTAAGCGACACGATCGGGATAGTTGCGGGCACACTTCGGCCAGGGTAGCAGGGTTCCCATCTCCAAAGTGCGCCCGCGCGCCGCGCTACGGCTGGCGCAGGTGGGTCTCGATCGTGTTGACCACGCTGCGCACCGTTGGCTGCTCCGCGCACAGGCGCTCGATCTTCCGTACCGCGCTGATCACCGTCGAGTGATCCTTGCCGCCGAAGCGGCTCCCGATCTCGGGAAAGCTCATCGACGTCAGCTTGCGCGCCAGGTACATCGCGATCATGCGCGGGTGCGCGACCGCTCGGTGCCGCTTCGGTCCCTTGAGGTCGTGCAGCTTGATGTCGAAGTACGCCGCCACCTCGCGCTGGATGCTCTCTATGGTCAGCCCCGTCGGAGTATGAGCGAGCAGCTTTTGCAGCGCGTCCCGCGCGACGTCGAGCGTGATGGCCTGCGCCTGGAACGACGCGCGTGCAGCTATCCGCAGGAGCGCCCCTTCGAGCTCGCGTACGTTGGTCTTCACATGCGCCGCGACGTAGAGCGCCACGTCGTCTGGCAGCACGACCTTTTCCGCTTCTGCCTTCCGCTTGAGGATCGCGACCCGGGTCTCCAGGTCGGGCATCTCGACCTCGCCGATGAGCCCCCATGTGAACCGGCTGCGCAACCGATCCTCGATGCCCGGCAGCTCGGCCGGCAGCTTGTCCGACGTGAGCACGATCTGCTTGTGCGCGTAGTGGAGCGCGTTGAACGTGTGAAAGAACTCGTCCTGAGAGCTGTCCTTGTTCGACAGGAACTGGATGTCGTCGACCAGCAGCACATCCGGCGCCTCGCGGTAGCGCGTGCGGAACTCCTCCATGAGATTGGTCCCGCTCTGCCGCTTCTGGTTCATCATCGAGCCGATGAAGTCAGTGACGAATCCTTCGCAGCTGATGAACGTGATGGCCCAGTCCGGATGTTGCCGGTGGATCTCGTGGCCGATCGCCTGCAGGAGGTGGGTCTTGCCCAGTCCGACGCCGCCGTAGATGAAAAGCGGATTCCAGCGCGATGCGGGCGCCTCCGCGACCATGCGCGCCGCCGCATGAGCGAACTGGTTGGTCGGTCCGACCACGAACTTGTCGAAGGTGTAGCGGGTGACCAGGTTGGGCGCCGGCACCGGGCCGTGCGCGCGCCGGAGTGCGGGCGCAGGCGGAGCCGGAATCCCCACCGGGTCGACGACCCCGCCCGGCTGATCCTCGAGCACCTCGAAGTCGACGATGAACGTGCGCTGCGCCCGTGTTTCCAGATCCCGCAGAATGGGCGGCAGGAAGTTATCCTCGAACCATTCCTTGTGGTACCGGTTCGGCGCACGCAGGCGGATGTGCCCATCGCTGATGCCGACGCACTCGATCGGCCGGAGCCACAGGTCTCGGTGGGCCGGTTTGACCATCGGCTCGATCGAGCGGACGGCCTCAGTCCAGAGCTCATTCATGTTCGATAACCTGTCCACAGGACAACGCGCGACGAAACCTCAAACGTAGCGAGCGCTTTCACCAAACTTTCCCCTCTCTATCAACAGCCGACGGCGAACTATTTTCGCCGCGCCAACCTCCGCGCGGACGAAGTGTGAAAGATTTCTCGATCCGGGTGCTCGCTGACAGAAACGCTCACGAGCGGGAGCGATTTCCTATCAGACCGCTTCCGACACCAGCAAGGTCCAAGAGGGATCGCACGCTAACCTCTCGAAGAGAGGAGAAAAATTCCCCCCGGCCCAAAACCCCCAGCGAAGCGCGCCGCTGCGCGCGATTGCGGGCCGTTTCTAAAGTCTTGAACGGAAATGTATTTTTGAGCAACGGATCGGCAACATCTTCGACCCGCTGGGATTTCAGGACCGTTTGCCGCACGCGCGAGCGCCAAGCCGCATGACATGGGGCTTGGCGCGATCGCGTTCGTGCGGACGCGTCGAATCTCGACGAGAACTGCTACCGAGCGCACGGATCGCCCGCGTGATCCCCGGAGAACTTTCGTCAGTGCGCGTCCCGATCTGCGGATCGCCCTCTATTTACCGTGGTTCTCGTCATACCGTCGCGTCCGGTTGCGTCGCCGAAGCCCGACCGCCCGGATCCGCGGCGGGAATTGACAGCCCCCGCCCGGGGGTGCTATTTCAAACCCCCTTTCGCGGAGGGGTCGAAGTGTTCCCTCACGCAGGAGTTCCAGTTCGGAGGACGTCGTGAAGAGGACATTTCAGCCCCATCGCAAGAGCCGCAAGCGAACCCACGGGTTCCGCAAGCGAATGAAGACCCGTGCCGGGCGAGAGGTCTTGCGCCGCCGCCGCCGTCGCGGCCGCAGGCAGCTGACGGTCAGCGTCTCCAAGAAGTAGATCGCGTGGTGACCGCGGGCGGCGAGGGGTTTCCGCGCGCCCGCCGCGTTCGCAAGCGCGTCGACTACCTGCGCATCCAGAGCCAGGGCCGGCGCTTTTCGACGCCGCACTTCCTGGTGTTCATGCTGCCCTCGAGCCATTGCAATCCGCAACGCTCACAGGGTTCCAGACCTCCGGACCGGCACGCGACTCGCTTCGGCATCACCGTGAGCCGCAAGGTCGGCGACGCCGTGACGCGCAATCGGGTCAAGCGCTGGATCCGCGAGTACTGCCGTCGCTGGGCTTCGGCGCTGCCGCCGAGCCTGGACATCGTCGTGGTCGCGCGACCTCAGGCGGCGGGCGCCGGTTTCGCCCCGATCTCCGCGGAGCTTGCTAGCCTTACCAAGAGGCTGCGCTGATGATGAGGGTTCTGCTGCTGATCCTGGTCCGGGTCTATCGCTGGACCCTGTCGCCGCTCCTGGGGCCGTCCTGCCGCTTCGAGCCCTCGTGCTCCTGCTACGCGGAGGAAGCAATCCGGCTCCATGGCGCCGCACGCGGCGGCTGGTTGACGGTTCGGCGCCTTGCGCGCTGTCACCCCTTCTGCCGGGGTGGTATAGACCCGGTTCCCCAGCGGACATAGAACATGGAAAAACGGGTCATCCTCGCGATCGTCATCTGCGGCGGCATCTTCGTCCTCTGGCAGCACTTCTTTCCGCCGCCCAAGCCAGCGCTGACGCCGTCGGCTCCGGTGTCGACGTCCGCGCCGGCGTCGCCGGTGGCCGCGCCGTCCGTTCCGGCCCCGGGTCCGAACGGCTCCGCCGCACCAACCACGCCGGCCGTGAACCACCCCGAGCAAGAGGTCGAGCTCGTGACCCCCGCCGTGCGGTTCGTCCTGTCGAGCGCGGGCGGCACCCTCAAGCACGCGCAGCTTCTCGAAGAGAAGTACCGCATGGTCAAGGGCGACCCGGCGAGCGGATATGACGTCGTCCGCACCGAGACCGCGGCGCTGGCCCCGCTGCGCACACCGTTTCCGGGGTCGTCATTCGTTGCGCCTGCCGACGGCGCCTGGGAGGTCAGCCGCCCCGCGCCCGACACCGTCGTCTTCCGCGCCGAGACCGACGCCGTGCGCATCGAGAAGCGCTACCGCGCCGAGAGCTCGCGCTATCGCCTGCAGCTGGACGTCACGGTCGAGAACAAGACCACGAAGCCCGCGACCGAGCACCTCGGCCTGCAGGTGTTCGCGCGCCAGGACCCGAATGGCAAGGGCGGCGGGTTCCTCGGCGGCTCGTCGGCCAACACGGCGTCGATTCTCTGCTACGTCGGCGACAAGACCGAGCGCACGTCTGTGGACAAGCTGTCCAAGGACAAGGAGACGGTGCAAAAGGTCGGCAACGTGCGCTGGATCGGCGCCGACGAGAAGTTCTTCCTGATTGCGGCGGTCCCGCTCCCGGAGTCGCCGCCACACGATCGCATCTGCACCTCGCGCGGCCAGGCCGGTGAGATCGCGGAAGGCGAGCTGACGTTCTCGGAGCGAGAGCTGGCCGCGGGCGCGAAGACGACCTATTCGTTCGCGATCTTCGCCGGCCCCAAGGTCACCGAGGAACTCGAGAAGGTTCAGCCCGGTGGCGAGGAGGTCAAGCTCGACGAGGCCGTCGACGTCACGCTGGCCAAGCTCTCGCGCCCGATCCTGTGGCTGCTCAAGTTCTTCCAGCGCTACGTTCACAACTGGGGCCTGGCGATCATCCTGCTGACCGTCTTCATCAAGCTCATCACCTTCTACCCGACGCAGCGGTCGCTGCTGTCGGCCAAGAAGATGCAGAAGCTCGGGCCGAAGATGGCGGCGATCCGCAAGAAGTACGAGAACGATCGCCAGCGCCAGTCGACCGAGACCATGAACCTCTACAAGGCGCACGGCGTGTCGCCGTTCGGCGGCTGCTTGCCGAGCTTGATCCAGATGCCGATCTGGATCGCGCTCTACTCGACGCTCAACTACGCCGTCGAGCTGCATCGGTCGCCGTTCGTCCTGCACATCCACGACCTGACGGCCAAGGATCCCTTTTACATAACGCCGCTGCTCATGGGTGGCGTCATGTTCCTGCAGATGAAGATGTCGCCGACGTCGCCCGACAATCAGCAGCAGGCGATGATGAGCCTGATGATGCCGGTCATGTTCACGGCGTTCTCGCTGGTGCTGCCGTCGGGGCTGGCGCTGTACATGCTGACCAGCTACCTGATCGGGATCCTGCAACAGCTCTACGTCAACCGCGTCGATCGCAAGTCGGGAGGTGTAGCGTGAGCGAACCGGTGCTCAATCTGCGCGAGGCCGTGACCGCGGCGCGCGAGCGCCTGGGCGCGCTGGCGGAGCGGCTGGCCCGAGCGCGGGCGCGTCTCGGCGGCGGCACCGCGGCGAAGCCGGCCGCGGCCCTGGACGCGCCGCCACCGCCGTTTGGCGGCGCCGATGCGCGACCGATCGATGATCTCGAGCTGACGTTCCGGGCCGTCGACGTCGGCCAGGACCACCACTAGCCGGCGTGCGGCGGATCCGCCAGCACGTCAACCCGCTCAAGTCGGATCTCCTGGAGATCGACGTCGAGCCGCTCGATCTGCCGGCGGGCCGGCGGATCGAGGTCGAGCTCGGCTCGGCCGAGGCGCACTTCCTGATTGATCTCGCGCGCGCCGATCCCGGGGGTTTGTACCTCGGCGTCGAGATCCGGCGCGAGGTCGTCGACCGCGCGAACCGGGCCTGCGGGGCCGCCGGGCTCGACAACGTGCGCAGCGTCTTCGCCAACATGTCCGTCGATCTGCCGCACCTGTTCGCGCCCGAGAGCGTTCATCGCTTTCACCTGAACTTTCCCGACCCGTGGTGGAAGTCTCGCCAGCAGAAGCGGCGCGTGGTGAGCCCGCAGCTGGCGCAGGACATCCACGCCGCGCTCGCGGGCGGCGGTGAGCTGTTCGTCGAGACCGACATCTTCGACATCGCGCTCGAAGCGATGGCGGTGCTGGAGGCGGAGGATCCACGCCGCTTCACGAACGCCGCCGCGCCCTGGAGCTTCCTCGCGCACAATCCCTTCCCCGCGCGCTCGCGCCGCGAGAAACAGTGCGACCTCGAGGGCGCGAAGATCTGGCGGCTGCTCTACCGCAAGGTCTGAGGCAACGCGGCGGGCTGCGGGCTCGCTACGCGCCCACGGCGAGCTGCAGCTCTTCCAGCTCTTTGATCTTGTCGCGCACCGCCGCTGCCTTCTCGAACTCGAGCGCTTCGGAGAGGTCGTGCATCTCCCGCCGCATCGCCGACAGGATCTGTGGCAGCTCCTCGAGCGGGATGTCGCTCTCCTGTTTCTTCAGCGGGCGGCTGAGATCGACGAAGTCGTCCTGCGCCGTGCCGGCCAGATCCGCGATCGCCTTCTGAATCGTCTTGGGCGTGATGCCGTGCTGCTTGTTGTACGCCTCTTGTGCCGTGCGCCGCGCGCGCGTGACCGAAATCGCCTTGCGCATCGAATCCGTCTCGCGGTCGGCGTACATCAAGACCTTGCCGCGCACATTGCGCGCCGCGCGCCCGATGGTCTGGATCAGCGACCGCTCGGCGCGCAGGAAGCCTTCCTTGTCGGCGTCGAGGATGCCGACCAGCGACACCTCGGGCAGGTCGAGCCCCTCGCGAAGCAGGTTGATGCCGACCAGCACGTCGTACTCCCCCAGGCGCAGATCACGCAGGATCTCGATGCGCTCCAGGGTATCGATGTCCGAGTGCAGGTAGCGCACGCGCACGCCGAGCTCCGCGTAGTACTCGGTCAAGTCCTCCGCCATGCGCTTGGTCAGCGTCGTGCACAGCACGCGCTCGCCGGCCTTCACGCGCTCGCGGATCTCGCCGAGGAGGTCGTCGACCTGAGACGCCACCGGCCGCACCTCGATCTCGGGATCGAGCAGGCCGGTGGGCCGGATGATCTGCTCGACGACGACGCCCTGTGCCTGCGCGAGCTCGTAGTCGGCCGGCGTGGCCGAGACGTAGATCGTCTGCTGCTGGCGCGCCTCCCACTCGTCGAAGCGCAGCGGCCGGTTGTCGAGCGCCGATGGTAGCCGGAAGCCGAAGTCGACCAGCGTCTCCTTGCGCGAGCGGTCACCTTTGAACATCGCCGCGACCTGCGGGATGGTCTGGTGCGACTCGTCGACGAACAGCATGTAGTCCTTGGGGAAGTAGTCGAGCAGCGTCGGTGGCGGCTCGCCGGGCGCGCGCCCCGACAGGTGGCGCGAGTAGTTCTCGATCCCCTTGCAGCGCCCCATCTGTTCGAGCATCTCGAGGTCGTAGAGGGTCCGCTGCTGCAGCCGCTGCTCCTCGACCAGCTTGTTGGCGTTCTTGAGCTCGACGAGGCGCCCGCGCAGCTCTTCCTTGATGCCGGTCATGGCCTTGACCAGCCGGTCGGCCGGCGTCACGTAGTGCGAGCCGGGGAAGATCGACACCTCGTCGACCTTGCGCAATACCTTGCCGCGCAGCGGATCGACCTCGGCGATGGTCTCGATCTCGTCGCCGAACCACTCGATGCGGATCGCCTTTTCGCGCTCGTAGGCGGGGAAGATCTCGACGACGTCGCCACGCACGCGGAACGTGCCGCGCGAGAAGTCGACGTCGTTGCGCTCGTACTGGATCTCGACCAGGCGGCGCAGCACGGCGTCGCGCCGCACCTCGACCCCGCGCGCGAGATCGATCTTCATGCCCAGGTACGCCTCGGCCGCGCCGATGCCGTAGATGCACGAGACCGACGCGACGATCAGCACGTCCCGCCGCGTGAGCAACGCGTAGGTCGCCGCGTGGCGCATGCGGTCGATCTCTTCGTTGATCAGCGAATCCTTCTCGATGTACGTGTCGGTCGACGG
>Ga0265342_10001568_pt1 | contig 21113 bp, 16 predicted proteins | sample 4CB327metaG_FD_203125 | JGI IMG/M metagenome (GOLD analysis project Ga0265342, IMG submission 203125) | Rhizosphere microbial communities from Carex aquatilis grown in University of Washington, Seatle, WA, United States - 4-CB3-27 metaG | ecosystem: Host-associated > Plants > Roots >... | reverse complement strand
CGTTGGCTCTGGAATCGGCACGTCTATAGAAACGTTGGCGCGGCTCGCTCTGCAGGCGGTTTGCGAAGGACATCGTGAGATCGTTGCAACGAGTTCGTTGTCAAGGCGTTCGTTTAATGTTTTGGACGTTTCCGAAACGCAGCGACGCCTCGAATGGTCTTGTGCTTCGTCAATACACGACGATTTCCCACGTCTTTTTGGAAAAGGAGTAAAGCTTGGCGAAGGGTAGACGCAAGGTGGCCGTGTTCACCGGAAACCGCGCAGAATACGGTCTTCAGTTTCCGATCCTAAAAGCAGTCAACGAACATCCTGATCTGGAGTACCAGCTTCTCGTATCGGGAGCACATCTCGAAGAAAATTTCGGACGCACGCTCGACGAAATCCGCGCCGACGGCTTCCGAATCGACGCCGAGATCAAAATCGATATGAAGGGCGATTTGCGCATCGCAACCTCCCAAGCTATCGGCTCCGGGGTGCTGGCGATCAGTGCCGCGCTTGAAAGATACTCGCCTGACATTGTCGTCGTCTATGCCGATCGGTTCGAGGGCTTTGCGGCCGTAATAGCGGCGACGCAGATGAATATTCCGACCGCCCATGTTGAAGGCGGCGATCTAACCGAAGGCGGGGCGCTCGACGACTCGGTGCGCCATGCCATGACCAAGCTGGCGCATCTGCATTTTACGACGAACCAGCAAGCTACTAATCGAATATTGGGGATGGGCGAGGAAGCTTGGCGCGTCCATACCGTCGGATTTCCCGCAATCGACCTGATTTCCGAAGGCCGCTTTGCGTCCGCTGGCGAGGTCGCAACGCAATTAAGGCTGGATATCACGAAGCCGATTGTCTTGTTCACCCAGCATTCGGTAACAACCGAGTTTGAGTTGGCGGCTGGGCAGGTGCGCCCGTCACTGCAGGCGATGGAGCAACTCGCGCGGCAGGGCATTCAAGTCATCGCAACCTATCCGAATAACGATGCCGGTGGCCGGTCCATTATCGCTTCGTTGACAGAGCTTGAGAAGAAAGCCTTGCCGGGTATCCAGTTTCATCGCTCGCTCGGGCGGCACATGTATCACGGCGTATTGGCATTGGCGCGGGACTCCAACATACGGGTCGCGTGCGTTGGCAATTCCTCGTCGGGGATTAAGGAAACGCCGGCCTTCGGCTGCCCGACCGTAAATATCGGATCACGGCAAGACGGCCGTCTACGCGGTTCCAATGTCTTGGATGTCGAATACGATTCGGATGCCATTGTTACTGCGGTAAACCGCTGTCTGTATGACGAGTCTTTCCGCGTCACATCGCGGAATTCTGAAAACCCCTATTATTTGGGCGGTGCCGGCAAAAAGATCGCTACAGTACTGGCCACCGTACCCATGAATCAGAAGCTGCTCAGAAAATCGATGACCTTAAAGGGCGAAGTTCGCGACGGCTGGTATCGCTAGCCCGGACCTTGTATCTGCCCTGCAGGAGGCAGATTGATGGCGTGATGGGCAATTCGTCGAGCAGCTCGGCGGAGGCGCTGAGGTTCGGCATCGAATCCGTGAATATCGGGGATCGCCAGCGCGGCCGCCTGAAGGCCGACAGCGTCATCGCCTGCGAACTCCGGCGGGGCGATCGCCGCAGCCCTGCGGCAACTTTATTCTGCGGAATTCAGGCAAAAACTTGCGCGCGGCGTCAAGAATTCCTATGGTGACGACGGGGCTAGCGCAAAAATCGTCACCGTGTTACGCGATTATCCGCTTGAAACCATTTTGAAAAAGTCAGTTTACTATTCTGGCGTCTGAGAGATGCCTCGGCACACGGTCTGATGATGAACAATAATTCCGTTTCACAGGATTCTTGGCATCAAGCATTGTTGTCGGAGGATTCGAACCTACAACAGGCGATTAGCAGCCTCGACATAAGTGGCCTGCAGATCGCCCTTGTCGTTGGTAACGACGGCGCGCTTGTGGGCACGTTGACCGATGGCGATATTCGCCGCGGCTTGTTACATGGCTTGGATCTTTCGAGCTCGATTAAAGAGATCGTTCATCGCGAGGCATTGGTCGTGCCGCCCCAATGGGGACGCGATATGGTGCTGCAGCTGATGACCACCAACAAGATCCGCCAACTGCCTGTCGTCGACGAACATCGCCGCGTTGTCGGTCTTCATTTGTGGGACGATCTGCTGGTCCCCAGCAGCCGGTCGAACTTGGTCGTGGTCATGGCGGGCGGGAAGGGCACGCGGTTACGCCCGCATACCGAGAACTGCCCCAAGCCCATGCTGCCGGTCGGCGGCAAGCCCATGCTCGAACACTCGATTGAGCGCGCCAAGCTCGAAGGATTCGAGTACTTCGTGCTTGCCATTCACTATCTCGGGCATATGATTGAAGAGCATTTCGGCGACGGCAGTCACTGGCAGGTCCGGATCGAGTATATCCGCGAGACGTTACCGCTCGGTACCGCCGGGGCCCTTGGACTCCTGAAACCCCGTCCGGATGAGTCGATCCTGGTGACCAACGGCGATCTCGTGACCGATTTTCGCTACGCCGAATTGCTGGATTTCCACCGGCATCATCAAGCTTCGGCGACGATGGCCGTGCGCATGCACGAATGGCAGAACCCATTCGGCGTCGTACATACGAACGGCGTAGACATCGTTGGTTTTGAGGAGAAGCCGATTTCGCGGAGTCATATCAATGCCGGAATCTATGTGATCGAGCCGCACGTACTCGATTTGATCGGCGAGAACGAGTATTGCGACATGCCGACATTATTCGCTCGCGTGCAGAAGAAATCGGAACGGACGATCGTCTTTCCGATGCACGAACCTTGGCTCGACGTCGGGCGCCCCAACGATCTCGAACAGGCCCGCGTGGACCGCACCGCATCGCAGAACTCTCAACGCGCCACCACGAAGGAACCAGGATGAAGATTGGACCAAGCCCTGAAACCGATCTCGCGCGATTTACGAAGCCCGAGCAGGAACTTGAAGTGCTCTACGGCTTGCCGCACGAGGTACAGTTCTGTGTGCTGTGCAACATGTCCAACCAGCAGCCGATGCCGAAAAACGAGTACAAGCACTCACCGATGACGCAAAGCGTCACGATGAGTATCGACGAGAATGGCGTTTGCCATGCGTGCCGCTTCAACAAACTGAAGTGGGACGGCACCATCGACTGGGCCGAACGCGAAAGGGAACTGATCGAGCTCTGCAACGAATTCCGCCGCGACGACGGCAGCTACGACTGCATCGTGGGCGGTAGCGGCGGTAAGGACAGCGCGATGCAGTCCCATATGCTCAAATACAAATACGGCATGCATCCCCTGACGGTCACGTGGTCGCCCCACCTATACACCGATATCGGCTGGAAGAATTTCCAGAACTGGCTTCATGTCGGCGGCTTCGACAATTACCTGTACACGCCCAACGGAAAGATTCATCGCCTGTTGACGCGAAACGCCACGATCAATCTGCTGCATCCGTTCCAGCCCTTTATTCTGGGCCAGAAAACCTTTGTCGCGAAGATGGCGGCGCTTTTCAACATTCCGCTGATATTCTATGGGGAAATGCCGGGCGAGTACGGCGAGAAGATTTCACACAAGACTTCAAGCTACGCAGCCGCCAACGAAAAGGTCGAAAGCGAAGGCTTTCAGCTCGACTATGTGCACGGCAAAGACGTGCGCGACATGTACCTGGGCGGCAAGAAGATCGGCGAGTACCTGGACGAAGGCGTGCCGCTTGTCGAGCTCTCCAGCTATCTGCCGATGGATCCCGAGATTCTCCAACGCAAGAAGATCGCCTTCAAGTATCTCGGCTATTACATCAAGTGGGTGCCTCAGGAAGCGTATTACTATGCAGTGGATAATACGGGTTTCGAGGCAAACCCCGTGCGCACCGAGGGTACCTATTCCAAATACAACAGCATTGACGACAAGACCGACGGATTCTTCTACTTCACCCGCTGGATCAAGTTCGGCGTCGGCCGGACCATGATGGATTCGGCGCAGGAAATCCGGAACTATCACGTCACGAAAGAAGAAGCGATCGCCTTGATGCGCCGCTATGAGGGCGAGTATCCGGCACGCTACGAAAAAGAGTTTCTTGAATATGTCGGTATGACGCGCGAAGAGTTTTTGGCGCTCTGCGATCAATTCCGCTCGCCGCATCTGTGGAAGGTCGAAGACGGAGAATGGAAACTGCGCCGCACGCCCTGGGACCTCAGGAACAGCCCGGATGAGCAAGCCATGGGGCTGACCACGCCGACGTAACCGGCGGAGGAACAAGATGATCGATGGGCTGCGCACTCTCGCTATCATCCCGGCTCGCGGTGGCAGCAAAGGTGTTCCGAGGAAGAATATCCGCGTTGTTGGCGGCAAGCCGCTGATCGCTTGGACGCTTGCGGCAGCCAAGGCCTCCGCATATCTCGATCGGGTTGTTGTTTCCTCGGACGACGACGAGATTTGCGCGGCCGCGATGCGTTGGGAAGCGGACCAAACGCTCAAGCGCCCCGCCGAACTTGCGACCGACCTGGCAACCTCGCTGGACGTCGTTCTGCATGCGCTGGACGCGTTGCCTGGATTCGATGCGGCTATTCTGCTGCAACCGACGTCACCCTTGCGGGTCGCTTCCGACATCGACGGTTGCCTGGAAACAATGGCCGGGCGCGGCGCAAGCAGTTGCGTCAGCGTTTGCGAAGCCAGTGAAAGCCCTTATTGGATGTATCGGCTGGACGGCGATGGCCGCCTCGCTTCCTTGCTCGACAACAAAAAAGAGTTCAACCGGCGACAGGATCTGCCGCCGGTTTACCGGCTGAACGGCGCGCTTTACGCATTCGGGATCAACTGGATACGCACAAGCCGCCGCTTTATCGATGCGGAGACTATCGGCTACGTCATGCCGGAGGCGCGCTCACTTGATATCGATACAGAGCTGGATATGATAGTTTTCGAGCATCTCGTTAAATGCCAGAAGAAATGAATTGTGCTCGCTTTGGCATTGGTTTACGGAGCCGCCGCCGTGAAACGCATCCTATTGGAACTGATCGAACAGGTTATGAGCGGTCTCTGAGGCGTATGTTATGCCGACTCTGCGCGTGATTGCCCGGCTCGATATCAAGAGTCCCAATCTCATAAAAGGCATCCATCTCGAGGGTTTGCGCGTCATGGGTGCGCCGCAGCCTTTTGCCCAGCGCTATTACGAAGCGGGCATCGACGAACTGATCTATATGGACATCGTGGCCAGCCTTTACGGCCGCAACAATCTCGTGGAATTGGTGCGGAAGACCGCCAAGAACGTCTTCGTTCCCATGACGGTGGGCGGGGGCGTGCGTTCCGTGGAGGACGTACGCGAGTTGCTTCGCGCCGGAGCCGACAAGGTTGCCATCAACACCGCCGCGACAAAGCGCCCCGAACTCATCACCGAAGTGGCTCGTCGCTTTGGATCGCAATGCATGGTGCTGTCCATCGAAGCCAAACGGGTGCGCCCAGGCGCTTGGGAGGCCTTCACCGACAATGGCCGCGAATATACCGGCCGGGACGTCTTGCAATGGATCAAGGAAGGCGTCGACCGCGGGGCCGGCGAAATCCTGCTGACGTCGGTGGACCAGGAAGGCACTCGAAAGGGTTTCGACATCGAACTGGTGCGCTGTGTGGCGGACGCGGTACCCATTCCGGTTATTGCCAGCGGCGGCATGGGTACGCCTCGACATCTGATCGACGTGGTGAAGGAAGGACACGCCGACGCCGTCGCGATTGCCGACGCTCTGCACTACAATCGGCATTCGTTGAACGAAATCCGAAACGCCGCGCGGGCTGCGGGTATATCGGTGAGGTTCCCCATATGAGCATCGTTACCGTTGTCGATTACGGAATGGGTAACCTCTTCAGCGTCAGCCGCGCGGTAGAACGTTGCGGCGCCGAAGTCGTACTCACAGATACGGCTGCTGGCATCGATGACGCGAAATGGCTGATCCTGCCGGGTGTTGGCGCATTTGCAGACGGCATGCAGGGCTTGCGGTCGCTCGGCCTTGTGGAACCACTGCGGCGTTATGCAGCGTCGCAAAGACCGTTGCTGGGCATCTGTCTCGGAATGCAAATGATGCTTGAGGTCGGCCTGGAATTTGGCAGCCATGAAGGCTTGGGCCTCATTCCTGGCAGCGTCGAGAGTGTGCCGACGCTGACACCGTCCGGAGAGCATCATAAGGTTCCGCATATCGGCTGGAGCGGCCTGCAGCTGCCGCCCGGCCGGAACGGCTGGAACGGCACGATCCTGCGCAATATTGAGCCAGGTGCGGCCACCTACTTCGTTCACTCCTTTATGGCTGTTCCCACCGACCCGGCCCACCGCCTAGCTGATGCCGATTATGACGGCATTGCCGTGTGCGCTTCCATTGCCCGTGACTTGGTGGTCGGCTGTCAGTTCCACCCTGAGAAGAGCGGCGAAGTCGGCCTCACGATTCTTAAGACGTTTCTCGAGGGATAATCATTCACCGGCTGTACCGGGCGTGTATGATGGTCACGGCGCCGGATTTGACAAGCTCTTCCCGAGCCTAATCAGCGACCAATACGCAGCAATCTCAGGCAATACAAACGTCCGCATGAAGTTGGCGAGATTGTGGCGCAAGAAGATGAAGACATACGGCGTCGGCGGCATGCGTTACGACGGCGGGCTCTGATTGAGTATCATCCGAACCAAGCAGATCGAAACCGATTGTGGAAACGCCGCGATGCACGCAGCGCGCACTCGACCGCTCTGGTGTCGTCAAACGTAACGCCGATATCAGAAGGTAGTCTAGGGCAACGTTCCAGAAGGAGTGTACGACTCTTATCTGCGGATGAAACATTCCGGTTCAAAGAAGAGTGTGGAATGAGCCGTTTCAAGAGCCTGTAGCGTGTGTGTGTCGCGGTGACTTCGTTGCCGATATTCTGCAAAAGCGAGCGGGGCGGAAAGAGTGCCATCCCGCCTTCGCGAAACACGGACCACCACCAACGTATAGCCCAGCTGTCGACGCGCCCTTCCATCTGGTCTATCAGCATGCGTGCGTAGGGATATGTGCCGCCTATATCGAAATCACGCGCCAGGGCGGCGTCAAATTTCAAACGTTCCCATCCAACAGCCTTTGGGTCATAGCGGTCCCACGCACGTTTCCACGTCGCCCATCCCCATGACGTCGTCAAGTGAAGAAACAATCCATTTTTCCGGGTGAAAAACTCGGGAACCGAAAACTGATGGGCGGAAATTTGCCAAACTTCGGAGTCGTATTTGTACTTTTCCAGCGCCGAATTGAACCACGTCAATGTGCAGGGAGTGAGAATAAGGTCGTCTTCCACGACGATGACACGTCCGAATTCGTCGCACAGTTGCGTGACGCCAGCCATGATGGAAGCGGCAAGACCGCGGTTGGTGGGCGCTTCGATGATTGTCATGTTAGGTAATTGCTGCGCTTTCAGAAAATCCCGAACTTTCGCAACTTCGGCGCTTACCGCATCGCCCTTGGGCCCATCGGAGAACGCGAAGATTCGGCTCGCCGCAAATTCCGGGCACGCGGAGAGGGCCGCTAGGACACGTTCCAAGTGGGTTATCCGGCGATAAGTGAAGAGCGCGATTGGCGCGAAACGCGATACTGACATCGACGGAATGCACTCAAATGGTCCACGGCACCTGATTATGTCTTCGGCTGAACTTCGCCAGCATACTGCCCCCTGCAGGCCCCAGCAACACGCGGCAGATTGTCAGGCAGACGCGGCGGGCATCGACTTATCCGGCAATGCTGGGAGAAGCACCGAGACGACAATGGGCTTCCACGATCGTGCGACAATCATCCCAAGAGAAAGAAAAAGGATCTTGCCCATCGTGATCGACATGCTCAGTTGCATCCGTGCAAAGGTGTCGACGAATAGCCCGATTATCAGAATCGATTCCCAACTGGCTGGGCGTTGCGCGGCATTCTGTGCTCCCTTCAGCACGATCGGAAGAACGCCCCATATGAATAGGGTGAATCCCACCAACCCAGTCCCGACGAGAATTTCGAGAATTGTATTGTGGGGATAACCCAAGGCCTGGTCCGTCAGATAGGCGAATGACCCGATCCCATGGCCGAACAGCGGGGCAGCGAGGATAAGGTCTATGGCTTGGTGGATTGCGTCTATGCGGTCGGCAGCGGAACGATCGATGACGACCCCGCTCCCACCGGACGCGAAGTTTATGATTAATCGGCTGAGGCCGCCTCCAAGTGCCGCCCCGATCGCCGAGTTCTTTAGCAATGTCCAGCTTACTGCGAGCAAGAGTGCACAGGCGCCAAGGATGCCGCCTGTCCATGCAAGAACTCTTGTGAAGCCGCCAAACCGTACCTGGTAGACGAGAAAGACCATGTAGGCGACCGCGGCTCCCACAAAGACGCCTCGGGTTCCCATCGAAACCGCGATCGGGACGATCACGAAAAGCAGGAATGCAAGAAGTCCGGCACGCTGAAGGCGCGAAAGCGACGGTTCGAACATTACGATTGCACCAAGCGCGACGAATGGCGGGTCGACCATCAGGCTGGCGCCGACCGCATTGAGGTTTCCCGTCATCCGGTCTGTTGCCGCCTGCGCCGACAAAAGCATGCCAGGCTCGCATAGCAGTACAGTGACGATGGACCCGATCACCAAGTCTCGAACGAAGTTGGAACGGGCGCCGAATGTTCGGCCCATTCCGTAATTGGCTAAGAAGTAAAGCGCGAGTTGTCCCGCTTCCGTAAACGCGATCTTCATTTGCCAGGAAACCAAGACAGTCGCGACAGAAAATGCAAGCCAAGCAATAAGCGCCCACTCTGCCTTCCGTAGCGGAATTCGTGGGTAACGGGAGTCGGCAAGTATGCTGCCGACCACGACGATTGCAATCACGGTGGTGACGATTCCTAAGGGCCCAAAGTAGATTGAGTACACAAAACTGTTGAGCGCCACGGCCGCAAACAGGCCCGGTCTCCGCCAAATATTCGCCATCGCGTAAACGATGAAGGCAAGCGCAAGAAGTTTGAACGCGATCAAGCGGGTATCTCGCGTTTCATATGAAACTTTTGTTCGATGATCTTGCGAACGGCTGCAAGAACTTGCCGATCGTTAAAGTGCCAGCTCGCCCAACCGCCAAGCATCAGGCCAAATATTAGGGCAATAAAGATCATGATGGTCGGGCGTGGGGACGATGGCTGGAGGGGGAGGATCGGTAAGTCGACGATTTCGGCGGCCACCGGCTGGTTGGCATTGGAGAGGACAATCTGTTTCTCCGATGACGCTTGAAGATCGATGAGCGCGGATTGCACCTCAACGGCGGAGATGTTCGGCAGTTCCTTACTTATGTATCCTCGAATTGCGATTGCTTGTTGGAGGGCAATGTCGTTGAGACGTGCTTCTGCGGCGCTATGAACCGCTAGAATTAGATCTCGGCAACGTTCCGGGTTCGACGATGTGCAACTGATCGAAATCAGGTTGGTTTTAATATCCTGATTAACGACGAGCGACGTGTTCAGTATCGTTTGAACGTCTTCGACGGTTGGCCGACCCATGGGGGAAAGTCCGAACAGCGACATCAGTGCATTTTTCACGAACCGTCCTTTAGTGCTCCGCCATTTTCCGGTCTTGCTGTCAACTGCTGCTCCGAAGAGTTCCTCCATCATCTTTTTATTTGCCATCAATGCTGTGGCGACAGTGTTGGACTGAAGGAGCTCTGTATAGCTCGATATAGCCAAGTTGCTTTGGCCGCCGAGTAAACTCGCCACGCCCGTACTCGCAAGTAACGAGGCAATCCCACCCTGCTGTGAGGTCTGCACCTGCCTCACGGTCATCGAAACGGTGTAGGCGGGTCTGATGGCCATATTCGACCAGAGGATGACGAAGACCAAACTCGCAATGACACAACCACCCACAACGAGCTTGCCCCGCCATGCGCGGCGGGAGAACTCTTGGCCAAATTGAAAAAGAGCGAGCAAAGATTCCAATGGTGCCTCCGAGCAAAGCATGGGAAACATGCATCAATTCGCGGCCGCATAGCAACATCTTGTCCATGCACGGCGGTTTTCGGGGGTAGGGTGGGCTAACGTGAGTGTCATTTAGGGTGCCGGTTGTTGGCGTTACCTTTCAGATACTACGCGCGGCAGCCTCGCGGGGTCTCCGGCATAGTTTTTCGGCTTCTGTAGTTGTGAGCGCGGAGACGCATGTACATTATCCTTCTAGCATCGACTTGCGTTTGTAACGGCCGTAGGTGCACGATAACTGGTGTTCGATTTCACGCCGCGCGTCCCACTCGTGGAAAGCATCGAACGTTTCGTACGCTGGTGTGGTCGGTACGCCGGCCTTTAATCGGCGCTAGGATGACGCCTAAACCTATTGCCTACATGCCTGGACGTCCGACGCTGGAATACTCGAAGCCTGCGGCTTTCATCTGTCCAGGGCGGTAGATATTGCGTAGATCGACCATAATTGGGCGTTTGAGAAGCGATTTCACACGCCCCAGATCGAGGGCGCGGAACTCGTTCCACTCTGTGAGAATCGCCACACCATCGGCTCCGTCGAGCGCATCATAGGCGTCCTTGCACAAATCGAGGTTCAGCCGCGTCTTGGCTTCCTTCGTGCCTTGGGGATCGAAAGCGCGGATGCGGGCCCCTTTGCTCTGCAAATAAGGCACGATGACAAGGCTCGGCGCTTCGCGCATGTCATCGGTGTTCGGCTTGAAAGTCAGCCCCAGGATGGCGACGGTTTTTCCCGCCACCCCGCCCAAGGCCCGTTCGATTCGTTCCGCCATGTCCTGCTTGCGGGCGCTGTTGACAGCGACGACCGCCTCGACGATGCGCGTCGGTGCGCCATGTTCCTCGGCCGTCTTCAGCAACGCCAGCGTATCCTTGGGAAAGCAGGCGCCGCCATAGCCCGGGCCCGCGTGCAGGAACTTGTTGCCGATGCGCCCGTCCAGCCCCATGCCGCGCGCCACGTCCTGCACGTCGCCGCCGACCTTTTCGCACAAATTGGCCATCTCGTTGATGAACGTGATCTTGACCGCCAGGAAGGCGTTGGACGCGTATTTGATCAACTCCGACGTCTCGCGGCTGGTGAAGAGGATCGGCGTCTCGTTCAGGAACAGAGGGCGGTAGACTTCCTTCATTACCTCGCGTGCGCGATCGGCGTCGCAGCCCACCACCACGCGATCCGGCCGGCGGAAATCCTCAACCGCCGAACCTTCGCGCAGGAACTCGGGATTGGAGGCAACGTCGAACTCCGCATCGGGACGCACCTTGCGGACGATCTCTTCCACTTTGCGGTTGGTGCCGACGGGAACCGTCGATTTGTTGACGATGACGGTGTAGCCGGAGAGGTTTGCAGCGATTTCCTCCGCCGCAGCGAAGACATAGCTCAAGTCCGCGTGGCCGTCGCCGCGCCGCGTCGGCGTGCCCACCGCGATGAACACGGCATCGGCGCCCGGAACAACCGACTTCAAGTCGGTTTCGAACGACAGGCGGCCGGCCTTGACGTTGGCGGCGACCACTTCGTCCAGGCCAGGCTCATAGATCGGCATCGCGCCGTTATTCAGACCGTTGATCTTGTCCGCGTCGGTGTCGACGCAGACCACATCGTGGCCGAATTCCGAGAGGCAGGCCCCCGAGACAAGCCCAACATACCCCGTTCCGATCATCACTATGCGCATAGTACCCTCTCGCTGTTCGTGAATTTTTTTTGCGCACCCACCGGCACGCGGGAGCCTTTGCTGCTGGGCTCGCTATAGCTGATAAGCGGAGCACTGCGATAGTAACGAAAATTGTCACTCTTTGACAAAACGCTGTAATATCGTTTGAAATCTGATTTGGGCGCCATGATCGAAGTTCGCGATCTCGTTTACGAATACCCGACAACCAGGGCGTTGAAGGGGATTTCCCTGCGCGTCGACCCGCAAACCATCACCGCCCTGGTGGGGCCGAACGGCGCCGGCAAGACCACACTGCTGCGCTGTCTCGCCGCGCTGGAACCGCCTTATTCGGGGTCCGTGACCATTGACGGGCTCAACACTACAGAGGCCCCGCGCGCGATCAAAGTGCCTTTGACGGTTCATGGTTATAGGTCTGAGGCTACATCAACGCCCAAATCATCCGATTAATCGCGGCTGGCTAGCCCTTTTGCCGCTCAAACGCCGCAACTCTCAAAATTATGTAGAGCTAACTGATTGGCAGACTGCTTTTTTTTGGCTTTTCCTTCACGCTGTAGCTATGCTAAACGTGACGCGAAAAAGAGCTATGTCTGCGGTCCGGGGGCGAATGCAAAACCACCATAACAATCGATCGATTCGGCAGACCTCGCAGGTCCGCTCGAATCTCTATTTATTTGCGGCGGTTATCGGTGGGGTTATCGCACTGGGAGTGGTCGGTGTTCCACGCGCAGACGCGCAACAATCCTCCGGATCCTCGAATCCAATTCAGAATCTGATGAATAATTTGACGCCTGACCAAATGCAGAAGGCGCAACAACTTCTGCAGGGGCAAGGCGGTCAAACTCAAGGCGGCCAATCGCAGCAGAGCCAGCAACCGACGATTCTGACGCCGATGCAACCGCCGAACAACGCGAATCTTCCGCAGTCGCGGCTCGAAAAGATCATGTCCGCACGAGCTGGTTATAATTTGCAGCAATTCGGCTATGATCAGGTGGGCCCAGGGACCAGCGTTACAGTTCCTCAGGCAGGTGGTGTGCAGGACAATTATGTCCTCGGGTCTGGCGATGAAATTGACGTAGTATTGCGCGGTCAGGAGAACAGCGAGTTTTCGACGACGGTTGATCGAAACGGACAAGTTGTGTTGCCAAAGATCAACCCAATTTCCGCTGCCGGGCGAACGTTGGGCGACTTCCGGCGTGATTTGCAGGCGGCGATCCACCGCGCCTACGTCTCGACCGAGGCGTCCGTCGCCATAGGCCAAGTGCGCCAAGTCTCCGTAACGGTGACGGGCGAGGTGGCCAATCCGGGCGTGAGGGTTCTCACAGGTTTGTCTACTCCGCTTGATGCCATACTGCTGTCCAGCGGTATCAAGAAGACTGGCAGCCTGCGAAGCATCCGCATCCTGCGCGGCGGGGAAGAAATTCCGCTGGACCTCTACAGCGTGCTGACTGGGCATGGACGTGCCAACGACACTTTGCTTGCCAATGGCGATCGGATTGTGGTGCTGCCGCTCGGACCGACCGTAGCAGTGGCCGGCTGGGTACGTCGTCCGGGCATCTACGAGCTCGGAGGACGGCGCTCGTCCATCAGCGTCCGTGATGTGTTGTCGATGGCTGGCGGCTTAGAAGTGCGCGGCAAATACAGGCTGTCGGTGCTGCGCGTGTTGCCCGATGGTCGCAGCCAGATGGTGACGCTTGACAGTCAGTCCGGCACGGTCGGCGACAGCGACATCATTTTTGCGCAGCCCGCTGCCAACCAGACGACCAGCATGGCAACGTTGTCCGGTGACACTGCGCTGGCAGGCCAGTACACAACAAAGAACACGAAGCTTTCCGATCTTCTGAAGTCGCCAGGCGCGCTCGTCAACTCCTACACGTTGTTCGGTATCATCTCGCGCCGCGATCCCGCGACATATTTGCGGACGCTGATTGCGTTCACGCCGGCCGCCGTGCTCAGTGGCGCCGAGAACATGGGCATCCAGAGCGACGACATAGTCCGCGTGATTTCCGCCCAGGAAGCGCAGACCTTGTTCGCAACGGTCACGTATTACCAACAGCTGAGCAAAGCCACCGACGATGCGCTTCGTAATCCGGCCCAGGCCTATTCGTCGCTTGCGCAATCAGGGTCTGGTATCGGAGGGGCGGCGCAATCGGGCGCGCAAGGCGCCAGCGGTGGGTCAGGTGGTGCTGCTCTCCAGGCGTTGACCTCGTCGAGCGGTCAGGTGACTTCGAATATGTCGACGTTGCAGAGTGGCAATCAGGTGACGGCTCCCGTCGGTGCGCCCTATCAGCAGCAGTCGGGCCAGTCGCAACAACCTTACATGAGCGGAACAACTCCCAATTATCCTCAGCAGCCGGGCGGAACAACGCCCAACAGCTATTATCCTCAGCAGCCGGGTGGAACAACGCCCAACAACTTTTATCCTCAGCAGCCGGGCGGAACGGCGCCTAACAGCTTTTATCCTCAGCAGCCCGGGACAGCCGGCACGCAGCCAAATGGGTCCTCGGCTGCCAATTTTGAAGAGGGCGTAGCTCAGCCGGGGCAGGTCCCGACCAATATGCAGATATCCGACGTCGGCCAGCTTGCTAGCCAGCTGCTTGTCGATCCTTTGGTCTTAGCCAACTTTCTGAAGGATCATTCGTTGAATGTCGATGGCGCAGTTCACGGGCCAGGACTATATTTGGTCGGCCCGGATGTCACCCTTCAATTGGTGCTGGCAGCGGCGGGTGGGGTGACGCGTTGGGCAGATAAAAGCGCGATCGAGGTGATTGCGACAGTTGTCGATTCCAACACCGGTGCTTCACAGACTCAACGCAAGACCGTGTCCTTGGCGGATGCAGCAGGGGCGGACTTAATTATCAGTCCGCAAGATGTGGTGCGCGTCAGTAAGGTGTTCACCGACGTCGACGTCGGCTCGGTAACGGTTCAGGGAGAGCTTCGTCATAACGGCACATATCAAATTGTCCGGGGCGAGCACCTTTCAGATCTTCTGATGCGGGCTGGCGGTCTTACGAATAACGCGTATCCGTTTGGAACGGTGTTCCTGCGCCTTTCGGCAGCGCAGAACGAAAAAGATGCGTTCCAGCGTGAAGCCAAGGAGATCGAAGATCAGCTTCTGATGGCGATGAGCCGGCGTAGTTCGAGCACCAGTCTTTCGCCAGACGCCTTCTTGGCGCTTCAGGGCTACATCAATCAGTTGAAGAATCAGCCGGCGTTGGGGCGCGTTAGTGTGGTGGCCGACCCAGCCGTGCTCGCGGCGAGTCCTGCCATGGATCCTTTGCTTGAGCCGGGTGACGTGATCTATATCCCACCGCGGCCTTATGCGGTGTCCGTCTTGGGCGAGGTTTTGCAACCTGGAAGCGTGCCGTTCAGGCCCAATTTGAGCGCCAGTGATTATATTAACCAAGCAGGTGGGTATTCGCAGCTTGCCGACAGCTCGAGCACAATCCTTGTATTGCCGGATGGGTCCGCGCGCCCCGTAGAATCGTCATGGCTCGATTTTGGCGGGCATGACGTGCCTCCCGGGAGCACGATCTACGTTGCGCGCGACTTGTCGGGCCTCGATACCCACCAAATAATCGTCGATACGGCCCAAATCTTTGGCCAGCTTGCAACCGCGGCGGCAACTTTGGTAGTCATATCTAAGTACTGAGTAGCTGCGCGGGCGGCCCTGCAAACACGGCGTGGTTGCAGGGCACGAAAAAGGCCTTGTCAGCTGAGCTCAAAGGCGCGATATTGGCACCGTCAAAGTGGACATCCGTTAGAATCATCAGTACTTTGGCGTAGATGTGGCGGGTAGGGTTGTTGTGTTGGCGCCACACGTTCAGGCGGCAATTTGGTTGACCCTAATAGCTTTCGCGTGGTAAGTATTAACGCATGGTTGGCAGGATCAAGAGGAGGGGTAGTAATGTTTAGGAATTTGGGTGCTTTGGCGTTAGCGGCGTCAATGGTCGTGTCGAGCACAGCATTTGCTGCGACGAACGCCAATCAGGGGGCACTCGCCCAAGGCAAGCCGGCGAATGTGAAGCAGGCGCAGTCATATAGCGACAGAGATCATGTGTTGTGGCTGGTAGGCGGTGGTATTGTTATTGGCGGTATTTTGCTGATTCTGTCTGGTACCGGTCACGGTGCGGTTGGCCCGACTTGTCCTTTATCCGGATGCGTTACCCCGATACCGACAACATCGACTCCGACTCCGACGACGACGACGACGACTACTACTACCGGTACGCCGTAAGTAACGTCGCGACTGTATAGGAAGAATTTTCTTTGCGACGAGAGGGCCGCGCAGTTTTGTGTGGCCCTCTAGTTGTGCGTATTCTGTACCGACGGCTTATTAGAGTCCAATTCAATCTGGATAGAGGCACCTGCGCCAGAAGGACTTTGGCGCCCGGTGTGCCCTGCACACCGGGCGCTTGACTTGCGCGACGAATCCACGCGGGCGGGGTCTATAGTAATGTGGGCAGATGGGCGGTGCGCGTTGTAGGGATTTCAGGTGTGCCCTTCCGTGATCCTGTACTGCCGCAAAATTCCTGCCCGACGGTTTGCGCTGTAGCGGGCGCCACGCTGCGGGCGATAGATATACCTGATCGATCGCTTTTTCGCTTCACCGTTGCGATACAGTCCCCGCATAACTCATCGCTGCTTGGCGACCCCTGCGAGCACGCGGCGCAGACGATCCCCCCGGGTGGAGCAGGCCCTAGCCGGGAGGCCGCAGTATTTCCGTCTCGAGCGTATCGAGCCGCGGATGGATGTGCTGAATTGAGCGCCAGACGAGGCCGCTCGACGGATCGACCCAAAATGTATTTTTAAACGACCAGTCGAGTCTTCCGTAATTGCTGGAACATGACTCGTCGATGCGCCGTGTATGGATATCCTGCCCGAGAATAACGATCGTATCGTCCACAGCTGGACGATCCTGGCAGGTAATCGGAACTGAGTAGCGTTCGAGGTCAGGAAAATCGGCTTGCCAGCGCATCGTGCGCGCGCCATCGGCCCCCAGCACATCATTTCGCAATTCGTAACTACCCAAGTTTTTCTCGAAGCCTGCTGTGCGCACGATACGACCGTCTTTGGTCGTGATCGCGATACCGGCACGCGAAGTCCACAGACGTTGCCCGCCTTCGTCACCGGCAAGGATAATCATAGCCTCTGGTCCGCCCCCTAGGCGTATTCCCATCGTCGCATAAGGCACAGAAGCGGCTTCTTCGAGCGTCACGGTCCGGCTGTTGCGGCCCCAGAGGTTTTTGGTGATTGCATAAATAGACCCAACGTCTCCACCACCGACCGTGTTGCATCCGGCCAGAAAAAAAACAGCCACAAATACGGGTACCGCGCCGCAGATATTACGGATCCACGAGATCGTCGAAATGTTCGCTAATCTCGCCATAACTTGTTCCACGAGTTGTCCAGTAAAGCGAATCGTCGTTTTCGAGCCTTTGGCCGCCGTCTCGCGTCAATGCGCTTAAACGGAGATTGTAGGCGGACTGGCTGAACAGCGGCAAGGCCCATTCGAAGGGGATTTGAACGATGATGCCTTTATCGAAGCTTCCTTCGCCGAATTTGCGGAACGGAACGTTGGTAAATGTCGCATACGCGCCAATCTCGACGCCGGTGGAGAACCTTCTCGTCACCTCGAATGTAGCGCCGTAGTCGCCGGCCAGGTAACGCCCAACATGAACATGAAAGTTCAATCCGTACCAGGGCGAGCGGTAATAGACAGTGGCATGGCCGGTGAAAACCTGATAGTTGCGCAAACCGAACAGGCGGTCAAAATTGCGCTGCCACACTTGGTAGAAATCCAATCCGAGTGCTATGCGACTGTCCTCAGGACGCCACAGAAGCTGACCGCCCGCACCCATGAACATGTCTTCAAGATAGCCGGCCTTCACATCGGCGAACATATCGCGGGTCAGCCTCTTTTGATAATCGACGAGCAGACCGGAAATGCCGTTCGCGCCGAACTTTGCATATTGGAGAAGGTCAGTACGCACGTGCGGCAATGCGCTGCCCGCCGAGGCCCTGAATATGTAATCGTTCCATATATTCGCGGTCAATCCGGCGCCGATCGATAATCCGGGCGCCAGTACAACTCCAGCTTCGGCATCTGCAAACAGCTTGAACTGCAAAGGTTTGTTTGGATTGAAAACGTGCTCCGTCAGTTTGGGATCGATCGACCAATAGAAGCTCGGATAAAGGTCTGATGCCGCACGGTCCAGGGCGGGGTTGTCAAGCGGTGGATCGCTAAGCGTAATCGCGTTGCCTACGCCGGACGTCGTCGCGTGTGCCAGCGTAATGCGCTCAAGCGCGCTGCGCGCGATGGAAATCTCCTGTCTCGGTATTCCGGATATAGTGGGAATGACATGAAGTAGTTCGATCGACGACGGAGCGTCGGCCATCAGCACGCGGATAACGCGTCCGGCGGCTTCGGCTTCCTCCTGGTAGCGCCCGTTTTCGTAATAGATCCACAATTCGCTCGGGCCTATCGACAGCGCGTCGATCGCCAGATCTTGCTTGGCAAGGTCGGCGCGCAGCGTACGTTCCAAAGCCGCCTGATCGTTCATGCTGCGAGTAGAGCCGTCGGAAGCTGTATTGCTTTGTACGTCGTTCTGCGCGTAGCGCGCCGGAAGTGCGACCGGACAGAGTGTTACGAATCCGGTACTATTCTGCAAATCGGTCATGGCGATGGAACTGGCGTGCGTTACGACGGACGAGGCAATTTCCGCATATCGCGCGCATTGTGCGTGCGCATCGCCCAGACTGCGCGCGTCGATCACCAGGGTTGATCCCACGACGTCAACATTGCGCACGCCACGACCTTCACTCAATAACGCCTGTATTAGGTCCTGGCTGGTCCGCTCCGCCTCTGTTGCGACATGCACCCAGGGACCGCCAGCCCTCGTCGTGGCAACATAAGCGTTGCGATTCTGCATTATCGATAGCGCACTTTGTTGTTCGACGTCAGTACGAATGATCGCTGGCGGAATCGGCGGTCCAACTCTCAAGGCAGATCTCGCTGTTTCGGTAGTGTCGCCTCTGACGGTGACTCTGAAACCGTATGTCGATCCATAGAACCAGCCGCCGGACAGAGACAGAGCGTCGGACACATTGTAGGACAGCCCGAGATTGACCGGTGAGCGTACGACGGTGCCATTGCGGAAACGGCCATCCGCGACGTATCGATCGCTGCTGTACTCCGCCAACAGACTCAAGCCATTTATTGGGGTCTGCCATATGACTCCCCCGAACAGACCGACTTTTGGACCGTGAAAAAATTGCTTCACGTTCACAACGCCGCCCGTCCCGACGAATGAAGACGTACGTGTGTTGAAGGACGAAAAGATGTAGCCCAATGGATTGGGCAATGCGTTGGTGTCCGCCAGTCGTCCCCATCCCATCCCCGCAGTCAAATCCAGCGGCCCGACGTGCTTGCTGGCGACGAGGTATTCGGAACTGTACACGCCTGTCCCGAGGACGTCGCGGATGCCGACGGAGACGTCCGGCGTGAGGGCCGCTTCCTTGGCCAGTCGGATTTTGGCCCCGAAGCTCCTGTCATAGTAATGTTCGTTTTCGTAGCCATTTAAGCGGCCGACGACGTGGCTGTAACGGAACGAACTTTCGAGCCAGGGAAAGAACTGGAATGAGAGACTGTAGCGTTGTGTCTTGCCGATGTCGCCTACAGTGAACGCAAGCTCGCCATCGTTGGCCACATGTCCGCTTGGCATATCGAGGATGCCGACTTCGCCGAACGTGTTGCGGATGTAATCCGCTTGATCCTGAGCAGCGGCTGGCAAAACCGAAGCCAGCCCGCCGGAGATCGCAGCGACGCTGCAAAGCAGGCAGGCGCGGAAATTCCGCCAGGGGCCGAAACGTTCCCCGCGGCCGGCCCCACGTCGCCTTGGCTTAGTCCCACGAATGGAAATTGCGCCCTCCCGGCCAAGCCACCGACCGCCCAGCATCTGGGTGTATTTACACAAATTCCTGAAGCAAACTCAATGCGATATGGGCGGCAGCCGGAGCGTAATCAGATGCCCATGTTCTTCAGCACGGCACGCAAAGCGGGGGCAATATCGGGGCGCTGAAGGCCAACCGCGATGTTGGCATGCAGGAAGCCCACCTTATCGCCGCAGTCATAGCGGGCGCAGCTCGTCTCGACCGCATGGAACGGCATCCGTCCGATCAACCGTGCCATGGAGTCGGTTAGTTGGATTTCGCCCCCCGCACCGCGCTCTTTCCTGTCGAGTTCGGTGAAGATTTCGGGCTGCAGGATATAGCGCCCGATGATGCAGAGTGTCGAAGGAGCCTTCGCCGGATCTGGCTTTTCGACCAGCGCTTTCACTTCGGTCGCATTTCCGTTCTTCTTACCTGGATCGACGACGCCATAGCGCTTGGTCTCCGTGCGGGGCCGTTCCTCGGCGGCGACGATGCAACCGCCACCGACGCGATGATAAGCCTCCACCATCTGCGCCAGCCCGCCGGGCTTTCCCACCATTAGATCGTCTGGCAATAGAACCGCGAACGGTTCGTCTCCGATGAAGTGGCGCGCGCACCACACGGCGTGCCCCAGACCGAGCGGCTGTTGCTGCCGCACGAACCCGACCGAACCGGTTTGCGGCAGCATTTCCAACAGGCTTCTCAGTTCCGACGTCTTCTCGCGCGCGCTGAGCTGGGATTCCAGCTCGTAGGCATGATCGAAATGATCCGCTATGACGTTTTTGCCGCGGCCGGTGACGAAAACAAACTGTTCGATCCCGGCCTCTTTCGCTTCCTCGACCGCGTATTGGACCACCGGCTTGTCCACCACGGGCAGCATCTCCTTGGGGACGACCTTGGTGGCAGGCAGGAAACGCGTGCCGAGACCGGCTACCGGCAGAACAGCTTTGCGGACGGGTCTGGAGTTTGGCATAGGAACCTGTGTGTAAGTCACAGTGGCGGGGTCCCTTTCATCGCACATCGGTGCAGTTTGCGTCTACTCGCGTCTGGGGCGATATGCTGTCGCCCCTCGTTTGTGGGGGCCGGATGCATCTGAACTACAAGTCCGGGGTGGCGCTGATAATCTGCGTCATGGCCTTCGCCGGTACGCATGCCCAAGGCGGCACGGCGGCCAACAAGGCACGCCTGCTGATGAACGCGGGCGTTGCGCACGAACGGCTTGGCCGGAACGAAGAGGCCGTCGCCGATTTCACGCAGGCGCTCGCCATGAAAACGCTGTCACGCGAGGATAGCGTGCGCGCGATATACGACCGCGGCGTGGCGCTCGACGCGCTGGGCAAGACCAAGGGTGCGCTAGCCGATTATGCCGCGGCTATCCGCCTGAAGCCGAATTTCGCGCCCGCGCTCAACAACCGGGCCAATGCCTATCGCAGATTGGGCCGACTGGCCGAAGCCAAGCGCGATTATCTGGCGGCGCTCGCAAGCGGCGATGCCGCGCGCGAATATTCGTATTATGGGCTTGGTCAGATCG
>Ga0265342_10001565_pt1 | contig 21168 bp, 14 predicted proteins | sample 4CB327metaG_FD_203125 | JGI IMG/M metagenome (GOLD analysis project Ga0265342, IMG submission 203125) | Rhizosphere microbial communities from Carex aquatilis grown in University of Washington, Seatle, WA, United States - 4-CB3-27 metaG | ecosystem: Host-associated > Plants > Roots >... | reverse complement strand
GCGTCAGCTCGCCCAGCTCGTCGCGCTGGCGTGGCTGTGAGCGCGCGCTCAGATCCCCGGCCGCGACCCGGCGCGCCTGCGCGATCAAGCCCGCGATCGGCGCGCCGACCAGCCACGCGCCCACCAGAAGCGTCACCAGCATCATCGTGATCGCCAGCACCAGGGTGGTCGTCGCCGTCGCGCTGATCGTGCGGCGGACGTGCGCGCGCAGATCCGGCGGCGGCTCAGCGACCTCGACCGCGCCGACCACCTGGCCGCGCGCCCGGACTGGCGCGACCGCATGGAGCCACCCGGCGGTATCGCCGCGGCTCTCGTGCCACAGCACCGGCTCGCCCCGCGCGAGCGCCGCTCGCGCCGCCGCCGGCAGCGTGCCCGTGGTCAGGTCGACCCAGCTCACCCGATAGCGCTGGGCCTCGTCGAAGTTGCGGATCTGTTCCATCGCCGCGCGTGCGGCCGGCTCTCCGACCGCCTCCCAGACCTTGCCGGCGCCGTCGGCGAACGCGCCCGCCATCGCGCGATCGTCGGCCGTCTGGTCGGCTTCGAACTCGGCGCGATCGCGCCCGATCTCGACGAACGCCGCCGCGGCGACGATCACCAGCGCGCCGGGCAAGACCGCCAGCGCCAGCTTGATGGCAAGCTTCACGACCGCGCCATTTTACCAGCGGCGACGCTGCGCGCGCGGCCGCGCCGGCGAATTCAGCGCCTCAAGGCAAGAGCGCGTACGCGGAGAGGGTGAGGAACTCGTCGAAGACGCTGCTCAGCACCAACCGATCGAGCAGCGTGGCGGCGTCGCCATAACGGCCGCTGGCTGCGCCTCCCAGCTTGGCGAGCTCCTCGGTGCGGATCTGGCGATAGAGATCCGCGGTGACCAGACGGCCGTCGTCCAGCTTGGTTCCGCTCTGGATCCATTGCCAGAGCTGCGCGCGAGAGATCTCGGCGGTGGCCGCGTCTTCCATCAGGTTATGGATCGCAACCGCGCCGTTCTCCTGCAACCACGAGCCCAGGTACTGCAACGCCACGTCGACGTTCAGGCGTACGCCGGCCTCGGTGACCTTGCCGCCCGGCACCTGGGGGTCGACGAGCTGCACGGCGCTGACCTGCACCTCCGCGCGCCGCTTGTCTTTCTGGTGCGCGCGCGTGCCAAGCACGGCGTCGAACACCTCGGTCGCCGTCGGCACCAGATCGGGGTGCGCGACCCAGGTGCCGTCGAAGCCGTCCGTGACCTCGCGACGCTTGTCGTCGCGCACCTTGGCCAGCGCGGTGGCGTTGATCTCCGGGTTCTTGCGGCTGGGAATGAACGGTGCCATGCCGCCCATCGCGTGCGCGCCGTGGGCGTGGCAGTTCTTGACCAGCAGCTCTGTATACGCGCGCATGAACGGCACGGTCATGGTGACCTGTGCGCGCTCGGGCAGCGCGAAGCCCGGACGGTTGCGGAACTTCTTGATGAACGAAAAGATATAGTCCCAGCGGCCAGCGTTGAGGCCGCTCGCGTGGTCGCGCAACTCGTAGAGGATCTCCTCCATCTCGAAGGCCGCCGGCAGCGTCTCGATCAGCACCGTCGCGCGGATCGTCCCCACCGGAATCTTCAGCGCCTCCTGCGCGGCGACGAAAACATCGTTCCACAGCCGCACGTCGAGGTGGCTCTCGTTCTTGGCCAGGTAGAAGTACGGACCGCTGCCGCGATCGAGCAGCGCGCGCGCGTTGTGAAAGAAGTAGAGACCGAAGTCGAACAGGCTGGCGCTGATCGGCTCGCCTCCGACGGTGACGTGCTTCTCGGTCAGATGCCAGCCGCGCGGGCGCACCAGGAGCGTGGCCACGCGATCGTTGAGGCGGTACGACTTGCCTTCAGGCGAATCGAAGGAGATCGTGCCGCGGACGGCGTCCATGCAGTTGCGCTGGCCCTCGATCACGTTGCGCCACGACGGCGACAGCGAGTCCTCGAAATCGGCCATGAAGATCTGCGCGCCCGAGTTGAGCGCGTTGATCATCATCTTGCGCTCGACCGGGCCGGTGATCTCGACGTGGCGGTTCTCCAGATCGGCGGGCGCGGGGGCCACCTGCCAGTCGCCGCCGCGGATTGCCTTGGTCTCGGGCAGGAAATCCGGAAAGACGCCCGCATCAAACGCGCGCTGGCGCTCCGCACGGTGGGCGAGCCGTTCGCGACGCACCGGCTCGAAGCGCCGGTGCAGCATCTCGAGGAACGCCAGAGCTTCGGCACCGAGAACATCTCCCGCCCCCTCGGGCGGCGGCGTCAGGACCAAAATGCGCGTCGTCATCGGGGGCCTCCTCGACCGGCGGCGTCGCCGGTTCATGGCGATCGACGGGAGAATGGGGCCGCGCGGATCGAATTGCAATGTCGGGTACGCGACGTCCGTAAGGACATCGTCCTAGATCTTCGGAGGCTCATGCGTCAGGATCTCCAAGACTCTCGAAAAGTGAGCCAAAAGCGCCGGGTGAAACCACCCTCTCAGCTGTATCTCGTAGTTTGACCAGGGACGCCGCGCGACCTCATAAGGAGAGCACCATGGCATTCGATTTTGAGCCGGGGACCGACGACAACCGCCACGAGACGCCTACGCCGGGCGGGCGTGCGGCCCGGCACACGAGGCTGTCGGTCACGGTTTCGGCCTGGATGGTCGCGGCGCTCGCCGGGGCGGTCGCAGTGGCGTCGTGTTCGTCTCTCGACAGCGGTTCCGCGTCCGGAACCGGAGGGAAAGCGGCGGGTGGGACGACCGGTTCGGGCGGGATGGTCGGCGGCACCGTCGATGCCGCGGTCGACGCGCCGGCCACCGACGCCCCGACCGATGTGACGCTGCCTTGCGGCCTCGACAACGACTGCTGCCCGAACGACCCGATGAAGGTCGATCCGGGGATGTGCGGGTGCGGAGTCGTCGACACGGACACCGACGGCGACGGGGTCGCCGATTGCCTCGACGCGTGCCCGAACGACCCGGGGAAGTTCCTCGCGGGCATTTGCGGCTGCGGCGTTCCCGACACGAACACCGGCGACACCGACGGCGACGGAACGCCCGATTGTCTCGACCAGTGTCCTCGGGATCCGACACGGACCAAGGCCGGCGTCTGCGGCTGCGGTGTCTCCGATACCCTGCCCCTCTGCCTGGCTCACCGCTATCAGTTCAACGACATCACGTCGACTGACGGCGGCGTTGCCGACGGTGGCAGCGCCGACGCAGGCGCCGGCAGCGCCGATCCGCCCGGCACGGTCATCCACGACTCGGTCGGCACAGCCGACGGCGTGGCGGTCCGCGCAACATTGAACGGCAGCGGTTCGGTCACGCTGGTCAACCCCGCGCTCACGGCGGCCGACGGCACCCAGGATCAGTACATCCAGTTGCCGGCGCACACCATCTCGTCGCTCGGCAACAGCGCGACCTTCGAAGCCTGGGTGAACTGGGCCGGCGGTGCTGTCTGGCAGCGCATCTTCGACTTCGGCGGCAACGGAACCGTTGGGACGAAGGGAGCGGGAAGTTTCTTCATTTTCCTCACCCCGGCAGGCGGAATCGCCCCCAATGGGACCTTCGTCTCCTTCGTTACCCCCGGGAACCCTGTCAACGAGGTGCCAGCTCCCACGGCTCTCGCGGCAAACTCGATGCAACACGTGGCGGTCGTCGTCGACGACACCACAGTAGACGGTGGCGCAGCCAGCGTGATCCTCTACGTGAACGGCGTGCGCGTGAACTCGATTGCGCTGAACAATACGCTGAGCTCCGTCCCCGACGACAATAACTGGCTCGGACGCTCCCAGTTCACTGCGGATCCGTCGTTCGCGGGGACATACTACGAGTTCCGCATCTACAGCACGGCACGCACGGCCGCGCAGATTGCAGCGAGCTTCGCGGCTGGGCCGGACACGCTGCCGGCAAACTGACAACGCCTAGGCGGCGGGCGTCTGGGGCGGCTCGAAACCGAGCCGCTTCAGCGCGGCGTTCACCGCCTTGAGGTCGGACCAGGCCTCCTTCTTCTTGCTCGGGTCGCGCAGCAGGTAGGCGGGGTGGAAGGTCGGCATCAAGCTCACCCCCTCGTACGTGCGGAAGTTGCCGCGCAGGCGCGAGATCGGCGTGTCGTCGCGCAGCAGGCACTGCGCCGCGAACTTGCCCAGCGTCACGATCATGCGCGGGCGCAGCGCCGCGAGCTGCTTCTTCAAGAACGGCTCGCAGGCCGCGACCTCGTCAGGCTCCGGGTTGCGGTTGCCCGGCGGGCGGCACTTGATGACGTTGCAGATGTATACGTCCTCGCGGTGATAGCCCATCGCCTCGATCATCTTGGTGAGCAGCTGCCCCGCCTTGCCGACGAAGGGCTCGCCCTGCAGGTCTTCGTCGGCGCCCGGCGCCTCACCCACGAACACCAGGTGCGCTTGCGGGTTGCCGACGCCAAAGACGATGTTCTGGCGTCCGCCGCAGAGGCGGCAGCGCTGGCAGTCGCCGATCTCCTCGCGGACCAGCGTGAGACCCCGCGCGCCGACCGGCGCCGCGCCAGCGCTCTCGCCGGACGTGTTCCCGGCGTGGGCATGAACGACGGCGACGGCGCGCTCGACCGGCGGCGCCGCCCCCACCCGCCGCGACGGCCGGCGCGACACGCCCTGCAACCCCGACCGCCCGCGCACCTCGAGCTGAGTGCGCACGCGTGCGGCGATCTCGCGCAGCTCTGCGGCCGGATCGACCGCCGTCTCGTCTGTCTCAGCGTCGGACATGGTGACCATTTCGCGCCGGAACCTTGTGCGACGACGACGTCGACGCCGGCATCGCCTTGGCCGGCACCCCTGCGCTCGCCGCTGCCGCGTCGGCGGTCACCAGCGAATCCACCGCGAGCGCGTAATAGAACGTCGCCGCCGTCTCGGCGCTCTTCGACGCGCGGTCGCGGCCGATCGCGCCGTCGCGATCACCGTCGCGCCGCTCGAGCTCGTCGATGATCTCGGAATGCGCCTGCAGGAACACCGGATCGGTCGATATCACATAGGCGCGCCCGAGAGCCCAGGCCGCGCAGGCGTTCCAGGTGTTCTCGTCGAACCGGCGGGGCACGAACGACGGGGGCACGATCGCCGCCACCCGCTCGCGCAGCCAGGCGCCCAGGAACGGCGTGGTCCCCTCGGCGGCGGCGATCGCCATCACGCGCGTGGCGGTCGTCGACGAGAAGTCGAACAAGCCCCCGGTAACGGGCGGCTCCGACGCGAACGCGGGCGGTGTCGTCATGCCGAACGCGCGCTCGACGAAGCGCCGGCCGCTCGCGAGCAGCCCGCGATCCTCGACGGTGCGCGCGTACTCGATCAGCGCCCAGGCGAGGAAGCCGGGGTCGCGAAACTCACGCCCCCCGAGCTCGTCGAGATCGCCGAGGTACGCCGACAACAAGCGCGCGGCGCCGTCGGCCAGCAACTGACGCCGCCCATTGCCGGCGTCGAGCCCGCGATCCACGTCGTGAGCGACGAGCAAGAGCGCGCAGTCGTACGCGGCCTCGTCGCTGGCGGCTGACCCGAGCGCGTCGGGGATGAAGCGCCGCGATGCCGCCTCGACGAAGGCCCAGCCGGCCGCCCGATGGGTCGCGAAGCGGGTGTCGTTCGACAGCCGCTGGTGCCGCGCCCAGATCCAGATCGCCGACAGGGTCCCGTGAAAGTCGGAGTCGGTCGATCCACTCCAGGGCGGGACGTTGCCCGCGGTGGCACCGGTCGCGATCTGGCGCGCCGCGAGCGTCGCCCCCGCGTGCGCGAGGTGGTGAATCGCTTGGGGGGTATAGGTCTTGAGACGAGGATCAGGCATCTTCCGTCCCTCAAGTGCCGGCCGGATCCGGCAAGGTGACCGCCGGGGAAGCGGCCGCGGTTTCGCCGGGGCGACGATCCGCGAGCGTCCGGAGCAGATGGTCCCAGATCTCGTGCGCGATCGCCAGCTTCGACGCACGCGGCAACGTCCCCACCCGCCCGTCGGCGAAGACCAGCGTGACCTCGTTCTCGTCGGCGCCGAAGCCGATCCCGGCGGCGCTGATGTCGTTGGCGACCACCAGATCGCAGCGCTTCTCGGCCAGTTTTTCCCGCGCGCGCGCGACGAGGCCGGCGCCGCCCCCGGCCTCGGCGGCGAAGCCCACGAGCACCGGGCGCCCGCCGCGCCGGTTGCGTCCGAGCTCGGCGAGCAGGTCCGGGTTCGGCGCCAGCGCCAGCGTCAGCGGCTGCCCGGCGGGGAGGTCGCGCCGCGACAGCTTCCCGGCAACCGGCGCCGAGGGGTGAAAGTCGCCGACGGCGGCGGTCATGACCACGACATCGGCGGCGGGCACCGCACCTCCGAGCGCGCGCCCCATCGCCTCGGCGGTCTCGACGTCGATCCGCGACGCGACACCATTCGGCGTCGGCAGCGCGACCGGGCCGGCGATCAACGTCACCTGCGCGCCCCGCGCCGCCGCCGCCGCCGCGATGGCGAAGCCCATCTTCCCCGACGATCGGTTGCCGAGGAAGCGCACGTCGTCGATAGGCTCGCGCGTGGGGCCCGCGGTCACGACCACGTGCCGCCCCGCGAGGTCGCCTTTGCGCAATACCTGTTGCTCGGCAGCCAACAAGATCTCCGCCGGCTCCATGAGACGCCCCTGCCCTACCCAGCCGCATGCCAGCGGCCCGCGGTCGGGCCCGACGGTGGCGAAGCGCGCGCCGCCATCACCCCCCAGCAGCCGCGCCAGGTTCGACTGGGTGAGCGGATTTTGCCACATGTTGACGTTCATCGCCGGCGCCAGCAGCACCGGCGCGCGCGACGCCAGCACCACCGCCGCCAGCAAATCGTTGGCCATCCCGGCCGCGAGGCGCGCGATCGCGTCGGCCGTCGCGGGCGCGACGATGATCAGGTCGGCCTCGTCAGCGAGGCGGATGTGCCCGATCTGCGACTCCTCGCCGAGGTCGAAGAGCGCGCGGCCCACCGGGTGCCCCGACAGCGTCTGCATGGTGAGCGGCGTGATGAACTGCGTCGCGGCATCGGTGAGGATCACGCGCACCTCGGCGCCGGCCTTGATCAGCAGGCGACAGAGCTCGGCCGCCTTGTAAGCGGCGATGCCGCCGGTGACGCCCAGAACCACCCGGCGACCCGATAGGCTCCCCTGCGTGGACTCGGAGGTGGGCGTCGGGGGTCCCCCCACCGGCAGACCGTTTTCTCCCGGGCTCATTCCAGAATGGAGACCTTACTCCAAAAATGGGTAAAACTATGCGCCCCTTCCGGGTAATGCTATAGGCCCCCGTGTCTGAGCCCCACGACTTTCCCCGCCGGTTCGCCTCTTACGTGCTGCTGAAGCCGCTCGCGCGCGGTGGAATGGGCGAGCTGTATCTGGCGCTGTCGGGCGCGCCGGGCATGGAAAAGCTCTGCGTCATCAAGAAGGTGCTGCCGCACCTCGTGGCGCCCGACAACGTGCAGCGGTTCCGCGACGAGGCGATGGTCGCGGTGCGCCTCTCGCACGGCAACCTGGTCGCCGTCTTCGATGCCGGGCACAGCGACGATCAGATCTACCTCGCGATGGACTTCATCGAGGGCAAGGATCTGCTGGCGACCTGGAACCGCTGCGCCCAGCGAGGCGTTCCCTTCCCCATCGAGGTCGCGGTCTACATCGTGAAGGAGCTCGCCCGCGGGCTCGGCTACGCGCACGCCTTCGGCGGGCTCAACCTGGTTCACCGCGACGTCTCACCGGCCAACGTGCTGCTCTCGTACACGGGCGAGGTCAAGCTGACCGACTTCGGCCTCGCGACATCGACGCTCAAGCTGCAGCACACCGCGCCCGGAATCATCTTCGGCAAGCTCAGCTACCTCGCGCCCGAGCAGGCGCGCCGCGAGCCGCTCGACGGGCGCACCGACATTTACGTGTGCGGCATCTTGCTCTGGGAGTTGCTCACCGGACAGCAGCTCTTCCCGGTCAAGCCGGCGGCGTTCGCGCCCGGCCATCCCAAGAGCGACTCGACCGCCGACGCGCTCGAGCGCGTGCGCAATCCGCGCGCGATCCCGCCGTCGCAGATCACCGATCGGGTGCCGACCGAGCTGGATCGCATCGTGATGAGGGCGCTCGCGGCCAACCCCGCCGATCGCTACCAGACCGGCGAGGAGCTGCGCGCGGATCTCGGCGCCTACCTCGCGAAGACCGCGCCGGAGACCGACGCCGACCGGCTGTCAAAGTTCCTGCGTCTGCTGTTCGAGAAGGACACCGAGGACGAGCGCCGCGAGCGCGAGGAGCTGGTGCGCAACGCGAGCCACTTCCTGTCGGGCTCGGAGGTGTCGCGCAGCATGGCGTACACGGTGCCGCACAGCCCGAGCGCGCGCGAGACGCCCGACCGCGGCGTGAAACCGGCGACGCCCTCGCGCGGCGTGCGCCCGACGCCGGTTCCGCTCCGCTCGCCCAGCGGGGCCCACGCCGAGGGAATGGGCGACGCCCGCGACGATTCGCACCCGCGCCTGGTCGAGAAGGATCCGCGCGTCGGCACGACGGTGGCCGAGCGCTACTACCTGCGCCGGCTGTGCGGCGAGGGCGCGATGGGCCGCGTCTACGAAGGCCAGCACATCGACATCGGGCGGCGCGTCGCGGTCAAGATCCTGCAGTCGAGCTACAGGCACACACCCGAGCTCGTCGAAAGGTTCCGGCGCGAAGCGCGCGCGGCGTCGCGCATCGGCCACCCCAACATCGTCGACGTCACCGACTCGGGCACGACCGACGACGGCGCGTTCTTCTTCGTGATGGAGTACCTCGACGGCATCAACCTCGAGGACCTGATCAACCGCGAGGGAATGCTCGCGGTCGATCGCGCACTGCTGATCGGCGCGCAGATCTGCCGCGCGCTGCAGGCGGCGCACGCCGCCGACGTGATCCACCGCGATCTCAAGCCGGCGAACATCATGCTCATCAACCGCAAGGAGGATGAGGACTTCGTCAAGGTGCTCGACTTCGGCATTTCGAAGACGCTGGACATCGACACCGGGCCCAAGCGCCAGAACCTGACCAACCCCGACGTGGCCGTCGGGACGCCGGTCTACATGTCGCCGGAGCAGGCGGCCGGGATGCCGGCCGACGCGCGCACCGACGTCTACGCCGTGGGCGGCCTGCTCTACGAGATGCTGAGCGCGGTGCCGCCGTGCGACGGCGACAACATCCTGGCGATCCTCAACAAGAAGGCGTCCGAGGATCCGCGCCCGCTACGCGAGCTGCGCCCCGACGTTCCCCCCGACGTCGAGGCGGTGGTGATGCGCGCGCTCGGGCGCTTCGCCGACGACCGACAGCAGTCGATGGCGACGCTCAAGGACGATCTCGTGCTCTGCCTGGCCGCCAACAAGGGCGCCGCGAAGATCGCGAGCGCGCGCATGCCGGAGCCAGCCGCCGGGCCGCAGCAGACGCAGCGGGTGCGCCGCGTTTTGCGCTCGCACCCGTGGCTGCTGGGCGTCGCGACCGCCGCGCTGGTCCTGGTGACCGGGATCTGGCTCTTCGGACGCAGCGACGACGCGCCCGCGCGACGCAAGGTCGTGGCTTCGCGGACGCCCGCGGCCGAGCCGCGCGCGGCAGCGACGACCGGGACAGCGCCTGCGCGCCCGAGCACGCCGATCGTCGAAGAGCTCCCCCGGACGACACCACCGCGGCCGCGCGTCGAGACGCCGCAACCGCAACTGCAGCTGCAGCCGCCGGTGGTGCTCAGCGGGCCTCCGGCTCCCCAGCGGCGCATGAACCGGCCAACCGCTTTCTTGCCCAAACCGACGCCGGCGCCGCCCCCGACGCTGGGCCGACGCGCGCCCGCTGCCCTGGAGCCGGCGGTGGGTTTGATCTCGGCGACGCTCCCGACACCGAACGGCGCGAAGCTGCTGGAGCAAGGACAGGCGGCGTTCAACAAGGGTTCCTACCCGGAGGCGTTCCGGCGCGCGCAGCAAGCGCTGAGCGCGGGCGGCGCGCCAGTCGGCGCTCACGTGCTCCTCGGCGACGTCTACTACCACACGGAGCGCTACGGCGAGGCGCTGCGCGAGTACCAGGCCGCGCTGAAGCTCGACCCCGAGAATCCGATCGCGATTCGCGGCCGCGAGCTCGCGTCGAAACAGGTCGAGCCCGCCGCGCCGTAAGCAACGTCCCGACGACAACGAGGCGCCCCGTCCGCGTCCTCGATCAGAACATCAGCGCGCCGTTGAAAGATAGGACCTTCTCCGACGTCTTGTCGCTGGGCGTGCCGCACACGTCACCGTCGAATCCATTGTTGACGCAGACTTTGTCGGGCACCGCGCTCTCGAAGGTGAAGAGCCCACCTATCGACATCCGACCGGTGCGCGCGAACAGGCCCGCGTTGAGGCCAACCAGATAGCCGCTGACGCTCGACGTCGCGCTGCTCTGAGTGTCACCGAGTTCCTCGTCCCAGACGCCCAGCTTCGGTCCCACAACGAGCTCCAGGTTGCCGCCCGCGGGAAAGTGAAACAGGGGCGCGATCGACAGCGACGCGCGCACGCCGGTGGTGTTGGGATACATGTTCGAGTCCAGGTTCATGAAGTCGATCGACAGCTCGCCGTTGAGCGAGAACATCGGGCTCGCGAAGAAACCGAGCAACCCGCCGATGCGCAGACCGGGGCCGACGCCGTTGCCGGTGTCGCCCGCGAACCCGTTGATCCCGAGGTAGGGCATGAGCAGCAGCCCGTGGTGGCCCGACGGGGGCACGTACGGTGGCGGAGGCGCGTACCCTGGCGGCGGCCCATAGCCCGGCGGCGTTCCGTAGCCCGGCGGCGGTGCGTAGCCCGGCTGTTGCGGATACTGCTGCGGGGGATAACCGGGCTGCGGCGGCGGATAACCCGGTTGCTGCTGGTACTGCTGCGGCGGATAGCCCGGCTGCGGCTGCTGTTGCTGTTGCTGCTGGTAGTCCTGGGGCGGATAGCCGGGCTGCTGCTGGGGATAACCCGGCTGCGGCGGCGGCTGCTGTTGCGGCGGGGGGTACTGCGGCTGCGCGTTGGGATCGGGGTATCCCTGCTGCGGCGGCGGCGCGTTCTGCGCGAAGGCGCCGCCCGACATCAACGTGGTACCGAGCAGCGAAGCGAGGCAGAAGAGACCGAACCGAGTCGTGGTCATTTGTCGTTGCTCCGGAGTGAAGGGCGAGACTGCTCTTCGGGATCGTCTGCGATGTTACACGAGATCCGGTGCCGCAGGACGCGCGAGCGCGCGCCCTCCAGAATTCCGCCGGACTACCCCGACGCCGTGGGCACGCGGAGCACGCGCCCGCTCAGAACCGGCCGACGAGCAACGTGGTTCCGAGCACGGCCCCGAGCACACCGCCCGTGATGAGCGCGATGCCGCCTCCTCGGGTCGTGAAGAGGCTCTTGCACTTGTCAGGGGGCTCGGCGCCGCAGGTCCCGCGGCCGTCGATCGCGACAAGAACGATCCCGGCCGCCAGCGCGGCGGCTCCGGCGCCCATCGTCGCCCACCCCCAACCGCGCATGTGCGGCTGGCTCTCCTCGCCCCCCGCGGGCCCGCTCTTCGTCGTCACGATCGTGGTGCCCGCCGTCCCGTTGGCCGGATAGGTCACGTCAGTGATCGCGATCTTCCCCGGATCCGGGCCTCCGTTTACGACCGAGGGCCGTTTCACCACCTCGGCCTTCAGCGCCGAGGCGGTCATGCTCGCGGTCTCGTAGGCCTCGTTCTCGGTGCAGATCTCACACCGATCCTCGCGCACGCCGATCACGGTTCCCGTCGTGCCGTCGATCATCTCCAGGTGCACCGTGTAGCTGCGCCCCATGGTATCGACCGAGCCGCGCATGAGGTAGCGCGCGCCGGTCGCGTCGGCGATGGCGATGCGGCAGGTCGGCGTCTCGCAACCGTGGATCCCCTTCGCCTCCGCGTCTTTCGTGGTGGCCGCGCTGTCGATGACCTCGGCGCCCGACGCCGCCAGGCCGCCGGCGACCGCGGCGTCGATCTTCTCGCGCACGTCGGCACGCAGGTGCTCCGCGGTCACGGCCAGGACCGCGATCCGTGTCCGCGCCGCGTGCGCCCGCGCGGTGCCGCCCCAGGCGAACCCCGAAACGATGAGGGCGGCGAGCCCCAAGCAAATTCTTCGCGACATCGTGCGCGGAATGCTCGGGTTGGTTGGCGCTGAAGTCAAGCCCAGTCCCGACTCGACGGGTAGGACGACGCATCTTAAGTTCTGTCGTAGAGCCACCGATGGGGGCGGCCATGGTATTCAGAGTCGAAGCGAAGACGGCATTGGCCGAAGCGCGCTCCTGGGTCCGCATCGCGCGCGGGCGCCTGGAAGAACTCTCCAAGGAGTCCGAACAACCTCAAGCATTGACGGCGATGGCCGCCACGATGGCCGACATGCAAGCCAGCATCGAAGCGATCGAGTACCGCCTCTCGCACGTCGACAGCGAGTGGAAGAAGCTCTACCAGCCGCCGCCGTCGCGTTCGGCGATCGTCTAGCTCAGAACCCACCGAGGGTGCCGACCCTCCCGACTTGATCCCGACCTGGCTCACCTGTCGAACATCTCGTCGCCGACCAGGCCGCCGCGGGTGATGGGCCGGCCGAGCGGGCGCGGGATGTGACTCGGCTCCGGGTCGCGCGTGCGCCCGCCACGACTCTCCTCGCAACGCTTTCGTGGTGAGACTCCGCCGGGGGGCTCGGCTCCGTTCCACGCGATTGAAGCGGCTCGCGGCGCGCAGCCATCCGACCTTATAATCCGGGCCACTTTGACGCCGAGCCGACCCTCGACCGTGAGCCCGACTGGAATCGGCAAGCGAACTCTCCGGCGTTCCTGTGTGATTGCCTTCGCGACCGCCGCGGTGACGGGCGCGGTCGCGCCACCCGCGCGGGGCGCGCCCGCGACGCCGGCGGCCGACGGCGTGCATCGCGAGGAGTCGGCGGCCTTCGAGGCGTCGCGCCGCACGGTGGCGCCCGGCGGCCTGCGCCTGGTGCAATCACCGCTCGGCGAGGCGCCGCCCGGGAAACCGGCGGAGATCGCCGTCAACGTCGAAGGCGACAGCGAGACGCTGGTCGCCACGCTGGAGCTCGGTCACCGGCGCGGCGACGCCTTCAACACGACGCGCGCCCCCTGCGCCCCCATCGGCGCCCCGACGCTTGTGAGCAATGGTGCGGGCGCCGCCAGCCAGCCGATCGTCGGTGGCGTGACGGACCCACGCGCGGCGATCGCCGCGCCCGCGATCGCGGGCGGGGGCACCAGCGCGGGCGCGCCGGCGCACACGCCTTGGTTCAAGCGCTGGTGGGTCTGGACGATCATCGGCGCGGTCGCGCTCGGTGGCGGCGTCGCGGCCTATGCGGGTACGCGCGGCGGCGGTGACGGCCTCACCACTTACATGGCGCAGACCAGGCAATGACTGCGCGAATCCACCCGACGTTGCTCTTCGTGCTACTGGCACCTCTGGCCGCGCCTTCGTGCAACACCTCGCCGAAAGGAATCCGCGTCGACATCGACATGGCCGGGTTCGAGGCCACGACGCGCACGCTGCGGCTCACCGTGACCGCCGCTCCCGATGGCTTCGTCGGCAACACGCCGACGGTGTCCGACCAGAGCGTCACCATCACGTACACCGCCACCAACGACCTCGTGATGACGTTCGACGCAGCTCAGGGCTTCAAGTTCGGGAGCAAGGTGTCGTTCCGGCTCGCCACCGGCAACACCCACGATCTCCAGATCAGCGCCGAGGCGCTGGCGTTCAACGGCCTCGGCGCGAAGATCGCGTCGGGCAGGCGGATGAGCGTCGCGCTGGCCGCGGGCAGCGACGCCGAGCTTGCGATCGCGCTCGCCACCGACAACGACTCGACCACCATCGACACGATGATCATCGATCTCGCGATGACGGCGGTCGACGACATGGTGATCGGACCGTCGAGCAGCGCGCAGCCCGCGACTGTCGCGATCTGCGACGTGACCGGGAGCGGCAGCGGCGCGGTGGTGGTCGGTGTCCCCGGCGCAAGCTCGCCGACCACGAACGGCGTCGGCGCGGTCTACGTGATCTTCGACGGCGCGAGCGTCGACCTCGGCGCGCCGCTCGCCGAGCAGGAGTTCCACGTCTACGGCGTCAACGAAGGCGAGCAGCTGGGGGCCGCCATCGGATGCTTCGACTTCGACAACGACGGCGCCGACGACCTGGTCATCGGCGCGCCTGGCGCCGACGGTGCCAACCACGAAGCCGGCGCGGGCCGCGTCTACGTCATCAAAGGACGGTCCGGGCTCCAGGACGCCACGATCGATCTGTCGCAAAACCAGGCCGACGTGGAGTGGGTCGGCGGCACCGCGGGCGGACATCTGGGCGCGCAGTTGCTCGCCGCGGATCTGCAGGGCGGCCGGCATGGTGAGATCTTGGTCGCCGCGCCCGGCGAAGGGACAGGCATCGTGCACCTGGCGGATCCGGCCCCCGTGCTGGGCGCACCGGTGGGGCCGCGCCCGCTGGGCGGCACCGCGGATCACCTGACGTTCAGCGGGATCGCCCCCCAGTCGATTGCGATCGGCGATCTCGACGGCGACGGCACCAGCGCTGGCGGCTCCGAGGTGATCTTCGGCGATCCTGGGTTCCTCGACGCGAGCAACGCGCGCGTGGGCGCGGTCACCGTCTTCGCCAACGTCGACCCGACCGGCACGACCGCGTTCGATGCCGGCGCCATCGATGCGACCGGTCGGGCGCGCCGGATCACCGGCATGGCCGCGAACGACGGCCTCGGTGCAGCGGTACTGGCGCTCAACGTCTCCGGCCAGGGCGCGGATCTGATCGTCGGCGCATCGGGCGAGAGCAACGGCACCGGCGTGGTCCAGATCTTCGAGCACGACAGCCAGATCCTCACCGCGCCGCAGGGGCCGAAGTGGATGCTCACCGGCGCGATCGCCGGCGGCCGGTTCGGCGCGACGCTGGCGGCCGGGCCATCGGCCGTGGTCAGCAAGGCGCCGCTCATCGTCGGCGCACCGGCGTCAGCGTCGGGCTCCAAGGTCGCCGCGGGCGCGGTCTTCACCTACAAGCGTCTCGACAAAGGAGGGCTACCGGTGCTGATAGCGAAGATCAGCGGCGCCGAGGCGATGGATCGGTTGGGATCGGCGATCGCCTCCGGCCCGGTCGGTACCAACGATGACATCGCCGACGTGGTGGCCGTGGCACCGAACGCCACCGCCAACCCGACGCGCCCGAATTCCGGCGTCGCCTACATAGCCATCACGCGCTGACGAGCAGCACGAGCGCCGCACGCGCGAGGAAGCCGGGCGCGGTGCGGCCGGTCGCCGCGCGGAGCGACGAGACCACGACGACGATCGCCAGCGCGGGCACCCACGGACCCGGCGTCGCCAGGAAGGCGATCGCGGCGGCCAATCCGGCGGCGGCGAGGCGCCGGCGCGGCCAGCGCTCCTCGAGCGCCCGCTGCAGGGTGCCGCGGAAGATCAGCTCCTCGCCGAGGATCGACGGCAGGCTCGCGACCGCAATCTCGAACGGAAACGGTGGCGTCTGCCCGCGCAGCGCCCAGCCGGCAGCGGCGCCGAGGGCGAGACCGATCGCCGCCGACGTTACCCGACCCAGTCGCGCTGGGATTCCGGGACGGCGGCGCAGGTAGAGCGCGGTGGCGACCGCCAGCAGCGCGCCGATTGCGGGTACCGCCGCTCGAACGGCCAGGCTCTGCTGTTCGTCGGCGAGCGCGGCCCCCTTCACGACGGCGCGGCCGAGCAGCGCGCTCAGCAGCGCCAGCACCGCCGCATCGCCCAGGCGGACCGGCCGATGGAGCGCGGCCTCCGGATCCAGGCAGTCGGCGGCTTGTTGCATGCCCGACGACCAGAGCGCGAGCCCCACGAAGATGTAGAGCGCGAGCCAGCGAAAGCGCTCTGCGCCGCCCTCGCCGAGGACGACGTTGTAGAGCCCACCGACGAGCAGGAAGAGATAGATCGTCGCCGGTCCGATCGCCGGGCGCTGGTCGTCGGACAGGTCCGCCGCCTGGCAGGCGAGCCCGACCGCGACGAACGCCATGCCCGCGGCGCCGACCACGACCCAGCACGCGAGCGCCACCCGTTCCGCGAGCGACGCCCCGGGAACACCGGCTGACATCGACAGGAACGTGCCGCCCGACATCACGCCGAGCACGAGCATCCAGGCGCGGGCCTTGGCGAACATCAAGCGGCCGATCGACACCGGAACCGTCCGCAGGATCCAGAAGGAGCCCCGCTCCGCCTGCATGTGCATCAGCGGCCCGATGGTCGCCATGTAGAGGCAGAGCGAGAAAGACAGCGCCGCCACGCGCTGGAGGCTGGCGGTCGACCAAGCCCAACCGGCGGCACCGAAGACCGCGATACCGACCGAGATGATCGGCGCGGTCACCAGTGCCATCAGCTGCGTTCGATCGCGCAGGATCAGGCGCAGGTCCTTGGTCGCGATGGTGAGCGGCCGCGACGCCGGCGTGACGCGCGCGCGCGCCTCTGCCCAGGGCGCACCGGCCTCCTCCCAGCCGCGCGCGGCGGCGCGCCGGCCGAACAGGAACGCGATCGTGACCACGACGGCATTTCCGGCGACGAGCGCCGCCAGGGCGATCGCCGCTCCGAGCACCGCGCCCCGCTGCAACGACAAGAGCGGCCGTACGAGCGCCGCACCCGGCGTCCAGGCGATGACGCCGCTCCAGGGCACGACTGCGGCAGACAGCCCGCGGGGCTCGCGCAAGATCCAGGTGCCGGTCATCCACAGGACCGCGAGCGTCAGCGACGCCACCAGGCGGAACACCATCCAGATCGCGCCGCGGCGCTGCGGCGGCACGTAGCGAACCACGGCGATCTGCGCCGCCTGCGCGAGCGCGGAGATCCCGACCTGCATGACCAACGAGGTCAACGCCGCCACGAGCCAGGCGCCCGGACCGAGTTGCCAGGTGATCGCTGCGGCGATCAGGACCGGCATCAAGAACAGGGCGCTCAACGGATCCACGACCGCGCCCGCGATGCTGCGCGCGACGATCAAAGATGCGAGCGACGTGGGACGCGACAGCAGGAATTCATTTTCGGGCGAGCCGGCGAGCATGGCGCCGCCGCCCGCGGCCTTGGCCGCGAGGGTGCCGAACAGAAGCGCGCCCACGATCAGCGACAAGACCGCGGTCTGACCGGCGAGATCGGTGGTGGCTACGATGGTGCCGAAGGACTGGGTGAAGAGCCCGATGTAGCCTGCCGCCGTGACCGCACCGACGAACAGCACGAGCGATGGGTTCGGCCCCGCGGCGCGCGCCCGGCGCTGGCGCAGGGAATTGCGCAACAACCGCAGCCGCAGACCGATGAACAGCCGCGCCAGGCGGGCGATCGAGATGCCGCCGGCACCGGCGTTCGCCACGCGGGTGCCCGGCACTACGCCTCCGTGACGCGCAGGAAGAGCTCTTCGAGACTGGTGTCCGGCGCCGCGGCATAGCGCGTGCGCAGCTCTCCGGGCGTGCCGACGGCCTGCAGCACACCACGCCGGATGATGGTGACCCGATGGCAGATTCGCTCCGCCGCCTCGAGGAGGTGAGTCGACAAGAACACGGTGCGCCCACTGGCAGCGAGCCGCACGATGGTGTCGCGCATCTCTCGCGCGCCTTTGGGATCGAGCCCGTTGGTCGGCTCGTCCATGATCAAGACCTGGGGGTCGTGTATGAGCGCCATGGCCAGCGCCAGGCGCTTCTTCATGCCCATTGAATAGGTGACGGTGAACGCGCCGGCGGCATCGCCCAGGTCCATCAGCTCCGCGGACTGCCGCGCGCGCGACCTCGCATCGCGTGCCGAAAACCCGTGCAGCCCGGCGACGAGCTCCAGCAACTCGTAGCCCGAGAGATACGGATACAGGAACGGCTCGTCGGGCAGGTAGCCGACCTCGCGCTTGAGCGCGACGGCGTCGCGGTGGCAGTCGCGCCCGCGGATACTGGCGCTCCCTTCAGTCGGGCGCAGCAAGCCCATGAGCAGGCGGATGGTCGTCGTCTTGCCCGAGCCGTTGGGCCCGAGGAAGCCCATCACCTCGCCGGGCTCGATGCGCAGGGTGAGCCGATCGACCGCGCGTTTGTCGCCGTAGACCTTGGTGAGCGCGGTTGTCTCGATCACGGCGCGGCGGCGTCCGGCGCGGCCTCGCCCTCGGACGACTCCGCGTCCGCGACGGGTGTCGCCCCCGCCCCCGGCGTCGGGTAACGGCGCAGGCTCACGACGTCGAGCGGATCAACCGACGAGGCGGCGAGCGCGCCGCCACCGCGCGATTCGCGCGCCCACAACCCCAGCCGCGCCAGCTCGGCGCGCGGCGCGACGTCGGCGCCGAAGAGCGCGGCCAGCACCTCGCTGGGGCGCGCGCTGCCTTCGTGGCTCACGGCGACGCGGAAACGTACGAGCGCCCCGTCGGGCCAATCGAGCCGCGCGCGCACGCGGTCGTCCTCGAATAGCTCGACCGAGCGGAGCGACTTGCGTACGTCGACCATGCGGTCGATGCCGCGATCCGAGTGGCGTTGGATCCGCAGCGGCGAGCCCTCGGCATCGGCGAAGCGCGCGAGCGCGGCGCCCACCTCGGCATCGGCGCTCGCGGGCAAGCGCGCCGCGAACTCCGACTCGGCAACGACGCGACCGAGCGCGCGATCGTTGTCGCCGAGCGCCACCGCGCCCAGGAATTCGATGCCGTCGAGCGTGACCGCCTGCAGGCGACGCACGAGCTCACCCGCGGCGACGCGATCGATCAGCTTCACGTCGAGGAGCTCGCCCAGCGACGGGATTCCCAGGCCCAGCGCCGGCCCGAACGACAGCTCCGGCTTTGGGTGAAAGCCGATCGAGTAGAACACTTCGAGCCCGGCGCGGCGGAAGACGCGCGGCAGGTGGCGGATGAGGTCGAGGTGGCCGAGGTAGGCGATGCGGCCGAGCTTCGTGTATCGCAGGCGGTAGCGGACGCCGTCGGATTGGCTGATCCGGGTCGCCGGCTGCGGACGCCGTGCCTTCGCGCCGGCCGCCGGGCGCTCGGGCGCGCCGGCAGCGCCGCCCGTCAACGCGACCGATGGCGTCCAGGCGTTCATACGCCGCAAATAATAAAGCCGCTCGGCCTTCATGCCGTCCAGATCGCAGGCGACGCCGCAGTCGTAGCAAACCAGCTTTTTCTCGGCCACGGCTTCGGCCGCGGCGACGCTGGCCGGGTGCAGGAGCTGCTTGTACGGCTTGCCGCACGGGGGGGACAGGCGATCCTTGAGCGCCTTGCGGTATTCCTTGACCAGGAAGTCGGGCTCGAGCCCGATGTCGATGTGATCCCAGGGCAGCCGCGCGGTCACCGGGATCGTGCCGAGGTAGCGATCGATCTCGAGCCCGGTGCGCGCCGCGGTCTCCTCTATCGCCTGGTCCCAGAGATCGATGCGCAGGACGTCGTCCCAGCCGTCGAAGCGGCAGCCGAGCCGGAACGCCGCCTCGAGCAGGTCGGCGACCGCGCGATCCCCGCGCGAGAAGATCCCCTCGATGTGCGACTGGTGGTTCTCGTGCGTCTTCAGATCGACGCGCATCTTGCGCGCGAGATCGCCGAGCATCGTCTGCTTGCGCTCGGTCTCGGCGGTCGTATCCATCGCCGCCCACTGGAACGGCGTGTGCGGCTTGGGCACGTGGGTCGACACCGACGCGGTCACGCGCGCCGCGCGCAGGTGGCGGTAGCCGATCTCCTGCACGCGCGAGGCGGTCTCGACGATCCCGCGCACGTCGATGTCCTCCTCGGTCGGCAGGCCGATCATGAAGTACAGCTTCATGCGCTGGAAGCCGCGCCCGAACACGCGGTGCGCCGACTCGACGATGTCCTCCTCGGTGACGTTCTTGGTGATGACGTCGCGCATGCGCTGCGTGCCGGCCTCGGGCGCGAACGTCAGGCCACCCGCGCGCATGGTCGCCATCTCGCCCAGCAGGTCTTCGTTCAGCCCGTAGGCACGCAGGGACGACACCGACAGCGACACCTTCTCGTCGCGCAGCCGCGCCATGGCCGTCTTCACCAGCGGCGTCACGCACGAGTAGTCGGCGGTCGACAGCGACGTCAGCGCTGTCTCGTCGTAGCCGCCCTTCTTCACGCCGCCGAGCAGCGCGTCGATCACCGCGACCGGATCGCGCTCGCGCACCGGACGATAGATCATGCCCGCCTGGCAGAAGCGGCAGCCCTCGGTGCAGCCGCGCGCGACCTCGACCGCCATGCGATCGAAGATCGCTTCGGCGTAAGGCAGCGGCGAATCGTCGGGGAACGGAAAGCGGTTGATGTCGGCGACCCAGACGCGCTTCGGCCGCGCCGGTACGCGCGGATCGAGCGGCGCGCCGACGACGATGAAGCCGGTCTCGGCGTCGACCTCGGTGGCGTAGAGCTCGGGCACGTACAATGGATAGCGCTCGGCCAGGCGGCACAGGCGCTCGCGGCGCGGGACCCCGGCACGGCGCAACGCCGCCGCCTCGAGCACCAGCGGCGGCAGGCGCTCCTCGCCCTCGCCGATGAAGAACGCGTCAATGAACGGCGCCAGCGGCTCGGGGTGCGTCGCCGTCGGCCCGCCGGCGATCACCAGCGGTGCGGCGTCGCCGCGCTCGGCCGCGCGCAGCGGCAGGCCCGCGAGGTCGAGCAGGTTCAGCACGTTGGTGTAAGTCAGCTCGTACTGCAGCGAGAAGCCGAGCACGTCGAAGTCGGCGAGCGGCGACGCGGTCTCGAGCGTCAGCACCGGCAGCCCGCGCTGGCGGAGCTGCGCCTCGCAGTCACCCCAGGGCGCGAACGCGCGCTCGCAGGCGATCTCCGGCACCTTGTTGAGGATCGAGTAGAGGATCTTCGTCCCCAGGTGCGACATCCCGATCTCGTAGACGTCGGGGAACGCCAGGCACACCCGCGCCGCCACCGCCGCCGGATCCTTGCGCGCCTCCTGATACTCACCGCCGAGATAGCGCGACGGCTTCTCGACCTCGTTCAGGAAATCGGCGTAGGGGTGCTTCATGAAGGGGCGAATCTACTCGGTGCGGAGCGCGCAGGCAAAAGCGCGACCGACGTCGGCTCTCGCAAGGCGTGCCCTCTCCCCGGCCCGTGCGCCTCGGCTCTCGCAAGGCCTGCCCTCTCCCCGGCCCTCTCCCGCGGACGGGAGAGGGTGACTCGCTGAAAGAAGCCCCCTTTCCGGTCCCCTCCCCCGTCCGCGGGGGAGGGTTAGGGAGTTCCGCCGCCGGACCGGGTCCGGATTCTTCAAGGGTGAAACTTGGCGGGAAATGAGCGACGAAGGGTGAGACGAGGGCT